>Ga0307372_10008409_pt1 | contig 14524 bp, 24 predicted proteins | sample OX1MG_FD_202533 | JGI IMG/M metagenome (GOLD analysis project Ga0307372, IMG submission 202533) | Soil microbial communities from Risofladan, Vaasa, Finland - OX-1 | ecosystem: Environmental > Terrestrial > Soil > Coastal area > Acid sulfate soil | place: Finland: Risofladan, Vaasa | collected...
GCACACGATTGATGCACATCCGTGCACGCTATATCACTTAACTTACCCACCGACTTGGTAGGAGTGGCGGAGCGAGCACGGACAGTGGTGGGTGGTTGACGGGGGGAGTACGTCAGGGGGCGGACGGCTAGCATCGCTACTATGACCAAGTATCGGAAGAGGCCAGAGACGGGCCCGTGCGTCGGTTGTGGGCGTGTTGCGTCCTGGAACAAGCGGGCGGCCGGGTACCGTTGCTTCACGTGCGGCATGAATGCCGCCGCTGCGGTACAGATGCAACTCCACGCCAAAAGCGGCCCGGTATGGGAGAAATACCTTGAAAGACAGGTAATGGGGACGATCCACTACCTAGAGAGATTGGAAAGGGAATCGAACGCCGAGCTATGCGTATGTGGCGAGATCAACGCCCGCAATTGCCCGGTGCACGCAGACCCCGGATGACGGTGCCCCCGGACAACCGCCGCAGTTGTCCAGGGGCACCGACGAGCTACACTAGCCGTGGCTGTCGCCGCCGGCCGTGGATCATCGGACCAACAACCCACGTACGGGAGGCAATGACATGAAGACCGCTGCAGCCGCACTCGCCAAGTGGCAGTCCGGAATGGCTGGGGCGACCCAGGCATACACGGACGGCGTCAACGCCGTCCAGGTGGCGCCGGGCCAGCTGGCCGCCAACGCCAAGTCACGGTGGCAGCAGAACACCGCCGCCGCCGTCGACCGGTTCGCGGCGAACTCGGCCCGGGTGGACATCGGCACTTGGAAGCAACAGACGGTGAGCAAGGGGGCGCCTCGCCTCGCCACCGGCGCCGCTGCTGCCGCCCCGAAGATGGGCGCCTTTCTGCAGAATTACCTGCAGTGGGCTGCGTCGACGGCATCCAGCCTCCCCGCTCGAGGCGACTTCGCCACGAACATGCAGCGGGCGCTCGCCTTCGCCACTGCGGCCCACAACAACAAGGGCAATTTCTAACCCACCGGCAGACCTACGCCGCCCCGACGAACGAAAGGAAGGCAACATGGGTAAGGCACTGGTCACGGACGTCGGCTCCATCGTCGACCCGTCCGCCACGGTGTTCGGCGCTTGCACCGCCGGAACGGGGTCGACCTTCACGGTCCGCAACTTCTCTCTGCAGTCGACTGCCGAGTTGATCGATATGTGGTACAACGGCGTCACAAAGGGTGCCGTCCGTATCAGGTCGCCGAAGTTCGCAGACAACGTGCAGGGGATCCGGGTCAACGTCGCCGGAGGGCTGCAGGCCTTCCTGCTCGACCCCGAGGCCGGGCAGCAGTTGATCCCCCAGGACACCCTGGCCGTCGAGGCTATCGGCGGCACGACCGAGACGGACACGGTTGCCATGCAGAGCTATTACGACGACCTGTCCGGCGCCGCCCCCGTACTGAAGATGCCTTCAGACATCCTCGGGACGATGGAATTTCTTGACACGTGGGTCGTCAATACGACGGCGCCTGCGACGGTCGGGGCTATCGGCGGGACGGCTATCACCAACCTCTATGACGTCTCCCAGGCAAACAGATGGTATGCCTGCCTGGGCTACGTCACGGACACGGCGCTCACCGCCATCGGTCTGACGGGCGCCGACTTGTCCAATTTGAACGTGATGGGCCCCGGCGACACGACGGCATTTCGGGTCCGGAGGTACTTCGCCGATCTGTCCGTCAAGCTCGGGAAGCCCTGCATCCCTTGCTTCAACACTGCCAACAAGGGGAACACGCAGGTCGTGACGGCGGACAAGGTGGCGAGCACCACGGCCGACGTGTCCCTGATCGTCGCGATCATGCCGGCGAGCTGGACGCCGTAGGTGTTGCACGGCGTCCGGGCAGGTGCCGACCATCACGGTCGGCACCTGCCCGGTGCCGTCCTAGGGGTAGCTTTCTCTGTCAGGCGGAGGGAATGAGATGCACCAGTACATTCAAGGGTCTTTCGGCAGGATTGCGGCCGGGGCGGACATCAACGACCCGACGTCGACGGGCGCCAGCTTCCGACTGTTGACCTTCAGGGCGCAGTTGGTCACCAGCGCGACCGTCGCCAACCGCTGGCCGCATTTCCAGTTCGTGACCGAATCCGGCGACGTGCTCCACGAGATCGTGCCGGCGGCGGCGCAAGCGGCAGGGGCGACGGTTGTCTATGACTTGTGCGCGGCGACCGGTGCGAGCAACGACGGCAGTGCGGTTGCCGATGGTGTCTCGTCGCTCGCCTTGCCGGACCTCTGGTTCCCGGCCAACACCCACCTGAACACTAAGACGACGGCGCTCGACGCCGGCGACCAGTGGTCAATGATCTACTGGTCTGCGGACATCGGCGAGGAATGGGAGCACCTGCGCTGGTTGGAAGAGATCGCCGCCAACATCGGGGCGTGATGTGGCGAGCGAGGTCCACCAGTTCACTGCCACCATTCCGGCCGGCACGCTCGATACGGCGCCGTTCGTCTGTGACGTCGTGCTCGACAATCGGGTGGTCGTTCAGATCGACCTGGAGGTGCCGTCAGGCACGGCAGGGCTAATGGGGTTCTACCTGGCGCACTCGGGGACGCAGTTGATCCCCGCCGAGCCGGGTGAATGGATCGTATGGGACGACGTTGAGCGGGAATGGGCGCTCGACGACTACCCGGACTCCAACGGGTGGCAGGTCGTCGGCTACAACACCGGCGACTATGACCACCCGGTCGTGCTGCGCCTGCACACGAACTACCCCGATGCGACGACGGTGCTACCGCCGGCACCGACCGTCACGTTCGTCGGTGCGCCGGCACCCGTGTCGGCGCTCATCCTCCCATGATGGTGACGACATGGCCGTAACGCCCGACCTCCCGCCGTATCAAAAGGGTGTCGTCTCGGCGCAGAAGTTGTTGGCAACGGTCGCCGCCGGGACCGGGACCGTCACCGTAGGTGTGCCGCCGAACGCCGAATCGTTGGTGATCCTACTCCCGAGCGACCCCGCCATAGACAAGGTCGTCGTGCAGGGCACGACGACCAACGTCGAGTATCCGTCACTCGTCCTACTGACGAACTCGTTGGAGTCTGCGACGTTCTGCTGTATCGCCCTGGTGTCGTCGGCAGTCGACGCCGAGGTCACTGTCACCCCTGGTACCGTGCCATCGGTGCCGTGGCATGTCTATGCGGACAGTGCCAGCCGCCTCGTATCGGACCTGACGCTTCGGGCCGTGCAGGGCGCGAACGGGGCGACGGTATCGGGTTACGGATTGCTCGTCATGGGGTCCGATGGCACCGATTCCCGGATGCTGTCCGTTGACCCGACCGGTGGGATCGTGCTATCTGGCCCGAATCAGGCTACCCCCGTTACAGCGGTCACAAATTCCTGGACAGACGTGATACCTGCACCACCGGCGGGTTACTACACCAAACTTTTCTCTTGTGACATGCCAGAAGGGCCTGGTGCGGGGAACGCGATCCAATTGGCGGATTCGACTGAGCACACCATTGCCGAGTACGGCAATGTGTTGGGAACATTCCCGCTTGACGGGTTTGTCACCTCACTGGGGGTTATCGCCGTAACTAGCGCCGGTACTGCGTATATCGTCGTTCGATTCCGTTACGTGAGCACTGGGCTTTAGCCGAGTAGGATCAGGTGATGTGTTCAATATCGTGTTTAACCTAGGAGGAAAGATGACCTCGCTGCAGACCTTCGTCGCCCACCTGGTGATCGCCATTGCCATCATCGGTGCCGCCATCGCGCTCGGCGTGCTCCGAATCATCGATGGTGCCACCGCTGTCGGCATGATCTCGTCGATTGCTTTCGTCAGTATCGGCGCCGTCATCACGACCGGTGGCACCAACAACGCCGTCAAGGCACAGACGTCGACCACGCCGCCGCAGGTCGCCACGACCACGACCACGACGTCAACGCCGGTCGCCCCGGTCGCCCCGGTCGCCCCGGTCGCCGCCACGGGCCCCGTGACGCCGTCTGCTGCGCCGTGACCGAGTGGAACGACACGGCAGAGGGCCAGCAGGTCAACGATGCCTGGGAGGCGGTCAGGCGGTTCTTCGCCGAAGAGCTACAGACCCGTCAGGCAGACATCTGGCAGCTTGCACAACGCGTCTTCTAGGGAGGTAACGACATGACCGTTCCGTCGCCCAACACCACCGTGACCCTGCCGCCAGGTGTGAGCTACATAGGCGCCCGGCAGGGCTCCCAGCCGGGCGCCACCGGCAGTATCGAACAGGGCCAATGGGTGACCTACCAGCTGGTCGGCGGCGAGCAGTTCACGCTGTTCGTCCCCTACTCGGCGTTGTCCAACCCTGACGGCATCTCCGCCACCATCGCCGCCCGAGCGGCACAGTTGCAGGGCTTGTTCGGCGCCACACCTTCCGGCTAGGTACCCGCCGTGTGGATGGCGACGCTCGGCGATGCCGCCTGGACGATCCTGCTGTTCCTGCTGGCAGTCGTCGGAACCGCCCTGATCGACCTGCTCGATAGGATCATTCCCAACCCGTCTTTTGCCGGCTGGCACCCGCTCGGCTTTATCCACGGCGGCTTTTCGGCCCTGCGGGAGGACACGATCAGTCTGAGCAGGTCGTCGTGGTACCGGTTGAAGGATATATTCAATATCTATACAAGTTCCTGGACGACGTTCCTGGACGGGCTTTACCACGCCCTGGTGCACGTTGGCGACGGCGTGTCGTGGGTGGCCCATACCGTCGTCGTCGACGCACGCAATGCAGCAGAGAGCTACGCACACGGGTTGACGGCCGGCGAGCAGGGGCGGGCACGGGACGCCGAGCGGCACAACGCGGCGGCCGCTGCAGCGGCGGCCGCTGCAGCGGCCGCAATCGCCCACCAGCTGGACGAGACGAACGCATGGGGCCAACACGCCCTGACCCACGCCACCCACGACGACGCCGTAGGTTCGGCCAATACGCACGCCGACCAGGCGGTCGCAAATCTCACCGCCGACATGATGAACCGGCTATCGAACGTCTGGTCAAGTATCGACAGCCTGCAGACGGCCGTATCGTCGACCATCCCTGCCGAGCTGGCCCAACAGGCGGCGACTGAGAATGCGGCCATTGCGGCGGCGAAACAGGACGTGCTGTCAAAGCTGGTCGCCGCCGAGCAGGCATTGTCGTCGCAGATCGGTGCCGTGGATGCCAGCCTGTCAAAGGCTATCGACGATGCCAGGTCGGCGGCGGCAACCCAGGCGGCGGCCGACCTGTCGACGGCCGAGGGCTATGCCCAGGCCCAGGCTGCCGCCGATGCACAGTCGGTTGCGACGGCGGATGCCACCAGCCTCGCCCAGGCCAAGGCGCAGCTGCAGTCGCAACTGACGTCGGCGCAGGGCCAAATCGCCACCCTGACGACCGGGGAGCAGGTGACCACGGCAGTCATCGGGCCGACCACGGTACTCGGCGGGTTGACGATCACGGCGGCCATCGGGGCCCTGGCAACCTCGGTCGCCAGCATCACGACGGAGCTCGACCAGTGCATGGTGTCGACCTGTGACGACACGTCGCCCAACAACATACGAAACGTGTTGCGGACGCTCTTGTCCGCCCTGACGGACGCCACGGAAATCGGCTTCCTGGCAGAGGCGATCAAGGATCCGACCGGCACGGCAAACCTGATCGCCCCCGTGCTCGACACGATCCACCAGACGGCCGCAGACACCTGGGACCAGCTGTTAGCGTTGTGACCTGATGACCGACCCCGCCGCCACCCATGCGAGAGCCGGCAAGCTCGCCGAACTGCTAGCCGATACGGTGATCCTGCTGCACCCGCACATCGCCAAGCTGTCGGAGGCGGAGCGCTCGGCGGCACGTAACGCCTTCCTCGAGGGTATGGAGGCCCACGGTGCCGGCGTCGTGGGCGGGATGGTCGGACAGATCAGGGACAACGCCGAGATACCTGCAGCGTTGTCGGCGCTGTTCGATCAGGTGTCGGCGCCGGATGCCCAGTATTCCGCCCTGTTGCAGCAATTCTTCGTGTTCGGTGTGATGTTCAATCTGGCGTCGGCATCCTTGGCGCCGTTCGTGCAGGTCGTATCCAACCAGCTTTGGAAGGCGTTCCCGGAGCGCCCGCTGTCACCGCCGGACATCGCGACGATGGTGGTGCGGGGAATCGCCCCCGGCGATGCGCCGACGACACCGGCACCCGGTTGGGCGACGGACATGGCGTCTGAGTCTGGACTGTCGCCAGAGAACATGCAGGCGTTCATCGATGCCACCGGCCAGCCGCCTGCACTGCAAGAGCTGTTTCAACTGATCCGCCGGGGCATCATCAGTGAATCGCAGTTAGAACAGGGAATCCGTGAGGGTGACACTCGTGATGAATGGATTCCCGCCGTCACAAAGTTGCGCTACATCCAGCCGTCGCCGGCCGACCTCGTCGCCGCCGCCGTGCAGAATCAGATGTCCTATGCGGCAGCGGCGAACTGGGCGCAACAGATCGGCCTAGAGCCGGCCGATTACCTGAATGGTAATCCCGATTGGTTCCAGGTGCTCTACGATACCCACGGCCGCCCGCCGGGTCCGCAAGAACTGGTGCGCATGACGCTTCGCGGGATCATCCCGCAGAATGGCACCGGTCCGACCGTCACCAGCTTCGAGCAAGGGGTGAGCGAGAGCGATATCAAGGATAAATGGATCGATGCCCTCTGGCAGCTCGGCCAATACCTGCCGCCGCCGGGCGAGGTGCGTACCCTGTTGATCCACGGCGGGATAGACAAGGCGACCGCCGAACGGTTGTGGCAAGAGGATGGCATCCCGGCGGAGATTGCCGCCGCCTATGCGTACATCGCCGAGAACGAACAGATCACGCAGGACAAGGCGCTTGCAAAGGGTGACATTGCAACGGCCGTGCAAGAGGGCCTGATGACCGACGCCGACGCCACGACGATGCTCGCCCGCATCGGCTACACCGATGGCAATGCTGCACTTATCGTCAAAATGGCCCACTGGCGCTACGAGCTGGAGTCGATCCGCACATCGGTGCGGACCATCGGCACGAACTATGCACGGTGGAAGATCGACGGCACGCAGGCGAAGCAAGCATGGGTGGCGCTCGGGCTCGACGATGCGCAGGCGCAGCAGCTATTGGTCGAGATCGACGTGCAGCGCTCGGCCCTGCCGCCGATCTACACCGCTGCAGACGTGACGTCTGGGTTCCACTACGGCGTGGTCGACCAGGCCGAGGCGATGTCAATGCTAGGTTCCCTGGGCTATGCACCCTGGGATGCATGGTTCAAGCTGTCCGTGCGCAACCACGCCCCACTCCCGGACCAACCGGCACGTTGACCGTGACCCACGGCGCAATCATCCATCCCGGCGAGGGAAAGCGGGGCCACGATGGCGATATCGGGCAATAACACTCCCACTGATCGCATGCTGCTCGCTCTTCACGACGCCACGGCCGCCCACAACGACAATCACAATCAGGTCCACCATCAGCTCCGGGCCTGGCTCGAGCAGCTCGGCCGCCAGAAAGCCGATGCACTCTATGCCGCACAACACGCCCAACCCACGACCACCGGAGGTGCAGCCGATGCCTGACATAACGTTGATGCAGATGACCAGGTCGTTCCTCGCCGCTTGTGACCTGCCGGACACCGCTACGAATCAACTGGCGTGGATGGCCCTGCATGCCAACGAGTACGGGACAGCCGAGCCGGGTGGCCCCGTCGAGATCGCCGCTTGGAACCCCTGGGACACGACCGAACCGTGGGCTGGCGCTACCGATTTCAACAGCGTAGGTGTCAAGAACTACCTGTCTGCGGCGGACGGCATCGCCGCAACCCGTGCCACATTGCTCGCCGGTCGGTACGACGACGCCGTGGTGCAGATGCGCCTGTCTGCCGGGCCGACGAGCGTAGGTAAGGCGCAGTCGATCCTGCGTGCCCTGATGGCTGCCGGGTGGGGGACGATCAACCTGGCGCTCGTACCGGAAGTGCTCGGTGGCTGGTCGACCTACGGCAACCTGATTGTCGGCCGGGGAGCGCCGCCGGTGCCGGTGCCGGAACCTTCCAACCCTATCCCACGACGAAAGGAAGATGACGTGTACCACACCTCGACCTACTCGACGGGCGGTAAGTATGCCGTGCGAGGGTTCCGCAAGACCGCTCTGTCCAACCCAGCGCTTGACGAGGCGTTCCAGGCGGCCAACCCAGAGACGACGCCGGTGAGCTTGACAGATGTACAGCTTGACCTGCTGCAGGAAGTCCCGGCCGACCAGCTCTAGCTGGTCGTGCTAGCCTGGCATCACGGACGGGCATCCGTGTGCTGAGCGCCCGCCGACCGGTGGTCCAGAGCTTCCGGTCGGCGGGCGTTCCTGGGTTATCCCCAGGAATTTTCCGATATCCCCAGGTTGTCCACTAGGCACGGCCCGCCATCTGGTGTCTACTGGCGTTAGTCCCGGTGCCCGCCGGGACAGGAAGGATGCCCGATATGCCGACCAATCCCGACCCGCAACTCGCCGCCGTGCTCCACGTCGACAGGCCGTACCTGTACCGCTACGTCAAGGTGGTCGACACTGCCGGTCGTCGACACCTGCTGATGTTGAGCGACGAGGTGGCGGCCGGTTGGTGCCTGACGCACGGGGTGGATTGCCATATGGACGCCAAGGCTGTAGAGGCGCTTGGCGCCGCCGCCTACGAGCCGCACTCTATCGACTGGGGCACGTTCGCCGAGCAGTGGGCGCCAGCACACAATGGCTAGGTACCGTGAAAAGGTGGGCATCCCCGCTAACACGGCGGTCAAGGTCGTGTCTGAATGGTACGCGGGGATCGCCCCGACCGACCTCTGTGTCAATTGCGGCTGCCCGGCCGCCGAGCACATCGTTGCGCTGAAGCGTGGATTCATCAAGCTCCGCCGGTGCTGGCATTGCCTGGCCTGCCCGTCGTTTCAGCCGACCGTGCGGGACGCTGGTTGCGTTCCCGGCGTCGGCACGTTCGTCGCTTTCCTGGCTCTGTTCCTCGCCGGGCTGCTGCTAACGATCATCTGCTACAGCTTCACCCTCGCCTGGCACGGGCCGTCGACCCCGACCCCGACAGGCACCACGACGACCACGGAGGTCACCCCATGACGACCCACAGTGAAGCGGCCCGCAAGGCGTACGACGAGGCGATTGCGCCGGCCTACAAGGCGTACAGCGAGGCGGCGGCGGCGGCCCGCAAGGCGTACGACGAGGCGACGGCGGCGACCTACAGGACGTACCACGAGGCGATTGCGCCGGCCTACAAGGCGTACAGCGAGGCGACGGCGGCGGCCTACAGGACGTACAGCGAGACGGTGGCGCCGGCCGACAAGGCGGAGGTCACCCCATGACGACCCACAGTGAAGCGGCCCGCAAGGCGCTCGACAAGGAGGTGGCAGCGGCCGAGGATGCATTTGACGAGGCGAGTGCGTCGATCCACAAGGCGTTCGTCGAGGCGAGGAGGGCGGCCGAGGATGCTTACAGCGAGGCAATGGTGCCGGCCGTCAAGGCGTACTACGAGGCAACGGCGGCGGCCTACAAGGCGTACAGCGAGGCAATGGTGCCGGCCGACAAGGCGGAGGGCACCCCATGACGACCCACAGTGAAGCGGCCCGCAAGGCGCTCGACAAGGAGGTGGCAGCGGCCCGCAAGGCGTACGACGAGGCGATTGCGCCGGCCTACAGGGCGTACTGCGAGGCGATTGCGCCGGCCTACAGGGCGTACTGCGAGACGGTGGCGGCGGCCCGCCAGGCGGAGGTCACCCCATGACGACCCACAGTGAAGCGGCCCGCAAGGCGTACGTCGAGGCAACGGCGGCGGCCTGCAAGGCGTACAGCGAGGCAATGGTGCCGGCCCGCAAGGCGTATTGCGAGGCAACGGCGGCGGCCTGCAAGGCGTACAGCGAGGCAACGGCGCCGGCCGACGAGGCGTATTACGAGGCAACGGCGCCGGCCGACGAGGCGTACGACGAGACGATGGCGGCGGCCTTCCGGGCGTACATGGCGGTGGTTACGCCGGCCGAAAGGGCGTACAGCGAGGCGCTTGCGGCGGCCGACAGGCACTAAGTCACCGGCGCGAGCCGGGGATACCAGGCAACACCGACGAAAGGAAGGCGACATGGCACCACGGAAGCCCACAGACGAAACGACCGATGCCGAAGCGGCGAACGACGTCCCCGCCCTATGGGACGGGATCGACATGCAACTGCCGGAACGGCGTGACCCCGTCGAGGTCCAGCGGGACATTCTCTCCCGCATGGCGGCGGCGACCACATTGGACGAGCTGTTCGATGTGCACGGCGGGACGTCGTCAGACGACCTGATCGGCCGGCGGTTCCGTATCACGGACGTCACCTGGTCGATCTATGACAGCGACAAGGGGCCGCTGCCGCTCGCCCAGGTCGCCAGCGTCGACCTCGACACGGGACAGAAGGCGGATTGGATCACGACCGCTACGAACCTGACGGGCTTTCTCGCCGTGGCGCAGCGCAACGGCCTACTGCCCGTCGAGGTCAAGGTCGACGGCGTCAAGACCCGGAGCGGCAACACTGCCCTGGTGTTCCGGCGCCCGTCGTGAAGGTCGTCCAGCTCATCGGCGAGCTGTCAAAGCTGCCGCTGATGGCGGACGTCGTCTGCGTGTCCGAGCTCGACTGCACGGCCGGCAACCTCTACGCCGTGGAGCTGATCCACGGCGTCGAGTCGAGGCCCATTGTCTACCTGTTGTCCGGCGATGCCGAAACGACCCAACGCCGGTTCACCGTCATCGGCTGACGACGCGCTGGCGCTCTTGCTCGGTCGCTCCCAGGGTGCGACCGGGCAAGGGCGCCAGGCCGTGCCGGCTGGCTGGCAGAAAGGCTTCCGCCGGTGCGACCGGTGCGGATGCCGTACCTTGAAGGCCCTGTCGTCTGATCATCCCCGTCCGTCCCGCTACCGGTCGCACCTTTGCCCCGATGGCAGGTTCCCGGACGAACCGAAATCGGAGGTCTAGTCCGTGTCCGCCCAAATCGTGTTGTGCAACGTCTGCAACAGCGCACCTGCCGCCGTGATGATTACCACGCTGGCGGACGGCAATTGCATGAGTCCGTGCGAGGCATGCCTGCCGGCCCTGCTCGTCGGCTGGACGGGTTCACTGATCGACGCCGACCCTGACGCCGTCGCCAGCCTCGCCGGCAGCGCTGGCGCCCCCACAGAGGCGCCGGAGCCGGCGCCAGGGCGCCCCACACGGAGCCGGACAGCCAAGGCGAAGCTGTCTGGCCCTTCGTCGCCAGAGTTGTCCGCAGAGGAAGAGGCGCCCGGCTCCGGGCCGAGCGAGAGCGACGGGCCGCAACGGTGCAACCACGGCTACTCGGTCGACGAGACGTGTCCGGAATGCCGCAATGACGAGGGCGACGCCGCCGCCACGTCCGACAGCTAGACCGGCGGCACCCCGGTGCCCATTAACTGGTGGTCCGGCGTCGCCGGCAATCTACGGGGAGCGTGGGGCACCTTCCAAAGCTTCGCTGCCCGCAATGCCAGCACGTCGGAAATCTGGGACAACCTGAAGGCGCTTGCCGACACGGGCCAAATATCATTGCAGGGAATCGGCATCCAACAAGTGAACACTATGCGCCAGCTTGCCGGGCAGTGGTTGAGCGCCAGGGACAACTTGCAAAGACTGCAGAACGGGTCGATCCCGACCGGGAGCACCATCTTTACCCCGCCGTGGTCCGTGACGTCGGACAACCCGGCGATTCAAACGCAATACCGACTGCGGGTCAATCTCGGCTTCAACCGGGTCGGCTCGCCGGATGAGACGCTACAGACCTTCGGGACGTTCGATCTCGTCGGGCCGATGGTGCAAAAGGGTGACCTTTTGGAGCAAGTGCTGTTCGGTATCTATGACCCGGCGACCCGGTACAAGATGGGCCTGCCGGCGGAGCCGGTAGAGAACGTGAACATTCTCGACTATTCCTTGGAGGCGGTCTGATGAACATCACCATCACCCCACCCGATTGCCCATTCTGCGGGTTGTCAATGCAACGAAAGCCTACGTACGGCGGAATACCGTCGTCGGTCTATCACCACTGCGGCGCACTAATCATCTCGGTCCCTGACGGCCTTGTGATCGTCAGGTGCGACGTCGACAAAGGGTGACCAGCACTGACGGATACCGCTCGATCCTTCCATCGGGGACCAGCCAACCGCACTGGCTCCGGGCGACCAAAAGCGACTGGTCGCCCGACGTCGTCGTCTGTTTCGACACGGAGACGGTTGAGCACGCAGACGGGCCCGACAAGGTGTTGACGCTCCGGTGCTGGGACGCCACGGCCCGCCTACGCCACGGCAAGGCACCCGCCTGGCCCCGTGGTTGGAAGGGGTCCGGCGAGACTGCCGCCGAGCTATGTGACTTCCTCGTCGACGCTTCCGGCGCCACCGGCGAGGCGTGGGCCCTGGCGCACAATCTCGGATTCGACCTCGCGGTCACGGCGGCACCCTTGGAGCTGGCGAAGCGTGGATGGGACCTCGACGCCTGCTCTATCGGCGATGACAGCACGTGGTGGGCGATGAAGCGGGACGGCCACCGGATCGTGCTGGCGGACAGCTGGTCGTGGCTCGTCTGTTCGCTCGACGTAGCGGCAAGGGACATCGGCCGGCGCAAGGTCCGCCTCCCCGGCAACGACGCCCCGTTGTCGACATGGCACCGCCGATGCCGCCAGGACGTCGCACTGCTCGACGAGCTGATCGGCCAGATGCTCGACTGGTGGGACGCCGAGCGAATCGGCCGGTGGGGCATCACCGGGGCGAGCACCGGGTGGGCGGCGATGCGCCGCCAGCTGCACGGCGCAAAGGTGCTCGTCGGCCCGGATGACCTGCGCACGGCGACCGAGCGGGAGGCGCAATTCGGCGGCCGCCGTGAAGTCTGGCGGATCGGCAAGTTCACGGGCACCTTCGTCGCCGATTGGGACTTCGAACTAGCGCACCTGCGAATCGCCGCCCACCACCTGCTCCCGGAGCGCCCGGCCGGAAGATTCGACCGGATGGGCGACGACGAACCGATTGGGCCGGACAGTCGGACGAACGTGATCGCCCGGTGCACCGTGTCGACGGACCGACCGGTGGCGCCCTGCCGTATCGGCGATGACATCTGGTGGCCGGACGGCACGTTCGCCACCGTGCTCACCGGTCCGGAGATTACCTTCGCTCGAGCCCAGGGCGCAAAGGTCGACGTGCACTCGGGCTGGCGCTACGTGATGGGCTACGCGCTCCGTGACTGGGCCGCCTGGACGTTGAGCTTGCTCGCCGCCAGGTCCGACCAGGTACCACCACCGGTACGGCGCATGGCAAAAGGATGGGCCCGTTCCGTCGTCGGCCGGTTCGCCTCACACTCGTCACGGGTCGTCGAATCTGGCCGTTGCGGCGCCGGCCAGTGGGAGCTCGAACCGGGACGGATGCTCGGGACCAACCAACCCTTCGAGATCCTGCGCTTTGCCGGGCGAGAGATGACGATCTATCACGACCTCGACGGGCCCGATTGCTTCCCGGCCGTGACGGCGTTCGTCGAAAGCTACTGCCGGGTGGCGCTCGGCGAGATGCTTGCCGCTCGCCCGGCCAACCGCCTGTTGCAGTGCAACACCGATGGTTGGTGGGAAACCCGTGCAGCACTGTCGGAGAAGGAACGGCCGGCGCCGGTGCCGTTGCCGCACAACCTGGTGCGCAAGGCACTGGTGCGCTCTGTCATGGTATGGGGCCCGAATCACGTTGCCGGCGAGGGCTGGCGACGGTTGGCCGGCGTCGCCGCAGACGCGACCAAGAACGATGCCGGCGGGTGGTCGTGGCACGATTGGCCGACGTTGCGCACCGCCCTAGGTGACGGCGCCCCCGGCACCTACCGCCGCCCAGGGCGCAAGCTGACGCTGGCGCAGCACTATGCACGCCGGTGGGTGCTCACGACCGGCGAGACGGTCAACCCGACCGCCGTGGTCGACCGCTACGGCGTCAATGCTCTGGTGCCCTGGGCGGCAACGCTCGGCCGCCTGGAGGGTGACGAACTGGCGCCGGCGCAGGACCCACGTCTCGACCAGCTCAGAGGTGAGGAACCGTACCCGCCCGTCATCCTTCACCAGGACGGCTACGGCGTTCCTGGACGGGCCGAAACGGCGGGTTAGGCACACCAACAGCGGGGCAGCGCCGTGAGCTGGACTTTCTCGCAGAACGGCTCGAGGGGGCCCCTAGACCGCCCACAATCCATCGTAGCAGGTCAAAGGGGGCGTCATCGATGCCCACTGCGCCGGCGTCCCATTCCCACCAGGGCCAATCCCACGTCGCTCGCATAGACACAACGTACTCCCCCCGTCAACCACCCACCACTGTCCGTGCTCGCTCCGCCACTCCTACCAAGTCGGTGGGTAAGTTAAGTGATATAGCGTGCACGGATGTGCATCAATCGTGTGCAAATACATTCCTGGCAACAAACGGCAGGAACGTGCACCGATGCCGTAGGTTCCGCACTTTTAGTGCAAGGCATACCCACCACCACCTGGGCGCTCGTACCCACCTCTACCCCCTGCGCGACGCGGGGGCAGGGGCCGGGGGCCAGGGCGGGGGCCCG
>Ga0307372_10008410_pt1 | contig 14524 bp, 11 predicted proteins | sample OX1MG_FD_202533 | JGI IMG/M metagenome (GOLD analysis project Ga0307372, IMG submission 202533) | Soil microbial communities from Risofladan, Vaasa, Finland - OX-1 | ecosystem: Environmental > Terrestrial > Soil > Coastal area > Acid sulfate soil | place: Finland: Risofladan, Vaasa | collected...
AGCTTCGCGGGGGGCCGGAGCCCGGCCGAGATCGCGGGCCTGCGCCCCGGGGACGAGATCCTCGCGGTGGACGGCAACGGCTTCTCGAACGGCGAGCAGTTCGTCACGTTCGTGAAGAGCCACGCGGGCAAGGAGATCTCCGTCCTCGTGCGTCGCGGCGGGCACGACCTGACCTTGCACGTCCGCCCGGCCGACGCGCGCGACGTGAAGGTGCTCGAGGCCGGCAAGGCCGTGCCGCTCGTCGGTCCCTCCGCGCCGCCCACCGGCGTGATCGGCGTGGAGCTCGACTTCCTCACGCGCAACGAGACCACGAACCCGTTCGTCGCCGTGGGCAGGGCCGCGACGCTGCTCGGCTCGATCACCGCACAGACGGCGGGCGGACTCGTCGACGTCTTCTCGCTCCACGGGCTCAGCTCGTTCGCCCACCAGGTCGCGACCGCGGGCAGCGGGACGGGAGGGGGCGGTGCGAGCACGTCCGGCGGAGGTGCGGCGGTCTCGAGCGGGTCGGGCGGCGCGTCCGGGTCGTCGGGGCAGCTGATCTCGATCCTCGGCGCGATCCAGATCGGCGCGCAGGCGGCGCGCCAGAACGTCTCCGAGCTCCTCTACATCCTCGTCGCGATCAACATCTTCATCGGGATGATCAACCTCGTGCCGATGCTGCCGCTCGACGGCGGGCACGTCGCCATCGCGATCTACGAGCGGATCCGCTCGCGCCGCAACCGCCGCTACCACGCGAACGTCGCGAAGCTCATGCCCGTCGCGTACGTGTTCCTGCTGTTCATGGTCGTGCTCGGCGTCGGCGCGCTCTACACGAACATCGTCCAGCCCGTGAGCCTGCCCGGCGGCTGAGGCACGCCGCGCGCGGCGTCGCGGCCGGCGTGTGGGCACCGTAGGCTCTGCGGAGGGCCCTGAGCACCGGAGCCGGGACCGGGAGGTAGGAAGACGATGGCGAAAGCCGCGGTCAGCGTCGCGAAGCGGCGCCCGACCCGCCAGATCCACGTCGGTGGCGTCGCGGTCGGCGGGGACGCGCCCGTGAGCGTCCAGTCGATGACGACGACGAAGACCGCCGACGTCGAGGCCACGATCCAGCAGATCTACGCCCTCGCCGGCGCCGGCGCCGACATCGTCCGCTGCACGTGCAACGAGCGCGAGGCGGCCGAGGGCCTCGCGCAGATCGTGCCACGCTCGCCCGTCCCGATCGTGGCCGACATCCACTTCCACGTCGAGATGGCCCTCGCGGCGCTCGACGCCGGCGTGAACGGGCTGCGGCTCAACCCCGGGAACCTTCGCAAGCCCGAGGAGATCAAGCTCGTCGCGGCCGAGGCGCGTGACCGTGGCGTCCCGATCCGGATCGGGGTGAACGCCGGGTCGCTCCACCCCGCGCTCTACGAGCGGTTCGGCGGCGCGACACCGGAGGCGCTCGTCGAGTCCGCGCGCATGGAGCTCGCCTACTTCGACGAGGTCGACTTCCACGACGTGAAGATCTCCGTGAAGGCGTCGAACGTCGCGCTGATGATCGAGGCGTACCGACTCGCGTCGGAGACGTTCGACTACCCGCTCCACCTCGGCGTGACCGAGGCGGGCCCGCCCCCCGGCGGCCTCGTCAAGGCGACGGCCGGCATCGCGACCCTGCTCGCCGAGGGCATCGGGGACACGATCCGTTACTCGCTCACGGCGGACCCCGTCGAGGAGGCGCGCGCCGGGCGCCAGCTGCTCGAGGCTCTCGGCCTGCGCGAGCGCAAGGGCCTCGACCTCATCGCGTGCCCGTCCTGCGGGCGCGCGGAGATCGACGTGATCAAGGTCGCCAACGACGCGCAGGTCGCGCTCGAGGCGCGCAAGATCCCGCTGCAGATCGCGGTCATGGGATGCGTCGTGAACGGACCCGGCGAGGCGCGCGAGGCGGACCTCGGGATCGCGGCGGGCCGAAAGCGCGGTCACCTGTTCATCAAGGGCAAGATCGTGCGCGTCGTACCGGAGGGCGAGATGGTCGAGGCGCTCGTCGCCGAGGCCGAGAAGATCGTGTCGGAAGGCATCGAGGCACGCCTCGCGGCCGCGGACGCGTCAGCCGAGCGAGCGGCCGAAGAGGACCGCCGGGAGCTGTTCGAGTCGAAGGGCTCCGACGCCAACCACAGCGACGAGCGCGTGATCGAGATCCGAAAGCACCTGCGCGAGCTCGGCGGCGACGCGCGGCCGGCGGGAGCGGGCGGGACCGCGGCCGGCGACTCGCAGGGCGCCGGAGACGACGCGTCCTCCGGCGAGCACGGCGCCGGCAGCTGAGGCGGGACGTAGGCCCGCCCGGCGGCCCGCCCCGCCGGGCCGAGCCCGGGGACCTCGACGGCGTGCGCGCGTGCCTCGAGGCCGGGTTCGCGGCGCGCTACACGCCCGCGCGCCGCGACGCCCTCGGTGCGATCCTCGGCGGCGGGAGGAGCCACGTCGTCGACGACGGGCCGCTCGTCGCCGGAGCGATCGTCGCGCACGACGTCGAGATCACGCTTCCCGGTCTCGACCCCGCTCCTGCGACCTGCCTGAGCGACGTGGCCGTCCGGCCGACGCACCGACGCCGTGGGGTCCTGAGCGCGCTCATGGGCTCGGTGCTCGCCGACACGCGCGAGCGCGGCGAGGCGATCGCCGTGCTCGGGGCCAGCGAGGCGGGCATCTACGCCCGTTTCGGCTGGGGCGCGGCGACCGCGACCGCGACGTACCTCGTCGACCGGGGAAGGGCCCGCGCGCTCGGGGGAGCGCGTGCCTCGTCCGGCGCGGTCGAGCTGCTGGACGCCGCAGAGGCCGCGGAGGCGTTCCCCGCGGTCTTCGACGCCGCGCGCCGGCGCCGGCCCGGGGAGATCTCGCGCCGTGTCGACGCGTGGTCGGAGCTGCTCGGCTCCGAGACCGCGGGCGACGGCGGCCCCCCGCGCTTCCTCGCCGCGTACGCGGCGGGCCCGGACGTCGACGGCTACGCGATCTACGAGGTGCGCGCCGCTGCCGCGGCCGTCGGCGCCGCGGAACGGCGCGAGGTCGCAATCCTCGAGTGCTGCGCGCTCACGGACACCGCGTACGCGGCGCTCTTCGCCTACCTGCTCGGCATCGACCTGACCGACGCGGTGCGGACCGGCGAGCGCCCGGTCGACGAGCCGCTGCGGCACCTGCTCGACGAGCCCCGGGCGCTGCGGACCGTCGACACGTGCGACGGCGCGTGGCTCCGCCTCGTCGACGCGCGCGCCGCGCTCGAGCGCCGCGGGTACGGCGCGCCCGGGCGCGTCGTCGTGGACCTGCGCGACGAGCTCTGCCCGTGGAACGCGGCCCGCTGGTCGGTCGAGGTGGACCGGACGGGCGCGGTCGAGGTCGCGCGCGCCGGGTCCCGCCCCGAGCTCGCGCTCGGCGCGAGCGAGCTCGCGACGCTCTACCTGGGCGGCACGCGTGCGACGAGCCTGCAGCGGGCGGGGCGCGTCGCCGAGCTCGAGCCGGGAGCCGCGAGACGGCTCGACGCGATGCTCTACTGCGACCCGGTCCCGTTCTGCACGGCCATCTGAGCAGTCCCGTTCTTCACGGCCACGGGCGTCGGACGGCAGGTCGCGACGCCTGACGCGTGCCTCAGCTGCTGCTCAGCCGGGGCCGGTAGACTCCCCGGGTCGCATGGTGAAGGGAGCAGCCGGGCCGATGGCGAGCAAGAACAGCAGGGCGCGCACGCGGCCGAGCGGCGGTGCGCCGCCCGCACCGTCGGGTCCGGGGGCCCGACGGCTCGGCGGGCAGGCCCCGCCGCATCGCAACGCGAAGCAGTCGGGCGCCGCGCGCCGCTACGAGCGCAGCCGGCGGAAGGGATCGTCCACGATCGGGTGGGTCTCGGTCGCGGTCGTCGTCGTGCTCGTCGTCGTGCTCGTCGTCGTGAAGCTGACCGGCGGCTCGAGCCCGAGCACGTCCTCGGGCAGCGCGTCCGGTCGCAACCCGACGTATGCGCCCGCGTCGCTCGTGTCGACCGTCGCGACGATCCCGTCCTCGACGTTCGACGCTGTCGGCACGGGCGGCCAGTCGGCCGCGTTCACCGTGACGAGCGGGCAGCCCCCGCTCACCTCCGGCGGCAAGCCGCAGTTCGTCTACGTCGGCGGCGAGTTCTGTCCCTACTGCGCGCTCATGCGCTGGTCCTTGATCGCCGCGCTCGGCCGGTTCGGGACGTTCCACAATCTGCGGCTCATGTCGTCGGCGACGACCGACGGCGACATCCCGACGTTCTCGTTCTACAAGTCGAGCTACACGAGCCCGTACGTCGCGTTCACCCCGTACGAGTCGGAGGACCGGAACCAGAACCCGCTCGTGAACCCGCCCGCGTACGTGAACAAGCTCTACGCGAAGTACGACGGGTCGGGCACGACCCCGGCGGCCCCGTTCAACCCCGCGACGTCGGCGGGCATCCCGTTCCTCGACATCGGCAACAAGTACGTCTCGTCGGGGGACCCGAGCGCGATGGCCCAGATCTTCTCGCCGTACGGCTACCTGAACAACGGCGGCCCGGGCCGATCGGCGATCGCGGCCGCGATCAGGAACCCGTCCTCGGCCGTCGGCAAGGCGATCGACGCGAAGATCTTCGTCGCGCAGGCCAACTACATCTCGGCTGCGATCTGCTCGCTCGACGGCGGCAAGCCCGCGTCGGTGTGCGCGAGCCCCGGGGTGGCCGCTGCCGCGAAGGTCCTCGCCGCCGCGAAGCCGGTGAGCTGACCGAGCGGAGATGTCGAAACCGAAGACGTCCGAGCGTGGCCGACAGGCGCGGGTCGCCGCCCCCCCGTCCCGCCCGCCCGCGCGCCCGCGCCGCGCACCGCGGGTGGGCCGTGCGGGGGCGCTCGCGTCCTTCGCCGGTGCGAGGGGCCTGCGAGCCCGCGATCGCGGGGGGCGGATCCCCGGGCCCGTCGGGTGGCGGTCGGTCGTCACGAGCCTGCTGAGCCTCGCGGGGGTCGGCGTCGCGATCTACCTGACGCTCGCGCACTACACGAAGGGGATCACGCTCGCGTGCCCGGCGACGGGGGCGATCAACTGCGAAGCCGTGACGACGAGCAGCGAGTCCGTGGTGTTCGGGATCCCGGTCGCCGTGCTCGGTCTCGTGTACTTCGTCCCGATGCTCGCGCTCTCGCTCCCGTGGGCGTGGAGGACCTCCGTGAGGCTCGTCGCGGGGGCACGCCTCGCCGCGAGCGTCGTCGGGATCGGCTTCGTGTTCTACCTCGTCTACGCGGAGCTCTTCGAGATCCAGAAGATCTGCCTGTGGTGCACGAGCGTGCACGTGCTGACCTTCGCCCTGTTCGTCGTCGTGGTCACGGGGTGGGATGACGCGACCGCGGCGTGGCACGCGGACGGGCGGCGCGTCTCCGACCGCTGAGCAGCGGGGATCGGCCGCGACGACGGGTGATCACCCCGAGCGGGGGAGGTCGACGATCCGCGCGTCGGGCGCGGCGGCTCGGAGCAGCTCGACGATGTGCGGGTGGCACGTGAACGCGATGACCTGGTGTGTCGCGGCGACCTCGGCGACGGCGCGTGCGACGGCTGCGGCGCGCGCCGGGTCGAAGTTCACGAGCACGTCGTCGAGCACGACGGGCAGCGCCGTCGCGCCGCTCGCGAACGACGACGCGAGCGCGAGCCGGAGGCACAGGTAGAGCTGCTCGGCGGTCCCGCGGCTGAGTGCGGCCGCGTCGACGACGGCGCCGGACTCGGCGATCGCGCTGATCCCCTGGCTGCGCCCGCCGTCGGGCTCCGCGCGCGCGACGAGCTCCACGTAGCGTCCCGCCGTCACGGTTCGGAACAGCTCCGCGGCACGCGCGACGACCGCGGGCTGGCGCTCCCGCTCGTAGCGGCGCAGCGTCTGGTCGAGCAGGCGGCGGGCGAGGCCCGCGACGACGTACTCCTCGAGCGAGGACTCGAGCTCCGCGGCAAGGCTCGCGCGCTCGAGCTCGAGCGCAGCGATCGCGTCCGAGCGGCCGAGGTCCTCGAGGTCGCGCTCGGCGTCGCGCCAGGAGGTGAGGAGCGCCTCGTGGCGGTCGACCGCGGCGGCGAGACGTGCGTCGAGCTCGCCGCGCTCGGTCGCCCACGTGGCGAGCTCACCGAGCGCGAGCTCCGCGCGCAGCGCGTCGGCGTGGTCGCCGGACCCGAGCGAGCGCGTGAGCTCCGCGCGCGCCTCGGCCGCGTCGCGGGCGAGCGCCTCGCGCCGCGACTCGCGCGCCGCGACTCGCGCGAGCTCCGCGGCGAGCGCGTCGACGAGCGCCGTGCGCTCGACGTCCGGCAGTGGGGCGGTGTCGGCGGTCCCGGCCGACTCGAGCTCCGCGGCGACCGCGTCGACCTGCGCCTCGTGCGCGGCGATCTCGCGCGTGAGCGGCGCGATCTCGTCGCGAAGCGCGTCACACTCACGGCGCATGCGCGCGACCTCGCCGAGGGTCGCGAGCGCCCGGTCGAGCGTGGCGGCGTCGGGAGGGCGCTGGGGGAGCCCGAACGAGGCGGCGAGCGTCGCGACCGCGTCCGCCTCGCGGGCGGCGGCGCGCTGCTCGGCGTCGAGTCGAGCGGCCACCCGCTCCACTTCAGCCTGCGCGTCCGCGATCGCGCCCTCGAGCGCGTCGAGGCGGCTCCGCGTCGCGAGGTCCTTCTCCGCGCGGCGCGACGCGGCGAGGACCTCCGCCGGGCTCGGCGCGACCGCGAGCTCGAGGTCGCCCGCGAGCTCGGCGATGCGCGCGCCGAGCCGCGCCGGGTCGACGCCCTCTGCCGGAGGGTCGGGCGGCCGATCGTCGGCCGCGGCCGCGGCGTCACGGCGCCGCGACGCGGCGATGACGACGCCCGCGAGCGCGACGAGCGCGACGGCCACGGCGACGAGCGTCGCTGCCAGCGCGGTGCTCCGCCCGTGCGCGGACACGGCGGCCGCGGCCGTCGCGCCCGCGATCAGGACGAGCGCGACCGCGACCGCGCGCTGCAGCCCGCGGCCGCCGTGGTGCCCGCCGGCCTCGACTCGCGCGCGGAACCTCGCCTGCTCGGCGGCGGCGCGCTCCGCGAGGATCCGGTCGCGCTCGTCGACCAGGTCGCCGACCTCGCCGAGCGCGCGCACCCGCCGCTCGAGCTCGCCCGCGCGGGCCCCCGGATCGCCCTCGGCGGCCGCCGCCTCGTGGGCGCGCCGGGCGGCCGCGAGGCGGCCGGTCGCGGCCTCGATCTCCTCGCGGGCCGAGGTGATCCGGGCGCGGCGGCCGACCTCCTCGGTCGCGAGGCGCGCGGCCTCGGCACGCGCCTCGTCGGTCACCGGCACCGCGCGCACCCGCTCGGCGTCGACGCCCGGACCGAGCGCGCCGAGCGCCTCGCCGATCTCCCGCTCGAGGCGCTCGACGCGCGTGCGCAGCGCGCGCTCGCGGGCGACGCGCTGCTCGTGCCCCGACCGGTGGCGAGCGAGCCGCTCGATGTCCGGTGCGCGGGCGAGCACGGCCTCGTCCCGGGCCGTGCGGGGCGCGGTCAACCCGGCGTCACGGTCGGCCGTGGCGAGCGCGAGCCACACGGGCCAGCAGCGCTCGAGGAGCACGAGGTCGTCGCGCCGCCGGCGGATGTCGTCCGCGTCGCGCAGCGCGTCGCGCGCCCCTTCGCGAAGGCGCGCGCACTGCTCGGCGCGCTCGGGGTAGTGGGCGGCTCCCGCCTTCAGCGTGCGCAGCTCGGCGTCGACCTGGTCGATCCTGCGGCGGAGGCGGTTCGCGACCGCGTCCTGCTGGCGCGGCCGGACGAGGGCAGCCTGTCGCTCCGCGAGCGCGCGCAGTGCCCGCGTCGCGGAGCGCCCGGCGCCGAGCACTCCGGCGGAGAACACGAGGTCGCGCACCTCGTCGCGCTCGAGCGAGCGGAGCGACGCGAGCTCGTCGAGGTCGAACGCGAACACGCTCGCGAAGACCGAGGCGTCGACGCCGCCGAGCAGGCGCGCGAGCTCGGGCGCCCCCGAGGTCGCGCCGTGTGGTCCCGTGACCACGAGGTCCGCGCCCGCGTGGCGCTCGACCGTCCAGCCGAGCCCCGCCGAGTCCGTGAGGAACAGCGCGCCGCCGTGCCGGCCGCCACGCAGGGGCTCGCGGGCCGGCCGGCTGTGGCGACGGTCGGGGAAGCCGAACAGGACGTTGCGGACGAAGTCGAGCAGCGTCGACTTGCCCGCCTCGTTCGGTCCGTGGACGACCGAGAGCCCGGGAGGCAGCGCGTCGACGCGGTGGTCGGCGAGCACGCCGTAGCCGTCGACGCGCCAGCCGGCGATTCTCACGGCCCACCCGCCGCGAGCTCGTCGAGCGCGAGCCGCGTCGCGGCGTCGAGCAGCGACGCGAAGCGTCCCGGGTCCCCGGCGAGTGACGCGACGTCGGCCGCGAGCGCGCGCGGGACCGAGGCCGCGATCTCGGTCGCGACGAGCCCGGGCGTGTCCGCGTCGGACCCGAGCGCCTCGGCGAGCGCGACGAGGTCCGCGGAGAAGTCGCCCCGGGCGCGTACCTCGTCGAGGTCGACCGCCGACCCCGACGCGTCCGTCAGCCGGTCCCACCAGCAGAACGGCTCGTCCCGGCGCGCGCCGTCTCGCAGGTGGCGAAGCAGCTCGTCGAGCGAACCCGACCGCGCGACGTCGCGGTGCACCGGGCCGCGGCCCGTGATCCGCGCGCCGAGCACGAGCGACCGCCCGTCCTCGGCGGCGAGCGCGTCGGTGCCGAGCGCGACGAGCCGCTCCTCGAGCTCGTCCAGGCCCGTCAGATCGTCGATCGGGCAGTCGAGCGACGCGAAGCGCACCCGGTCGCACGCGACCGGCTCGACGCGCTCGACCGCTCCGGCGCGCACGTGGACGACGACCGCCCCCTTCGGTCCGCGCTCGCTCGCGCGCGGGCTTCGCGCCTGGCTGTTCCCGGCGTAGACGACCCACGGGTCGCCGGGTCCGTGCCCTCGTGCGAGGACCCGCTGCTGGTGGACGTGGCCGAGCGCCCAGTAGTCGAGGCGCGCCCGGCGCAGGTCGTCGAGCGTGCACGGGCTGTAGTCCGCGTAGCCCTCGGCGGCGCCCGCCACGTTGCAGTGGAGCACGCCGACGTGGACGCCCGGCGCGTCCGGCCGCGCGAAGCGCAACGAGAGGTTCTCCGCCGTCGCACGCGTCGCGTAGCTGATCCCCTGGACCGTCGCGATCTGCGTGCCCGACCGGTGCACCGGGACGACGGCGACCGCGTCCGACGCGAAGACGGTGACCCCCGGGGGCCACGACGCGACCGCGGACCAGCCGGTCGTGACCGGGTCGTGGTTCCCGTGGACGACGAAGCTCGGGATGCCCTCCCCGGCGAGGCGCGCGAGGCCCTCGCGGAAGCGGAGTTGCGCGCGCAGCCCACGCTCGGGACCGTCGTAGACGTCGCCCGCGACGACGAGGAACGCGGCGCCGCGCGCGAGCGCGAGCGAGACGATCGAGTCGAACGCGTCGAGCGACGCCTCGCGCAGCGCGGCCGCGATCTCGGGCGCAGCCTCGTGCACGCCGGCGAACGGCGTGTCGAGGTGCAGGTCCGCGGCGTGCACGAAGCAGAACGTGTCATCCGATGTCGCGGTCATCGCGGGCCGACACTATCGAGCCGCGGCGACACCGGCGGGCACAGCGGGCCTGCTGGGACGCGGCGCGCGGCGCCGGTAGGATCTCGGCGATGACCGCGACCGGGGCGACCCGTTGAGCTTCGACCTGCGGACGCTGCTCGACACGCGCGGCGCGGACGGCGTCGCGCTCTACGGCGAGCACGTGAACCCCCAGCTCGTGCGGGTCCTCCGGACGATCGGCTTCGACCGGCGCTACGTGCGGGCGGAGGGCTGCTATCTCTACGACGACTCGGGTCGCAGCTACCTCGACTTCCTCGCCGGCTTCGGCGTGTTCGCGCTCGGCCGCAGCCACCCGGCGCTGAAGGCGGCGCTCCACGACGCGCTCGACGCAGACCTCGCGAGCCTCGTCCAGATGGACACGCCCCTACTCGCGGGGCTCCTCGCCGAGCAGCTCCTGCGCCGCTCGCACCCCGGGATGGGCCGCGTCTTCTTCACGAACTCCGGTGCCGAGTCGGTCGAGGCGGCGGTCAAGTTCGCCCGCTACGCGACCCGGAGGGGCCGCGTGCTCCACTGCGACCACGCGTTCCACGGGCTCACGTACGGCGCGCTCTCGCTCAACGGGGGCAAGGAGTTCAAGAAGGGCTTCGGCCCGTTCCTCGCGGGCTTCGACGAGGTGCCGTTCGGCGACGCGCGAGCGCTCGAGCGCGCGCTCGCGAAGCGGGACGTCGCCGCGTTCGTCGTCGAGCCGATCCAGGGCAAGGGAGTCCACGTAGCGCCCCGGGAGTACTGGGACGCGGTCCAGGAGCTCTGCCACCGCTACGGGACGCTGCTCGTCGTCGACGAGGTCCAGACCGGTCTCGGCCGGACCGGGAGGCTGTGGGCCCACGAGCACTGGGGACTCGTTCCCGACATCGTGACGACGTCGAAGGCGCTCTCCGGCGGCTACGTCCCGGTCGGGGCGATGATCTGCTCGACCGCGGTGTCGGACAAGGTGTACTCGTCCATGGAGCGGGCGCTCGTCCACTCATCGACGTTCAAGAACAACACGCTCGCGATGGTCGCGGGGCTCGCGACGCTCCAGACCATCGACGACGAGGACCTCGTCTCCCGGGCGCGTGTGACCGGCGAGGCGTTCGCGAAGGGACTCACGCCGCTCGTCGAGAAGTACGAGCTCTTCCACCTCGTGCGGGGCGAGGGCCTCATGATCGGCCTCGTGTTCGGCGAGCCGAGGTCGCTCGGCGTCCGGTCGCGGTACCGGCTGCTCGAGCTCGCGCACCGCGGGCTCTTCTCGCAGCTCATCGTCGGCCCGCTCTTCCAGCGGCACCGGATCCTCACGCAGGTCGCGGGTGATGCGATGAACGTCGTGAAGCTCCTGCCGCCCCTCGTCGCGGGCCAGGACGAGGTCGACCGGTTCGTCGAGGCGCTCGACGAGGTGCTCGCCGAGGCGCACCGGAGCTCGGCGCTCGTCGGATTCGCGACCTCGCTCGCCCGGGGCGCGATGCGCCGCGACCGCTGACGGTCGCACCCACCGGTGGACACCGCCGCGGCCGGCGGCCGGAACCGAGCGCGCACGCGTGGCGGCGTCTGGGTCGCCTCGGCGCTCGTCGCGGGCGGCGCGCTCCTCGCCGCGTGCGGCGGTTCGTCGGGCACGCCCCCGACGATCGCGAGCTCCGCTCCGGGCGCCACGGGACCCGGTAGGGCCTCCACCTCGACCGCCATTTCGACCTCGACGTCGACGTCGACGTCGACGACGCCGGCCACGACCTCGACGACGGCACCGACGACGACGCTCCCGAGCGCGGTCCCCGTGAGCGGGACACGCGCCGGCGGCTCGTTCGGGGCGCTCGGCGCGGTGCGCAGGGTCCCGGTCGTCGCGGTGCCCGACGGGGCGCTCTCGCCGCCTCCGGCCGCCGCGGGCGTGCCCGTCCCGCCGCGCGGCGCCGTCGAGATCGCGTTCCGCCAGTTCGGGTCCGGCCCCGACCTGCTCCTCGTCGAAGGCGAGCACGCGACGCTCACCTGGTGGGACCCGCGCCTCTTGAGCGACCTCGCCCAGCACTACACCGTCACCGTGTTCGACTACCCGGGCACGGGGTTCTCGGGGCCCGACCCCTCGGCAACGAGCGTCGCGGCGGTCGCGGACCTCACCGCCGGCCTGTCCGCGGCGCTCGGGCTCGCGTCCCCGACCGTGCTCGGCTGGGGCCTGGGCGGCCAGGTCGCGCTCGCCCTCGCCGAGCGCCATCCGGGGCTCGCGGGCCGGCTCGTCCTCGTCGACAGCGCGGCGGGTGGCCCCGCGACGACGCGCCCGAGCGCGTCGGTGGCTGCGGCGATGGCGTCGAGCACGGACACGGACGTGCAGCTCGCGCCGCTCATGTTCCCGCCGACGCTCACCGCCGCCATCGACGGCTGGCTCGGGCGCGTCGCGACGGTGCCGCGTGACGACCTCGTCGCCGCCGCGGTCCACGAGCAGGCTGCGATCCAGGCGAGCGCGTGGTCCGACGCCACGCTCGCGGCGGGCCTCTCCGCGCTGACGACGCCGACGCTCGTGGTCGTGGGCTCGCTCGACGAGGTGTTCCCGCCGGCGAACGACATCGTCCTGATCGCCGGCCTCCGTCACGCGCACGACCTGCTGCTGCCGGGCGCGGGCTACGCGAGCATGTTCCAGGACGAGCCGCAGTTCGTGGCCGCGCTCGAGACGTTCACCGGCTGAGCACCGCCGCCGGATCGCTAGCTGCGTGCGTCGAGCGTTCCACCGCTGGCCGCTTCACCGGGCGTGGCGGCCGACAGGTAGCTCGCGGCCTTCGCGACGTGCGACGGGTCGACGGTCGCGGTCGGTCCTGTCGTCGTGTACGGCGGGAACAGGCTCGCGAGCTCGGCCGGCGTGATGCGGCCCTGGACCTGGCCGAGCTGGCGCGCGGCCGCGATGACGGAGACGAACTGGTCCGCGGCGCCGCCGCTCCCGACGTAGCCGGCGCCGACGACGACGGTTCCGTCCGGGGAGATCACGACGCCCGTCGCCGCGGCGATGAGGCTGCGGTCGCTCGGGGTGAGCGAGCTGAGGACGCTGCTCGAGATGCTCGCGCCGCCGTTCGCGCTGGAATCTCGGGCCGGCGCGGCCGTTGGAAGTGGTGGCGGGGCGCTGGGCGTGGGAGTGCGCCACACACCCGAGATGGACGAGATGCTCATCGAGGCTCCGCCTCCGTTCCCTACGGCTCGGCAGTCCGTCGCCGACAACCATGGCGCCTAACGACCGGCGCGCGCCCGGGGTTTAGGAACTTCTTCGCGCACCCGCGCGCGGCTCACCGGGGCCGGGAGCCGGTGCCTCCGGCGGGCGGAACGGCGCTGCGACCTCCGTGAGGAAGCGGTCGATCGCGTCGAGGCGGCGCGCGCCGGTCCCGAGATTCCAGTCCGGCAGGACGAACTCGCCGACACCTGCCGCCTCGTAGCGGCCGAGCAGGTCCTCGAGCTCCGCGACGCTCCCGCTCACGGTCGGGACCCGGCTCTCGCGGCCCGCGGCGGACCCGTCGAGGTCGACGAGCACCTGGGCGCACCGCCCGATCGCACCCGGGTCCCGGCCGACCTGCGCGCAGTGCCGGTCGAGGATCGCGCCCTTGGCCGCGAGGATCTCGGGCGTTCCCCAGACGTTCCACTCGTCGGCCCATCTCGCCGCGATCCGCAGGGTGACGCGCTCGCCACCGCCGCCGATCAGCAGCGGGAGGTGCGCCTGCGCCGGCTTCGGCTCCATCGGGGCGTCGACGAGCGTGAAGTACCTGCCCGCGAAGCTCGCCCGTGACTCGTCGAACAGGAGCCGGAGGACCGCGCACGCCTCGTCGAGGCGCGAGAGCCGCTCGGCCGCCTCGTAAAGGTCGAGGCCGTAGGCGGCGTGCTCGTTCTGCTGCCAGCCGGCGCCGAGTCCGAGCACGACGCGACCCCCGCTCAGCTGGTCGACCGTCGCAGCCGCGTTCGCGAGCACCGCGGGGTGCCGGTAGGTGTTGCCCGTCACGAGCGACCCGAGGCGGATCCCGGGCACGGTCACGGCGAGCGCGGCGAGGACGCTCCAGCACTCGAGCATCGGCTGGTCGACCGGCTCGGCGGAGGGCATGAAGTGGTCCGCGACCCACACGCCGTCCCAGCCGGTCGCCGCGGCGTGCGCGGCCTCCGTCTGGAGGTCCGGCCAGCTCTGCATGGTCGTCGGCCAGAGGCTGAAGCGCATGTCGGCCGACGCTACCAACCGCCGGACCACTCGCCGGGTGCGGGCGGCCGCCCGGGCCCGAGGTTCGCGGCGTGCGGGCTCACCGCGCGAGGTCGTGGCGGTGCGCGTAGGCCGCGGCCTGCGTGCGGTCCCGGCTGGCCGTCTTCGCGAAGATGCGGTTCACGTGGGTCTTCACGGTCGCCTCGGCGACAAAGAGCTCGCGGGCGATCTCCGCGTTCGACAGGCCGCGTGCGATGAGTCCGAGCACCTCGGCCTCTCGCTCGGTGAGGCCGTCCGGCAGGTCCGCAGCCGGACGCGGCGCCGGGACCGCCCCCGCAGTCCGGCGCGCCGCGTCGAGCAGCGTCGCCTGGACCGACGCGTCGAGCACGCCCAGGCCGGCCGCGGCGGCCTCGATCGCGCGCCGGATGTCGTCGCGCGTCGCGTCCTTCGTGAGGTATCCGGCGGCGCCCGCCGACAGCGCCGCGATGATCGACTCGTCGTCCGCGTACGTGGTGAGCACGACGACCTGGGTCGCCGGGTACCGGCTCCTGATCGCCGCGGTGGCCTGCGCCCCGTCCATGCCCGGCATGCGCAGGTCCATGAGCACGACGTCGGGCTCGTGCTCGCCCGCGAGCCGGACCGCCTCCTCGCCGTCCGCCGCGACCGCGACGACGTCCATGTCGTCGATGCTCCGAAGGATCGTCGCGAGGCCCTCGCGCACGACGCGCTGGTCGTCGGCCACGACGACCTTCACGCGGGCACCTCGGCCTCGACCCGCCAGCCGCGCTCCGTCGGTCCCGCGTCCACTCGGCC
>Ga0307372_10008411_pt1 | contig 14522 bp, 13 predicted proteins | sample OX1MG_FD_202533 | JGI IMG/M metagenome (GOLD analysis project Ga0307372, IMG submission 202533) | Soil microbial communities from Risofladan, Vaasa, Finland - OX-1 | ecosystem: Environmental > Terrestrial > Soil > Coastal area > Acid sulfate soil | place: Finland: Risofladan, Vaasa | collected...
ACTCATCACCGCAGTACACCGGTGGCCAGCCGGCAAAGTTGTCGATGACCGTCTGGTTCGATCAATCCTTCGAACCCGATGGCGACATCACTGACGAAGTCAACCAACTCCAGTACTGGACGTATCCGACCGAAGAGATCGTGCCCGGCGTACAGAATCCGCCAATGGTGACGTTTACATGGGGCAGCCTCACCTTCGACGGAAACATTTCGTCGCTGACGATCACCTACAAGCTGTTCGGCACGAACGGGAGGCCGGTCCGTGCCCAGGCTGATATCACCATCAGCGAGAATCCCCTGGAAATCCCGGGCACCAACCCGACATCCGGGGGCATCTCCGGGCGCCGCGTGCACGTGGTTTCGGCGGGCGACTCGCTGCACTCGATCGCCTACGCCGAGTACGGCAGCGCTGGACTCTGGCGCGTGCTCGCCGAGGCCAACGCGATTGACGACCCGCTGCGAGTGGGCCCCGGCACGACGTTGCTCATACCGCCCGCTCCGTCGTCGGGCACCTCCTGATGCCGACGACCATGGCGACGCGCTGGCCGGATGTCGAGATCGACGGCGCCGCACTCGCCGATCGCATCCGCCCGCGACTCGCCGAGGTGGTCGTCGACAACCATCTGCACCTTCCTGACATGTTCGCGTTGGTTTTCGACGACCCTCAGCACACCCTGCTCGCCGACACGGGTGTCAAGGTGGGCTCGACGGTGAAGATCGGGGTGGCGAGCCCCGGTGCGGGCGCCTTGGATGCGCTCATCAGCGGCGAGGTGACGGCGCTGGAGGCTGACTACGACGGTGGCTGGGACCGCACCGTCGTCCGGGGGTATGACCACTCGCATCGTCTCCATCGAGGCAGGCACACCAGCACATATCAGAACGTGAAAGTGTCGGATGTGGCACAAACGGTTGCGAGCCGCGCCGGGCTGACGGTAGGGAGCATCGACGACAGCGGGTCAGTGCTCCCCTTCGTGTCACAAGTGAACACCACCGACTGGGACTTCCTCAAGGCGCGTGCTCGTGAGCTGGGCTTCGAGGTCGGTGTCACCGATGGCACGTTCTATTTCCGCAAACCGGTGCAGTCGGCAACGGGTCCACAGCCGGGCGACGCGGACTCGCAGGGAGAGACGCAGTTGGTCTACGGCCGCGATCTCCTCAGCTTCCGGCCACGGGTCAGCTCGTCCGCGCAGGTCACTCAGATCAGCGTCCGATCGTGGGATCCAGCCACCAAGGCGACACTGGTCGGCTCGGCCGACGCGGCAGCCTCCCACGCCGACCTGGCTGAGGATCCTGCGAGCCTTGCCCAGATCTTCGGTTCGCCGGAGTACCTCGTGCACAACCGCCCGCTCACCTCGCAGGCGGACGTGGATGACACCGCGAAGGCTGTCGCCGAGCATATCGGCAGCACGTTCGCGGAGGCCCAGGGGGCGGTCACCGGCAACCCCAAGCTCCACGCCGGGAGCGCGGTGAGCATCGCCCAGGTCTCCAACACGTTCTCGGGCAAATACACCCTGACCCGGACGCGACACGTCTTCGACGACGACGGTTACCGGACTGAGTTCGAGATCAGCGGGATGCAGGATCGCTCCACCCTGGGGCTGGTGTCGCTCGGCGCGACCAACGATGCCACGGCGGGGGGCGCGCCGCCGGTCCCGGGCGTCTTCATCGGTCAGGTGACCAACAACGATGATCCACAGCATCTCGGCCGCCTGAAGCTGAAGTTTCCGTGGCTCTCGGACAGTTACGAGAGCGACTGGGCGCGGGTCGCCGCCGTCGGAGCCGGCCCGAACAGTGGCGTGATGTTTCTGCCCGAGGTCGACGACGAGGTGCTGTGCGCCTGCGAGTTCGGCGATCTGCGCAGGGTGTTCGTCCTCAGCCCCCTGCACAACGGCAAGGACACGCCGAACCTCGGTGACGGGCTCGTTGACGGGGGCAAGGTCAAGCGCCGCGGCGTGGTGTCGCGCAAGGGCCACAAGCTCATCTTCCTGGACGACGCCTCCAAGTCGGGGATCGCGCTCATCACCAGCGACGGCAACCTCAAGGTGTCGCTCAACGAGACCAACAGTGAGATCACGATTCACTGCAAGGGCAAGGTGACGCTGCAGACCGACAGCGACGACATCGCGATCAAGAGCGGCGCCGACGTCACCATCCAGGCGCAGGGCAACGTCAACGTGTCCGGTTCCTCCGGCGTGAAGGTCGACGGCGGTGGCGGCATCGTGGAGATGAGCGGGTCGCTCATCAAGTTGAACTGACATGGGGACTCCAGCGATCGTGCTCGGCGATCAGATCGCCGGTCAGTGCCCTATCCACATCATCCCCAACCCAGCGACCGGCATCCCGCAACCGTCGCCACCCCTCCCGTTCAGCGCACCGATCACCGTCGGCGTGTGCCCGACGGTGCTCATCGGCGGCAAGCCCGCGGCAGTCGTCGGCTGCACAGGGTTCAACACGCCGCCGCACGTGGGCCTGTTTCCTGCAGATCCGTACATGGTGCCGCTGATGCAGGTCGGCACCATCGTCAGCGGGAGCATGACCGTGCTCCTCGGCGGTCAGCCGGCGGCCACGGCCGCGTCGACGTGCACCTGCTGCGCCACTCCCGGCGTGATCACTCCCACAGTCGCAACCGTACTCATCGGGTGATGTTATGGCCAACAATGACGATTTCATAGGGTCCGGATGGGGATTCCCGCTGCGCACCGATGCCACCGGCGGCATCGCGCTCGTGTCCCGCGAGCGTGAGCTGGAGGAGGCGATGCGTCTCATTCTCGCCACCGCGCCGGGCGAGCGTCCGATGCGTCCCGAATTCGGATGCGGCGTACACGACTACGTGTTCGCCGGGACCGACGCGACATCGGCGCAGGCGATCGCCGTCGAGGTGCGCAAGGCACTGCTGCGCTGGGAGCCGCGCGTGATCATCGAGGAGGTCGATGTGGTCCCGGACGAGGACGACCCGGCGCTGCTCTACATCAACGTCCACTACCGGCCGAAGGCGACCAACGATCCGCGCAACCTGGTCTTTCCGTTCTACACCATTCCCAGCGAGGGAGAAGCGTGACCCTTCCTGTCCCCAACCTAGATGATCGCCGTTTCCAGGACCTCGTCGACGAGGCGAAACGCATGGTGCAGCAACGCTGCCCCGAGTGGACCGATCACAACGTGTCCGACCCCGGGATCACGCTGATCGAGACGTTCGCGTGGATGACGGACCAGCTCGTGTACCGGTTGAACCGTGTTCCGGATCGCCTCTACGTGAAGTTCCTCGAGTTGATCGACGTGCGTCTGTTTCCCCCGACACCCGCGCGCGCCGCGCTCACGTTCTGGCTCGCGGCGCCCGCGGAGTCTGCGCAGCGCGTCGCCGTCAACACGAAAGCCGCGACGATCCGCACAGAGACAGACAAAGCCATCGTCTTCTCGACGGTCGAGGACCTCGAAATGGTGCCGTGCTCGCTTGCCTCGATCGCGACGCAGGCAGCGGGAGCGAAGGAGCGCGTCGACCGCACCGAGGAACTGCGGCGCGGCGCGAAGTTCGCCGCTTTCAGCACCGTGCCGAAGCCCGAGGATACGCTCGTCATCGGCCTGAGCGACGCGGTGCCCCGGTGCGCGATCCGCCTGCGCATGCACTGCACGATCGAGGGAGTCGGCGTGGATCCCACGAATCCGCCGCTCGCGTGGGAGGCGTGGGACGGCGAGGTCTGGCACGAGTGCGACGTCGACGACGACGCGACCGGCGGCCTCAACCGTGATGGCGATGTCGTGATCCACATCGGCCGCGAGCACGTGGCAGCTGTCCTCGATGGCGTGCGCGGCGGGTGGATTCGGGCGCGGGTCACGGCCACCATCGAGGGACAGCCCACGTACACAGCATCCCCGCAGATCCACAGCGTCGAAGCGGCGACCGTCGGCGGCACCGTCGACGGCGTGAACGCCGAGATCGTCACCGAGGAGGTCCTCGGCACCTCCGACGGCACTGCCGGGCAGCGCTTCCCGGTGCGCAGAGCACCCGTGCTCGCGGGTGCCGGAGAACCGGTGCTCGAGAGCAGCACCGACGAGGGCTGGACGCCGTGGACCGAAGTCCAGGACTTCGCGGCGGCGGGGCCTGACGACGCGGTGTTCGTGCTCGACTCAGCCGCCGGCGAGGTCGTGCTCGGTCCCGCGGTGCGCCAGCCGGAGGGTTCGATCCGCGTGTACGGCCGGGTACCCGACAAGGGGGAGGAGCTCCGGTTGCGCTCGTACGCAACCGGCGGTGGCAGGGGCGGCAACGTCAGCCGCGGAGCGATCTCCGTGCTGAAGTCGTCGATCCCGTACGTCGCCAGGGTCGAGAACCGCCAGGCGGCGCGGGGTGGCGTCGATGGCGAGGATCTCGAGAACGCCAAGCAGCGTGGACCGATCCTCCTCCGGACGCGGGCCCGCGCTGTGACGGCCGAGGACTTCGAGCAGCTCTCTCGCGAGGCGGCGCCGGAGGTGGGTCGCGTGCGATGCCTCTCCGCCGGCGAGGGTCTCGAGGCGGGATCGGTCCGGATCCTTGTCGTCCCGTCCGCGCCCGAGGACCGCGGGCGTCTTCGATTCGAACAGCTCATCCCGAGCGAGGAGACGCTGCAGGCGATCGCGTCGCGGCTCGAGGGAGCCCGCCTGGTCGGGACACGCGTCCTCGTCGAACCGCCGCTCTACCAGGGGGTGACGGTGGTCGCGCGGCTGCGCTCGCGTCCGCGAGCGAGCCCGGCCCGAGTCGAGGCAACCGCGTTGGACGCCCTGTTCCAGCATCTCAATCCGATCAGTGGTGGACCGGACGGTCATGGCTGGCCGTTCGGCAGACCGGTGCAAGCCGGCGAGATCTTCTCGATCCTCCAGTCCGTGCGCGACGTCGAGCTCGTCGAGGATGTGCGCATCTTCGGCGCGGATCCCACGACCGGCGCACGCGGCCAGGCGACCCAACGCCTCGAGGTCGCGGCCAACTCAATCGTCTTCTCGTACGAGCACCAGGTCCGGGTCGAGCCGGCATGACGACGATGCGCGCGCTGGTGCCGGGCCTGCCGACCCCGCACCCGATCGGGCCGTACCTCCCCGCCCTCTACCAGGAGGACCGATTCGCGCAGGCGCTCACGAGCGGGCTCGATGAAGTGCTCAGCCCGTTGATCGCGTCGCTCGACAACCTCGGCGCCTACCTGGAGCCGGGCGTCGCGCCGGACGACTTTCTCGCCTGGCTCGGCGGCTGGGTGGGCATGGACCTCGACGAGGACTGGCCCGAGGAGCGTCGTCGCGCGCTGGTGCGCCGCGCTGCCGAGATCTTCCGCATCCGGGGAACGGCGGACGGGCTTCGCGCTCACATCGAGCTCGTCACCGGCGGCCGCGTCGAGATCGTCGAGTCGGGCGGCGTTGCCTGGTCACGAGAAAGTGGCGCGGATCTCCCCGGTCAGCCCGAGCCGCGTATGACAATACGGGTCTATGTGGACGACGTCGCCGGCATCGACACGCGCGCGCTCGACCGGCTGGTCGGCGCATCGAAGCCGGCCCACGTGATTCACGCATTGGAGCTCGCGACGGGAGGTTGACCGGCGATCGATGATCGTCTGTAAGAAGTGCGGCTTCAACAACGCTGACGCCGACACGTTCTGCGGGTCGTGCGGTGCATTCCTGGAGTGGACGGGGGAGAAGGTGACCCCTCCGCCCACACCTGAGGCTGCATCGACAACCCCGGAACCTGCGGAACCCGCGCGTCGCGGCGGATTCATGTCGCTCGTGCAGCAGGTGACCGCAATCGGCGTGCCAAAGAAGGAAGCCATCGATCCGCCGGCGAACATTCCCGGCATGCCGATGCCGGCTCCCGGGTCGCGTCCGGCCCCGCCCGGGGCACCGGCGGCGCCTTTCGGCGCCCCAACGCCGCGTCCCATGGGGCCGTCGGCGCCACCCGGCGCTCTGCAGCGAAGCGCACCTCCGAGTTCACCACCGCCGTCCGGCCCGCCGCGGAGCGCGCCGCCGAGCTCGCCGCCGCCATCCAGCCCGCCGCCGAGCGGGGCGCCGCGCAGCGCGCCACCGAACGGTCCACCGTTGTCAGCGGCGCCGACCAGTGCGCCAGCGAGCTCACCGCCGCCGTCGAGCGGGCCTCCTTCGAGCCCACCGCCAAGCCTGCCGCCGTCAAGCCCACCATCGACAGGTCCGCCGCGAAGCGCACCCCCGAGCGGGCCGCCCGGCGCATCGCTGCCGCCGGCCCCTGTCGCGCCGAGCCTCCCGAAGCCGTCGCTGCCTCCGCCGACGTTGCCCGCGGCCACGCCGGTCGTGCCGACGGTGATCAGGGTGACCCCCGAGTGGAAGCCGTCCGAGCCCGCGGCGACCTCTCCCCTGACCCCTTCCGCCGCTGCGACCTCACTGCCGGCGCAACCGAAGGCCGTCGAGCCTGCAGCGGTTCAGCCCGTTGCGGTGCAACCGGCGGCTGCGCGTCCCCGCGTCACCCCCAAGGCGGTCGCCGCACCGCCGAGCAAGCGGCTGAATCCCGGGGATCTCATCTGCGGCCAGTGCGGTGAGGGCAACGAGCCCGTCAGGAAGTTCTGCAGTCGATGTGGTCAGTCACTGGCGACCGCGACAGTCGCGTCGACATCCTGGTGGCGAAAGATCTTCCCGCGCCGCAAGGCGAAGGTCCTCGCGGCTGGAGAACGCCCTCGCGGCAAAGGCACGGGTCGCGGGTTCAGCTTCGGCGGCCTCGTTCGCATCGTGGGATTGGTGATCGTGGCGGCCATCCTGGTGGGCGGCCTTGCGTATGGCGCGTTCCCGTCGTTCCGCACCACAATCAACAACCAGGTCAGCAGCATCGTCAACAACTTCACCGGCAAGATCAGCGCGCCGACGCCGGTGCATGCAACGTCGGTCAAGGCCAGCTCGGCGACGACGGGTCACGACGGCAGCCTCGCCGTCGACGCCTTCAGCAACACGTTCTGGGCCGCCCCGCTGAAAACGGATGCGCATCCGACCCTCACCCTGGGATTCGCGGCGAACACCGATATCAGCGTCATGCTGTTCATCTCCGGCAACACGGCGAACGAGCTGTCCGAGGCGCGGCCGAAGGCGTTGCACATCGTTTTCTCCAACGGCGCCTCGCAGAACATCACGCTCGCGGACTCCGGGAATTCGCAACAGTTCAACATCACCGGTGCGAGCGGGATCACCGGCATGACCATTCAGATCATGTCGGTGTACCCGTCGACAAGTGGTGCGGATGTCGCGCTCAGCGACGTGGAGTTCTTCGGCAAGAACTGACCGGCCCAAGCACTGACCGGCCCAAGCACTGACCGGCCCAAGCACTGACCGGTCGAGGATGATGCGCCGGCTCAGGAGTCCTCGATATCGACGCTGTTCGTCGCCTCGTCGTTACCCGAATGACCCGGCGTGACCACCGCGCGGAACGTGTGCGAGCCCGCCGGATGACGGCCGCAGCCGCTGACGTTGGCGCCCTCACACTGACCGGCGGCGATGTCGCCGGACGTCCACGTCTGCACCTGCTGGTCGTCGACGTAGATCGTCACCGTCGCGGTACCGGACGCCGACCCCATGTTGCACACGGTGAATACCGCTTCCGTTCCCGCGTTCGCGTTCAACACCACGTGGTTGTCCGGGTTGTCGCTCTGGTCGACCTGCACGATGAGCCCGTTGTTGTCGAACCCGAATTCCGCTGCGCCGGCGTCACCGCCGGTGCCACCGCTTCCCTGCGAGCCACCGGCGTCTCCGGCGGTGCCAGCGCTTCCCTGCGAGCCGCCGCTCGCGAGCGCGTTCTGATTCCCGGCCTGCACCGGTTGCCACTGGCTGCCGTCCCACTGCCACTGCCCGTCATCCGAGAGCTGGCCGCTCGCGGGGTTCGCAGTCTGTGCGGCACCGGCCGCCTGCTCAGCAGCACTCGCGGCGCTTGCGCTTCCGGCATCGCCCTGGGGCCCCACGGGTTGCCACTGCGATCCGTCCCACCACCACTGACCGTCTTCGGAACGCTGGGCGTCAGGCGGTATCTGTGCCATGTGATGTCTCCTCCACTCCATCCGTTCGATGTCGTTGCCGGTCGATGTCGTTGCCGGTCGGTGTCGCGTCTAGATGAACCCTTGGCGGAGCGCGTACGCGACCGCGTGGGTGCGGTTTCGCAGATGCAGCCTACTCGTGATGTCGTGAACGATGTTCTTGACGGTTCGCTCCGAAAAGAAGAGGCGCTGACCGATCTCGTTGGTGTCGAGCCCTTCCGACATGAGCCGGAGCACGCGCACCTCACGATCGGTGAGGCCGGAGAAACGCAATCCGCGCGGCGTCAGCACATCGCGCTGCAACCGTCCGACGTGATCAAGCAGTTGACCAAGCAGGTCTGGTGACATGGCGGCCGCGCCGCTCGACGCGACGCGGACGGCGTCGACGACGCGATCAGGTGTCGCCTCACTGCGGCGCAGGACGCTCGATGCTCCCGCCTCCACTGCGCCAAGCAGGTCACCTTCGGTGAGGCGAGTCACCACCAGGACGACTCGGTTTTCGGCGCCGATGCGCGCCGCCCGGATTGCGCTGAGCGTTGCCTCGTCAACATCGTCGGCGAGGACGACGGTGACTCCTCCCGACGTGGCGTCATCGGCATCAACGACCTGGACCTCGGGCCGGTATGCAAGCTGTGCGACGAGACCGGCGCGCGTGATCGGATCCTGCGCGCGTATGGCCACGGGGATGCGCTGAACATTCGCGATGGCAACCACGGCGCACACGGTGACTCGGGCCCGTTGACGGGCAATCAACGTCCGCTCAACGGGCAGCGACGATTGCCCGATCGGGCCGCTCCTCGGTGTTGCCGTGCACCCCGAGCTCGTCGAGGACCTCGCCGTAGCGTCGCCGCGCCAGCCGCGCTGCTGCGTCGTCCCCGCTTCGCTCCTTTGCGAGGATGAGCAGCCGCCACGCCGGATCGAGATAGCGATCGACGCCGACGATATCGGTGCAGATCGCAGCGGCTGACACGGGGTCCCCCGCGCCGAGCGCGCGCTCCGCCAGCTGCAGTCCCGTCGCCGAAGCGTCGGCGCGGCAGCGCTCACGGAGCGCCTCGGCCCAATCGGTCGGACCCTCCTCGGGGAGCAGCCCGTCACGCAGCATCGAGGCGGCGATCGCGAACCCACCTCCCGCTGCAGGCATGTCGGTTGCCGCCAGCTCCATGGCGCGTGTCAGCAGGCTCCGATATGTCGCGACGTCGCATGTCGAGCGTCCCGGGAGCGCGAGGCGGTACGAGTCGCCGTCTCGGACCACGAGCGCACCACCGCCGCGGGAGACCCGTGGCTCGAGCAGGCGGCGCAGCGAGGACACCGCCACCTGCAGGTTGCGAAGCCCGGTCGCGGGATCCGCCTCGGGCCAGAGCGCCTCGCAGATCACCTCGCGGTGCACCGGCGCTCCCGCCTGCGCGCCGAGCAGGCGCAACAGTGACCGTACGCGAGGCTTCACCGCCGAAAGGTCGATGGTCTGGCCGTCAACGCTGGCGCTGAGCCCTCCGAAGCAGCGCAGCTCGATGACCGGACAGGGGGCGGTCACCGGAGACGCGCCCACCGGAGCGGGGTCGGCGTCCAGTTGCGCACGTCCAGGCGGCCAGACTCCGCTTTCCAGATCGCGCGCGAGGCGTTGGAGCCGGCCGGCATGCAGCTCATGAAACAGCTCCCCGGCCTGCAAGAAGAGTGCCGGCGCGGCCGGGTCGAGCCGGTCGCGGCGCCCGGCGCCCTCGAAGAGCAGGGCCATGGCCGCGCCCCAACGATCGCCGTCATGCAGGCAGGATTCCCGGACGCTGGCGGCGGTCGACGGTGGATCCCCGCAGATCGCCAGCGACCGTGCAGCCCGCGCCATCCTCGCGATCCAGCCGGCTTCGATGCTCTCGGCGTGGTCCTCGGCGCGACTGAGATCGTCGAGACCGCCGGCGTCGCCGACCAGCAGCGACGCGGCCCCGGCGACGGCCGAGCCTGCCGCGACAAGCGACGTGGTCGCGTCGGCCTCACGCGCGATGGCGAGACCCTGCTCACGGGCTTCGCCGAGGCGGCCCGCCACGAGGTCGGACAGTGACGCGATCAATGCGGCGCGTGCGCCTGAGGCGGGAACCAGCCGATCGGCTCGGTTCTCAGCCTGTGTCTCGAGGACCATCCGGAGCGCGCTCAGCCAGTGGTCGCGGCGCGGGCGGGTCGATGCCGGCGTCGCCCACGACTGGAGGGTCAGCCGCTCGTCGCGGCACACCGCGGCCATGGCCCGTCCGGCGAACCCGGTCTCGGCGCGACGGTACGCATCGAGCGCGGCGTTGGTGTGACCGCCGGCGGCATGCCGCCGGGCGAGCGCCAGAAGCAACCAGGGATCGTTCTCCAGCAGCGCCGGCGGGAGGCTCTCGATCCAGTGACCCGGTTGGTCGGCCAGCGCGGCCCCCTGCCGGCCGAGGAGCCGGGCGACCGCCTCGGCATCGCCGGCACGCGAATAGGCTCGAAGTGCCTCCGGGAGGGCGCCCGTCTCCTCGAGCAGCGTACCGGCGTGCCTGCAGCGCTCCTGCACCGCCTCCTCGCCGATCTCGTCGACGAGCACGCCCTCCAGATGGGCTCGGAGGACCTCGTGGTACCGGAAGCTGTTCTCACCGTCGAGCGCAAGCGTGAAGAGGCGGCGGCGGTGCAACTCGAGGAGGATCGTCTGGCTTCCCTGGCGGCCGAGATACCAGTCGCAGAGCTGGCCGTTGAGCATGCCCAGAACGGACGTCGCCACGAGGAAGTCACGCAGCTCGGCCGGCAGCTGGTCGAGCACGTTGCTCGTCAGGAATTCCCTGATCATCCGCGAGCGCGATCCGAGGGCGCCGAGCACCCGGCGGCGTTCGTCCCCGCTGCGGTTGCGCGTGGCGAGGTGGAAGAGGTGCAGCCCGGCAGCCCAGCCGTCCGTACGGCGGGCGAGCTCCGCGAGCTCATGCGGGCCGAGCGGCTGCGCGTAGAAGTCGCGGAAGAGCTGCTCGACCTCCCACGTCCTGAAGCGCAGATCGTCGACACCGAGCTCCACGACCCGGCCCAGCACGCGCAGCCGAGGCAGGTTGAACCGAGGCTGGCTGCGGCTCGCCACGAGCACGGCAAGGGTCCCGGGCGCGTACTCGATGAAACGCTCGAGCAGCGCCTCGGCGGGCGTCCCCTCGATCGTGTGCAGGTCGTCGATCACGAGGAGCGTCGGCTTCGTGATCGATGCCTCCAGCTCGGTTGCGGCCTCCCCAAGCGTCGCCCAGGGACCGCCGATGCCCGGAGCCGCGCGGCGCAGCGCCGCCTCGAGATGGAGGAGCAGCGAGGCCTCATCCGCGTCCCACGCCTCGACCCGATACCACGCGGCGGGAACCCCGGCCGAGGTCGCCAGGGTGGCCATCGCGGTGGTCTTTCCGTATCCTGCAGGCGCGACGATCAAGCCGAGGCGGTGGCTCCAGAGCAGGCTCAACTGCGCGGCGATCCGCTCGCGAGCAAGCGCAGGCGCGCTCGGCGGCTGGACCTTGCTGCTGACGACCCCATTCGACACGCCCATCGTGCCTCAGCGCCGGAAGACGAAGGTCGGTGGCTCCTCGGGTGCAAGCGCCACCAGGAGCAATGCGAAGTTCCCGAGCCCTGCGGCGAACTGCTTGGCGACGAGCGCCCGCTCCCCGATCTCGTCGCGGGTCATGAGCACGATCGTGAACGTGAATGTCGCGGTCGTCGGCGTGATCGTTCCGAGCGGGATATCGGACGGCAGCGAGCCGAACTCACCCCAGTCCAGCGTGATCGGCACGTTCGGCGCCCATCCCGTCCCGACCGCGTGGACCACGAAGCCGCCGCTCGACACGCCGGGCTCGAAGGTGAGCGTCGGGCACGGGGTCGTGACCGGGAAGACGATGACGGCGCGCGGTCCGGTTCGCGCTGATGCAAGCTCCTGGACTCCGGACGTGGCATCGCAGGTCATCAGCGGGTTCGCATAGTTCGCGCCGCCGCCGCCGCCACCGCCTGCGCCGGATCCGCCCGACCCCTCGGCGCCGCCGCCCCCGCCGCCACCGCCGAAGTAGCCGCCGCCGCCGCCCCCACCGCCGGTGCCATCGCCTCCGGCGCCGCCGCACCCGGGGACGCCGGAGGTCCCGACCGTGCCGCCGACGGATCCCGCGCCGCCGCCGGCCCCGCCTGCGGTGGCCGTCCCTGGCGCGCCACCGCGGCCGTCCAGGGTGGTACCGGATGTCCCGTCGCCACCCGCTTGCGGAGTGATGTTCGCCTGACCGCCGCGGCCGCCGCCGTCTCCGTCACTGTTGTTGTTGGTCTCGCCGCCGCCACCACCGCCACCCGCGACGAGGATTCGGGACGCGAGGGAGGTGATGACCGCGGGGGTCGTGCCACAGCCCGCAAAGGGCGCTGATCGGAGGTCTGTTGCACCGCCGCCGCCTCCGGCGCGAGGCTGGCCGGTCGCGAGGCGCGACGTGCCGCCATTGCCGCCGCCGTTCCCTCCGCCGCTCCCGGCCGAGACGACCGCGTCCGGCGAACCGCCCGGATACCCGGAACCACCGACCTCGACGTAGAGGATCTGTCCCGGGGTGACATCGACGTTGGCGACGACCGTCGCGCCGTTGCCGCCGAGCGGGGATGGGCCCACCGGGTTGAATCCGGTCCCGCCAAAGCCGGCGAAAAGTCCCGCCTCGATCTGGCGCACGCCGGGCGGCACGGTGAAGCATTGCTCGGAGCCGGTGAACGCGAAGGTCATCGGGCTCGTCGCGACCGGACATGACGCGGCGACAGTCAGTGGTGGCGCCTGCGCGGCAACGGGGTGCAGCGTTGCCGCCGCGAGCGCGAGCGTGCCCATCATCGTGCACACGACACGTACGGGTCGCGACCGCAACGGTGCGGCATGCGCCGGTAGCGAGCTGATGCCTCTCTCCGACTCCCACAGCGAAACACGCACTGCCGCGCGGCAGCGACGCCATGCTGACAGGCCGCTGTTCATACGGTCAAGGGGCTATCGGGCACCCTGTGACAGCGCCCGATCGGTTCAGCAGGAGTGGAACGTCGCAAGCGTTCCTGACGTCGCGTCGGAAACGACGAGCTGGCCGTTCCCAAGCAGTCCGAGTCCGAGGGGATTGGCGATTGCCGTCACGAGGATTGCCATATGCCCGGTGGCGGGATTGAACGCATAGACCCTGTTTGACGGCGGCGCGGTGAAGTACACGAGCAGGCCCCTGACGACAACCGCTCCGGGGTGCAGCAAGACGGTCTTGTACGGAGTTGCACCACCGCCGGTCTCGGGTACCGACAGCAACCCCGGGAGCGACGACGATGACGAGACCTCGATGACGCTCCCGGGGCCGACGGCGGCGTCAACCGGTTGGGCAATTCCTGCGGAAAGGACGGTTGCCCCACCGCCGGCAAGTGGAACGGAGAGGAGCTGCCCTCCGGCCGTGTCCGGCACCAGGAGCAGGGCATGTGCCGGATCGACCCCGAGGCCCTCCACATTGGGCTGCCCGGCGCGCGGGCGGAGCTGAAGGAACGTGGCGATCGCGAGCGTCGATGGATTGAGCTCCACCACGCGGTCGTCGCCTTGATCGGCAAAGAGGACAGAACCGTTCGAAAGCGCCACGATCCCGGCAGGCGACGGTTCGTTGTACGAGGCCATCGCCGCACCCGTTGACGAGAGGTGCGCGATGACCCCGCGTGAGCCGGTCGACACCCACACGCTCCCATCCGATGCGACATCGATGTCGCGGGCTCCGGCGACGCTCGCGAAGCGCTTTAGCGAGGAGAAGTCGCGCGGTGCCGGGCAGAGCGTCAGCAGTTTCGTGATGGGCACCGTCAGGGTCGTCGGAGCGGGAGTTGCCGGGGCCGAAGGTGTCGGTGTCGCCGCGGGGGTGGGTGAGACCCTCGTGGCGGGAGTGATGGCGGGTGCGGTTCCCCCGCACGCGAAGAGCACGGTCAGGACAAGCAGCGCAAGGCCCGCACGCACCAGTCTCCAGGTCACGCTCATCCTCCCGCGAGCCCGACAATCACCGAATATTGCTCCGCAGTGCTGCGGCATTCTAGGCTCGCCCAGCGGTCACGAGGAGGAGGACACGTGCCGGATATCAATCAGCCGCCGGTGATCACGTCGTATGACGTGCAGGGAAGCGCGACGACCGCGGCCGGTGAAGTGGTCACCGTTACCGGCTCGAATCTCTCCGTGATCACCGGCATCAGCATCGGGCCGTATCCAGCCGGATTCGTGGCCGACTCCGACACGCAGGTGCGTTTCACCGCACCGGCGTATGACCCGAGCATTCGCAGCGATCCGGCGACGGCGAAGGTCGTGGCGATGATCAACAGCCTGGGAAGCGACCCGGATCAGTTCCCGGAATGGACATGGGGCGGTCAGACGCGCGCCGAGTTGCAGGCGGCGCAGGGGAACTGAGGAGATTTTTCGAAGGCAGTGCCCTCGAAGGCAGTGCCCGTGTGAGTCTTCGGTTGATTCTTGACGAATCAGTTTCGGTTGATGCTTGACACTCCCAGGCTTTCATCGAGGCCGCGGGGAGGTTCCCGCGGCATTCTTCTT
>Ga0307372_10008413_pt1 | contig 14520 bp, 13 predicted proteins | sample OX1MG_FD_202533 | JGI IMG/M metagenome (GOLD analysis project Ga0307372, IMG submission 202533) | Soil microbial communities from Risofladan, Vaasa, Finland - OX-1 | ecosystem: Environmental > Terrestrial > Soil > Coastal area > Acid sulfate soil | place: Finland: Risofladan, Vaasa | collected...
GCTGACCCACGGGTTGTAGAACAGCGCCTCGCCGAGGCGGTACTCGAATCCGTTGTAGGCGCCGTTTACGTAGAGCCCATCGACGGTGCAGTTGTAGCATCCGGTGAGGCCGATGCCGAAACCGTCGGTACCCCCTGTGTACATGTTGTACGCTTTCACGTTGCGGAACGTCATGTTGTGGGCGTGCGAAGTCTGCGAGGCTGCCGTGCCGCCCGGAGAGGTTGCCCAGCCAAATTCGTAATAGATCCCGCCTTGCAAAATGCCGCCGCCGTTCATCACGACGTTCTCAACCAGCACGTTGACCAAGCCGCCGAGCATCTGTACACAGACGCCGGTGTTGGCGTTCGTCCCCGTGTTGGTTGACGACAGGCGCAGATTGCGCAGCGTGATATTTCCCATCGGCACGGCGAGCGTCGAGTCGAACACGCTGAAATAAGTCCCCGTTCCACGCGCCCCAATCTCGATACATGAGCCCGACCCGGTGGCGGCGCTCGTGACGACGTTCGTGATTATCGAACCGTTCTCTAAAGTGAAATCTCGCAGCGCATAAAACAGGCCGGTGTTTACATCTGTCGATGCCGCCGTGTAGGTATTATTGATCGTGCAACCCATCAGGTCGATATGGATGCCGTCTCGAATCGGCACGACGCCGGCGAAGTAGTAGATGTCTGCGCCGGTCGTGTTGGGGAAGATGAGGCGCCCGGTCGGGCCGGCGACTGCAGGATTAAGGAGCGTCTTCAGGGCTGCCGTATTGGCCGCCGCGTCGGCGGATGAGTTCGGGACAATCCCATACCGCAGCACATTTATCGGGTCAGGTAAGTAGGCGTAGTTCACCGGGGTCACGGATGCCGCGAGTTCGGCGGCGGTCTGTATATATGGTGGACTGCCTATTTGCAGAGCGTTGTAAGCTGCTTGTGTATTAGGCATTCCGCCGAGCGCAGCCAGTGCAGCTGCTGCTGTATTCCGTCCAGTTCCTCCCTGCCCTATTGCGAGTGGAAGCGTTAACGAGCCGGTAGTAATTCCTAATGCTGTTAATGCCGCCGGAACTGTCTGTGCTCCTCCCAGAACAAAGTTAACCGTTACATCTAAAGGATTCAACCATTCTGCCGTAATTGGTGGAGCAGCTGATCCATCCTTAAAATTCTGTGGAATGAAAGCCATTTCAGTAGGTTCCTATATTCACGTAACCACTATCAATATAGCTATTAGCTAACGCACCTGCCCAGTTAGCCGCCGTACCGTTGTAGCTAATATTTCTAATCTCCCCATCAGCTAAAGTAGTCTTATAAGTCCCTAACAAAAAAGGAATAGGCTCTTTTAGAACTCCTGTAATCTGTCCACCTACCGAACCTACAAAGAGTATTCCGAAAACTCCATACACCGGCTGTATTGTTTTTCTTCCCGGTATAGAACATCCTGGAGTTGCCCAGCCTGGCACCGCACTACACCCGTTATAAGTACAAACTTGAATATCTGTATCTTCCTCCGGCTGTACCCAAGGCGGCGTTTGAATATCCTGCAGACCTCTAACAAAGTCCTGCGGTTGTCTCGGCTCGTTATGTTCAGGACAACGCCAGAGGCCCTGCCAGTTCTGCACCATCGTCGAAGCCTTACGCTTTCGACCACACATCGAACAGGCAGTATTATAGTCTCCAACTACTAAAAAGTCTGCTCGGCCGCGAACCTGATCACCCATAGCGCATTCCTTCAGCGAAGCCAAACCTCTGTAGCTTTGGCAATTCGCTTTCCAGCCTCTTGCCTATATCCGTTCGCATCATTAAGTTACCAGGCCATTTAATTTGCCAGGCTACTTCGTAAGCTTCTTCACTCGCTCTTTCAACAGTTCCTCCCGAGCCACTCACTACCATCACATAGGTTCCAGCTGTCAATTCACTCTCAAGGTTTTTAACCTTACCTGCAACCACCTTAGACGCTTTACCAGATTGCATTTGTTGAAAGTGCAGATGTGAAAGATTCTCAGCAGTTATCCCGCTAATCGGAAATCCTGCCCAAGTCTTAACTGGATCTTTCGATCGAGGAAAGTCTCCGTGAGCGAGAAGAACTCCGAGGGCAATCTTGTTATAAACTTCCAGCGTGTCCTTTCCTTCGAGTAAATCTTTCATCCATTGAACAGGATCTCCCTTGACAACTTCCTGTCTAATGCAGAAGTCAGGCCATCCCAATCGCATAGTGAATTCCAAAGGCCACGGCCGACCTTTAGAATCTATTATGCAATTTACACTACAGTCCCCTACATAGTTAATGTAGTGAAGGTAATCTGTCAGCGGCTCGAGAATTTCATCAAACAGTTTAGACTTCCTAACATGCCGAATCACTGTGCCCATTTCACCAGTATTCTCGCCAAGATCGTCGTTGAGAAACTTCTTATGCTCGAAGGATTCTTCGAGTGCTTCGTTCCAGCCGCCGGGTCCAAACCAGCCAGCGATTCCCATTTCAACACCGTCGACTTTCTCTTGAAGCATCAACTGTCCTTTGAACTTCCCTTCACGGTCCCATTTCTGGAGGGTGTAGATAGCTTCATCTACGTCTTGCGGCACGCAGGTCATAGCTTTATCTGCGTCACCTCCCCAGGGTTTCATTACGAAGGCGGCATCCTCTTTAAGTATATACGCTATAGCATCCTCTACCGAGTCTACTACTGTATAGGGAAGTGTTTTAATTCCGTAAGTTCTCAGAACCTCCTGTCCCTTGCCGCGATCCAGCTCAAGCTCAGCTCCTTTAGCATTCGCTCCAAATATCGGATATCCATTACCGAAGTATTCTGCGAGAGGCGTCTGATAAGTTGAATTGCCTGTCAAGACTATCAGTTCTGCCCAATCCATTTCCGGTTTCCATTCTAGTGGCCGCTCGACTAGCCCTTCACCATACGGCGGCACCTCACCGTTAGTCTCTGTAGGAAGCCAGTAGTGAACTTCATGATCCGCTGTAAGTGCTCTCACAGCAAGATCAATTCCCATTCCTTCTCCATCAGTATCCATGATGAAGACTTTCACTGTTCAGTTTCCCTCTCGTATTTTCGTTTCTTCTCCTTCCCTAAATGTTCTAGATAAACGTCTTTTTCCTTCTGCGACATCTGATCTAGCAAGGGCTTCTGTTCGTTCCAAGGCAAGTGACTAAACATAAAGACTGAAGGATTAAATTCTTCCTCCTTCGACGAATTAAACCTCCTCTCCAGATGACCTATATCCCTATCACTTAAATCATACTTCGCCGCCATCGCATCGAGCTTAGCTCCATAGCTAGAATCGTTATCCATAAAGGCCTTTCGAAGCACCCGCATATCGCTCTGCATTTGAACTGCTTCGAAAGGCTTTTCTTTCGGACGAACGAAGTTATTATAAGCGGTAGAAATCTTTCCTTGTATGACAGTTTCACTGATATACTTTCCTGCAGGAATAAAACCAAGTTCGCTAAGCGCTCCCATCTTTCGTGGTGCACTGCTAGATCGCTGCATTGCCTCTACTGCGATTGGATCAAGGTCAGAAAATTCATAAGCTAGAGTTTGCTCGACTTGTTTGTAAGCAGGCGAATTAGGGTCTCTAATCTCATTGCCTAAGCCGTTTACTCCAGTGATCGCGGAATGCCCCATAGCGAACACTCCAGCACCTTTATTGAGTATAAAATCACTTACTCCCTTGATCTTTCCCTCCTGCTCCATATGTTTATAGAGGCCTTCAAACTCTCTGCTATAAAAAGGAGTATTGAGCCTAATCGGCTGTCCGTATCGGTCAGTTTCTCCCGACTCTGGATTAGTGTAGTCGATTAGCTTCTGCGGATGCTTACCAGTAAACCACCAGTGCATTAAACCACCAATCACCAGAGCGCTTGTCATATAATGCGTTGCCATTAAAGGACGATCTAGAAGTCCTGAAGCTACCTTTGACCTGATCGAACCTTTAGTTACTACTGCCTTGCCAAGATCTATCGCTCCTCCTACGTATTGATCTATCAAGCCAACTTGCCAACCTAATGACAGCGTAGAAGCTACTCCAACATCCTTCATTAGATTGTTCATAAACATTGACTTATAATTCATCTCTCCATAGCGAGCTTCAACTTTTCTAGCTATTTGTCTAAAAGCCAGTTGCCTCTCTGCAACCGATCTTTCAGGATTCAATTCTCTCCAAGCCTTTGCATCTTTGATAAAGCTCGCTACCTTAAGCGACGGAATCCACAGATTATACATTGGATGAGAAAGGCTTGAGATAGCTGCTAAAGGAAGTTTCCAAGTAGCGCTTAGACTTCGTTGATGAACCGCATCTATAAAACGCTGAATATTGCCGCTGGTTTCTTCCTGAGGACGCGTAGGAACCATACCACCTTCAGCTAGATCGTGGTAAGCCGCTTTGTCAGCATCGCTCAAAGTAGCAAAGTCTCGCTTTCCCTGGAAAACCCTCAAAATAGGATAACCTGTTTTTGGATTATCCCAGAGAGATCTATAGATAGCTCCTGGAGTAAAAGGATATGAGCTTGCAAACCTAAACATAAAGTCTCTCGCCCGACTAAGCGCTGATCCTTTATCAGAATACAACAGCTTTGAGGCTCTAGTCAACTCAGCATTAGCGTCGATGTGCATTACATGGACTGGATGAAATAAGCTAGCCATGAGCTTAATTGGAACGATCGTATTCTTCAGATGCATGTAACCGCGGAACGCACTGCCAGCTAGACCTTCATTACTCCAGAGAGACTTAGAATCAAATGCGTTATGCATCAAAGGATCAGCTTCCTCTCTAACCCAATAACGAATCCCTGTAGGCGAGCGACGCGAGTTAGGAGAGAAACCCTCGGGCGGTCGAGTAGATCCTTTAACTGCCTTAATCGCTATTCCTCTTCGTTCAAAATCAGCTAACAAATTAGTACGCAATGCAGCTATATCTGAAGCTTGCTGTCGAGCCTGCATAATTTCTTCAGGATTAGTATACTTAGGTGTAAAGCCAGCGTCGATAGCTTCCTGATAAAGATCAAATCCACGTTCTTTTATAAACCCTGGATTCCCCCATTTGTTACCATAGCGCCTCTGCATAAAGCGGCGAACGCCTTCAGGATCTTTAAAGAGATGCGGCATGTAGTGATCTATAGGATCATAAGTGAAACCAGTTCGCATGTCCTGTTGAAATATAGCATCAGCCCAACCTTTGTAAGCTAAGCGTGCCTTTTCCCAGACTGGGTTAGAAAGTCTAGCTCCTTTCTCAAAACCATGAACGAACTGCATCGAAGCATCTTTCCCCATCTTATGCCAATAGGTACGGCGGACTTTGCCTTGCTGCCAGATTACATGCTCTCGATGATCTTGCTCGAAGAAGTTCTGCACGATAGCTGAGCCTGCGACTCGCGCGGCAGGACCCTTGGCTTCAGGATTAAAGGTTTCTATATAAGAGGTATAGAGATTCTCCATCTTCGACTGAGCAATAGTGACTCCAGGAATCTTAGGTATCACATCCCTGGCGAAACGGAAGGCTGCTTCAATATGAGCACGAGTAACAGGCATGCCCATATTGAAGTAGACTGTATCGTCGCCGGGAGCTTTGTCGTCGGAGTGACTCGCTTCTTCAATCGCAGTAGTACCTTCTTTCGCAGTAGTTCTCAGCGTAGCGGAAGCTTGTTCAGGAGTTATAACCGGAACAGCTTTAATCGGCTTAACAGTTCCCTTTGCTATAATCTCTTTCATCGACGGCGGCGTAAGTTCATTGATTGCCGCCTTCGCGGCATTCTTTCCAATCAGGTTTAACTCTTTGTCACTTGCATCTACGAATTTTTGAACCTTGTTCTTTAGATACCTGGCAAGCTTCGAATCAACCTGCTCAACGTGATTGGCTAGTCCGGAAGCTGCTTCGGGATGCTCGGCGGCTAGGCTATCAAAAGCAGTGCTAATCGTAGATGGTCCTTCGCCGCCCTTTCCAATTTCCTTCACCTTTCCTAAAACCCTTCCTGCAATGTCAGGATTAAAGGTTAGCAGCGTTGCTAGAGAAAGTGCTCCAGTAGCCGCGAGGGCCGAACCAGTTTTATCGTAAACAGTATCTCCTACTGCCTTTACTGCATTAGGTATGATCTGCAGGAACTGCTGCATCGCGGCTTCCTGATGATCAGAGGGAGCCCGGTTAACTACATTTATAACTGAAGCTATCTGCTTCTGATTCTTAATGAAGTTATCATTAGACTGACTAACGTTCGACTCAGCTTGCTGTTCTGGACTAAGTTTGGGGTCAACCTTAACCGGCGTAATCATAGACTTCGCTAAAGCAGCCGTCCCCGAGATCGCTAGCTCTGCTATTGAAGCAGCTCCCTTATAAATACCCTTAGTCATTCCCCAGGCAGAATCTATCGGACTCTTCCAAGAGGCTTCTTCGTAATCCTTAACTGCAGTGCCTGAAGAGTGAATAAAGTTTTCCAGTGCAGAAGACTGAGTTGGCTGCTTTACGGCAGGTTTACTGCCTCCAAGCGATTGAATAGCTATCCCACCAGCTTTAGCCTTAGGCTTCACAGCCAGTGGGGCTGTCGACAGAGATGAGATAGGAATCCCGTCAGCCACTAGTCTGTACTCCCATCATCGCCTCCACCACCTCCACTATCATCAGGACCTTCACCAGCTTTATAAAGCTTTTGGTCTTCGGCATTATACCAGCGCGGCCCATCGTTAGTCTTATACCACATTTGATCTTGATACGCTTTAGGATCTCCTCGATTCGCCGGCAGCGGCAAAGGCATCTTCATAGAAGCTCCAGGCCTAACATGCCCTGGTCTAACGCCTGCTAGAACTCCATGATCCTTTGCGTATTTAACTGCTGCAGCTACTGCTTGAGGTTGTGTTAAGTGTTCCTTATCCATTCGCTTCTCAACATCCAGAGCTATCTCTCTCGCGTAAACCCTTGCGTCGGTAGGAGTCATACTGTCTCCTCCCGAGCCTTTTACGAGGAAGTCCGTAACTGCTGAGACGTCCTTCGGCTTAGGTATTAGACCGTCGCCGCCGACCTTAGCTGCCGCCGATGCTCGCTCGTCAGACAGTCTAGTCAGCGACTTGCGCAGTTTTATCAGCGCAGTATCGGCCTCTTCTAATCCCTTAGTCCTTTCTAACTGCGCCTTGGTCAAAGCCTCTTGAGCCTGAGTTCTCTTAGTAGCTGATGCAGCTTTCAACTGCGCTACTAATTCCGCTGAATACTTCTTCCCTTCCAGCGCACTAGGCTTACCAGTTGTCAATTTAATATAAGCATTAATCGCATCGAATCTTTTCTGACCTTCTTCCTGACTAACTCCTTCAGGAATAGTTCCTAGAAGCTGATCAGCAAATTTAGTTTTCTGAAGTGTCGTCTGCCATTGATGATAAGCTGCCATTTCTTGCTGCGACTGAATCGTTGCAGATTTAGCCAGAGTAGCCGTTCCTTGCTCTACTAGACCAGATTCCAGTTCTGCTGTTCCCACTTCAGTAAGCGCATTCGCTGCGTTAGTTAAGGGATTTTGCCCTTCAGGAATATTATGTGACATTCCAGCGAGCTTCTGCGCTAGCATTTGCCGCTGGTCATAGGTCTGCTGACTAATCATCAAGGCTAGCTTTTCTTGCTGTAGCTTAACCGGAGCTTCTTGAAGAAGCATTTTATTCATCTGGAACTTCTGTCCAGCAAGAGCGCCTGAGATAAAGTCTTCAGCCATATTAAGGACCTGTATAGCTGGGATTAAAAGTTGGGGCTTGATACATAGCGTCACCAGAGTTGGCGGCTACGAAGCTATTGTAGTCTGTAGTCGCGGCCGCGCTCCCACCCGCTCCGCTACCCGCTCCACTGTTTCCAAAGAACGACAGTAATCCAGCAAGGCTATTCATTCCGCCTGCAGCTGCACTCGCCGCCCCGCTTGCCGCCGCGCCAGATTGTGCAGTACTTGCCGAAGCTCCTACACCAGAGATCGAAGCTAGTAACTGCTCTTGACTTAATAGTTGCTGTTGTCCAAACGACTGTCCATACTTTTGAAGTGCTGCTGCCTCGTTACCCGAATTAGGTCCATATGCCGCAGCATTCTCCTTCGCAACCGCGCTAGCTCCTTGTCCAGCAGCAGCTGTATAGATTGGACTACTAAAAAAGCTTGATGGATTAGTTATCAGCTGTTGTAGCTGATTAAACGAAGTCATCTGTTCGCCTTGAGTAGTCTGCGCCATACCGAGTTGCTGGCCTGCTATACCCGCTTGCGTTGTAGTGCTATAGACAGAAGCTGCAGCGCTTATCGCTAGTCCAGCTCCTATTGCTATATCTGCCCAAACCATACGGCCTCCTGTTCACGCTCTCGTTCGTAAACTTGCTTAACAGTCTCTTCCCACTCTTCTCGTGAAGTTAGTTTACCTGAACGAATAGTTTCATGCAGCTGAGGGATAACTCTGTTATTCTCATCATAGCGACACGTAGAATCATATTCTACAATATCGTCTTGAATAGCTTTTATGTCAGTTTGATCCGTTCGATATACACCAGCAAAGACGGTATCCTCTAAAGTTATTCCAGCTCGTCGAGTTCCTGGCTTACACATCAACGTCATTCCAGAAACTAGACGATGAACTCCTTCATCTACAGTGACTTCTGCCGAGCCCTTAAGAACCATGAACAGATGGTCTACCTTGTGAACTCGTCCTACAAAGACTATTCCGCGAGGAATAAAAGTTTGTCTGACGTAGATACCGTTGAAGAGAAAATGCGCAGTAGGAATTGGCTCTTGAGGAAGGTCAATCCCAGCTTCTTTGAGAGACTGAATTTTGTCTTTCATGATTAGTTGATTCATGTAGCCGCCGTCTCTTTAGTTAGGATACCATTAGTGAAAATCATATTGCCTTGAGCGATACCTAGAGAAGCGGTTATTATCGTAACGCTCTGCGGAACAGCTACACCTGTTATAGAATTCTTCGACGGCGGATAGCCCAGGTTTATCAAGCTAGCTAGATTAACAAAGAACTGCAGCCAAGGCACACTTACATTCCCTACATCGTCTAGGAACTGAACCTGCGAAGGAACATGCAAGTATCCACTCATAACGTTCCAATATCCACTTGCAAATCAACCGAGCGTATCCGCATAGGTGTACTGGCATAGTGTCTAAAGTTATAAGCCCGTCTATAGAATGAACCTTCATCGCTTAGAATTGGCCGCTCGATACCAAAGTTCACCGTTCTAAAACTGTTCCAAGTCATATAGTCATCATCACTCGATCTAATCATTAGTTGACTACCCTTTACTTGATCTGCGTTGAAGCGCATCTGCGAAAGGCATTTAGATCTATCCACTCCTAAATCAGCATTAGGAGTATAGATATCAACCTGCACTATATTTCCATAATCATTAGGACAGATGTAATCTGCCTCTAACTGATAAACATTTCCAGTCGCTCCCATTTGATGCCATTCGCTTCCATCTGGTGCGGCACAGCGACCTATTACTGGATAGTAGTTATTTAGATAGTCCGTCCAAAGCATCCAAAGCTTTTCACCAATATCATAAACCATAGTAGTGTTGCTGGTCAAGTTAGTCAAGATATACCAACGGTGACCTGCGTGCTGGTAAGCTGTCGAATACCACGTCGCGCCTGGACCCAAATCTAACTGTTTCTCTACTGCTGGTGTAGAAATAAAAGTAGCTCTCAGTTTATCCATCATCACAACTCGATAAGTTCCTTCCTTGCTCTGTGTAGCCCAAAATAAAACTCCATCGAGATCAGCAAAGGTATCTGAATTTATACAACCGAAGTTGTAAAGCGCTCCAGGTACGGGCGATAGCGATGAACCTACAGTGTTTCCAGCATCATAGTAGAACTGCGTGGTCCAGGTTTTTATAGCTACGATATAGATTAGCTGGCGAGCCAGTTGAACTCCAATATCAGCATCGGAACCAGCGGTTATAAAATCCAGAGTACTCCAAGAGCCTACTCCACTTATAACATTCTGAGTAACAGTTTCCCAGATAGCTCCACTGTAATCCATTACATAGCAGAAACCGTCGAGGTAAACGTATCCAGGGACCGTATTTGAAGGAAAGCCAGAGGTGCCGCCGCCGCCCAGAGTAGTAAGCACTCCATTGGTATAAGCATAACACGCACTTGACCCTATCGCTATAGTGTTATCTCCGCCAAATAAGATTGAAGGATAGCCGGCAGTATTAGGAACGCCTAAGAATTGAAACTTTGTGCCTCGACTATAAGATACTGGTCCAAGGTTTGTAGGACCATGCTGGCCGCCGGCGGCATCGGTTACTAGACTAAAAGCATGTCCACCTGAAACATACAAGGTTAGATAGTTAACTCCCAAATAAGGATTACTCCCAACGTTCTGCACATAGGGATAAGTTACTATACCTTGTCCAACTCCACTCCCATATATCACTGGAGTCTTTGCGAATCCTGGACGCTTTTCTACTTGATATTCACCAGTGGCTGGATCTTTTTCAGCATACGCATTAATCAGTCGTGCGTCTTTAGTAAATACATCGCTCCGACTATTAAGCGTATTCACCAGCGGCCAGCGCCGCGGTGCTCTCATGTAGGGAGCTTGCTGAATTTGCAGATCAGGCATCATCTAAACTTGCCTCTGTACTGCTCTGATCTCTGATCAGGTTGAAACATAGTATCAGCATCTTCTACATCCCAGTCTTCAAGCGCCGTTCGATACTTGTTCTCCATCGCGGCACACCGAGCTATAATAGTAGTGGGCTGTCCAGTCGAAGTCTGGTCTGCTAATCCCCACTCGAGCAGCAGTCCCCATTCAATAGGAAAGTTCATATTGTCGTTAATTCCAACGAAGTTAACAACTGACTGCTCTATAATAACGTGAGAGGCTCCATTGGTTGCTGTCCACAAATCTGGGGTCATCCAGAAGTAAACATTCAGTGTAGCTTGCTGCTTATCGACGAAGTAGCTATTCACTGCTCCTGGAGTTATAACATTTGATAGCCTCTTATACTCGTCCCACGACAAGCAGATAAGTGGTCTCTGGTTATTATCTGTATCCAGGTAATAACTCGAGATTACTCGCAAGGGCTTTTGCATCACTACAGTTCCGGTAGGACCTAAAGTATAAAGAGGAGTACCGGAAACTAGTGTAATTGCTAGATCTTCGATGAGCCAAAGCTTCAACCCTTGCGTCATGTAGAAGTTGATAAGCTTATTCAACCTCCGTATATATTCAGCTGTAGTAACAGGATCAGGCTCTGAACCTGCACGTAGCTTGCCTGTATCCTTCATAGCATCACAGATAATGCCATAGGCGCTGGTGATTGAAGGCGAGGTTACGGTAGTCATTATTGCTTAGTCAAGTCAAGCATAATCAGATAGGACATTTTAGTCTCGGTTACTTTAAAGGAAGTTAAAGCGAGTCCAATAGCTGCTGGTGGACTAGAGATTGCAATAATCTTTTCAAAGTCGTAACCACCACGACTTTCCAGTGGCATAATAAGCTGCTCTGCTTCTGGGCTTAGAGTCCACCACAAGTTAAATCCCATTTTCTCTTGAATCGAGAATTGAATCCCGTCTAGCCTTAAACCTTTGGGCGAACCTTTAAGGTTCTTAAAACTTAAGATCGACTCGGGCTTTAATAAGTTAACTGAGAGTTGACCAGTGATAATCACCAAACAGGTCTTATCTCCGTCCGAGCCGATCTTAACTTGCATTTACCGCTCCTTAGAAGCAAGTATGAAGTCTGCATAGAGAGTAGCCGCGGCCGCCGACCCTGCAGCAACGATGATTGCCGGAGTAAGCAAAGCCGTAGTCGGAGTCCATGCACCAGAGACTTGAACTTGATATGATGCTATCGCAGCCTTGGGAACTGGCGCAGCGTTTACGTTGTTAGTTCCACTCCATGCTGAAGCTGGCTGCCACCCAAACAATGGAAACCCTACCATTGCGTAGACATTCTGCAAGCGATCCATGTAGAAGCCTACATCAATCCAGGTAGCATTAGCATAGTATGCACTAAGTACAGCAGCTGGAATCGCAACCTTCCAGGTTTGTGTGCTTCCTGAATAAGCGTAGAGCGCCATATTGGTAGCGTTTGTACTGCTGAGATACAAGCCATCCGTCGGCTGAAGTATTGGAGTAGCTGACGGATTAACTAAGCCAACTGTCCACGAAGTTGTCGCTATAGTAGTAACATTGATTCGAGTCATGAAGAAGAGCTTCTTCGACGCGAATGCAAGTCCAGTGCTAGCCGCCGGCGGCAGAATGAAAGATCCCTTTGCTAGTTCAATAGACTCGATGTTAGTTGAGGCTACTCCAGTAGTAAACAACCACTGTCCACCTTCTCCATTACCTCCAGTTAAGGCGTTCGAAGGAACTACCGTGCCGCCGGAAGCAGCAGTAGTGTAAACAGTCCACAGTTCATCTGAAGCCTGACCAGCTACTCCAGCTGCAGTCGATGCTCCATCAAAATCGTCACAAACTGTATGATACATAAAAGGGTTTGGCTGGCCGAACATAGCCAGCGGTCCCCAAGTATTGTCTGTTGAAACACCTGACGGAAATCGTGCAGGTACTTGTGAAGGCGATGCCATTTAAAATTCTCCTCGCGGTATTACTACCGCACTAAGTGCGCGAGTCAAGAATTGGGATAGTGTGTGTATATCATGCTATCATAATATACACACACGCTCCCCTATCCATTAAGGACCATTAGAACCCAGAATGCAACGAGGATCTGCTGCTCCACATGAAGCACGAAAGAACGTAGCCGCCTTCGCGTTCTTGGTATCGTAGTCATTATCCTGATCGAATATCGGCTTGATACGCCAGAACCACTTCATTCCATTCATGCAGTTCGTTCGCACGAACCAGGCGTGAGGAGCGGTGAAGTAGTGATTCATCTGAATACCTTCAGGGAAGGCATTCGTCACTCGCAGTACGTTGGGATCGTTATTAGCAGTTCCACTCTGCAATACACTCTTTAGAATTCTATTCGCATTAAACCACTCCTGACGAGCAATATGCAGAGACTTCGGCATGATCGAAACCAAGAGACCTCGATCAGTCGGCAGTCCCATTGCCAGAATACACATATCCTCAAGCGAAGCCTCGGTAAGATCGGCTCCAGGACTCAGTGCATTCGAGAAGGTACCTCCGGTCGTATTAGGCTGAGTCGTCGAACAGAGCGTCTGTCCAGTTGCAAACTGGAAAACATTCCCGGTAAAGGCATCGTTGTAGACGCCTGCCCCGATGTTCTCTACCGTTTGTCTAATGCTGAAAGCATTAGCCTGCGCTCTATTATACGACACCTTTTCGTAGAGATCGTCCTGGAGTTCTTCCACCGTTACCTTATAGCCTAAAGCATAAGCCAAATGCGTGTAACGTTGAACTGGACCCTGGATCTCGTAGTCATACTGAACCGAAGCACCTTCTGCTTTGAGCGGAGCGAGCCCGAAGCCAGTTACCTGGACTTCTTCCTCATAAGCCTGAGCACTTTCCAGCACTTCGAAAAGTTTAGAATACTCCTCTGCGTGCTCTGCATAGACCTGCCCCCAAAAGGCATATACTCCAGGCCACAAAGCCTTTGGATGAGTGCCTGTATTGATAACTCCACCGGCCATATAATTCTCCTTTAAATACCAGTACGGCCGCCATAGACGCCGTAATAGTGGTTGTTAAGCAGGCACAGCCATTTAGCATACAAGCCGTAAGCGTTGTAAGCTACGCTCTGAGGATCAAGCCTTTGTGCAAGGCCCAAAAGCTTGAGGTTCATGGTTGCAGTCGTAGCTGGTGCAGTAGCGTTATTAAGATACGCTCCTGAAACCGCTACTCCAGTCGCCGGAGCTGCGAGGGCGAAGTTTGCATTCTTTGAGGTCGCCGCTACGGTCAACACACTTCCTGCACCCTGCTCTTGGATCTCAAAGATGATACTCGGGTCATCCGCGACCAGTGCGTAGTAAGGAACTACTTTGGTTGCAGGTGCCGCAGTCAGAGTCAGGTTGTTAGGATCAATATAAGGTCCACCGCGCGGATTCGTTCCCACCGCGAGGATAACTCCTACATTAGCTGCTCCAACCTGTCCTACAGTCAGCGTCGGAAGACCAACGTCTTCACCTGCAATCGACGCAGTTCCCGCTTTGAGAGAGACAGGATCGCCTTGATAATAAGCGTTCGTGTCTCCACTATCAATATGATAAATGTTTCCTCTTCCGTCCCAGTCAGCACCACTCAGATACTTGACTGGAGTCAGACCGGAAACCTTGTTCTGGTTTGCCATATGTCCTCCAAGTTAAAAGATATTAAACCTTAGCTCGCCGACGATTGAAGAGCGCTTTAGTCCTCTCTAAATCAACATAGCGAGTACCTTCATCGTCAGACTTATCTTTCTCTGCACCAAGTATCTTTTCACCTCGGAAGATAGAACCCATGACAGCAGCATTGCGTGCATCTATAGCCCCGCGATCCTCCCGCCAGTATTCCTCTTTTAACTTCATCAGTACTAAGCGCTCAGGCTTATTATCAGCACCGATTCCTGCACTGATACTAATCCGTGAACCTAAGTCAGTATTACCTGAAATC
>Ga0307372_10008414_pt1 | contig 14519 bp, 13 predicted proteins | sample OX1MG_FD_202533 | JGI IMG/M metagenome (GOLD analysis project Ga0307372, IMG submission 202533) | Soil microbial communities from Risofladan, Vaasa, Finland - OX-1 | ecosystem: Environmental > Terrestrial > Soil > Coastal area > Acid sulfate soil | place: Finland: Risofladan, Vaasa | collected...
CTGAAAGCGGACGGTGGCGGCTTCCCTTGACGAGCTGGTTGATCTGAGCGCATCGCGCTCGCCCGACGTCACCGAGCATTGTGACCGCGAGTAATCGTAGGCCGTCAGGACCGACCTGCCTCGCTCAGGCGAGGATCGTCTACCTCGACGTGGTGGTACCTCTCGCTGAACGACGACGCCTGCGCTCCCGCGACGCGAAGGTGGCCGACTCTGCCTATCAGGGCATGAGACGCCGCCGTTACCCTCCAGCGGTGAGCTTCGATCGAAGCGCATCGTTCTCTGACGGCTTTCATGTCCTCTGATCGCTGCTGCAGCGGTAGCGTCTTGGCCGCATTTAGAACTCGACCAGATACCGCGGAACGAAGACGTCATTGGTTGGCCGTGCACCTGCGATGCGGTCGACGCGGTATCCGCGGAGCGCGCCACTCTCATTCGCAACGAACAAGAGTAGGTTGCCTTCGTTGGTCCGACGGAGTGAATAGGGCTCGACACGTCGCGGCCCCTGTCGCCCGTCCTCGGCACGGTAGTCGATGTCTACCTTGAGCCGATTGGCGCCTGCGTACCGAATGAGTTCCAGGGGGAAACCCCGGCGCCACGAGGTGATCGCTTTGGGCGGCACCCACTCGGGATCAAGGTCGGCTCGTTCGGCGCGCTCGGGCACCGGAGCTGCAACTTCGCCCGCCAGCCAAGCAAAGACGGTCTCAAGTGTGTCCCAGAAACCAAGGAATGGCGGTAGCGGGCTGGGAAGCTGATGTCCAAGCATGTTCTCCCACTCGCCTTCAAGCTCGGCGCGGAATGGCGATGACTGGATGCTCTCCAGCGTTGGCACCTCGATGCCAACGTGCCTGCACTTCTGTGCAAGAACCGATGCAATATCGCGGGCGCGGCCGATCAAGTCTGGGTGGCGGTGCATGTGAACGACGTCGTACAGGTCACGCGGACGGCACCGTTCGGCGAGCGCACGCAGCTTCTCAGCGAAAAGCTCAATGAGTGAGTAGCAGACGGCTTCGGAGACAGAAAGCGTGTCGCTGTACTGATGCCCGATCGGTCGAATGACAGCCGGCTGCGCATGGATCTCATCGCTGGTGATGTCGATCTTCACCTTGGGTAGCTGGCGGGGCAGGTTAGGCCCGCGGTAGGCAAGGCGACCCTGTGTAGTTGGGTTGCCGCGCAGATTCCTCCGGCGCTGGAATGACCTGTCGTCGATGACTAGCCCGATTCCCGACTCCTCCTGCAGCCAGTCCCGGATGGACTGAAAGACGGCGATGAGGTCCTCCGGCGCTTCGGGCCCATTGCCGACGACAGTGAAGTCGAGGTCCTCGGAGAAGCGATATGTCTCGTAGTAGCACTTGCGCAGGCAGGTCCCACCCTTGAAGATCCAGGACCGCGCAAGTTGCGGATCATTGGCGATACCCGCGAGGAGCCAGCCGAGAACATAGTCCTTCTCAATAATCCCTGGATCGAGTGACCATTCAGCTCGAAGGTCGAGAATCTCGCGCGCTGGAATCATGCCGGGGCTTGAGGTCTTACCTGAGCATTCACGCGAAGCCGCCAGCGCATGGTTCGCCTTCCGCCGGTAGGGCCATCGGGATCAAGCGCGGATATTCCCTCGGAAAGACGCGCGCGGCACGCTGCAACGAGCGATGGCTCGTTTCTCTCCAGCGTTTCGAGTAGATAACCGAGCCGTTTGAAGATGGCTCGGTTGCCGAGCCGATCGCCGTACTCAATGAGGAGTGCAGGGTCGTGCTCATCAAGATACGTAGCTAGAACTTCAGCGCCGTGACGAATGCCGCCTCCGAGTCGCGGCTCGTCGAGGAGGTCGACTACCGTGCGCGCGGGATCAGCAAACTTGAGCCGTATTTCGCGCTGCCATTCCGTCCTGAGTCCCCACGTCATAGCGGCCTGTGAGGTATGCCGCACCAGATATTCGTGATCAAGCAGCACAACCGTCGAGGCCCGGACTCGCTCGGTTGTCTTCAATACGGTGGTGCGGAAGAGCTGTTCGGTCAGAGACCAATAGTTCGCCGCTGTCCACCCGGTGAAGTAGCAAGGCGACCAGACTGCGGTTGCAACGACCAGCGCATCCTCGGACCAGGAGGCCGGATTGCTAGCGTCAACGGGGACGGGGATATAGAGGCCGCGGCGGGCGCGTCGCAGCCAGCCCTCAGTGGCCCAGCGAGCGAGCTTCTTGGCTGCAGTCTGCGAATCGACGCCCAGCGTGGCGGCAACGTCGCCCGGCCGAACAAAGCGCCGTCCAGAAGCTTCCAAGACGGCGGTCAGCTCGGACCGACCTCGAAACCCGATACCAGCTGCGGCGGACATTGACAATCCCGTACTCCCCGCTAGACGTGATGTACTGGACTGAGGATAGCAGATATCCATGGGCCAGTAACTCTCTTGGGGCGGGTTTTACTGGACTCCTAGGATCAGCCCAAACCTGCATTGTCTTCGCCGGGATAAGGTCATCATGCCGCCCCCGAACGCGTGTTCGCTCAGGTTCGTATGCGCCGACGATCGCGGCTGATGGTGACCACCGGTCGCCTAGACTAAGGCCAGCGCAATCGGATGCTGAAGCACCGACGCCGGGGGCCCACTCTTAGGGAAATGCGTTAGCAAACTCGGTCCACCTTCGAGAAGTCCCTTATCCAGCCCAAGTAGCTCAGTGGTAGAGCAACGCCTTGGTAAGGCGTAGGCCGTGAGTTCAATCCTCACCTTGGGCTCCAGCCTCCTCTTTTGATCGAGAGTTGAGTTGCAGCAAGGAAACTTTCACCAAGCTCTTGCGCACCCCAAAAGACCTCAAATGCGTCGGCCTGGATTTTTCGGCCAACTTAGCAAACTTTTGTACCCTAAATTTGAGATGATGGGAGCATGCCTCAAGCGCCAATGCGACCTCGCCGCAAGCCAGGCGACTGGAAGACCGTCCCGCTCCCGAGGCCCTCGATGGGGACCACATGGGACGACGCGGTGGGCGCCTTCCTTCGCGACGCCCGCGCTCGCAACTGCAGTCCGGCCACGCTCACGGGCTACAAGGGCTATCTGACCGGGCCTCGAGCACGCCAGTTCGTCAAGGACTACCGGATCGGGAGCGTCGCTGACGTTACCCCTGAGGCGCTGAGGTCCTTCCAGATGGAACTGCTCGACGCGGGTCTCTCGGCGGGCACCGCCGCGACCTTTCATCGGATCCTGCGCAACTTCCTGGGCTTCTGCCGCCGCGAGGGATTCGGAGTCCGCGAAGAGAGCCTCGGGATTCCGGCCCCGCTGCAACCGGTCGTCGCCCCCGAGACCTTCAGCGATACCGATGAGCGGGAGCTGCTGGAAGCCTGTCGCAACGAACGAGACAGGATGCTCATCGAGTTCATGATCAGGACAGGCCTGCGACGTTCCGAAGTCCTCAACGTGCGCGTTGACGACATCGTGGATGGCAACGACGGTGCCTACGTGCGCGTCCGCCAGGGGAAGGGGCGCAAGGACCGCATCGTGCCCCTGGACACTGCGCACGACCGCTTTTCGCGGAAGCTCCTTCGCTACATCCGGACGAGTCGCCCGCAGGACGCCGGCGATCCGCACCTCTGGCTCTCGACGCGGCGGAATGCGCACACCCGCACATACACACCGTTCGACGTCCGCGGACTCACGTCGATGCTGCAGCGGCTCAGCGAGGCTACGGGCGTCCATGCTCATCCGCACAAGTTCCGGCACACGTTCGCATCGCGCGCCCTGGCGGCCGGGATCGACTCTCTGGTTCTCCAGCGTGCGCTTGGTCATACGACGCTTGCGATGGTCAATCGCTACGTCCACTTCCAGAGCAGCGACATGCTTCGCGCATGGCAGGCTCGGTCGGATTAACGCTGCAACCCGCGCCGCGCCGGCGGAGTCGCTGTGCAGCGCGAGCGTCGCGCCACCCGTGGGGAGCTACGCGCTCGCCGCTGATGGCGAGTTGCCAGAGGGGTCGAGCTTGTGCGTGGCCTCCGACCCTGGGGTGCTGATCCAGGCATCGAGCTCGGGGACCACCGGAGCCGCCGCAACCGCCCTCGACAGCTTCAGCGCAGTCGCGACATTTACGGGATCTCCTCGTGCCGCCGCGCTCGCTGTCGCCAGCGCAATGCCCGCCCCGCGTGCCACTGCGGTCAATGTGAGACCGCGGATCTGCACCGCGCGCGTGAACTCGGGGCCGAACCGGAACCGAGTTCTCACGGGAACCCGAGCCTCGCTTGCGGAGGTACACGACGCCGGCTGAGCGCAGCGTCGTCGGTCGTCTCGGGCGATGTCTCGAGCCACTCGACCGATGGCCGCGTCTGTAGCGTCGCTGTCACCATCACTCGAATGATGACGGCGAAACGCTTACTTACTGCCTACAGTTCTTGTCGTAGAGGTCCGTGTGAAAGTCCGGCAGATACTCGACACCGCGGTTCCAGGCCGTGCTTGACAGACAGCTCACGACGCATCTCCCTGGGGGCATACCCACTACGTTGAGACGCTTCCCGCGGTGAACGCTTGCTCGGCGGCCTTCGCGCCTTCCGCGTGTCATGCGAATGGAGCGGATCGCGCGAACCGCGCACATCGCGCTTCCGGCGCACCTAGCGAGGCTCGCGCACGTCGCGTATCCAACGCACTTCGCGAGGCTCGCGCACGTCGCGAATGCACCGCACGTCGCGAGGTTCGCGCACGTCGCGCACCCAACGCACTTTGCGAGGTTCGCGCACGTCGCGCTATTCGCTCACGTCGCGTCTTTCGAGCGCACCGCGCTATACGCGTACGTCGCGTCCGCTCGCGCTGTCGACTCACCTTGCGGTCAGTGCCAATTCGGTCTGCGCTGCTCACACCCGTGACCGTAGGGGTAGCCGCGCCGGCCGATGGTCTGCAGGTGGAGAGTCTTCGGCAGCGCCTCGGGGTTCCTCGACGTCATCTCTCAATCCTCCACCTACCGGCCATCTCGTCTTCACCTCCGCCAACGCACCTGCATCACACCTCTTGTCACCGCCTTCACGACCTCGCGCACAGGCATCCTCCACCCTAAACCGCACACAGTTGCATCGCTGATTTCTTCTAGATCAATCGTTCCGAAAAAGTAGGCGCTCTGTAGGCGTTTGCTCCGTACGCTGAGCGTGTGCAACACGGGTTTCCGCGATGATCTCCATCGGCAGGCTCACCAGCGTCGAGCAGGCGGTGCGGTACCTGCGCGAGGCGGTTGCGCAGCAGCAACTCGAGTACTACACCGCTCGCGGCGAGTCGCCGGGACGATGGACCGGACCCGGCGCGGAAGCGCTGGGTCTACGCGGCGAGGTGACTGACACCGACTTTGCCGCAGTGCTCGCCGGCACACATCCGCGGACAGGTGAGGAGCTGGGCAAACACTGGCGGAGGCAGACGGTCGTCGCCTTCGACGTGACCGTGTCAGCACCCAAGGACGTGAGCATCCTCTACGCACTCGGTGACGAGCGCACACGGTCCACCATCCTGCGCATCCACGACGAAGGAGTCCAGGCCGCCGCCGAGTATCTCCAGGCCAACGCCGGGTGGGCGCGTCAGTACAACCCGGACATCAAGACCACTGACGCGGTTCGGGCCAAGCTGGTCATGCCCGAGTTCGTGCACCGCACCGCCCGACCGGTCACCGATCCGACCACTGGCACGGTCACGGTCGACCCGCAACTGCACACCCATATCACCGTCCCGACGTGGGTGCAGCGTCCGGACGGGAGCTGGAGCCAGCTGCACAGCGAGCCCCTTTACCAGCACGCCGCCGCTGCGGGCGCCATCGCCCAGGCGGAGTGGCGCGACCGTTTGGTGCGCAAGCTCGGCATCTCCACCGTGGTCGACGGCAAGGGATGTTTCTCGATCGTCGGCATCACCGATGCGCAGCGGCGCGAGTTCTCGCGCAGGTCGCTACAGATCGAGGCCGCGGCCGCCGCGTATGACGTGACCACACGCAGCGGGCGCGAGGTGGCCACGCTCGACACCCGCGAGGGCAAGCACGAGGTCGCAGCCACCGAGGACCTCTTCGCCCGGTGGCACGAACGTGCGGCGAGCGTCGGGCTCAACGGCGAGACCGTGGCGGCGATGTTCGACCGGGAGCCCGGTGCGCTGGAGCCGAGGCGTCTCGACGTGCATCGCTCGGTGGACATCCTCGGCGTGCACGGGCTCACCGCCCGGCAGGCGACATTCACACGCCGCGACCTCATCCGCACCGTCGCCTCGCACGCGCCTCTGGGTATGAGTCGCGCTCAGATGGAGGCGACCGTCGACTGGATCCTCGCCGACGGTGAATCGGTGCAGCCCCTGCCGCCCCGGCTCCGCGAGGGCGAGACCGAGCCCGAGGCGATGCTGCGCTGGACGGAGACCGGCCATGACCTCCGCTACACCACGCCGGAGATGCTCGCCCTGGAACGGGGCATGGTGGCGACGGCCCAGGCGCGGGCCGGCGCGGGCGTCGGGGTGGCCCGCGCCGACACGGTCGCGGCGGCGATGGCGACGCGTCGGACGCTCACCGCCGGCCAGACGGCAATGATCCAGGAGATCTGCCTCAGTCCCGCCGGCGTGCTGGTGATCGAGGGGGATGCCGGTGTGGGCAAGACCTATGCGCTGGAGGTCTGCCGCGAGGCGTTCGATGCCTCTGGAGTGGAGGTGGTCGGGTGCGCCCTGGCCGGACGTGCCGCCGAACTCCTCGAGAAGGGATCGGACATCGCCTCGACCACCGTGGCAGCCACGCTCCACCAGCTCCAGGTCGAGCGTCTGCCGTATGGCGGTGTGCTCGTCGTCGACGAGGCGGGCATGCTCGGTGACCGCCAGCTCGCCGAGCTGGTCTCCCTGGCGGCGCGGGACGAGGCCAAGCTGGTGGTCGTGGGCGATCCCTTCCAGCTCCAGCCCATCGAGGCGGGAGCACCGATGCGCACCCTCAGTGATCACATCGGCAGGGTGGAGTTGCACGAGAACATCCGCCAGCAGTACGACTGGGAGCGGGCGACACTGCAGCTGCTTCGCGACGGTCAGGCGCGGGAGGCGTACCGCGAGTACGAGCGCTACGACCGCATCCACGATGCCCACACGGTGGCCGAGCGCCGGGTCCAGGTGATCGAGGACCACGCCCGGCTCGAGGCCGGCGGGCTCGACACAGTCATCCTCGCCCGGCGTCGTGACGAGGTGGCCACACTCAACGAGCTGGCCCACGCCCGCTCGGTGGCCGAGGGGAGAGTCCACGGCCCCGCACTCACCGTCGGTAACAAGGAGTACCAGGTGGGCGACCGGGTCATCTGTCTCGCCAACGAGCGCAGTGGTGCGGTCAGCAACGGCACCCGTGGCGTGGTCACGGCGATCGATGTCGAGCGCCAGACGCTCACCCTGGAGCGTCCCGATCATCGCAAGCTCACCCTCGACACCACCCACTACGACGCCATCGACCGTGGCTACGCGCTCACGGTGCACAAGGCGCAGGGGATGACCACCGACATCGCCTTGGTGGTGGGATCCGAGGGTGCCACCCGGGAATGGGCGTACACCGCGATGTCGCGCGCCACCCTGGCCACCCACTACTACGAGGTGTCCACCCGGCCCGAGCGGGACACCCTCGGCGTCGAGCACTGGAAGGAAACAAGTCGATCGGCGGAGGACCGGACCGTGCAGGCATGGACCCGCAGCGAGTTGAAGGAGTCGGCGCTCGACTACGCGGAGCGCTACGAGACGACCGAACGGATCACCGCCGAGAGCACCCTCGACGCGCCGGCCACCGATCGGCAGCGTGCGCTGGTTGAGATCCTCGGCGGATACGAACTGGCCCGGGAGGCGACCCGGGTGCAGGCCGGTGAGGAGATTGACCGCCTGATGGCTCAGCGTGCCTACGACCAGGCGGAGGGCTGGCTCCGTGAGGCGGGCATATCCGAGGATGCCGCGCACGAACTGCTGGACCGCGCGGTGGACCGCATCGACGCGGAGGACGCCACCGCCGGGCCGCACGACCCCCTCGAGGACCGAACCGTCGCCGGACGGCTCACCCCCGAGATCGATGCGCAGCTGGAGGCGGCGCAGCTGGAGTTCGAGCGCGAGCAGGGGCTGTCACCCGAGCTCGAACCCTGTTGAGGTGCGGGTGTTCAAGCGTCACGTGTCAGCGGCGTGAATGCGGCGGCAGAGTCCCATCGTGGCGTCCGCCACTCCTACCGGGCGGCTAGTACGGAACGCTGCCGATCCACTCGCCGATCGTCCCTCAAGTGGCATTGCTCGATCTCGTCTTTTGGGACGCGCCAGCGGGAGAGGAGCGGACGAGCCCGTTGGCCTCGGCGCGGCCTCGGCAATGGACTGTCGTGCTGTTCGGCGATGCGCTGGAGACGGAGGAGGGGCTGCTGGGTGGCCCTGACCAGACATGGTTGATCGCGCGGGCTGAGGGATGCGCGAAAATGCTGAGCGTACTAGCCGGACTTCGAGACGTTTAAGAGCCGAAACGCGAGTTGCACGGGAAGCCCATTGGAGGCGATCACCTTGGCGGCGCGAATCTCTTTTGGGCTTGTGGTCCCTTTCAGCAGCTCCGCGGACTCGCGATGGATGCCAACTCGGTTCCAGCCTCGGATGCTCCGCCGCGCCGACGCGAACTCAGCGCGCTCCGCGTAGGTGAGCCCGGGTTTTCGATCCCCTCGTGCCTGTTGCGCGAGCCATGCACGGTCTGGTCGTTGATGGCGAGGTCGACGGCGACCCCACGAACGTCTGCCGGCTGCGACCAGATCAAGGACTCGCTGCCGAGACTCCGCCGCATAGCCCCGCCTGCCGATGCTGCCCCCCTGGTGGGACAGCAGCATGGCACTCCAGTAATCCGACTCAACAGCCACCCAGGGCTCACAAGACCTTCCTGGCGAGCAGCTCGCCAGAGGTCATGAACCAAATGCGCTTCCAGCTTGAATCGGCTGACAGGTTCCCTGCAGGCGCTGCACCGGCACCGAGCGCACTTTGGGGCGCGGAGGTAAACTAAAGTCAGCGTCATGGATTTGCAGCCTGCAACAGGCCACGGGCTTCGAGCGAAACTCGGTCGGTGGCGAACGGTTGCTCTAATCTTCGCGGTTTTGTGCGCCACTTCCGTTGTTGGTTGCGGGGGGCCACCCGGACCTACGGTGGCGACCCTCCACTCACCAGCCAGTGCGCCCGGTGCGGGACCGCTCAACTACACGGCCTATCGCGCCTGCATGCAACAGCAAGGAGTCAACGTAAGCGCTAATGGCTCACCAATCGGAACGCTCCCAAGCAACTTTTCTCAGGCTGTGACTATGTGTGGGCCGCTTGCACCGGTGGTCACAAATGGCGGCAGCACAGTGCCCACCGCGCTGCTGACTCAAATGCTGCAATACGCGCAATGCATGCGCTCGAAGGGCCTTGACGTTCCAGATCCCCAGGTCCAGAACGGGCTAGCTTCCATCACTATTCCCCAAGCAGTGCACGATTCACCAGCCTACGGACCTGCGCAGGAGGTGTGCTCGCGGCAGTTGCCGAGTACACCGATGCCGGCCCCTTAATACGCTTGCGCGATCTTGCGCGATAAGGACCAATGGTGAGGACGAAAGTCTGGTTAGCGCTGGCAATCGTGGCGTTGGTGTGTGTCTCATTCTTTGCTGGCTACGTAGGGGGGGCCCTAAGGGCGTCGCAGACCGGTAATGCAGTTGTACCCGTAGACCCCGCCTCCCCCCGCATTGTGTCGGTGGCAATTCGACGGACAACGCTCGCGGTTACGAATACGGTGACGGGTACATTGATGCACCGCCCTGCACCGTGGCCGCTCGTCGGCCAAACAGCAGGGGTCGTCACGTCGGAAGTTGCGGTCGGCAGCGTCTGCGGTGACGGCAGCAGATTGTACAGCGTCAACGACGCTCCGGTATTCCTCGTGGTGGGCAGCATCCCACTGTGGCGCGAGATCACGGTCGGTGACGTAGGGCCCGACGTCGGCGAGATCAAAGCGGTGTTCGCCTCCTTGACCCGCTCACGCCAACTTACCGCCACCGACAGCTATTCGGCCGCCGATGCTGGGGTCGTGCACTTGTGGCAAGCAACCCACGGTTATGGAGAAGCTGGTGGGAGCATCCCGCTGGGTGAGTTCCTTGCTGAACCAACAACTGTCCTAGTCTCGGGCTACCAATCAAGCGTCGGAAGCACGGTCGCACCAGGGCAGCCGGTCGTCACCGTGACCACGACACAACGTGAGGTGGTCGCCTCCGTGCCGCTCGATGCCGTCAGTACCCTAAAACTTGGGACAACTGCGCAGATTTCAGTTGGAACGGAACAAGCCCAGGCGCACGTCACAGGTTTCGCGCCTGCCGCGGCCCAGCAGTCCGGTGCAGATCCCAACTCCGTAGAAGTCACGTTCGCGGTCGATGGCACTTCTACACTTGATCCAGACGGCACCCAAGTTGAGGTGTCGTACGGAACGCAGCAAGCGACCAATGTGCTGGCAGTTCCCATAGCTGCTCTCCTTGCGTTGGCCGAGGGAGGGTATGGGCTGCAGGTAGTTGGACCCCACGGGGCAACTCATCTCGTTCCCGTCACTGTTGGGATCATTGATGATGCGCAGGGGCTCGCTCAAGTCAGCGGCGTAGACATCCAAAGCGGCCTCCAAGTCTCGGTGCCATCGATATGATGAAAGCCAACGAAGCCGGCGTCGCCGGAGATCGCCGCCGTACGCCTGTAGTCGATGTGCAGAACCTATGTAAAGACTTTGTGAACGTAGCTGGCGTGCGTGTGAACGCACTCAGAGATGTATCCATGCGCGTCGGCGCGGGAGAGTTTGTTTGCATCCTCGGTCGATCCGGCTCAGGAAAGACGAGTCTGCTACATGTGCTCGGCACCATTGCTGGGGCGTCGTCTGGGACGGTAAGACTCTTTGGCGAAGATGTCTCCGGATTGACAGACGACCGGCTCTCCGCCATCCGCAGTTGGTCGATCGGCTTCGTCTTCCAGAGCTTTTGCCTCATTGAAGGGATGAGCGCTATTGACAACGTGGCGAGCGCACTTGTCTATCGAGGGTGGGGTGCCCGGCAGCGGCTTCGCCTAGCGGAGTCAGAGCTGGAGAGAGTAGGGCTAGGCGACCGAGCGATGCACCTGCCTGCCGAGTTGTCCGGGGGCGAGCGGCAACGCGTGGCAATCGCACGTGCAATTGTTGGCGATCGTCGCCTCCTCATCGTCGACGAGCCGACGGGAAATCTCGACACCAAGTCCGCTACCCACATCTGGAAGATACTCCGTGACATTGCCGACCATGAGGTAGCAGTCGTGGTCGCCAGCCACGATCCCGCGTCGGCCGATGTCAGCGATCGACACATAAGACTCGTCGACGGGGCGACTGCCGATGGATAGCCATCGAACGGCACCCACGAGTCGGCTTCGCTTTCGCGATGTCATCTCGTTGGGCCTCCAGGGAAATCGCCGCCGCGGCGGCCGAACTGCACTGTCGGTATTGGGTGTTGCACTTGGGGCGGCTGCCGTTGTCGCGGTCCTGGGCGTCTCCGCTTCGTCTGAGACGGCGCTCCTCAATGAGATCAGCCAATTAAGTAGCGTGTTGGACGTGTCGATTACGCCTGGCCCAGGAGCCGGTCAGATCTCCTTCCCAGCGCAAGCTCTGGTGATGGCTCAACGCATCGGCCCGGTAGTCGCCGTCGGAGGGACCGCCGACCTGAACGTAAATGCGTATCGAACGAACCTGATACCAAGTGCAGACTCCAATGCGCTCGCGGTGGTCGCGGCCGATTCGAGTCTGCTAATACCTCTCGGGGGAAAGGTCTTAGTGGGTCAGTTCCTCGATGGGGCACACGCGCGGTTACCTGACGCTGTTCTTGGGTCGCTCGCTGCGCAAAGACTGGGGATCAATGAACTCGGCGTTCGGATTTGGATCGGAAACACGTGGTTTTTTGTAGTCGGCATCTTGAGTCCCGTCGCAGCAGCTCCCCAGATCGACGACAGCGTGCTCGTCGGACTTGGATCAGCTGCAACCTACTTCGACTACCACAGTGGGTATACGTCCCTTTTTGTACGCGCATCGCCGGGGCAGGTGGACGCCGTCGCGACAGTTCTACCTCCGACTGTAGATCCCGCCGCGCCATCCGACGTCCAGGTCGTAGAAGCCTCCTCACTACTCACCGTGGGCACTGTCGCTCAGAGCACGCTGGGAACTCTGGTACTACTGCTCGGAGCTATCAGTTTCGGCGTAGGAGGGTTGGGTGTGGCGAATACGATGATTGTCTCTGTCTTCGAGCGTCGCGTTGAGATCGCGGTTCGAAGAACTCTCGGCGCGCGGCGGAAGCACGTTAGCTTCCAATTCTTGATCGAAGCAGCAGAATTGAGCGTCGCCGGAGGCGTCCTTGGTACTTTGGTCGGCCTCGGCGTGACGCTCTCTTTTTGCGTTGTCGAGGGCTGGGCGGTGTCCTTTCCTTGGTATGCCCTCGCTGCGCCGATAGCGGGGTCGCTCGTGGTTGGCGTGGTCGCCGGAGCGTACCCGTCCTTCAGGGCGTCGTCTATTGCACCTTCCGAAGTGCTGCGTACGGTATGAGTTATGGGTAAGGGGGTTGTGTCTCCCGAGCTCGGCGAGGGCCGGCTCGGGAGACACAGTTCCAAGATGGCTGTTAGGTGCCGTTGCACGCAAACGGAGCTGTGTAGTCAGGTCCGTAAAAGCAAGTGTAGTTATCGGTCTGACTAACCGGCACTATCACGTAGCCATAGTTGACGGAGGAATTCGATCCGAAGTCCACATCGTACTTCCACCACCAGCCTCGGTATTCGTTCCAAGCATTCTCTGTCGCAGCGCCGCAGCCCAGCACGTAGTTGTTGGCGTTGTTTTCGCCGTAGTAACACACCGAGCTCCAGCCGAGGTCATTGAACATCGAGAGCTGCTGACCGTTGCTGCCCGCGGCGGCGCGCATTGGAGACAATGCCATACCCGCCGCAATCAGCGTCGGCAGAGCAAGCAAGGCGAGAAGGCGCTTCATTGAAACCTCCCTGTCGAAATTGAAACGAGTTTTGACTACAGGCCGCGAAGATTTCTACGGGCTATACATCGTTCTCATCCTCCGATCTTGACGAGGAGCGGTCGGCTGCTCGTGCCATCTCTTGCTGGCCAGTCTTTCATTCGAGGCGCGACCGATCCCGTCACACTATTGAGCAACCTGAGCGTTGTTAAGTCGAGCCCGCCGATTGGCCAATTCAGTAGCGATAACTCCGTGCGAGCATCGCGACGACATCCCGTCCTGCATGCCAGGGGCTTCCGACAAATCAGATTCCCTTTCAGCGACCTGACCGCTCCACGTGCGGAAGACGCTACACCGGAAGTCTATGGTCTTCGCAGCGGAAATGCAATCTGATCGAAGGCGGGCGCGCCCGTCTGCGGGGTGACCGATGGGTCGATGTGCGAAGGGATTGGGGTGAGCAGCGCCCGCGGTGACCCGCCGGGACGGACGTAGCGATAGTGAGCGCGCCCTGAAGGCCAGGCCCGTCGCACCAGCATCTCGACTGCCAGGTGGCCGACGGACCGTGCCTTGGCCGGGATTCAGGCCTGCACGGACACGCGGGATCCTGTGGGTGTCTCGCGAGGCGATGTGCATCTGTCGGATCACGTCGGTGACCCAGGCGTGGCGGATCGCACGAGGTGATAGTGTGCGCAAACGTCGAGCGTACTACCCGGACACGAAGACCTTGAGCACACGGCGCGCGAGTTGCACCGGAGAGCCGTCCGGGGCGACATCCTCGACGGGCGTCGAATGTCCTTTTGGGGACTTGTGTCCCCTTTCCAATACTCGCAGGCCGTCCGATCGCTAGTTGAGCTCCTTCAAGTTCTGGGATCGGTCGCCGACGGACACCGACGCAGCCTGCTGGGCGGGCGCGAGCCCAGATTCGATCCTCCTGATCGTCTCGCCCCTGTCGTCGCCAGCTGTACACACAGGATGCTCGCTGATGCCGACGTCGACCCGATATTGCGCACCGCTCTGCGCTGCGATTAGGCGAACGACGCGCTGCCGAAACGCCACGGATAGCTTTGTCTGCCCATGCTGTTCTCCTGGTGGGACGGCTGCATCGCAGCCCAGTAATCCGACCCCACGAACCCAGCGCCCACCACCTATCGAAGATCGTCGGCGTGGGGTGTGTGTGTTGCCGACGCCCGTCTTTGGCGTGAACACCAACCCTGATAGAACGTTGCTGCGACCTCGCCAGCGTCTCAGTGTGGGCGAAGTCCGCCCACGGTGCTCTGAAGTTCGTGCGATCGGGTCGACACGGGGAGTGCACTGATGATCTCGTCTCAGAGGTCCCCAGGGGCGAAGATGCGACGACACCCGGCCGCCCGGGGAGTTTGACGACTGCCTATCGCAACCTCTCCTGAGAACCTGAAATACGTTGGCCCATGCGCCGTGGGCGGCCGATTCTGTATTCGAAATCGCCGACTTTGCGGCCAGCATCTTGGTAAGGCGTAGGCCGTGAGTTCAATCCTCACCTTGGGCTCCAGCTCCCTCGTTTGATCGAGAGTTGATGGGCGCCTTCCTTCGCAACGAACGAGACAGGATGCTCAT
>Ga0307372_10008417_pt1 | contig 14516 bp, 23 predicted proteins | sample OX1MG_FD_202533 | JGI IMG/M metagenome (GOLD analysis project Ga0307372, IMG submission 202533) | Soil microbial communities from Risofladan, Vaasa, Finland - OX-1 | ecosystem: Environmental > Terrestrial > Soil > Coastal area > Acid sulfate soil | place: Finland: Risofladan, Vaasa | collected...
TGAGGAGTTCAGAAAAGCGCTCGACGAGGAGCTCAAGAAAAGAGGGTCCGAAAAAGGCGCCGACTAAATGTCAGGGCGCGATGGTGCGCCTGGCAAGAATCGAACTTGCTGCCTCTTGCTCCGCAGAGAAGCGCCGCACCGCTTCGAGTCGATCTGATCTCGGCTGCGGCGCTTGAGCGGCCGATTGCGCGAACGTGTGGCGCTTCACCGGTGGGCGCTAAGTCCCCGTAAAGCGCCGCTTGCAGCCCCTTTGATCGGCATTCACTTGACGAGGAATATGCGCACGTCCTAGACTGCCGGGCCGGAAGGGTAGACGGCCCCCCGGTATGTTCTGGCGTCGGACGCCGAACGCGAGGAGGGATCACCCGGCCCAACGCCAGTGCGCAGGGTTCCAACTCCCTGCCAACAGCCATTTCGCGGCGGCCGCCTACGGCGCAGGGCGGTGCGACGGGTGGTCGGTCGAAAAGGCTCACCGAGAGTCATCCGAAAGTCGGACGATCGCGACAGGGGCGTGGCACCGAGTTCTCCGGGGTAAGCCGGAGACAAGGACGGTGCGCGCATGAACACTCTCTCTCGACGGAGCGGAGTCCTGCTCGATGTGGCTCGCCTGGACTACGAGCTGGCAAGACGCGGTGCGACGCAGCGCGATCTAGCGAAGATTGCCGGCGTCCCAGAAGTCACGATCTCTCGCGGTCGGCATGGCCGGCACCTCCGCGAGTCGACTCTGCGCCGGCTGACGACCGCCTTACTCGAAATGCCGGTGCTCGCCGGTGCCGAGCTGCTCATTCGCAATGAGCCAGTCGCAGTGAGCGGAATAGCCCGCACCAAAAAGACCGGCGCGGGCAGCGCCGATGGCAGCAGCCAAAAGAAAACCGCCGGTCGGGCTGAACACCGACAGGCGGCAAAGCGGATGGAGGGCAGGACAAGTGCCACATCCGCCGAGTAGCAACGATAAGGCCAAGTCCAAGCAATGGGTGCTCGTCGAGCAGGTCGACCGATGACGTGGCCGCACTTCGACGACAAGGACGTCAGCAACCACCGCCTGATCGCGCTCTCGGACAAGGCTTTCCGGCTCTGGTGGGCGATGCAGGTCTACCTCTGCTCGGACCCGCTGCTGTACGAGCAGGGTGGACGGTTTTCGGAGACGGTGTTGCGGGTGGTGGTTGGGATGCTGCTGCTCGGCAACGCCGACAAGCTGGTGGCCGAGCTGATCGAATCGGGCCTCTGGCAGCGCACCGACGGCGACTTCTTCGACCCCGACTGGTCCCGGCGCAATTGGAGCCGGGACAAGAAGGCGAAGTGGGAGGCCGACCATGCCTGAGCCTCGCGCGGGTGCGTGCGCGGGCATGCGCGGGCACCCGCACGCAGCGCCTCCCACCCCATACCCACTATCACTCCCAAACGTAGGAGTGCACCACATGTTCGGAGTACTTCAAGGACGTGGAGTTGGAGACCACGCGCGAGGAACGGTCCCCGAAAAAAAAGGGGGGAGCGATGAACGCTGAGAGAGATGTTCACGCAGACGACCTGACGCCGCAGCAGCTCGAAGAGATCTATGTCGATCAAACCGAAACTGCTGTGGAGCAGGAGGACGGCGAGCCGGTCGCTGACGACGAGCAGCTCGACACAGACCTGATCGATAAGCAGTTCGCGGACCCTGCCGAGCTCAACGCCGGCGGGTGACCTGCTCCGCGTTTAGTCCGGGCGAGAAGCTCCGCGATGGTGATAGCGGTACAGGTTTCCGTGGCTCGGGCTGCAGAACTCCTTGCGGCTCGTGCCCACGATGACGCGATCGCAGGTTTCCAACTTGCACAGTGCGGAGCTCACCGGCCGTCTGGCCAGCTCGAATTGCAGCAACAGGTACAGAGCCGACAGCAGGCAATCAGGCCAGTGGAGGATCTCGCCGCCGCGAGCAGGGTGAGCCACGCTGCTTACGTGGCCTTCGAGACGGTCATTCACCGTCTCGTAGACGAGCAGGCGGTCGGGATCGATGGACGCTCCCTTGCCCGGCTCGCGCCTGCGCACCAGGTCCCACAGCTCGAGGGTCGCGCGCAGCTCGTCGATCTCCCTCGTCCAGCGAGCGCGCGACTCTGCGGACCGGACGACGCCATAGGGACTGCCCACGACGCCGTGCGCTGAGTGGCCGAGCAGGCCGTATCTGCTGGCAAAGCGCTCGATGCCCTCGTCGGTCTTCAGTTTCGCGAACTTGCGATGGAGCTGGGTCTGGTCGAGGGGCGCGTACTGACGCCGATCACCAGGTGATGCCGGGACGAGCCACGGACCCGGCCCATGGTCGTCACCTCGACGGCGGAGCGTGTGCTCTGGCGGAAAGAAGTCAGCCCGCAACTGCACGCCAGCGGTTGGCACGCGCCAGAGGAAGGCGAACTCTCTCTTGACGATCTCTCGCTCCGGGATCTCGTCCGACCGAACCTTCTTTGCCTTTGTGCTCAATTTGTGCTGAAACCCCCTTGTAATACTTTGGCAGGGTCGGCAGGCTGGCGCTCATGGATGCAGTCGATGCGGTTCCGGTCGGCGTCGCAGCTCGCCTGTTAGGTCTGTCCGACAACACGGTCCGCCGCATGATCCGCGCCGGGAAGCTGGCCTCGTGGCGGACGCCGGGCGGCCATCGGCGCCTAGACCTCAGCGATGTGACTGCGGCGCGATCGGTCTTGAGGACCGCCGAGCAGCCGCAGGAGCGACACGCGGCAGCGGCGGGGCGGGTGGAGGGCGTCGGTGAACTCCGGCCTGGCGCCTTCCATCCGAAGCAGACCGCGGCCGCCGGCGCGAGTTACACCACGACGGTGAGGCGCTCGTGACCGAGGGAGCTGCGGTGAGCGCGATAGGGGCGGGTTCCGGTGCAGCGTCGACGCGTGCAGCTCGGCGAGCGAGCACGACACCGCCAGCAGGGACGGAGCAGACCTACCGACGTGCGCCGGCGATCGGGGCGGGCGACTCCAAAAAATGTTCACGGGATACACGCCGTACTGCGTCCGGGTTTCTTCGGATGGGCCCATGTTTTGACGTTTTCCGGATTCCCGGCCCGGCGGTCGCTTGATGGGCCGTCGCGGTCCTGCGCCGAAACCGCTTGCGCTGCGAATCCTGGAAGGCAGGGTGCAACATCGAGCCCTGCCGCTCGACTCGCCGCAGCCGAGACACGCGATGCCGCCTCGGCCGGCGATGCTCACCGGCGAAGCGCGCGCGGAGTGGGACAGGCAGGCGCCGCGCCTGTTCGCGCTTGGCGTTCTCACCGAAATCGACGGCACGGTGCTGACCATGTATTGCCAGAACTTCAAGCGCTGGCTGCAGGCGGAATCCGACGTGGAGCGATCGCTTACGGCGACAGGCCGCCTAAGCCGCTTGCGGACCGTCACCGCTCACCGGTACGGGCAGGCCGTGCAGCAGCTCGCCGACAAGCTCGGGCTGAGCCCGTCGGCGCGTATACGCCTCCAGCACGGCGACCGCGACGACGATTTCGATGACGGTGCGGGAGTGTTGTCTTGAGCACGGTCACGCGTGGCGGTGCGCTCAGGGCCGCGTGGCGCCGGATCCACGAGGCGGAATCTCTGCAGCCGCGATGGACCGCCGCGGCCGCCGCGCTCAGGGAGTCGCTCGATGCGGACCTCGATCCGGCTCTGCTCATGCTCTTCATGAATCGAACACGTCGCATCGCACATGACGTCTCGCACAGCGAGCCCGGCTTTGCGGCTCGCTGGTCGGGGCATCTGCCGCACCTCATCGCGTCGACGATCGCTGCAGAGGTGCTCAACGCACGGTCGCCGATGGATCCGCCGGCACGAGTTGCCGCGCTGTTCGAGCAACTCGTGTGGAATCTCGTCGACGACGACGAGGACCTCGAGGAATGAGGCAGGCGATCGCCCGGCTACTGCGGCCGCCGCGAATCGTCGCCGTCGCACGTCGGCCCGGGGGTTGGCTCGCGGTCAGCGGATCCGGCGCGCGCGATGTCGTTGCGTGGGCCCGCTACGCGGACCAGACGGTGGCGGGCTTGGTTGCCGATCGCCGAGGCCTGCGACCCGCGACAGGACGCCGGTTTCGCGGCTACTTGCTGGGCGCCGGCGACGTGCAGCTCTCGCCGCCGGCGGTCGCGTTTGCGGTCGCCGACCTCGTCGAAGCGATCGGCGACGACCTCGCGAATCCGTGGACGTCTGAAGCGCAGGCCGCCATCTATTCGCGGCTCCGGATCGCGGCGCGAGCTGAGTGGGCGAGTGCGGCGCTGCTCGCGTTCGTCGCGGATCCGGACAAGTTCTTGCGCAGGCATCTCGAAATGCTGGTCGAACATCAGCGAGCTGCCGAACTGGACGACGACTGGCGAGTCGGCCTCGCCACCATCACAGAACCGCCGGCGCACGCCGGCAAGGAGAAGTCATGACGACAAACGCGCCAACGACAAACCAGCTCGAGAAGGCTTTTCAAGGTATGGGGCTCAGCCCCAAAAGTTCAGCCGTGGCAGCGCTTGGTCGAGCAGCTCGCCCGACCAAAGCTGGCTCGCTCGTCGAGGCCGCACGAGAGCTTGGTCATTCAGCTGCCGCCGCCCGCACATTTGCCCGCGGACGCAGCGGGTTCTGTGAGGCGGTGAAGAACATCGCGGGCTTGAGCTCGCGCTGTTTTGCATGGGTTCCGGACGAAAACGACCCGTTGACCTGGCAGCTCCAGATTGCACGCAGCGACGAGCCTAGTGGCGCGTGGCAGCCCGACGAGGATCTCGTCCGCGCGGCGTGTGGGCAAGTGCCGGGTATCGCGACCTACGGGAAGGCGCTCGATATCCCGACGGCGGATCTCCCCGCAGTCAAAGCCACGCTGCGCGCGGCGTGGATCGCATGCGGTGCATCGATCGACGAAATGCCGGCGGAGCTGCAGCAAGAAGGCCTCCGACGCGCTTTCGTTGGACTCGGTTTATCGGAGACGGAAGCTGCCACCGCTGCGCGCGGCCGCGAAAGGAGGCGCTGACGATGCCGAGGCGCAGGACCGTGACTACAAAGGCAAACACAAGGCGGCCGCTTGCGAGCGACATCGCCGGCAATCCAGTCGAAGCAGCGACCGCAGCAGTTTTGCGGCTCCGGGACCGGGAGATCGAGATTTGGCAGGACCGCCGGCAGATGGTGGCCGACCTGCACGACCTCGAAGCGGCGACCGGCCGACAGGTCGCCGATGGCGGCAACGCGGACGAGGCAGCTCGTCAGTTGGCCGAGGGTGAAGCGCGGCTGCGTGTTCAGGACCGCGCGGCTGACGAGGTGGCGCAGCAGCGCGAGGCCGCGGTGCCATTGATCTGGCGGGCCCAGGCTGCAAACGAGAGAGCGAGTGAGACGGCGAAGCGTGCCGACGCACAGAAGCGGCAGCTCCGGACCTCGCAGTTGCTCGCCGAGCTGTGCGAGCACGAGGGCTGCGAGTACGGGCCCGCAGGACGCCAGCCGGGTGATGGTGGTGCGGTAGTGCCCGGCGCCATCATCATTTTCAACGCGCCGCGGACAGCCCGGCTGCTCGCCGAGGCGGACGAGCACGGCAGGAAGGCGGCTGCTCTCGATCGCCAAGAGTTCAACGCAAAGGCCGGCGGCGGCCAGGTCTCAGCCACGTCGATCGCCGAGCTGATGGTGCTTGGGCTCGGCGATGGGCAGCGGCCGTTCGTGTCTCTGCGGGAGGTCGAGCGATGGGCCGTCGAGGCGGAGCAGGCAGGCCGAAAGCGATTGCGTCGGATCCGCGACGGCTTCGCAGGCGCAACGCCGGATCCCGACACAGCGCCGGCGACGTGGACGCTGACTTGGCACGGTCGCGAGATGATGTCGGGTGAGTCGCGCGTTTCGTTTCTCGGTCTTGCCGGCGGGGTGGGCGCTGACAACTACGTCGACAGCGACGCAGGGTTCGAGCAGGTCGGTGAGCGTTCGTGGATGCGCGAGCCGGCTGCTGCTCTACAGGTCGAAGCCGAGTAAGGGTGGGAAACTCGGCGCGACGGCGGGAGGCGCGAGCTAGGCAGCGTGCGGAAGCGTCGCCGCGGCTGCCTGCTCCCCCGTCCGCTGAGGCGGGCCCATGGATCCACTCGAAGGGTTGCGCGCTGCGGATCCACTCGACGGACTTCGCCGGCGGATCGAGGGCCGGCGAGCTGCTCGACCTAGCTCGCGCTCCGGGGTTTCGTCACTATCGCAAGCTTCGTGACCGACAGTAACGGGCGAGCACCGTTGACAGGAGCGGAGCGCCAGCGGCGATGGCGATCGCAACACCCGGAGCGAGCCGCGGCAGGGTGTCGCGCATACCGGGACCGAAAACGGAACCCAGCTCAGAAGTTAGCCCGCGACCTGTCCCAGGAATTCGGCATCAGCGTGCACGTGAGCCGGCGGGTCATCGTCCTTCAAGCTGCGGGTGCCCGGCCCGAGCAGATCGCGGCGGTCCTTGCCCGTTCCCCGCGCCGAATCGCCCCGGTCGAGGCCGCGGCCGCCGGAGCCGTGTAAGGCCCGCCACGGCGCCGTAAGTCCGGGAGCGCAGTTCCGGGCGCCGCAGGCCGTGCGCGATTTTTTCCAGGCTCCCAAGCAGCTCACACGCAGGGTGGGGCTTCCGGGATCCCGTCGACGTAGGCACGCAGCGCCGTCGACGCTTACCCTCGCGGAGTGCGAGGCCGCAGGTCGGGGAGCTGGGAGCGGGTGGAGACGGCACGCCTGCAGGCACGACTCGCGCAGGGTCGCGATCCCGCCGGCGGCGATCCTTACAGCACCCGACCGAAACCGCGATCGCCGCTGCCGCCTCCGCCAGGTCCGACGTGGGTCGCGTCTGGTCCGAGCGTCGGAGTGCTCGCACTCGGGGAGGCAGCGGCTCGGCTGGGCATGGGGCGCGCGCAGTTCGACGCGCTGATCGAGGCGGGCAAAGTCGAAGCATTACCAGTCGGGTTCACCAAGATGATTCCGACACGCGAGGTTGTCCGGTTAGCAGGAGGTGGATCGCATAGATGACGGAGTACCGCGTCGAGACAGTGGAAATGGGTGACGGTTTCAAGTCGAAGGACTCGCGGGAGGTCATCGAAGGAGTCCCTGCAGAGGCCGCAACAGATGGATGGCGGCTAATCTCAACAAGCATCGAGGGGCGCAGCCTCATGGCCGGCTGGCCGCTCTATCTGTTTCTCGAGCGCGACAAGACCGCATGAGTTTCTGATTTCAATGGGCTATCTAGGTTGCCTGTTCTCATGGATGCACCCAATTAGACACACCCGACGTCGGGTGCAGCGAGCCTTAACGCCGAGACCGATTCGTCGAATGCTGCGCACCAAGAACCAGGTGCTGCATCCGGTCAGCTCTGCGGAGCGCTCAGTTTTTCGAGCTGTGGATCGAGCCATCACACCCAGGCGCAAGCGGACGCGAAAGATCCAATCGTCCGCACCCGCGCCCGCTTTCAAGCAGCCGAATGGTGAACCTGCCCGTCCCTCATTCGTCGAATTCCGGCCCGCCGATTCGGGGGCTCGGGTACGGCTGCCGTCTAAAGCGGCGCGACCGCCAAGGCGTGTGCCGACAACGGAGGATCAAGTCCGTCAACTCCTGACCGATCGCCCGCCCTACTGGCAGTTTCTGCTTTTCGCTGGCCTGCTCGTTCGGGGAAAGGACGTCCTTGAACCACAGTGGTTGGCTTACGAGAGACACACGGCCCAACCCACCCGTCAGGTGTTGCCAGCGCCCGAAGCGCTGGCGATTGCCACCGCCACGATTAGGCGCATCGACACTTGTCTGAAAATCGCTGTGCGCAACATCAACGATGCGCAGGCGGAGGGGTTGTTTGGAGCGGGCGTTCCACCTGAGCCAGCGAAGATCGACCACCTAGTGGACGGAACAATCGCGACATACAAGGAGCTGCTCGACATCGCCGCAGGGGCAAGGCAAGCGACCTTCCCCCACGAGCTTCGGAACCTGCAAGAGATGACCGCCTACGTGGTCGATCGACCGGTTAGGCAGATCCGGAGCTGGATTGATCGAACCGTCCGCGAGATGGATCACATTCCGGAATTGATTGAACGCGCCGGAGGGAACATCGTCGTAGACCTCAGCTTGACCCTTGAGTCTGATGACCAGCTCATTGCTCAGATCGGGAGTGAGGTCGAGCGGCTGCAGTCGACGGGCCCATGAAGCGCGTGGGCCTTGCAACCAGACTCTGGCGCGCAGCTCGTCGCATCGGTTTCGGGACTAACCCATGGCCGTGACGCCGGTATGCGACTGGCCAGGTTGCCCCGATGATGGCACACACACGGTGACGATCGACTTTCCCGGTGGGCCGCAGGAGGTCTGGACCGTTTGTCGAGCGCACGACCGTACCCTGAAGACGGCAGCGGTTGCGAGTCGGCCCAAGGCCGACCCGCCGAAGGAACGGCCGTCAACCCTCGAGGTATGTTGCGGAGACTGCGAGCGGGTTCTTGACGAGCCGTCCGGCTTAGCCGTTGAGAAGAGGCAGCCTTGCCCCGATTGTGGATCGGTCAAGCGTCTGAACAAAGTTGCAGTGTTTGACACGGTGACGCTTCATGCGTCGGTTCGGCTACGCACGAAGCACGCTGGCAAAGGCGGCTGGATTCAAGACACGCGGACCGGCGACGATTACTCGCGGATGCTCGAAGGGTGGGGCAAACGCGAGCTGACAATGGATCGGGAGCACGGTCGGTATCGCGAGTACATCGAACTTCCGGACGGCACGCGCATCGAAAGCGTGGCGCGCCTCTCCGATCATCAGGGCTGACGTTCGGACAGCATGTCGTCGGCTTGCTCGCGAACGTAACCCGCGCACCGGCGCGGGGCTTTCTATCTAAGATGGGGCGGCCTGCCATGGACACGAACGTCCTCTACTACGGCGACAAACTCAACATCCTTCGTTCGTGGATGCACCCGATGAGGGCAGACAAGGGCGCACCGGATGTAAGGCGGGCGGGTAACGCCGAGGACGATCCGCCGGGCAGCTCCTAGCCGGGAACCAGCCCGGGCCAGGAAGGACGTTGACCGAGCGCTTTATGTTGCTTATTTTGTTATGTGGAAAGCCTCAGGGTCTAACTTGCAGTAAACCGACCTGGGGGATTTCACATGAAGCGCTGGCACATCCTCTTGATTTCAATAGCTGCTCTACCCCTAGTAGCCGCCGATAGCTGTAGTGGCGGCACGGCAACCCCGCTCACGAGTCCCAACACGGCCCCCGCCACCAGTGGCGCGACGGTCACCCCACCAGCCCCGGTCTCAGCCACCTTCACGGTCAAGGGCAAGGGCTCTCGCGTCCCCCACATCACCCTGCAAGCCGTCACTTACGTCGTCGCTTGGACAGCCAAGGGCGGCACGTGCTTTTACGGCTCCTGCACAGGCGGCAACTTCATTGTCGATGTGGTTGGCAGTGATGGCACTGACGACAACGTGGTCAACGAACTTCCCAACTACAAGGGCTCCACTGGTGAGACCACCTACACCGTCAACAACGCCGGGGTCTACCTCTTGAAGGTTGATGCCTCGGGCGAAACCTGGACCGTCAAATTCACCCCGGCCTGACGTGACCGACTCACGAGGGCTGCCCACCCCGCCAAGTCCTTGTTGGGTCTTGTCCGTGACGGTCGCGATTCCCGAACAGAGGCGTCGCTCCAGCCTTGGGCCGCCGTCCGGCCTTAGGAGTTAGGGAGTGCGGGGCGGGGCCCTGGCACTTGGCCTGATCGGGGGCATTATCGGACTAATAGCGGCCGGACTCGCACTTGCCGTTGGTGGTATCGGCGGTGCACTTAATACCGGCGCGGCCGCGACCGGTCAGGCGAACTTCAGCCTCGTAGTCGTTGGCGGATGGATCGCCTTGGGCAGCTCGGTGGTGGGAATTGTTGGGGCAGCGTTGGCAATGGGAAAACCCCGGATGGCTGGACTCATCATGTTGCTGGCGGCCGTTGGTGGCTTCATCGGCATCTCACTCTTCTATGTCGTGGCTGGACCGCTGTTGTTGGTCGGAGCGCTACTAGCTTTCCTCGGGCGGAAGCAAAAGCCACTGGCCGTGATCGTGCAACCGTCGGTGTCACCCGACGGTCGGTACTGGTGGGACGGCGTTGCCTGGAAGCCAATGCCGTCCGCCGGGGAATCTTCTATACCTCCTCTGCCACCGCCGACGTAGTTTCCACGAGACGCAGCGCCGGTCCGAGGTCTGGAATCGCGACTACCCGAAGACCCAGATCCGCGAGCTGCTCGAAGAGGAAAAGAAGCCGCATCTCCCACCGTTCGTGATGCCGATTCTTCAACAGGCCGTCAAGCACGAGCCCGCAGCGGGGATCAGCAGGACTTCTTGAAGGGCGGGAAAAGCGAGCTAGCGCCGCGGTGGACCTGACCCTCGCAGACCGTCGCCGAAGGGTTTTGTCCCCTCTGCCGCGTAGCGCTGATTACTCACGACGGCCGCGGCTGCTGCCCACGTGGTAGAAAACGCCGAGCTGCTGCAACTACTTTCGCGCAGCCGCTCCGGTTGCCTGCAGCAAGGACCGGTGGAGATGAGCGGCGAGCTGGTCCGCCGCGGTGCTGACGGTGGCCGCCTGCGCGGCGTTCTCCTCGTCGGTTGCCGGCGAGCTGCGGCTGACCAGGTTTAGGGCGGCGTACCCTTCTGCGGCGTCGCGCAGGTGTGTGATGAGACCTCCGATTGGATCGTCGGGCCCGCTGCGCAGGATGACCGCGAGCCCGGCCACCTCGAGGTCGCGATTGCCGGCGCCGATAAAGCCGTGCGCCTGGGTCGAGAGCAACGTCCCGGCCTGCCAGCTCGCGACTGCGTTCTCGACCTGGTGGGCCGAACGAAGGATGCCGAGATACATCGATTCCAGCTCGGCGAGTTGCTCCGCAGCCTGAGTGCGGGTCCAGGCGTCGCGCGCAGCGTTGGCCTGGATACGCGCTGCGTAGACCTGCGCACCAACTGCCGCGGCGCCGGTCAGCAGCCCCCCGATGATGACCCCCAGCAGCGTCTCCGACATAGCTGGCACCGATCGTAAGCCCGCTTGGCAGTCGGTATACGTGCCGTCAAACGGCTGTACAGACACCTACGATCGTCGGGTGACCCTTGACGACGATCACGACCCGCTGCCCACCTTTGCCGACGTCCTGCTTCGTCGGCTGGGGACGCTTCAGCAACTGTTTGGTCCGGCCAAGGTCGGGTACGTCCAGCACATGCAGCACGCTGAGCGATCGCGGATGCTGGCCGATCATCTGCGGGGAATCCTCGTCCTGTCAGAGGCGCGCCACTATGCGGCTGCCTTTGTGCTCGCGCGAACTGCGCTTGAGCATCACCTCGTCGATAGATTGGTATTTCTCGCGAACCGCTGGATGGTCGTCAACGACGGCTTCAAAGCCGGGGATGCTTCAGCAGAGGAGGCTCGTCTCGCGGCGCTCAAGGCTGGCACGCGACCCGACATCGTTAGGTGGTGGTACGAGCCGAAGTCCGGCTCGATGCACGTCATCATTCGCGGACGGTATCGAGAGGGGCACATCGGCCGCGGTTGGACTCTGTCGCCTTACTACTTCCGGATCGATCAGTTCGACCCGTTCGCGGTCCAAAAGAGCGCGCAAGGAAAGGTTGCAACGGGGTTCCAGGATCCTGAGTCAATCGCAGCTTGGGCCGCCGGATCGGCGGCGACGTGGAGCCAGCATTTCACCTATCGAAATCTCCGCAAGAACCTGGACATCAACTACCTCCTTCGCCCGCGCCTCGGAGTTCAGGTTGACGTTCACTACGCGTTCCTGAGCGCGTATGTGCACGGTGCCAAGAAAGCGCATGAGCTCGTCTACGGCCACAACATCCCGAACAACCTCGGCGACTTCGATCACTTTGCCAGCGAGCTCGCCCTCCTATACGTCATCGTGATCGCTGCGGCTGAGCTCGAGGTCTTCGGCCGGATGGCGCACCGCTCGCCGCGCTTGCCGCTGCATGACTGGCATGCCGTGACGAGCGAAGTCGCCATGGCTCGTGCGGCATCGAATCACTTCTGGTTCCTTTCCGGCGAGCCACATATCTACGACCGGATTCACGAACTGGACACGAGGACGCCGCGGCCCCGTGCAGGAAAAGCGTTTGTTAGGCCACCGCGCCTGGATCCCTTGACCCTCGACCCGTCAGAGGTTCGCTATTACGTCAACCCGCTCGATCGCCTAGTCAAGCTCCATCACAGCTATCACGAACTTATGACAGGACAGGTCTACGAGTCTCCGTTCGACCGGCCTGATATCCACGGGCGGTAGAACTTCACAACTCAGACCTTCTAGCGGACCGCTGACGCGGGTCGATGGCCGAAGCTCTTCACCAGCGGCTGGGGTGCCCGGAAAAGTCGCGATCGTGCTGCGGAGCAGTTCCAAGCCGTGGTCTACCTGCCCGCGCCGCTGGCGGGCATTCTGACGCATAACGGGCTACGAGCGGCTGGTCTCGTGACCTCCGTTGCCGTTCTTAACCTCATCGGCATCGATCAATGTGCCTGTCGTTCGGTCGATCGCCTCCGTCATGATCTTCGCCTTCTCCACCCGCTCAGTCCTTTGCTCCTGCCGCCCGTAAACAAAAACCCCAGCGAGCGCCGCGGGACCAGCCACACCTAGGAATCCAGCCAGCCAAGGCTGACTGAAGACTGCCGCGAGTCCCGCGACCACTTCGAGGCCAAGGACCACGACGACGCCCGCCACCAGGCCGTATCGCGATCGCTTCGCTGTTTCGTTGGTGACGGTTGTCTCTAACTGCTGACGATGCCGAGTCTGGCTCTCTGCCTGCCTAAGCAGTCGCTCTGCAGCTCCGGGGACAATCTGGTCGTACTCGCGAAGGATCTTTGGCGGCGGCAACGCTCCGCTGTAAAGGTGGATCTGCGCCGCGATCTGCATGAGCAGGTTTTGCGGAATCGGTTCTCCAGAGGGCAGGCGATTAGGTTCGGATGGGAGGAGCGGCAGCTCCGGCTGAACGTCTGAACCCCCGCCGGCTTCGGGGCCGTCTTTTTCTATCCCGCTACCCCTAGATCCAACTTAAGTTGCTCGCTAATCACGTAGGCCACGTCGTTCCCGACCGCTCGCCAGTCAGCCCGAATCGCAATGCGATCGGCCTGCTGCTCGGTGAGTGAATAGTTGTAATCCGTCATCGTGTCGCCGTAGTCGAGGACCCTCCCGAGGCCCTCCCATACGGAAAAGCTGGCGTAGAGGATTGAACTCAGCTTCGCGTCACTCATGGCTCCTCACTAAGTATGCCAAGGGTCACCATTCGCCTCCTTTGGCAGGCCTCCTCCGGGGACCCCATCGTACCGGGTAAGCCCCTCGGAGGATATGGGCTTAATGGGGTCGATTGGGGCCGCCACTAATCCTCGGCCCGCAAGACGCTCATGAGTGCATCGAAGGCGTCACCTGGAGTCAGATGGCTGTACACGCTGCTGATCATTGACAGGTCCGCGTGGCCAAGGATCCGCTGCAACTGCAACGGGTTCATGCCCCTGCGCAGAGCCCAGGTCGCGTAGCTGTGGCGGAACAAGTGCGGGTGCACCGCTCGCTCGATGCCGGCGCTGCTCGCCGCGAAGTGGATCATGTTTTGCACCGATCGCGCGGCCACCGGTTCGTAGTCGCCGGTGCTTGGGCTGCGCCGTGTCGTGAGAAAGATTCGCTCGGCTCGGCGTTCGTTCGCCGGTCTGCCGCGCTCGGCATATCGACGCAGGCGCACAAACAGGTTCGGCTGCACGGGCACCAGGCGCTCGCGGCTGCCCTTGCCGCGGACTTTGATGTATCGCTCGCGGCCCTGCTCAACGAGGTCGGTGTGTCGCAGGCCGAGCAGCTCGCCGAGACGAATGCCGGTGTCGGCCAGCAGCCGGATCACCAGCTTGTCGCGCTCCGCCGATGCGACGTCCTCCATGCGCTGAATTTCTTCGCGGCTGAGCGTTTCTTTCAGGCGATGCTCGGCGATCGGTTGGACCGGCTTCACCTTTGCGCCGATTGCATCTTCGGCCTGAGCCCAACGAATGAAAGACCCCAATGTGCGCAAGTAGGTCCGCACACTTTCGCGCGCCAGAGGTTTGCCGGTCGGCGTCCGGTGATCTTCAAGCAGGTACGCGCCCCAGCGGTCGAGCACTTTCTGCGTGAGCTCCGCCGGCGCGGCGACCTGCTCTTTTGCGCACCACGGCAACCACTGCTGCTGCAGCACGTTCGCAATCAGCGCGACGCTCCGCGGCGACAGGCCGCGACCGCGCTGATGGGCTAGGTAGTCGGCGACTAGGCGCTCTAGGTCGCTCGGGCGCGGCTCGATGAGCTTCAGCTTCGGGCGCGGCATTGCGTGCTCCTTGTGGCGTACTTTCGGCCTTCACGCCATACCGTGGCGCTTACTTCGTGCGAAGTATAGGCCCCGTCAGGCTCCTGAACACGAGTCGTTAAGTTGGAGCATGCGCCATAGCTGAATACGAATCCTGCGATTGGGGCGGGGTGGTGCGCCTGGCAAGAATCGAACTTGCTGCCTCTTGCTCCGCAGGCAAGCGCTCTATCCGGTGAGCTACAGGCGCGAGCGGTTCAGTTTAAGCGAGCATCGATCGCAGCAGT
>Ga0307372_10008420_pt1 | contig 14514 bp, 14 predicted proteins | sample OX1MG_FD_202533 | JGI IMG/M metagenome (GOLD analysis project Ga0307372, IMG submission 202533) | Soil microbial communities from Risofladan, Vaasa, Finland - OX-1 | ecosystem: Environmental > Terrestrial > Soil > Coastal area > Acid sulfate soil | place: Finland: Risofladan, Vaasa | collected...
CCGCGGCTCCGGAGGAGCGCCGTGCGGCATCCGCTTCGGCGGTGCTGGTGCTCATCGGCTCGATCGGGCTGATGGTGCATGCGCATGAGGCGGTCACCGCCCTGGCCGCGCTCGCGGCGAGCGCCGCGGCGTTCGCGTTTCTGGCCCGCGCCAGCCGCCTGCCGCTGGTGGCCGGCGCCGGCTTCGGCGCCGCGCTCGGCGCGGCGTTCCTCGCCACCGGTCCGGCGGCGCCGGCCGCGCTCGGGGCCGCGGCGCTGCTCGCGCACCTGGTGTGCGACGCGTGGCGCACCCGCCGCGGCCTGCTGTTCCTGGGCGCCGCCGCGCTCGTGTTCGTGCCAATCGCGGCGAGCTGGCCGCTCGCGCTGGAGCACCGCTCGCCGGCCATGCTCGCCACCTGGTGGTCCGGGGAGGTCACGCCCGAAGGCGGCTTCTGGGACAACCTGCAGTATTTCCTCAGCATTGCCGGATGGTTCGCCTGGCCGGGCTGGCCGCTCGCCCTGTGGGGGCTGTGGGCGCGGCGCTGGCGCTGGCGCGAGCCGCACGTGTTCGTGCCGCTCGCTTCCCTGGCGTTCTCGCTCGCGGCCGTCGCGTACCTCGGCCCGCCGCAGGACGTCAACGCGATCGCGCTTCTTCTGCCGCTGGCGCTGCTCTCGGCGCTGGGCATCGAGACGCTGCGCCGCGGCGCCGCCAACGCGCTCGATTGGTTCGGCGTCATGACCTTCGCCGTCTTCGCGGGCCTGGTGTGGCTCGGCTACGTCGCGATGATGCTCGGCGTGCCGCCGCGCATCGCGCACAACTTCGCCAAGCTCGCGCCGGGTTTCGACGCGCATTTCGCCGCGCTGCCGTTTGCGACCGCGCTCGCGCTCACCCTCGGCTGGCTGTATCTCGTGCTTGCCACGGCGCCCGCGCCCACGCGCAGCGTCACGCGCTGGGCCGCCGGCGTGGCGCTGCTGTGGGGCACGTTCGCCACCCTGTGGCTGCCGTGGGTCGATTACCAGAAGAGCTATCGCAGCGTCGCGCTCGAGCTCAAGGCCAGGCTGCCCGCACGCGCGGGTTGCATCGAGGCCCGCGACCTCGGAGTACCTCAGCAAGCAGCCCTGAGCTACCATGCGGGCATCCGCACGCAGCCGTACCGCGCCGCGCACCCGAACGCGTGCAGGCTGCTGCTCGTGGCGGGCGCGCCGGATCGCGAGGCGCACGCGCCCGGGGCCGGCTGGAAGAAGATCGCCGACGTCGGGCGCCCCGGGGACCGCAACGAGCGCTTCCGCCTTTACCGGCGGCTGCGCTGAGTCCCGACCCGGCGGCTGCGGTCCGGGCAGCTTCACGCATCCGTCCCAAACCGTACGCAAGGAGCAACCATGGACCAGGAAACCTTCAACCTCAGCATCCGCAAGTTTCTGAAAATGGTCGGCGTGAATTCCCAGCGCGAGATCGAGCAGGCGGTGGCCATGGCCCTCGGCGGCGGCAGGCTGCAAGGCGACGAAGCACTCGCGACGCGGGTGACGCTCGAGATCCCGGCGCTGGGAGTGAAGGTCCCGTTCGAGGGAGAGATCAAGCTAAAATGAGTTTTTCGCCGGCCTCTACGGCTCGGGGGCGCCCATGAACAAGGCCAGAGACTTCGACCAGACCGTGGTCGCGGAACTCGCGGCGCTGCTCGGCGATCGGGTCAGCACCTCGGCCGCGCTGCGCGAGCATCACGGCAAGGACGAGTCGTACTTTCCCTACGCGCCGCCCGACGCAGTGGTCTTTCCGCACAGCACCGAGGAGGTGCGCGACATCGTCAACATCTGCCGCCGCCACCGCGTGCCGATGATTCCGTACGGCGTGGGAACCTCGCTGGAGGGCCACATCCTCGCGATCCAGGGCGGCGTCTGCATCGACCTGTCGCAGATGAACGCGGTCGTCGCGGTGCACGAGGAGGACCTCGACGCGGTGGTGCAGGCCGGCGTGACGCGCAAGCAGCTCAACGAGTACATCAAGCACACCGGGCTGTTCTTTCCGGTCGATCCGGGGGCCGACGCGACGCTCGGCGGCATGGCCGCGACCCGCGCCTCGGGCACGAACGCTGTGCGCTACGGCACCATGCGCGAGAACGTGCTCTCGCTCAAGGTAGTGCTCGCCGACGGGCGCGTCATCCAGACCTCGCGCCGGGCCAAGAAATCGGCCGCGGGCTATGACCTGACGCGCCTGTTCGTCGGCTCCGAGGGCACGCTCGGCATCATCACCGAGGTGACGGTCAGGCTGTACCCGGTGCAGGAAGCGATGTCGGCGGCGGTATGCGCCTTCGACTCCGTCGACGGGTGTACCAGGACCGTGATTCAAACCATCCAGGCGGGAGTGCCGGTGGCGCGCTGCGACATCGTGTGCGACAAGACCATCGACGCGATCAACAAGTACAAGAGGACGAACTACCGCGTGGCGCCGACCGTGTTCTTCGAGTTCCACGGCTCGCGGACGAGCGTGGTTGAGCAGGCCGAAACGGTTCAGGCGATCGCGAAGGAGAACGGCGGCAGGGACTTCCAGTGGGCCACCAAGCCCGAGGAGCGCACGCAGCTGTGGGACGCGCGCCACCATGCCTACTTCGCCTGCCTGCAGATCCGGCCGGGCGCGCGTGCCGTATCGACCGACGTGTGCGTGCCCATCTCGCGGCTCGCGGAGTGTGTCCGCGAGACCATGGAGGAAGTGAAGAGCTACATCGCCCCGGTGCCCCTGCTCGGGCACATCGGCGACGGCAATTTCCACCTCATGTTCCTGGTCGACCCGGCCAAGCCAGAGGAGCTCGAGCTCGCCAAGCGGCTCAACGCGCGCCTGGTGGACCGTGCCCTTGCGATGGAGGGCACGTGCACCGGCGAGCACGGCGTCGGGATGGGCAAGCAGGAATCGCTCGCCAAGGAGCACGGGGAAGCGGTCGAGGTGATGCGCGACATCAAGAAGGTATTCGACCCGGACAATCTGATGAACCCGGGCAAGGTCGTGCCTGCGCCGTGAGCGCAGGGGTCAGATCTTCATGACGTTCTGGCGGTAATACCTCATCTCCTCGATCGACTCGAGGATGTCGGCCAGTGCCTCATGCTTGCCCGCCTTCACCACGCCCTTCGCCAGCTCCGGCTTCCAGCGCTTGACCAGCTCCTTGAGCGAGCTGACGTCCAGGTTGCGGTAGTGAAAATACGCCTCCAGCTTGGGCATCCAGCGCGCCAGGAAGCGCCGGTCCTGGCAGATCGAGTTGCCGCACATCGGCGACGCGCTTTCGGGCACGTGCTGGGACAAAAAGGTGATGGCGAGCGCCTCCGCCTCCGCCTCCGCCATGCGCGAGGCGCGCACGCGCTCGACGAGGCCGGAACGCCCGTGCACGCTCTTGTTCCAGGCATCCATCGCGTCGAGCACCGGGTCGGGCTGATGCACCACCAGCACCGGCCCCTCGGCGACAAGACTGAGCTGCGAATCGGTGACCAGCAGCGCGATCTCGATGATCCGGTCGGCGTCGGGCTGCAGTCCGGTCATCTCCATGTCGATCCAGATCAGGTTGTTCTGGTCCTGCGCCACCGTTGCCGCCTTTATCCGACTGAAAAGTCGGGGTATTCTCTCACAGCATGAGCGGCTCGAACGCATTCACCTGGCTGTTTCTCGCGACGTTGGCGGCGGCGCTGGCCGCGCGGCTGTGGCTCGCATGGCGCCAGATCCGTCACGTGCGTGCGCACCGCGGAGCGGTCCCCGAAACCTTCGCCGCGACGATCCCGCTCGCCGCCCATCAGAAGGCCGCCGACTACAGCGTCGCCAAGACGCGGCTGGGCGCGGCGGACACCGTGATCGGCGCCGCGGCGCTGCTCGCGCTCACGCTCGGCGGCGCGCTGCAGTGGCTGTCGGACCAGTGGGCGCGACTGCTCGAGCCGCAGGGGATCTGGAACGGCGTCTTGCTGGTGTTGAGCGTCGTCGTTCTGCTCTCGGCGCTGGAGCTGCCGCTCACCGCATACCGCGTCTTCGTGATCGAGGCGCGCTTCGGCTTCAACCGCATCACGCCCGCCATGTTCGTCGCCGACCTCGCCAAGCAGGCCCTGCTCGGTGCGCTGCTCGGCGTGCCGCTCGTCGTGCTGGTGCTCTGGCTGATGGCCAGGATGGGCGCGTGGTGGTGGCTTTACGTGTGGGTGGCATGGATGGGCTTCAACCTGCTGGTGCTGCTCATCTACCCGACGTTCATCGCGCCGCTGTTCAACAAGTTCGCGCCGCTGAGCGACCCGGTGCTCGCCGGCCGCATCGAGGCCTTGCTCGAGCGCTGCGGCTTCAAGTCGAAGGGCCTGTACGTGATGGACGGCTCGAAACGCTCCTCACACGGCAACGCCTACTTCACCGGCTTCGGCGCTGGCAAGCGCATCGTGCTGTTCGACACCCTGCTCTCGAGGCTCGCGCCGCCCGAGGTCGAGGCCGTGCTCGCGCACGAGCTCGGCCACTATCGGCAGCACCACGTCTGGAAGCGCGTCATCGTGATGTTCGCGTTGTCGCTCGCGCTGCTTTGGATCCTCGGCCGGCTGATCGATCAGCCCTGGTTCTACGCCGGGCTGAACGTGCGCACGCACGGCACCGCGACGGCGCTGATCCTGTTCGTGCTGGTGATGCCGGTGTTCACCTTCTTCCTGCAGCCGCTCACCAGCCTGTACTCGCGCAGGCACGAGTTCGAGGCCGACGCCTACGCGGCGCTGCATGCGAGCGCCGCCGATCTGGTGAAAGCGCTGGTCAAGCTCTACCAGGACAATGCCGCTACCTTGACGCCCGACCCGGTGCACTCGGCGTTCTACGACACCCATCCGCCGGCCGCGAGCCGCATCGCGCGCCTGCGCCAGGCGCCGGCGCCCTGAGGCCGGCGCACCCGCTCCAGGAGGATCCCATGAACGATCTGGCCGGCAAGACCTGCAAGCCCTGCGAGGGCGGCGTCGCGCCATTCACGCCACAGCAGGCGCAGGACATGCTCGCGCAGCTCAAGGGGTGGATCATCGAGGACGGCCGGCTGGTCAAGCTCTTCCCGTTCGCGAACTACTACCAGACCATGGCGTTCGTGAACGCGCTCGCCTGGGTGTCTCACCGCGAGGACCATCACCCCGATCTCGACGTCGGCTACAACAAGTGTCGCGTCGAGTACATGACGCACGCGATCGGCGGGCTGTCGGAGAACGACTTCATCTGCGCTGCCAAATGCGACGCGCTGTTCGGCCTGTAGCGGACGCGGTGCGCGCCGCGTCGGCGCGCGAGTGACCGGTGCGCAGCCCGGCGCCACGGTGCTCGCCGGCTTCGGGCGCCAATGCCTGGTGCGCACGGACGCCGGCGAGACACTGCATTGCAAGGCGCGCGGCCGGCACCTGCATCCGGTGTGCGGCGACCGCGCGCTGCTCAGCCGGCCGGCGCCGGGAGAGGGCGTCATCGAGGCGCTGGCGCCGCGCGCCAGCGAATTCGCGCGCTCGAGCCAGTACCGCGTCAAGGTGCTGGCCGCAAATCTGACCCAGGTCGTGATCCTGACCGCCTGCGAGCCGTCGTTTTCGGACGAGCTGGTGTGCCGCATTCTGGTCGCGGCCGAGCGTGCGGCGCTGCCGGCGGTGCTGGTGCTCAACAAGGTCGACCTCGCCGCGCGCCGGCGCAAGGCGCTCGAAGAACTGGCGCCGTTTCGCGGCCTGGGCTACCCGCTGGTCGAGCTATCCGGAAAGCTGGACGCGGAGCCTCTGCGGCGCGAACTCGCCGGGCAGCGCAGCCTGCTGGTGGGCCAGTCGGGCATGGGCAAGTCGACGCTCGTCAAGACCCTGGTACCGGATGCGGAAGTGAAGATCGCGGAGATCTCCCGCTTCCTCGATTCCGGCAGGCAGGCGACCACGGTGGCCCGGCTGTACACCGTGGACGAGCGCACCGAGATCGTCGATTCGCCCGGGCTGTCGGAGTTCGGCCTCGCCGGTCTGAATGCGCGAAATATCGCCGCCGGGTTCCGCGAGTTCGCGGCGCACGCGCCGCACTGCCGCTTCCAGGACTGCAGGCATCTCAGCGAGCCGGGGTGCGCAGTGCGCGCGGCGGCGGAGTCGGGCGTAGTGCACCCGCGCCGGCTCGCGCTCTACCAGCGCATCGTGCGGCTGGAGAAGGCGCGCTGATGAAGCGCGTGTTCAGCTCGCTCAACCGCGCCTCCGTGCATCATGCCCGGAACCTGCTCACGGCCGAGGGCATCCGCGCCGATATTCGTAACGAGCTGCTCGCGGGCGCACTCGGCCAGGTGCCGTTCACCGAGTGCGAAATCGAGCTCTGGGTGATCGACGATGCCGACGCCTGGCGGGCCGAGGAGATCCTGCGTCACGGGCGCACGCGCCCACTGGAGCCGGCAACCGCATGGCGCTGCGCCTCCTGCGGCGAGCTCTGCGAAGCGCAGTTCACGCAGTGCTGGCGTTGCGGCGCCTTCAGGCGCGACTGAGCCGCGCCGGCGCCGGGCGCGGGCCGCGCCTCATGCCACCAGACTCACCGCGCCCAATACCGCCAGCGCGAACACCCACACGACCAAGGCGCGCCACAGCAGTCCGACCGTGCCGTCGAGAAACGGTCCGTCCGCGCTCTCGCCCACTCCGAGCTCGGGGCGCAGCTCGAGGCCGTCGATCTCGGTGAGCGGCATGCCGAGCCGCACGCCCATCGCACCGGCCCCGGCGGCGAGCACGATGCCGATGTTGGGATCGTCCCAGGTGCGTGCCTGCGTGCGCCAGCAGTACACGGCGTCCTCGAAATCGCCGACCACCGCGAAAGACGCCGCGGTAAGGCGCACCGCCGGCCACTCAAGGACATAGAACGCCTTCTCCGCGAAGCGGCCGAAGGCGCCCAGGCCGCCCCAGCGGCGCCGCATGAAGTACGCCAGCCGGTACAGGATCGCGCCGCTCGGCCCCGGCAGCAGCATGAACCAGAACAGCACGCCGAACACGTGGCGGTGGGAGGCGGTAAGCGCTTCCTCGATGGCGAGCCGGATCACCTCCTCGCGGCTGCGCTGCGGCGCGGACTCGCCGCGCCAGGCGCCGATCAGCTCGCGCGCACGCTCCAGGTCTCCTGCCTTGACCGCGGTCTGGATACCGGTGAAGTAGTGGCTGAACTGGCGAAATCCGAGGGTGAAGTAAAGCGCGGCGACGTTGACCAGCAGCGCAAGCAGGGGACTCACCCATAGCAGCGCCGAGTACAGCACCAGTGCCGCAGCAATCGGCAGCAGCACCGCGAGCAGCCATGCGACGGCGCCGTGACGGAATTCACCCGCGTTGAATGCGCGCTCGGGCCAGCTGGCCCAGCGTGCCAGAACCTCAAAGTACGCCTTGCGGTCGCCGAGGGGCCGCCACTGCTCGAGCAGCAGCGCGGCGATGATCGCCAGAATCCTCATGGAGCGCGCTTCGAATGGATGCGCGAAGATAGCATACTTGCCGCGCGCGCCGCCGCGGCGCGCCTCGCACGCTCACTCCGCGGCGGCGGCAAGAAAGCGGTACAGGTTCACCAGCATCCCGGCGGTTGCGCCCCAGATGTAGTACTCCGCGTACGGGATCGCGAAATAGGACACCGTTCTGCCCTGCAGCTCGCGTGAGTGGCGCTGGTGGTTGCGCGCATCGAGCAGAAAGGAAAGCGGGACCTCGAACACCTCGTCGACCTCGAAGGCGTCGGGCCGCAGATCGAATGGCGGCGTCAGCACGCCGACCACGGGCGTGACCCGATAGCCGGTGCGCGTGTGGTAGTCGGACAGGCGCCCGAGCACCTCGACGCGCGCGGGGTCGAGCCCCACCTCTTCGCTGGTCTCGCGCAGCGCGGTCGCCTCCGGCGTCGCGTCGCGCGGCTCGGCGCGCCCGCCCGGGAACGCGATCTGTCCCGAGTGATCGCGCAGCTGCGCGCTACGCCGGGTGAGCAGCACGGTGAGCTGTACGGGCCGCGCCACGATCGGCACCAGCACCGAGGCGGGCTGCAGCGCGCTCGCCTCCGGCCGCATGCCCTGGTCGCCGTAAATCGTGTCGCCCGGCGGTGCGCCGCCGCCGAAGCGGCGCCGCAGCCGGGCGAGATCAAGCTCGACCGGCCGCGCGTCGCCCGCCGTCAAGGTGGCTTTCATGCGCGCAACCGGCAGCTGCGCCGCGCTCCGCCTAGGGCTGCAGGATCACCGAGCCGGTGGTCTTGCGCGACTCGAGGTCGCGGTGAACCTGCGCGGCATCGGCGAGCTTGTAGCGCGCGGTGATCTCGACCCTTACCTTGCCGGAGGTCACGACCTCGAACAGCGACCGGGAGGTCGCTTCCAGGTCCGCGCGTGACGCGATGTAGGTGACCAGCGTCGGCCGGGTCACGTACAGCGAGCCCTTTTGCGCCAGCACCCCGAGGTTGACCGGCGCCACCGGACCCGAGGCGTTGCCGAAGGTCACCATCAGGCCCAGCGGCCGCAGGCAGTCGAGCGAGCCTTCCCAGGTCGTCTTGCCGACCGAGTCGTACACCACCGGCACTCCCTTGCCGCCGGTGATCGCCTTGACGCGCTCGACGAAGTTCTCGCGCGTGTACACGATCGCGTGGTCGCAGCCGTGCGCCTTGGCGAGCGCGGCCTTCTCGTCCGAGCCGACGGTGCCGATCACCGTGGCGCCGAGCGCCTTGAGCCACTGGCATGCGATCAGCCCGACCCCGCCCGCGGCGGCATGGAACAGAACCGTGTCGCCCGGCTTTACCGCGTAGGTGCGGTGGATCAGGTACTGCGCGGTCATGCCCTTGAGCATGATCGAGGCGGCCTGCTCGTCGCTGATGCCGGCGGGAAGCTTCACCACGCGGTCGGCGGGATACAGGCGGACCTCGGCGTAGGATCCCGGCGCGCCGCCGGTATACGCGACCCGGTCGCCCGCCTTGACGCCGGCGACCCCGGGACCGACCGCCTCGACCACCCCTGCGCCCTCGTTTCCCGCCCCCGAGGGCAGCTGGATCGGATACAGCCCGGAGCGCTGATAGGTATCGAGAAAATTGACGCCGATCGCGGTGTGCCGCAGCCGCAGCTGGCCCGGGCCGGGATCGCCGACCGCCACCTCGTCCAGTTGCAGCACCTCTGGCCCACCGGTCCTGTGAAAGCGAATCGCCTTTGCCATGTTGTTCGTCTCCTCGGTTTACGCTTCAGAAAAAAAGAGTCAGCACGCCGGTATAGCCATACAGCCGGTCGTGCGAAATTTCGCCGCTGCAGAAGAATCCTACCAGCGGCAGGTCGCCGAGCGCCTCGCGCACCAGCTCGAGCTCCGCGCCTCTGCGGCCGAACATGTGCTCGCCGCGCGCCACGCAGGAAAAGTACAGCGCCCCGCGCGCGGCGTGCGCGCCGGCGCTCTTGAGCTCACCGAGCATGCGCCGCAGATCCTCCCGCGCGCTGGCGCCGTCGCGTTTGCAGAACAGGATCTCGTCGCCCGCCTCAACCGCCTCGCCGATCGCGATCAGCTTGTTGCGCATGTCGAGGCCGATCACGTTGCGCACCTTGTAGTCGCCGGTGTCCGAGCCGACCACCGGCAGCCCGACGTGGATGGTTTGCACCGCGCGCCGCAGATCGCGCGCCAGCACCTCGCCGACAGACTCGCGGAACACGTCGAGCGCAGGCCTGCCATCGAAGGCCGCGATCACGTTCTCGTCGCACTCGGTCACGCGATGGCGCCCCGCCAGCGGGCTGCAGCCCTGCGTGAGGCGCGTGCTGACGCGCACCTCCGAGGTCAGCGCCACGCCCGACAGTCCGCCGCTCAGCACCTCGTTGGCGATCTGCACCGTCGCGGTGCGCGAGCTCGACAGCCCCCCGACCAGGTAGCCGCTCGCGACCTTGCCCGACATGTCGGCGATCAGCTCCTGCACCTCCGGGGCGTGCGGGTCGGCATGCACCACCGCGAAGTCCGCGGCCGCGGGGTCGCCCGCGGCGCGCGCCGCGAACTGCGGCAGCCGCGCCTTGCCGGAGAACACCGTGTAGCGTCCCGGCTCGAGGTCGGCGACCATCGCCACCAGCGCCGGCTCGTCGACGTATTCGACACCGGTCGCGAGCACGCCGATGCCGACCGTTCCCACCCAGTCGCGCACGCCGGTGCGCTCGCGCAGCGCGTCCACGATGCGCGCGGCGTCCGGTACCAGCGCGTCGGTGAAATAGGCGAAGCCCAGGCCGTCGCCGCGTCCGAGCTGGGCGGCGCACGCATCGACGCAGTCGCGCCAGCCAATGCCGCTGGCGTGGGCGAGCCGGAAGGCGCTCATTTGCGCACGCCCTCCTCCGGCGCTGCCGGATCCTTGGCCGGCTCGCCGCCCGCGGCGCCGCCCTTCATCGCCTGCTGCATCAAGGCCCAGGGCCACAGCATGGTGCTGGCGGTGCTGCCGGCGAGCTCGGCCAGCGCTTCCGCCTGGGGCGCGGCGGCCCCGCCCGCCGCTTTGCCCGCGTCGGCCGCGGCACGCATCGCCTGCAGCGCCGTCTTTTGCATCTCCAGGGCCTGGACAGACATGCGCAGCATGTTGAGGTTCACCGTGAGCCAGGCCTCGACCGAGCGCAGCTCGGCGATGCGCCGCTCGATTTCCTGCGGATCGAGCGAAGGCATCGCCATGCCGGGAACCGGCAGGCCGAGCGGGCCCCACAGGCGGCGGAACAATTCAAAAGGATCCGGTGCTGCACCCTGCTCGGACATGCTGCCTCCGTTCACGTCCCGGCGAAAAAGTCCCGCACTTCCGCCTCGCGGGCGAGAGTGTCCTGATAGCCAAGGTCGATCAACGCACGGCAGAACGACTCCGCGAACAGCAGATAGCTGGCGAGATTCGACCCGGCACGATTGAGCGCGCCGGTCGGGCGCAAGATGAAGCGCACGCTGCGCGGCAGCTCGTGCACGAAGCGCGCCGCGAGGCGCTCGATCGGCTGCGAAGGCAATATGAAAAGCACCTTGACCGGGCGCAGCCCGACGCCAGCCTCGGCGAGCTTGTCGGGCGGAATCAGGCTCACGGTGCGGTTGATGCGCTGCAGCCGCTCGACGTCGACCATCAGGCTGTCCAGGAAGATGCTGTTCAGCGCGTGGCCGGCGATTTGCGCGAGCGAGGGGTACACGTTGGAGCGCATGCGCGCCTGATCCGAGGATTGCCGGCCCGTGCCCACGACCAGCACGCGGTCGGCGCCCAGATGCAGCGCCGGGCTGATCGGGGCAATCTGGCGCATCGAGCCGTCGCCGAAGTACTCACGGTGGACCTTGACGGCGGGAAAGATGAACGGCAAGGCGGCCGATGCCAGCAGGTACTCGACGCGAAGCGTGACCGCCGCCCCGATCCTCTGGTTGCGCTCCCAGCCCTCCAGCCCGGGACCGCCCTGGAAAAATGACACGCTCTGCCCGGACGTGTACCCCGACGCGGTGACGCACACCGCGTACAGCACGCCCGCGTCGATGTGAGACTGGATGCGCTCGAAGGGCATCGTGGCGAGCATGTCGCTGAGCGGCGTGTTATCGAGCAGCGACACGGCATTGGTGCGCGACAGCAGCATCAGTGAGGCGAGCCACCGGGCGCCGCTCTTGGCGATGCTCGGGACGTCGGTGCGGTAGATGTGCTCGCAGCGCATGTGTTCCCAGACCTCGAGCAGGTTGCCGACGCCGCGCGCGAAATCCTCGGCGTAGACCGCGAGATGGGCGGCGTTGATCGCGCCTGCCGAGGTGCCGCACAGGATCGGGAACGGATTCTGCGTCGGCCGCCCGAGGATGTCGCGCAGCGCCTTCAGCACGCCGACCTGATAGGCGGCGCGCGCGCCGCCGCCGGTCAGCACCAGGCCCGCGCGCGGTTTCATCCGACTCGACGGGGACGGCGCAACGTTGCCCGCGGTCGCATCGATCACGATGCTGCTCCCGGCAGCGGGGTCAAAACAGGCTCTGCTCCTGCCCGCGCGGCGCGTTGGCGTCGACCACCGTCAGCGCGGTCATGTTGACGATGCGCCGCACGCTCGCGGACGGCGTCAGTATGTGCACCGCGCGTCCTGCCCCGAGCAGGATCGGGCCGATGGTCACGCCATCGCCAGCCGCGGTCTTGAGCAGGTTGAAGGCGATGTTGGCCGCGTCCAGCGTCGGCATGATGAGCAGGTTCGCCTCGCCCTTGAGGCGCGAATCCGGAAACACCTGCAGCCGGATCTCCTGCGACAGCGCCGCGTCGCCGTGCATCTCGCCATCAACCTCCAGCTCCGGCGCGAGCTCGTTGAGGATGGCGAGCGCCTCCTGCATCTTGCGCGCAGAGGGCAGATCGACCGAGCCGAAATTGGACGCCGACAGCAGCGCCACCTTGGGCGCGATGCCGAAGCGGCGCACCTCTTCCGCGGCCAGCACGGTCATCTCCGCGATGTGCTCGGGGGTGGGATCGGGCGTGACATAGGTGTCGCAGATGAACACTGTGCGCTTGGGCAGCACCAGCGCGTTCATCGCTGCGAAGTGCCGCACGCCGGGCCGCAGGCCGATCACCTGCGCCACGTAATGCAGATGCAGGTCATGGGTGCCGAAGGTGCCGCACAGCATTCCGTCGGCCTCGCCCTTGTAGATCATCATCGCGCCGATCAGCGTATGGCGCCGACGCATCTCGATCTTGGCGTATTGCGGCGACACGCCCTTGCGCACGGTCAGCCGGTAATAGGTGTTCCAGTAGTCTCGGTAACGCGAATCGAAGTCCGGATTGACGACGTCGAAGTCCCTTTCCGGCTGGATGCGCAGCCCCAGGCGCTCGATCCTGCTCTGCAGCACGGCGGGGCGGCCGATCAGCGTCGGCCGCGCGAGACCCTCGTCGACCACCACCTGCACCGCACGCAGCACGCGCTCGTCCTCGCCCTCGGCGTAGACGATGCGCCTGGGCGCCGCCTTGGCCGCGGCGAACAGCGGCTTCATGATCAGCCCGGAGTGATAGACGAACTGCGACATCGATTCCCGGTACGCGTCGAGATCGGCGATCGGGCGCGTGGCCACGCCGGAGTCCATCGCGGCCTTGGCCACGGCAGGTGCGATGCGCGAGATCAGGCGCGGGTCGAACGGCTTCGGGATCACGTACTCAGCGCCGAAATTGAGCGACTCGATCCCGTACGCGATCGACACCTGCTCGGAGGTCTCGGCCTGCGCCAGCTCGGCGATCGCCTGCACCGCGGCGATCTCCATTTCGGTCGTGATCGTCGTCGCCCCCACGTCGAGCGCGCCGCGGAATATGAACGGGAAACACAGGACGTTGTTGACTTGGTTCGGGTAGTCCGAGCGCCCGGTGGCAATCACCGCATCGGGCCGCGCCCGCTTGGCGAGCTCCGGTAGGATTTCCGGCTCCGGATTGGCGAGCGCCAGGATCAGCGGCCGCTCCGCCATCTGGCTCACCATCTCGGGCTTGAGCACGCCGCCCGCGGACAGGCCGAGGAAGACGTCTGCGCGCGCGATCACTTCGCCCAGAGTGCGCGCCGCGGTGTCCTTCGCGTAGCGCGCCTTGTCCGGGTCCATCTCCTCCTTGCGCCCTTTGTAGACCACGCCCTTGATGTCGGTCACCGTGACGTTGTCGATCGACAGTCCCATCTTCACCAGCAGATCGAGGCACGCCAGCGCGGCCGCGCCTGCGCCCGAGGTGACCAGGCGCACCCTGGAGAGATCCTTGCCCACCACCTTGAGGCCGTTCAGGATGGCGGCGCCGACGATGATGGCGGTGCCGTGCTGATCGTCGTGGAACACCGGGATCTTCATGCGCTCGCGCAGCCTGCGCTCGATGTAGAAGCACTCTGGGGCCTTGATGTCCTCCAGATTGATGCCGCCGAAGGTGGGCTCCAGGCTGGCGATGATCTCGACCAGCTTGTCCGGGTCGCGCTCGTCGAGCTCAATGTCGAATACGTCGATGCCCGCGAATTTCTTGAACAGCACCGCCTTGCCTTCCATCACCGGCTTGGCCGCCAGCGGGCCGATTGCGCCGAGGCCGAGCACTGCGGTGCCGTTGGTGATCACGCCGATCAGGTTGGCGCGCGAAGTGAGGTTGACCGCTTGCCCGGGATCGCGCTGGATCTCTTCACAGGCGGCCGCGACGCCCGGGGTATATGCGAGCGCGAGGTCGCGCTGGTTGGTGAGCTGCTTGGTCGGAAGGATCGAGATCTTGCCCGGGCGGGGCAAGCGATGATATTCGAGGGCGCTGTTCCGCAGCTGTTCGTCCACATTCGGCTCCAGGCGCCCGGGCGTTGGCCGCGGCCGGCAGGCCGCAGTGCGCACGGGGAAAAAATTATAGCGCCTGCCACCTGCACCCGCCGCCGCGAGCCGGCGGGCTCCGGTCGCCGAGTTGCGCCGCGGCTCAAGGGAAGTGCAAGGATTGTTCGTATAATGCGCGCGACCATGGCCGCCAGGCCCGATTCCACAGGCGTTCGCGCGGCCGCGCCGGCTTCCCGCCCGCACACGGCGCGCCGTGTCGCCGATATTCAGCCGTTCGAGGTGATGGAGGTCATGTCGCGCGCGCATGCGCTCGAGGCGGCCGGGCGCAGCGTAGTCCACATGGAGATCGGCGAGCCCGACTTCACCGCGCCGCTGCCGGTCG
>Ga0307372_10008423_pt1 | contig 14509 bp, 10 predicted proteins | sample OX1MG_FD_202533 | JGI IMG/M metagenome (GOLD analysis project Ga0307372, IMG submission 202533) | Soil microbial communities from Risofladan, Vaasa, Finland - OX-1 | ecosystem: Environmental > Terrestrial > Soil > Coastal area > Acid sulfate soil | place: Finland: Risofladan, Vaasa | collected...
GGTGGATAGCCGGGAGCAGTTCGCAACCCCCGGGCACTGCACCGGTCGTTTCAGTGCCGCGCTCCGGTCGGCGCCCGGGCCGTTTAGGCTGGCCGCTCCGCCGACCGTGACCGACGGCTCCCGCCTGCCAAGGCGGCCGTCGGCGCCGCTCGCCGGATGCCGACGCCTACTCGTCACGTGTTCACGGGGCCGAAACACGGCAGAAACCCGACGGACCCAGGGTTCGCCTATATCCGTGGGGGTGAGTGTGGACGCAACGTACGTGCCTGCGCACGGCTACGACGAGCTCGTCGAGGCCGACGGCCGGCCGCGCACGGTCGCGGGGCCGATGTGGGGGCACCTGATGCGGCTCGGGCCCGACGCGATGACCGACCGCCAGCGTGCCGCCGAGCGCGAGATCCGTTCGGTCGGCGTGACGTTCCGCACCGGGGGCGACGACTCCTCGCCGGACCGGCCGTGGCCTTTCGACGTGATCCCGCGGGTGATCGGCTCGGAGGAGTGGGCGCGCATCGCCGAGGGACTGGTCCAGCGCCTGCAGGCGCTCAACCGCTTCGTCGACGACGTCTACCACGACCAGCGCATCGTGAAGTCCGGCGTCGTGCCCTCCGACCTCGTGGTCGGCTCGCCGAACTTCCGCCCGGAGTGCATGGGGGCGGACCCGCCGGGCGGCGTGTGGGCCCACATCTGCGGGAGCGACCTGATCCGCGACGAGGACGGCACCCTCTACGTGCTCGAGGACAACCTGCGCGTCCCTTCCGGCGTGTCCTACGTGCTCGAGAACCGGCTGATCGCGAAGCGCGTCTTCCCCGAGCTCTTCCGCTCCTACAGCGTCGAGCCCGTCGACCAGTACGTGGGCCGTCTTGCGGCGCTCCTCGCGTCGGTAGCGCCGGTCGAGCGGGACCCGCGCATCGTCGTGCTCACGCCCGGGCCGTTCAACGCCGCCTACTACGAGCACACCTTCCTCGCCCAGCAGCTCGGGGTTGACCTGGTCGAGGGGCGCGACCTGACGGTGCTCGACGACGACACGCTCTACGTGCGCACGATCGACGGGCTCGAGCGCGTCGACGTCGTCTACCGGCGCGTCGACGACCTCTTCCTCGACCCGGAGGTCTTCCGGGGCGACTCGATGATCGGGGTACCCGGGCTGATGCGGGCCTGGCGGTCGGGGAACGTCGCGCTCGTGAACGCCCCGGGGACCGGCGTCGCCGACGACAAGGCCGTCTACCCCTTTGTCGCCGACATGATCCGCTTCTACCTCGACCAGGAGCCGATCCTGCCGACGGTCACCACCTGGCGCTGCGCGGACGCCGACCACCGGACCTACGTCCTCGCGCACCTCGACGACCTGGTGGTGAAGCCCTCGAACGAGTCGGGCGGCTACGGCATCGTGATCGGACCGAAGGCCGGTGACGAGGCCCTGCTGCACGTGGCCCGGCGCATCGAGCGCTACCCCCCGGGGTGGGTCGCGCAGCCCTGCCTGAACCTGTCGACGATGCCGACCCTCGCCGACGGCGAGGTGGTGTCGCGCCACGTCGACCTGCGGCCGTTCACCCTCCTCGGACCTGAGGGCGCCTACGTGACCCCCGGCGGGCTCACCCGGGTGGCGCGCCAGGAGGGCTCGCTCATCGTGAACTCCTCCCAGGGCGGCGGGAGCAAGGACACATGGGTGGTGAGCGGTGCCGTGACCGATCCCGTCTTCGCCGACGTCGTTCCTGCCGCTGGCGCCGCCCCCGTGCAGGCGTCGTCGGAGGGGCCGGCGGCCAGCTCCTCGGGCCGGCAACCGGGCGCCGAGGAGCCGCGCGGCGAGCCGGCGCAACAGTGAGGGACGCGATGTGGGACGGGTCGTGGGACGCGATCGGGAACGGACACGCGCGGCCGGACAGGAGATGACGAACATGCTGCTCGCCCGCACGGCGGAGTCGGTCTACTGGGCCGGGCGCTACCTCGAGCGCGCCGAGGACATGGCCCGGATCGTGCTCGTCCACGGCGACACCCACGTCGACCTGCCCGTTGGGGAGGACATCGGCTGGTCGCCGCTGCTGGAGATCGCCGGCGTCGAGCAGGCCTACGCGCAGCGCCACTGGGGCTCGCGCCTCACCGCCGAGGGCCACCGGGGCGACATCCCGGCGACCGAGGCAGAGGTGGTCGAGTTCCTCCTCTTCGACGACGAGAACCCCTCCGCCGTGCTCGCCTCGGTGTCGGGGGCGCGCGAGGCGCTGCGCCTCGCCCGCCCGGCGGTGCCGCGCGAGGCGTGGGAGCTGTGCAACGACCTGTGGCTGGCGCTCGGGGAGCAGCGCGCCGAGCTGCGGACCCGCGACGCCCGGGTGCGCCTGCTGCGCCGGGTCATCGCCGACTGTCAGCGGGTGAACGGGGCGCTGTGGGGCATCATGCGGCGCGACGCGGCGATGGCGTTCCTGCGCATCGGACAGTACCTGGAGCGCGTCGACCTGACCTGCCGGCTCCTCGAAGTGCGGGCCGACGACGCCGTCGTGGAGGGCCGGGACGACCCCTATTACGAGATCCGCTCCATGGGGGTGCTGCGTTCCCTCGCGGCGTATCAGCCGTTCCGCCGCGCGATGCCGACCCGCCCGGGCGAGGGCTCGACGCTCGAGTTCCTGCTGCGCGACGAGGCGTTCCCGCGGGCGGCGGCCTCCTGTCTCAGCGAGCTCCGGGGCTACCTGAAGGAGCTCCCCTGCAACGAGGAGCCGCTGGAGGCCTGTACCGACGCCGCGGTGCGCCTGGCCGGCACCCCCGTCGGCCAGCTGTCGGCGCCCCAGCTGCGACGGTTCGTCGTCGAGCTGCAGCCCATGCTGGCGACCATCCACGACCGGCTGGCCTCCACGTACTTTCATGGTGCACCGATGGAGCGGGCAGCCGGACAGGAGCAGCGGTCGGCGCCGCAGGTGCGCCGGCGCCCGCTGGCCGCCCTGCGGCCCGATACCGCGGACGTCGCGATGTCGGGGCGGCGGTACCAGGTGACGCACCGTACGACCTACCGCTACCAGGCACCGGCCGAGCTCTCCCACGTCGAGGCGCACCTGCGCCCTCGCGAGACGGCGCGCCAGCAGTGCCTGAGCTACGAGCTCGACGTCGAGCCCGAGCCGTCGACCTGGTCGGAGCAGGCTGACCTGTTCGGCAACCGCGTCACCAAGCTCATCGTGCGCGGCCACTTCGACGTCCTGTCCGTCACCTCGAGGAGCGAGGTCGCCGTCACCCCGGCGCCCGAGCCTCCCGAGGGGCCGCCGTGGGAGTCGGTCCGGACGCTGCTCGAGCGGGACCGCCAGCCCGAGACCCGTGACGCCCGCCGCTATCGTGCGACGTCGCGGCTCGTCCCGACCTCGCCGGTGCTGTCGGAGTACGCGCAGGAGTCGTTCGCTCCCGGCCGCCCCTTTGTCGAGGCCGTGGTGGAGCTGTCGACACGCATCAACCGCGACTTCAAGTACGAGCCGGGATTCACCTCGGTCACGACGCCGTTGCTCGAGGTGTTCGAGGCGCGGCGCGGCGTGTGCCAGGACTTCGCCCACCTCGCAGTGGCGTGCCTGCGCGCCGTCGGGCTCTCAGCGCGCTACGTGAGCGGCTACATCGAGACGATCCCGCCGCCGGGTGCCGAGCGGATGACCGGAGCGGACGCCTCGCACGCCTGGGCGTCGGCGTACCTTCCGGGATGGGGCTGGCTCGACGTCGACCCCACCAACGACCAGCTCGTCTCCGACTCGCACGTGACGACGGCCTGGGGGCGGGACTACTGGGACGTGTCGCCGCTCCGGGGCACGGTGGAGGGCGGCGGCGCGTCGCACACGCTCGAGGTCGCGGTGGACGTGGTGCGGCTTGGGTCCGGACGAGCAGGCCTCGAGCGCTCCTGAGGCGTCAGGCCGCCTCGGCCAGCTGGTCCTCGATCGGTCGCCCGCCCCAGCGCACGGCGATCCCGTCCCGGCGCATGGTGTAGGTGAAGCCGAAGATCGAGCAGGCGATCGCCCCGATCGTCGAGCCCCACGTGATCGCCGTCCGTTCGAGCACGAAGGACTTGAGCGACGTCGACAGGAGCAGCCAGAGGACTAGCCCCGTGTTGGCGAGCAGCACCGCGGCCCACATCACCGAGATCCGTACGAAGAACTGCTGGACCCTGGGGCGCCGCAGGAGCCGCGGGTCCCACGGGCAGAAGTCCTCGGCGAACCGTTGGGTCAGCGGGCGCCGTACGACGGCCGAGCCGATGAGGACGACCGACGCCACGACGCTCGAGGCCATCGGCGGGACGAAGTAGAGGGTCGGGCTCTTGGTGACGAGGGAGAACGCCGTGCGCAGCGCGAGGAGGACGGCTCCGACCGCGAGCACCGTCGAGACGCGGTCGCGCCGCACGACCCGCCGGGCCAGCGCCGCCATCGAGCAGACGAACGCCGCCACGAGCGCGGCGCGAAAGCCACCGAGGACCAAGACCACATAGAAGACCGCGGCGGGCGCGACCACGCCCTCGAGCACCGTCGGGATGGAGTGGAGCAACGCGGCGCGTGGCGCAGGCAGCTGCAGGACCGAGCCGTCGTCGCCCGACTCCGACACCGTGACCATCGGCAGCGGATGCGCGGCCGCGTCCACGGCCGGTCGTTCCGACCTTGCGAACCAGGGCACCAGGGCGACCTTCCGTCGAGGGATGCGACGCCGGAAAAAGGTCGCTTGCCCACGAGCATCGTAGCGGGGAGGGACCCGGCTTCCCCGTCGGGGCTCGGCCCTAATGGCATCTTCACAGAAATGACAACGTCATTGCGGGCAATCGGCTGCCCTCGGTGACCTACGACAGGGGCGGGCTCGGAATTTAGCCAGGAATATGCCAAGCGCCGAGCCCCGCCGGGGCCTGCGCATTGGTAGAGTGCCCTGCGCCTTCATCCGTGGGCCGCATCCGGTGGAAACTGCCACCGAGCCTGAAAGTCGGCCCCTCCATGATTCCCTCGAACCGGGCAGCCACCCGCCCAGCGCCAGCCGGCGCGCCCGACGACGTTCCCTGCCTCCCCGACGACGTCGGCCTCGTGGACTGCGACGAGCTGCTCGCGGCAGGCCCGGCCCTGGCGGACGACAGCGGGGCCGTGTGCCTCGATGCCCTCGCCGTCGAGGAGCTCGAGCTCCCGGACTCGGCGCCCCCGCGCATGGGCCGAGTGCAGCGCGCCGTCACGGCGGTCATCCTCTTCGGCCCCCTCGCCGGGGTGGTCGCCGCCGTCGTCATGCTGTTCGGCCGCGGCATCGACACCCTCGACATCCTGCTCGGCGTCGGCTTCTACGCGATCGCCGGTCACGGCGTGACCGCCGGCTACCACCGCCTGTTCGCGCACCGGGGGTTCACGGCGAGGCGGGGCGTGAAGATCGCCCTGTGCGTGGCCGGCTCGCTCGCCTTCGAGGGCGCGGTGATCGGCTGGGTGGCCAACCACCGCCGGCACCACGCCTTCACCGACCGGGCGGGAGACCCGCACTCTCCCCATCTCGTCGGTGACGTGCCGTGGTCGCGCACCCGCGGCGCCCTGCACGCCCACGTCGGCTGGATGCTCAAGGTGCAGCCGACCGACGTGGGCCGCTGGGCGCCCGACCTTGCGGCGGACCGCGATCTCGTTGTCATCAGCCGCCTCTTCCCGCTGCTCTGCCTCGTCTCGCTCGGGCTGCCCGCCCTCATCGGCTGGGGCGTCACCGGGACGACCGCCGGCGCGCTCGGCGCGTTCGTGTGGGGCGGTCTCGTGAGGGTCTTCATCCTCCAGCACGCCACCTTCGCCGTGAACTCCGCGTGCCACATCTGGGGATCGAGGCCCTTCAAGACCCGGACGCATGACCGGGCGACGAACTTCGCGCCGCTCGCGCTCTTGTCGATGGGCGAGAACTGGCACAACCTGCACCACTCGAACCCGCGTCTCGCCCGCCACGGCGTGGACCGCTGGCAGCTGGACTCGACGGCGCTCCTGATCCGTGTGCTCGAGCGGATCGGCGCCATCTCCAAGGTTCGCTGGCCGACGCGCGACGAGGTGGACGCCCGTCGCCTGCCGACCGCCCGGCCGCCCCGGCCACGCTCGTACGGGCGGGCGCGCGGTTCCGTCAAGGTCCCGTAGTCGTGGGCCAGATGGTGCTGGTTACCGAGTACCGCACCAAACCCGGCAAGCGTGACGAGCCGTTCAAGCTCTTCGAGCGATTGCTCGCCCACCGCGTGAGCCACGGCCGCGACGCGATGATGTGGTGCGACTCGGCCACCGAGCGCGATGCCTCGTTCCTCGTCGAGTACTGGAGCGACGCCACCAGCTTCGCCCGCCTCGCCGAGAGCCCCTGCTACGCCGAGTACGTCGCCGAGGTCGACGTCCTCGTCGACGCGCCGCCGGACACGACGGTGACGGTGCCGCGATGGATCGGCGGGCTCTCCTCGCCGGCGCTCAGCTGACGGCGCAGGTCGCGGACTGGCTCCGGTACGTGAGTCGCATCTTCGTCGCGATCGCGCCGCTCGAGATGGCCGCCCACGCGCACCAGACCGATGCGAACCCGTCGATCGTCAGCCAGGCGATCACGCCGATGGCGACGAGGTTGACGACGCCGAAGACGACCATGTGGCGGTGGCGCGAGACCAGCAGCGCCCCGCAGACGGCGATGACGTAGAAGACCACGACCGGCAGGCTGTCGTGCAGCTTGATGCCGTAGCTCAGGTGGTACGGGCGGAGATGAACGGTGACCGGCCCGCGGACCATCGCCGCGAAGAGCACGCCGGCCACGCCGGTCCCGATCACGGCGAACGGCGCCATCATCCACCGCTGACGCGCGGTCGGCTCGCTGAACAGCACGGCGATGGGCACGAAGATCGGTAGCACGACGAAGGCGATGAGCAGGTAGGCCCAGAGGGCCGTCCTCCCGATCCCCTGGGGCACGCGACCCTCGAGGGACAGCCAGACGAGCGACTCGATCAGCTGGTGGGTCCCGAGCAGCAGCGGCAGTGCCGCCAGGACGAGGTGGCCGTGACGCCGCGGCACGTGCCGGAGGGCCTCGACGCCGATCGCGGTGATCGCCACGCCGCCGACGAGATCGGCCTGCGGGGAGAAGCACATTGCGTGGACGCTACCGGTGGGGAGCGCCGGCCGGTGCCACGGCGACGGCGCGAGCGGCGGCATGGTCGGTCAGCTCGGCCGGACGGCGGAGGCCGGTCCCCCTCGACGGGGTCGGGCGGCGCCGAGCCCCCACGTCGGACACCGACGACGGGACTCGGCACGGCCCGGGCGAGCGCCCGCTGATGACTACTTGAGGTCCTGGCGCATCTGCTCCAGCGCCTCGAGACGACGCTGCATCTTCTCCGCGTCGGCTTCGTCACGTGATCGGATGCGTGCCTCCAAGAGAGCGAGCCGCTCCATCTCGCGCCGCACGAGGTGGCGGCGCTCGATCTCCTCTCGGCCCCGAAGCGCCCGGTGGAACGCGGCGTAGGCGTCGCGCGAGCGGCTGAGGCCGAGCCGGCCCGCGATCGCGGAGAAGGAACGACCCTCCTCACGCAGGCCGAGGACCTCCTGGTCGAGGTTGCGTCGTGGAGTTGGGCGCGCCGCTACCGAACCGCTACGGGGGCGCCGGTCGCGAGAGTCAGCTCGGTCCCCGCCATCACTGGGCAGGGCGCACCGCGGTTGCCTGGGGACCCTTCGGGCCGGCGGTGACCTCGTACTCGACGTGCTGGCCCTCGCTGAGCTGGCGGTAGCCGGTGCCCTCGATCGCGCTGTGGTGGACGAACGCGTCCGCCGTGCCGTCGTCGGGGGTGATGAAGCCAAATCCCTTATCGGCGTTGAACCACTTAACCGTGCCGGTAGCCATGGGTTTCTCGTCTCTTCACGCGTCATCTCCGCAGACGAGCATGACGCCCTGGCCGCAGCACTACCCGGTCGCGTGAGCACACCGGGATAGCCAATGCAGCGTAGCAGGCAGGATACCTGCATGATCCGGCCGCACCGGGTGCAACCTGCGCCCGAACCCGGCCGTCCACCCGAGCGCGCTCGGCCATGGCGGCCCCGGAGGTGGGCGACGGCGGTCGGGACGGCGCGGGTCGAGGCGGGGCGCCCACGGGCCGCGCGACCGCGACGTTCCGGCAACGTTACGCGGTCCGGGCGATCTGTTCGTTTGGAGCCGGTCGCTGCGGCTCCCGGCCGTAACGCTCTCAGAACGGTCGATGCGTACCGTGCGCGACGTCGCCACGTCGTGGCGCGCCGAGCTCGTCGATCAACTGTCAAGGAGGCCCACCATGTTCGAACGGTCCCGAAGCGCCCCGCCACCGGTCGTTGCGCCGCACGCGCCGCACGTACCCGACGCCACGTCCCGCCGGCCGAGGATGCGGCCGATGCTCGCGATCGCGGCGCTCGGCCTCGCAGCAGCGGGGACGCCGTTCCTCGCCGGCGCCGCGATAGCGGCGCCGGCGAAGGGCACGGTGGTCGCCGCCGCGACCGGTCCCTTCGGACCGATGCTCGTCGTGGGGTCCGGCAGGTACGCCGGCTACACGCTCTACATGATCACGAGCGACCGAACCCCGACCTTCGGTTGCACGACGAAGGTCGTCAACCTGCTCGGGCAGAACGGCTCGTGCTCCGGTCCGTCCAACGACAAGAAGGCCGAGTGGCCGGCGATCACCACGACCGCGGCGCCGGTCGCCGGCACGGGCGTTTCCCAGAAGCTGCTCGGGACGGTGAGCCGTCCGGGCATCGGGCTCCAGATCACCTACGCCGGCCACCCCCTCTACCTCTTCGACCAGGGGCCGGGGCAGACCTTCGGCGAGGGCTGGGACGAGCCGAGCCTGCCGCCGTGGCACGGCGTGTGGTACGTGGTCTCGCCCGCCGGCTCGCCCTTGGCACCGTCGGAGATGCTGACGACGACGACGGTCAAGACCAAGGCGGTCCTCGGCGCGCTGATGTTCACCCAGGCGGGCTGGGAGATCTTCCCCGTCTACTCCTACAGCAAGGACAGCGCGACCGCGAGCGCGTGCGCCGTGTCGTGCGCCGCGTCCTGGCCTCCGCTGCTCACGACGGGGACGCCGGGGGTGCTCGGCCGGCTTGCCGCCTCCGACTTCGGCACGCTGAAGCGCCCCGACGGCACCCTGCAGGTCACCTACAGGCACAAGCCCCTCTACCTGTACTCCGAAGAGGGCATCTCGCAGGGCCCCACGGGTTTCGCCGCCACCGGAAGCGGCGACGGCGCGAAGGATGCCGCGGGCGGAACCTTCCAGCTCGTCGCCCCCTGACGCGGCCGGGGACCGGCCCGGACCCCCACGGGGGTTCCGGGCCGGCCTCGACCCGCGTCGTCCCGGCGCAGACCGCCGGCGCGGACCAGCCGGGCCGGCCCGCATCTGCCATGCCGCATCTGTCGGACGCGACGGCGCCGGCCAACCGGACGACGAGGTGGCGCCGACCGCCGTCGCCGGGCCGCGTTCGGGTGCCCGCCCCGCCGACGGGCCGGCGCGAGCCCGGGCGACGCCCGCCTCAGCCCACTGTCAGCTCGTCGAGGACGTGCTCACGGGTCACGTCGTGGCCGTGGGAGCCGCTGGCGTGCTGCTGGACGGCGGAGACCAGGTGGTCGAGCGCGCCCGGCTCCGCGCTGTCGGGGTCGGCCCAGTGCAGGTCCTCGAGCGCCAGCACCAGCCCCGCCGGCCGCGCCAGGTGCCCGAGGAGGCGGACCACGGCTTCGCCCCGGAACGACGACGACAGCTCCCCTCGCGCCTCGCCGCCGATGGTGGGCACGATCGCCGCGAGCGCGGGCAGCCAGGGCACGAGGTCGGCGTCGCGCGGCAGCGGCCGGTTCCGCAGCGCCTGGAGCAGCGCCTCGCTGAGGGGTCGGTACGGCATGCTGGAGGCGGCCGGCACCGCCCGGCCGACCACCACGGGCGTTTGCCGGGCTTCGGCCATGGCCGCGGCCTCTCGGACGAGGCGTGACTTGCCGAGGCCGGGCTCGCCGGTGAGGAGCACGAGCCCTCCCCGGCCACCGAGCGCCGCCTCGAGCGCCGCCGCGAGCGTGGCGAGCTCCGCGTCCCTCCCCACCAGCACCGGGCAGCGCACGTCGGCCACGGGGCAAGTTTCTCGCGAGCCACGGCGCCCGCGCTCGGGTTCACCACTCGACGAGCGTCCACACCTCCGGCCGCGGCTCGGCGCCCGCGTCCACCCGGGCGAAGAGGCTGGCGGCCGACTTCAGGTGGTCCATGGCGCCGTCCTCGTCGCCCGTCGCGTGCAGCAGGTCGGCGAGGTTCGTGTGGAGCGCGGCCATCCGGTGGCGGTCGCCGTGCGAGGTGCCGAGCGCGAGGGCCTCGTGCGAGGCGTCGAGCGCCTCGACCGTACGGCCGGCAAGGGCGAGCACGCGCGACAGGTTGTTCAGCGCGGCGACGGCGGCGGCGGGGTCGCTGAGCCGGCGTGCCTCGTGCAGGCTGGATCGCAGGTGCTCCTCTCCCGAGGCCAGGTCGCCCGCGGCCGCGGCGAGCATGCCGGCGACGTCGAGCGCCTGGGCGAGCGCCGCCGGGTCGCCGCAGGCCGACGCCTCGGCGAGGGCGCGTGCCGCCAGGCTGCCGGCTTCGCTCCCTCCCCGGCGGTACGAGACGAGGGCGCGGTCGGCCCGGACCCGGGCCCGTAGGACGGGATCGGCTCCGGCGAGGTCTAGCGCGGAGACCAGGTGCGCGTCGGCCAACGCCCAGTCGCCGAGACGGTGGTGGATCTCGGCGAGGCGGTGCTCGACCGCCGCGAGCTCGGGGTCGGCGGGATCGCGCGCCGCCGCGGCGTGCTCGAGCTCGACCCGGGCCTCCTCGTAGCGCCCGAGCGCGATGAGGACGTCGCCGATCGCGGCGCGAGCCTCTGGCGGCGGATGGCCGAGCTCGAGCGCCGAGCGGAGGTGGTTCAGGGCCTCGGCGTGTGCGAAGAGCGCCCGCGCCCGCGTGGCGGCCCGCCACGACCAGGTGGCGGCCTCGTCCGCGCGGCCGGCCGCCGCGAAGTGGCCGGCGACCACGCTCGGCGGCGCCGAGGAGGGGTCCCGGTCGTGCCGGCGGCCGAGCGCCTCGGCGGCGCGGCCGTGGAGGAGGCGTCGGCGCGCCCCGCTCGTGTCCTCGTAGACGACCCGGCGGAGGGCGTCGTAGGCGAAGTCGTAGGTCGCGTCGTCGCCCGGGGGAATTGCCGCGTGCTCTTCCAGGAGCCCGCGGCCGAGTGCCTCCTCGAGGGCGTCGGCAGCCTCGTCCTCCCGGCGACCGCTCGTCCTCCGCAGCAGTTCGGCGTCGAAGCGGCCGCCGAGGACCGCGGCGGCGGCGAGCGCCTGGGCGGCCGTCTCCGAGACGTTCGCCAACCGGGCGCGGAGCAGCTCGCGCACGCTCGCCGGCAGCAGCCAGGCCTCCTCGCCGGGCGCGACCTCCGCCGAGCGGAGGGCATCGACGTACGCCGTGAGGAGCAACGGCAGACCCCGGGTCTCCTCGACCAGCCGTCCGACGTCGATCCCCGAGCCGGACAGGCCCGCCGCGTCGAGCAGCACCGCCGCCTCCCCGGCGCCGAGGGGGCGCGGGTGGGCGAGCTTCCCCTCGCCCGTCCGGCGGGCGGCGTTGAGCGCGGGGCGAAGCCCCTCGGGCGGCCCGGCGTCGCGCTCCCAGGTGAGCACCACGAGGAGCGGCAGCTCGGCGAGCCGCCGGACGAGGAAGGCGAGCAGCTGTGCCGAGCCGTCGTCGGCGAAGTGGACGTCGTCGACCACCACCGCGCCGGCGTCGCCGAGCGCGCTCGCGAGGGCGTCGCCGACCGCGCGGTAGAGGCGGGCCTGGGCTCCCGGGGTGTCGAGCGGCTGGGGCGCGCGCAGGTCGGGGAGGCCGACCGCGAGCCCCGGAACGAGGCGTGACAGCTCGATGAGGTCGTGTGGCGGGACGCGCGCTGCGAGATCGGGACGGAGCGCCGCGGCGCTGCGGAGGAGCTCGGTGACGAGGCCGAGCGCGAGCCCCGCCTCGCCCTCGTGGCAGCGCACCGAGATGACCGGCGCTCCATCCTCGCCCAGCCGGCGCGCCAGCTCCTCGACGATGCGGCTCTTGCCCGCCCCGGCCTCGCCGGCCACGGCCACCAGCCGGCCGGCGGGACCGACCCGCTGCCAGGCCTCGAGCAACGTGGCGAGGACGCTCTCCTGGCCGAGCAGTGGCGGACGATCGGCGACGGTCGGGGCGCCTCGACGCCGCGCCCGGTGTGCCAGCTGCGCGCCGAGACGGTTCGCGCGCACGTCCTCGTAGAGGGCGGTGGTAGTGGCGAGCGGCGCCACGCCGAGCTCGCGTTCGAGCACGCGCACGCACGACCGGTACTGCGCGAGCGCCGCGGAGCGCTGGCCCGTCCAGGCGTAGCAGCGGACGAGCGCCTGGTGGGCGGGCTCGTTCAGGGGATCGAGCGCCAGCCAGCGCCGAGCTGCCCCGAGCGCCTCGTCGAAGACGCCGGCGTCGGCGCGCTCCTCGACGAGGCGGCCGAGCACCTGGCCGAGGCGCGCCCGCAGATGCTCGGCGGTCGAGCGCTGCCAGTCGTCGAACTCCGGGCTGTCCCGGAGCGAGAAGCCGGCGAGGAAGTCGTCACGGTAGAGGGAGGCGGCACCTTCGAGCGAGCTGGCGTCGGCGGCTGCGGCGAGACGCTCGAACTCCCAGACGTCGCACTGCGTGCCGGCGAGGTCGAGCGAGGCGCCGTTTCGGGTCACGACCAGCGCGTCGCCGACCGCGGCGTGGGTGACCGAGAGGGTCCGCCGGAGCGAGGAACGAGCGCGGCTCTCGCCGGACTCCGGCCAGAACAGCGCCGTGAGGCGCTCGCGGCTGTGCTCGCGCCGGCTCACCGCGAGCAGCGCCAGCAACGCCACCGCCTTGCGGGTGTCGAAGGTCGCCCGCGTGCCGCCCCGCTCGATCACCGGTGCACCAAGCAACGCCACGCGCAGCGGGGACATCACGAAGCCGTGGCGCGCGAGCGGGAAGAAAAGTTGCTCACCGGGCGTAACCGTAACGTTCCCGGAACGGGCCGTCCGTAGCATCATCGCCAGATCGACCCCCGGGCGGCCAGACCAGGGGCGGGAGGCGGGACATGCGCAGCAAGGCGAGCGGGGTGGTGCGTCCCGGCGGGCTCCGCCGCTTGGCACCCTGGCCGCAGAGCCGGGATCTGCCGGCCAACGGTGTGGCCGCCGGTGCCAGCGGCTCGGGCGCGACACGCTCGTGGTTCCGGCGCAGGGCGGGCGCTCGCCCCGAGTCGCGAGCCGCCCGGCCCGCTGCTCAGGCGCCCGTCGCCTCGTTCGAGATCTTGGTGACCGACCCACTCCTCGCCTATCTGCAGGAGTCGTCGGGGGCGGTGGACATCAACCAGCTCGCCCTGGAGTCGCCGGCACTCTCGGCGATGCGTGATGCCGGTGTCGTGCTCGTCGTGCCCCTCATCGCCTCCGGCGAGCTGATCGGGCTCCTCTCGCTCGGCTCGCGCCTGTCCGAACGGGGGTACTCGACCGACGACCGCCAGCTCCTCGACGCGCTCGGCAGCCACGCCGCCCCGGCGCTGCGCGTCGGCCAGCTCCTGCTCGAACAGGAGGCGGAGGCACGCAGGCGGGAGCGGATCGAGCAGGAGCTTGTCGTCGCCCAGCTGATCCAGCAGCAGTTCCTGCCGAAGTCGCTGCCGGACCTCCCGGGCTGGCAGGTGGCGGCCTTCTACCGGCCGGCCCGGACGGTCGGCGGGGACTTCTACGACTTCATCGAGCTGCCCGACGGCCGTGCGATGGTCGTCGTCGGCGACGTCACGGACAAGGGCGTCCCGGCGGCGCTCGTCATGGCGAGCACGCACGCCATGCTGCGCTCAGCGGCGCCGTCGCTGCTCTCGCCGGGCGCGACCCTGGCGCGCGTCAACGACCTGCTCTGCGGCGACATCCCGGCGCACATGTTCGTGACCTGCATGGCGCTCGTGCTCGACCCCCGCACGGGCCGGATCGACTACGCCAACGCGGGCCACGACCTTCCGTACCTGCGGACCGCCGACGGCGTCGTCGAGCTGCGGGCGACCGGCATGCCCCTCGGGCTGATGCATTCGATGAGCTACGAGGAGCGTTCGGTCGTGCTGCGACCCGGCGACCACCTCCTGCTGCACAGCGACGGCCTCGCCGAGGCGCACAGCCCCGAGCGCGAGATGTTCGGGTTCGGACGGGTGGCCGAGCTGGCCGGCTGCGAGCTCGCGGGCCAGTCGTTGATCGACCGTTGCCTCACCGAGCTCGATCGTTTCAGTGGCAAGGACCATGAGCAGGAGGACGACATCACGCTCGTGACGCTGCAGTGCACGCTGCCGACGGCGGCGCGTGGCGCCGGGCTCGGGGGAGGGTCGCAGGAGGCCGGGTCCGGCGCGCGGCTGCTCGACGCGTTCAGCCTGCCGAGCGAGCCGGGCAATGAGCGGATCGCGCTCCGCCGGGTGGCTGAGGCGGTGCAGGGCTGCGGTCTGTCTCCGGACCGGGTGGAGCGCCTGAAGACGGCCGTGGCCGAGGCGGCGATGAACGCCATCGAGCACGGCAACGCCAACCGCGCCGACCTCCC
>Ga0307372_10008424_pt1 | contig 14507 bp, 14 predicted proteins | sample OX1MG_FD_202533 | JGI IMG/M metagenome (GOLD analysis project Ga0307372, IMG submission 202533) | Soil microbial communities from Risofladan, Vaasa, Finland - OX-1 | ecosystem: Environmental > Terrestrial > Soil > Coastal area > Acid sulfate soil | place: Finland: Risofladan, Vaasa | collected...
TGACAAGTGCCGTGTTGGAGCAAGCAGCGGCGGCATTACAAGCTCAACTGATCTAACCGCTCGCCTGCTTGGCGCTTCTGGGATCGGCTTGGCTCCACCTTGGTTCCACCAAGTGCCACTGTAGTGTCTCGTAGTATTTCAATCTTCTCTGAGCCTTCCAACAGGTTTGCCAGCTGGCGAAGTGTTGCTCCCTTGTCGTTGTGCGTGACTACGCAGTCCATTCTATCTCTGTCGGGAGAAGAGGTTCTGAGGAGTGAATCGTAGCAAGTCACAAGGTCGCGTAAAATCGCAATGCGTTCTGTCCTCTCTATCTGCCCTATGAGCAGGTGCAGAACACGAACTTTCTTTCGTAGCGTCTTTTTCCCCTCGGCTTCGTCAGCGAGTCGGTCATATACAGCGAGCAAAACATCATAGCAGGCCAAAGCCTCTCGCAATGCCTGCATCCGCTCTCTATTTGTCAGGAGGTCCGCCAGATCAAGAAGTGCAGTGCTCTTATAATCCTCTGTCTTGACCCAATTTGTCGGGGATATGTTATCTTGCCCTGCTTGTAGAGCTGTATCGTAGCACACTATAGCTTCGCGCAGCAGCTCCTTTGGCTTCGAGCAGTTGGGAAGCTTCGCCATTTGGAAAAGTACAGCACCCCTGTTACGCTGAGTGATTGCGAACCACTCTGGAAACGAAGTGGGATGCCAGACCGAAAGCGCAAGATCATAATGGACAAGTGCTTCGGTAAGATGTACCAGCCGGTTTCCTTCGGCAAACTTTGAGAGCGCATTGCCCAGGTTGGTTTGCGCCTTCGCCCACATCACCGGATCAGCGTCCCTCTCTACTAACCGAAGCATCTCTTCCAGTAAGACGATACGCTGCGCGCTATCCTCTGGCCCTGTATATCGTTGTAGCAGCGAAATGATTTCCTGTATCCTGGATGAAGATGGCGTAGTATTCAACCTCTCTCTCCTCCGCCGCTTTATACTGATGGGTTTCGTAGCCTGAACTTGTCGAGAAGGCATTGCTATGGTATTGATGCTGCCCATCGGCGACACCGACACATGATCGTATCAAATGCTTGCTCCCATTATATCTTTCGGTGATACGTTGCGCCACTGTGACGCGATGTGCAAGTTTCCTTGCCAAAGAAAGGACTCATGAAATATCCTCAGAGCAATGTACAAAACACATCTGAGGAGGAATTTCATGAGTCTGGACGATTTTATTATCACATGTTTTTGCCTGATTGACGAGATGGTGCCAGGTGTCACGAAAGGAAAGCCATTGCGAGAACGAGGACCGCAGCCGAAGTTGGCTGACAGTGAAGTGATCACGATAGAAGTGGTCGGAAGCTACCTGGGACTCGCTCAGGATAAAGAGTTGTTTGCCTATTTTCAGCGGCATTACACGCACTTTTTCCCGGCTTTGCAGCAGTTCTCGCGTAGCACCTTTGTCCGACAAGCCGCCAATCTGTGGGCGATCAAAGAACGCCTCTGGTGCTGGCTGCGTGACGAACTGATCAGCTACGATCCGTGCTTGTCGATAGTGGATAGCGTGCCATTGCCAGTCTGCCGTTTTGCTCGTGCACCCTGGTGTGTGCGCTTCCGAGGCGTAGCAAGCTATGGCAAAGATCATGCGGATCGCCAGACCTTTTATGGCTTTCGGCTGCATGCGCAGCTGAGTTGGCCGGGTCTGCTGACCCGGGTGTTTTTGGCACCGGCTACTGAAGCCGAGTGAAACAGTCTATCCGAAGATTTCACTCCTCCACAAAAGCGGGTGAATCTCATATCTGCAAAATAAGCAATCAAAGCAGAAAAAGAGCTTCCTTCTTTGTGATGCCGCTTTTTCCCCTGATTGCTTATCCTTCTTGCAAATCAATCGTTTGCCAGTGGCTGCTGTCGTATTCGGGGTATGCAATCTCCCAGAAATGTCCTGGTTCTTCGCGTGTTTCCCAGCGGCGTAATGCATCTAGCAACACCTGGCGTTGCAGTTTGTACTGATGTGGTCCACCCAGGCTATTGCCTAATTGAAAATGGACGGGCGCAATCGCTCGGGGAGGTCTAGATTGTTTTGATTGCTCAGGGGCAACAGTAATTAATACGGTGGGTATGCCGGTCATTTCCACTTCACGGGCAATGGCGCAGACCACTCTGTGGCATAGGGGACACCCTGCAGTAAGAATAACACCATCGGCTTTGGAACGCAGGATAATTTTTGCCATCTCCGGTGCCGCACGCTCATATAAATCACGGAATTGCTGCGTGTAGCCCATAAAACCAATATGCTTATCACTGACTCCTTTGATAATCCCCTCATCTGCCAACTCACGTAGACGCTCAATAGGGAAAACGACATTAACGTCTTCGTCCGCATCGCGATGGTCATAATGGTCATGTATGACCATAAGTTCGTTCGACTGGACCTCCCCTGGAATAAGCCGCCAACTGTTGTCTCCGGCAGCATCAAATGGTTCCTGATTCCGTAGCTGGACACCAGCAGTGGTAATGAGCGCGAAAACTGCATCTTTCAATTCAAGGGTCCGTGGAGTATACGGAATGCACCGTTTCGACATTGCCATGTATATTTTACCTTTCCTCTGTCTTGTTTAATTCTGCTGGCCTTCGCCCCAGGAAGTGGATACCCTCTAACGTGAATACCAGTTCGTTCTGTTGGTTGTACATCTCACAACTGGAGCGAATGATGCCAAGTGTTGATCGGCTGCGCGAAGGCGTACTTTCGATAACCGTGAAACGGGCGGAAAGTGTGTCTCCCGGACGAACAGGTCTGGGCCAGCGCACGTTCTCAACGCCGGGAGATGCCAGACTTGCCGATTCGTTGAGCAGTCCATCAACAAAGAGACGCATGAACAATGAAGTCGTGTGCCATCCACTGGCTACCAGTTCGCCAAAATAGGAGTTTTTGGCTCGTTCACGGTCAATATGAAACGGTTGCGGGTCAAACTGTCGGGCAAAAGTAATGATTTCTTCTTCAGTTACAGTAATCTGTCCCAGCTCAAAAGTATCACCGGCATGAAAATCCTCAAAATAGCGCATCTTTCTTCAACTTTCTTGGTTACGTATTATTCACTGCTTGTTTGAAAGATGCTCTAAGTGTATGGCCTGAGGAGACTTTTTGCAAGTGACTTCCTTTGATTTTGTCATACCTTGATAATCCCCGCAAAAACTCTTGACATCGCAATAACAATATGCTATATTCATTATAACAAATAGCAATGACGGTTTGCATTGTTGATACTTGGTGCCTCTACGTTCCTGCGATACATAAAAATGTATCACGCTTCAAGCTGTTATATGGTATGATGTATTTTGCTAGATAGCACGTATTTGTAGGCGCGTTGTATCACTTTGGAAGGATATGGCTATGGATATGCGCCATTCTCATCGAACATCTCGTGGCTTCGCTCTCATCTTTTTAGGGGCAATTAGTGTCGCGCTGTTTTCCATCATATTCTCGGTGCGCCCTGCTACCGCCGCTGCACCGCATATTGATGTCATGGTGCTGAATACCGACATTGGCCCGGCTTCATTGCAGTACCTCACGAGCAGCATTTCCACTGCTGAGCAGGATGGAGCGCAGGCATTAGTCATGGAGATTGATACCCCTGGTGGTGATATCACTTCCATGAAGGCGATGGTAGAGGCGGAGTTAAGTAGTACCGTCCCAATTATTGCCTATGTCTCGCCAACGGGCGGATATGCTGCATCTGCTGGAGCGTTTGTGGCTCTTGCCGCCCAGATTGTGGCGATGGCCCCTACCACCCGTATCGGTGCCTCCAGCCCAATCAATAGCGATGGTAGCGATATTGGCAGCACGCTCAAATCGAAAATCGAAAATGACCTTGTCGCCTCAATGACCGGTATCCAGACACGCTACGGTCGCAATGTCGCTCTGGCGACGCGGATGGTGACGAATGCCGCGTCCTATGATGATGCCACGGCGGAAAGCCAGGACATCGTTGATCTGGGGGCTACGAATCTAACCGATTTGCTTAACAAGGTCAACGGGCGTTTTGCGAAACTCAATGCGGGGAGTGTCATGCTGCAAACGGCTGGCGATACTGTTGTAGACGTTAATCCAGGTCTTTGGACGACACTCTATGGCTTTATCATTGATCCGAACGTGACGTTTTTGCTGTTCGTCGTGGCCTTACTTGGTATCTTCCTCGAAATAGCGCATCCAGGTGCCATCATTCCGGGTACAGTTGGTGGTATTGCTCTGCTATTGTTCCTGTTTGCTGCCGGGTCGCTGATGCCCAACTGGGCCGGATTAGGCTTGATGGTGCTGGCATTCATCTTGTTGGTGCTGGATTTGCGCTTGCCGACGCACGGAGTCTTAACCGTCGGGGCCATCATCTCGCTCATCTTTGGTTCACTGATATTCTTTAATAGTGGTGGGCCATATAGTGGCCCGCAACTGAACCCATTTGTGCTGTATGTGATATCCGGCTTGATCGGTATCATGAGTTTTTCCCTGATTACCGTCATTGTACGAACGCAGCGGCATGCTTTACCATCAGGTGTCCAGGGCATGATTGGCGCGAAAGCCATTGCGCTTACCCCATTGCTGCCAGAAGGGCGCGTCAATTATGGCGGCGAAAATTGGGCGGCGGTGCTGGAAGGTACCAGACAATCCGTTGATGCTGGTACGGAAGTGCAGATTGTCGCCGTTGAGGGATTGCGCTTGCATGTGCAGCCACTCTATGCCCAATCTGCAATTGATACACTCTCAACAGCCTCTCTCGAATAGGTAAGAGAGGATATAAAGGAGGCTCTCATGGATCCCGTTCTCTTGAGTGTCATTGGCGTTATTGTGCTTATTATTGTTTTTGTTGCACTCTCCGGTATTCGCGTCGTGCAACAGTACGAGCGCGGCGTGATTTTTGTCCTGGGCAGCTTGAAAGGTGCGAAAGGCCCTGGCGTCTTCTGGGTACCCCCGATCATCACACGTATGCTCAGGGTTGACTTGCGTATCGTTACCTTGACCGTGCCGCCGCAGGAAGTGATTACCCGCGATAATGTCACCATAAAAGTAACCGCCGTGCTGTACTTTTATGTCGTTGACCCGAACGCAGCCGTTGTGAATGTGGTGAACTTCATGCAAGCGACGACGCAAATTGGTCAAACGACCTTGCGTAATGTGCTTGGTCAGTCGGAACTTGATGAGTTGTTGTCGCAACGCAACAAGATCAATCGAGAGTTGCAACTGATTATTGATGAGCATACGGAACGTTGGGGCGTAAAAGTCACAGCAGTCGAAATTAAAGATATCGAGTTGCCAGTTACCATGCAACGTGCGATGGCGAAACAGGCCGAGGCAGAACGCGAGAAACGTGCGAAGATTATCCATGCCGAAGGTGAACTGCAAGCTTCAGCACAGCTGGCACAGGCCGCGAATGTGATTGGCTCGGAATCGAGCGCATTGCAGCTTCGCTACTTGCAAACCCTCACGGAAATCGCCGTTGAGAAGAATTCAACCATCATCTTCCCTCTGCCCATTGATCTCATTGAGCCGTTTATGGGCTTTGTGAAGCAGAAAGCAACGCACGAACTTCGCAATAGTGATGCCCCACTCTACGCACCGCCTGTTGCGCCGATACCAGAGGATATTACCAAGCGAAATGGTTTGTAGTAAAGTTCAGGTATAGAGCAGAGAAACGAGAGCGTGCGTTTGCCGTTTCGGCAAACGCACGCTCTCGTTTCTCTGCTCTATACGTTTTCTCCCTGCTTAGTTCGCAGGTAATCAGCGCAGGTCCGATACGTCTCTTCTGATATAAGACCTCTAGACATGTAGTGTGTTAGCATGACATCCAGTTTTAAAATACTCATGAGGTTGTAGCCACGGCGGTGAAGGCGTTCAGCTGCCCCATGTTCGCGGTCAATCAGGACAATAATATCCTTGACTTTCAGGTTGTTTTCTTCGAGTAATGCAGCCGTTTCAAGGATGCTGCTTCCTCTTGTAATCAAGTCGTCAATGATCAGCACCGTATCGCCACTGGTAAAATGGCCCTCAATGCCGCGTTTCCCAGTTCCTTCGGGACGGCTCCGGGCGTAAATAAGTGGAATATTCGTTTCGAGCGAGTAGGCGGTTGCCAGCAGTAATCCGCCTACGGGTACTCCAGCGACTACAGCAAAGGGATGAACACGCGGACGACGCAACGACTGTGCGAGCGTGATTTCTTGCTGCATGAGTTTGCTGGCAACGCGCAATGCGGTTGGATTGCTGATTAAGACTTTGGGGTTAATGAAGATTGGTGAACTGACTGCTGATTCGCTGACAGTGAAGTTGCCGAATTGTACACCCCCCAGGTCATAGAGTGTTTGTGCCAACCACAAATTATCTAAGGTTTGTTCTTTCATGGAAGGAAGCACCGCCGCCTTTCTTTGCTTTCTACATGTTTTTGAAGCTATATCCAGCGTATCCGCGAGGGACATCTCTACCATACACTCTCTGTGTACAGAACATGTACCATGTACATAGAGCAGGTATGCCATCTGTGAGTACCCTGGATAGTTGTTAAAAGTATTGCTGTGCCAGTATATCATACTCTGCTTGGCTAGCCAACTACGATAGCGTTCAAGTAGGGCTTATGCGTTCTAAAAAAGACAAGGGAAAGGAGACAAAACGCCTCTCCTCTGGTAGGATTGGGTTCTAAACAAAAACCGAACCGTCCAGAAAGAAGAGGCATATGCAGTATACCGAATCCATCGTCGATTGTCTAAAAGAAATAATCCAAGACCATCCAGAAGCCCACGGTATGCGCAACGAGGTTGCATAACTGAGCAAGAAGAGAGGAAAACTGGATAAAACCAAAGAAATGTGTCTCCTTGTAAAGAATTGAAGTTTAGACAAAAATAAGCTCAGGCGATCCTCTCTTGTAGAAAATTGCCTGAGAGAGTAAAGTTCTTTGCAGATAAATCAAACCACAAAGGACTCTTACTAAATGAACTGTACCATGTTGAAACAAGTCCGTCAGCAGCTCTACGCCAGTTTTGAGCGGAGAGCTGATGCCCTGTTTGATTTGACCGATGCCTTGTTGTGCGAAAGCCAGGCCAAATCGTTGGCAGAATTGTCGTTGTCGCCACACTTTCGGCGCACGTGGACCAACGTGTACAAAGCGCTGCAAGAAGGCAAGCTCCAGATCGCGCAGATTCGAGCCACCCTGGTTGAAGCGTTGTTGGCCGGAAAACCGGAAAACGAGCCGATCTGGATTGCGGTCGATGGAAGCAATTTCTCTCGCCCGGATGCAAAAACCAGTGCAGACCGCACGATCATCCACCTGTCGAATTTGCCTCTGGTGAAAACGCCGATCGGCGTGGGATGGACGTTTTCTAGCATCGTGTTGATCCCGGAGCAAACCAGCAGTTGGACGCCCATTTTGGATCACCAACGCATCTCGAGTACCCAGACAGCTATCGCAGTCGCGATTGACCAGTTGAAAGCGCTCAAGCCGCTGTTTGGCACCCGGCAGATCATCCTGCTGGCTGATCGCTGGTACGACACGCCTGCGTTTTTGCGTGCTTGCCACGATCTGGGCTACAGTGTCCTGCTCCGCCTCAAAAGCAACCGCAAGCTCTTTCGCGCTCCCGTGCGCCGGTACAAGAACGGCAGGTCTCCCCTGGATGGAACCCTCTTTCAGGGCAAACGGCCTGAGACCCATGAAGTAGCAGATGAGGTCTGGAGCGCAAAGGATCAGACAGACAGAACCACCCGCATCAGCCGTTGGAACCACCTGCATTTCAAAGAGGACCGCGATTTGCACGTACAGGTGATTCGCGTTGAACGAGAAGCCGCCAAAGGCACCAAGCGGGACCCGCGGGTGAGTTGGTTTGTGATGCTCGATCACGTGGTCCCGTTGTCCCACATCGCTCAGCACTATGGTCGCCGCTTCTCTCAGGAACACGGCTAGCGCTTTTTGAAGCAAGATCTGCTTTGGGCGCGTGTGCATGTCCGCACTCCAGAGCAGATGCTGTTGTGGAGTTGGGTCGTCGCTCTGGCGTTCAATCAATGGTATTTGGCCCGTGAGCTGGGACAAGAGATGCGTCAGCCATGGGAACGCAATAGTCGTCCGGTATAGAAGCCGATGTAAACGAGGCTCAGCTGAGTCCTTTTTGTCTAAACTTCAATAAGATTTTACCTGACAGATGCTCTTAAAGCGTATAAAAGCGAGCAGAACTATGAAATGAAGGTATTCTCTGCTAGCAGACGCGCTCCCGGTTGATTGTCAGATGGACGGATAAGCCTGCGCTGGCAGAAGCTAACGCAAGCCTTCCCACAGTGCCCGCTCCGCGGATCGAGGATCGTCCACGACCTCTGACGTTGTGTCGAAGCGCATGGTTGCCCTGCGCTTCAGGTTGTACTTCGGCCAACCAGGGTCTCCACTGGTCGCGAAGGCAACCCAGGCAGCGTGCATGGTGTCAGCGAGCTGTTGCGGAGGGTCGTTTCCCCAGAGCGGCCCAGTCCCGTTGCCCAGCGTGTCGAAGACGAAGGCAATCTCAAGCGCATGGCACGCACCGAGGCGTCCGTTGAACTGCGGTGAGCGCCAGGCGAACTCGTACATGTAGGTGGCCGAGGGGCTCTTCGCGTGTGCGTCACCCAGGCGAATAGCGGGGATACGACACCACCAGTCGGTCTGGATAGTCGCAAGCAGATCACCAGCGCTAGCTGGCTGTCGGCTTGCCGCAACAAAAATTCCTCAATCTGTTGCGCTTGCCATCCCGGTGGTGAATTAAGGTCCTGAGCCGTTTTGTGCTACCACCACCGCCCAACCCATCCATGTAATCTCCCAATTCTGAGAGCAATAATCCATGATTGCGGTCGCGGAACGCCACGATCGCCTCGACCGTTTGCACCAACGTGCGCAACGGTCGCTTGTCTACGGTGACATCTAACTCGTGTAATAACGGTTCCAGAAAACGGAAGAGGTGCATCCCTAAGCGGTGGGAAAGGTCCGCGGCTCGAATTCCTTCGCATTCGGGGATACCTCTACTTGTGCAACGCAAGGGACTAGGGCATACTGGTCTAACATGGCTATCCCTCTGATGGTATGCTTGAGCTTTGACGTTACTGCTCAAGCATACCATCAGAGGGATACTTCTCTCTAGCTCATCCCTTCAATTTCCGGGATGACTCATGTTTACAATTTACCGCGCCTTAAATGCTGGTTTGCGTTTCTGAGCAAAAGCCATTGGGCCTTCGCGGGCATCTTCTGTACGCAACAGGTTTCCCATGAGACGTTGTTCCAACTTCATCCCTTCATCAAGAGGCATGTTCATGCCTTGCAGCATCGCCTGTTTCGCGGCACGTAATGCAAGCGGCCCGCGTTCCAACAATACGGCTACCCAACGCTCGACTTCGTTCATGAGTTCTGCCTGTGGCACCACTTTGTTAATCAATCCGATGCGATAAGCCTCTGCTGCGCTGATTGGCTCTCCCATCAGGATAATCTCCATTGCCTTTGCCACCGGTATCACTTTGGGCAAGCGTTGTGTACCACCTGCTGCCGGGATAATGCCCCAGCGCACTTCGGTCAAGCCAAACATGGCATTCTCTGAGGCGATGCGCAGGTCACAGGCCAGCATCATCTCGAAGCCCCCGGCGAGGCAATGTCCATTTACTGCCGCAATCATGGGTTTCCAGCACTCAAAGTTGCGTGTGATGCCGCCAAATCCTGTATCTCCAACCCCTTCTAATGCCTGTTCTCCACTACTTGCTCGCCCACTAAGCGCCGGAATGAGCGATTTCAAATCTGCGCCGGCAGAGAATGATTTATCTCCGGCACCGGTAAGTACCGCGATCCACAACTCATCATCATCGCGGAAATCTTTCCAGGCGTCGCTCAACTCCTGAGAGGTAGCAAAATCTACAGCATTTCGCGCCTCTGGCCGGTTGATCGTAATGTAGGCTACACGCCCACGCTTCTCGTAAATAATACTCACGAACTCCTCCTTCTAAAGGCTATGTCTGTGCCATTGTACCATATAGCCGTGTTTGCTTTTAGCTATCCAACGCACATTTCAATGGTTGTATTTTATATTGTAGAATGGGATTGTTGAAATTGAGAAAGACGGAGGAGCCACGCAACGATGATTCAAAAACCAAAACATCTTGCACCCGAATATGGGAAGCAGTTTCAAGATCGCAGTATTGTAGAGGCATATCATCATCGCCCTCCCTATCCAGCGGAAGTGTTTGATATCCTGGCAGGGCTTATTCATAGCGAACCCCGACGTGTTCTTGATGTTGGCTGTGGTATCGGCTACATTGCGCGAAATTTTATAGAGCGTGTCGAGCAGATTGATGCGGTAGATTTTTCGCGAAACATGATCGAAATGGGCAAAACGCTTCCCCATGGGAACAACCCACGTTTGCACTGGCTGTTTGGCCCGGTAGAGGAGGTCGAGCTTGACCCACTTTATGCACTGGTGACGGCTGGTGAGAGTCTGCACTGGATGGATTGGAACGTTGTGCTACCACGTTTTCACAAGATGCTGACGCCAGGAGGATATCTGGCAATTATCCAGAAAGATAGTTTGCCTGAACCCTGGTTTGCCGGGTTACGCGAGATTATTCCACAATACACGACCAATAAAGACTTTTACTCATTCGATATGATTGAAGCGTTAGAACGTCACGGACTGTTTCAAAAGGTTGCTGAAAAGACGACTGCTCCGGTTCCCTTTGTGCAATCCATTGACGACTATATCGAGTCCTTCCATTCGCGCAACGGCTTCTCCAGAGAGCGTATGACACGTGAGCAAGCCGAGGGGTTTGATCGGGAAGCGAGAAGGATACTGCTCGAAGCTTATAGTGACGGCATACTGAAGATGCAGGTTGTCGCGAATGTTGTGTGGGGTATGCCACAGAGAGGATGAATGAGATGAGGATAATTTATTGTGCTGACCCCTGGGATAAGCGTCATCCCGACCCGGCTTATGAAACAGAGGTTGTAGCCGCCAAAGAAGCTGGTTTAGCATATTCCGTTGTAGACTTTGATATCCTTGTATCTGAGGAGAATATGGTTAAAGCAGTGCGCCGTGTAGAACCATCACCTGAACCGACGCTTGCTATTTATCGTGGTTGGATGCTCAGGCCAGAAGTGTACCAACAATTATATGATGTGCTTGCCAGTAAACAACTTTACCTCATAAATACTCCTGACGCATACAAACATTGCCATTACCTGCCAGCATCATATGCCGTTATAGAAGGTCATACTCCTGCCTCTGTCTGGTTGAAAACCGGGGCTGGTGTGTCGTTTGATACGATTATAGAACTCCTCAAACCTTTCGGTAATAAGCCCATGATCGTGAAGGATTTTGTGAAATCGAGAAAACACGAATGGTTCGAAGCCTGTTATATTCCCTCAGCCTCTGATAAGCAGGCGGTAGAGCGGATTGTTCAACGTTTTACAGAACTTCAAGGAGAAGATTTGAACGAGGGCCTGGTATTCCGCGAGTTTGTGAATTTTGAGCAATTGACAACGCACTCGAAAAGCGGCATGCCGCTCACCAAAGAATTTCGCCTGTTCTTTCTCGATGGGGAACTCATATTGTCCTCTGAATATTGGGAGGAAGGCGAATATGGTGCTGTGCAACCTCCTATGAACCTTTTCAACTCGATTGCGCAAAACGTAAGGAGCCGTTTCTTTACAATGGACGTGGCGCAGCGGCGAGATGGCGTTTGGATGATTATTGAGCTTGGTGATGGTCAAGTAGCTGGGCTGCCTGAGAGAGCCGATGTCACAGCCTTTTACCAGTTTTTCACATCTCATGTTCAGTAGTCCATTAGGGCGTAGCTCCAAGAAACTTCCCTGTACATGACGTTTATTTGCCATAGATACGTGGAAAAGCGTCTGAGGTTTCCTGGTATCTTTCAGCAATACAACGTGCTATCGTGATAGGGACTGAATATGCGCTGCCGAATATTCGTATTAACGTTTTGCTGCCTATTATTGAGCATACTACAAGTATGCTCAAATGGGTTCATAACCCCATCCACCATTTTTGCCGACGCAGCAACGCAACTATCGCTGAATTTGTCAGCGGGTCCATTAGCAGTAACGTTGACATTGAAAGGCAAAAATTTTCCGCCGGGACAAGTAATGTTTAGTTATATTGACCCGCAAAATATCCCTGGAACATTTACGGCACCCGGCGATGGAAATGCGCAGGTACAGAGTGATGGAACGTTTGTGACGACAAATCTGCTTATGCCGACCAGTGGGCCAAGCGGCATCTGGAAAATTCTTGTGACGGATAGTACCGGTACAATTTCGTCAACTCACTATACCGCTCTGGCTGCACCTGGGGAGCAGACGGCAGGCGCTCCGAGCCTGACTGTCAATCCGACAAGTGGTCAAGGCGGCGCTAGTATCGCGTTCACTGGCACTAACTGGTTGCCCGGAGGAACTCGCGTGAATCTTATGCTCCTTATGGGTACAACGTTAATGCCATTATTCGATACGCCTACTGTGTCAGATAAGAAAGGAACAATCAGCGGTAGTTTTCATTTACCCGTCACTCTGGACACCTCGCAAGTCACAGTAACTGCCAGCGACATTGCCACAGGTGCATTACGCGCCCAAACCGAAATAACCGTTGGCACTGCCACTCCAACCCCTACAATTGCTCCAACTCCCATAGCGAGTGCCACGCCGATTACTATTGTCACCCCGACAGGCACTTCGTCACATACGATTCTTCCCCCGATGGGTTCAGACAGTGCCAGAGGGCCGCTCTCATCCTCGCTCAAACTGATATTGGGTCTCTCTCTTCTTATAGCCAGTGGACTACTCACAATTATCGCTTTGCTGATACTTTTTCACTGGGTGCCGAGGAGTGTGAGGAAGCGAACTTGAGATCATAAATTGGACATCTCTCCGTAACGTAGACTATAATCAAGAAAAATACTGATTGCTGGTGTTGCTTTGTGCGTTTTTGGGCGGCAAGGTAACTACCATATTCATAGCTTACGTTTAAAGAAGGATATTCATGTCAGAAGATTGGAACGTGTTAATTGTTGGTGGTGGGCCGGCGGGCTTGGCGGCGGCAGAGGCGGCGGCGAAACAGGGAGTGCGCACGCTTGTATTGGAGCGGCAGAACGAAATTGGCTATCCGGTACATACCAGTGGCGGCAGTTGGGTCAGCGATATGGAGGCACTGCGTATTCCCCGGCATTTATACCATCCCATCAACAAAGTGGTCTTTGTCTCTCCTCATCGGGAAGTTCCCTTGCAATATAATCCGGTGGTTGCCTGTGTGCTAGATGTGCGTGGCGTGTATCAGCATCTCGCGGGGCGAGCCGTTGCTGCTGGCGCGACGTTGCGCATGCGCCATACAGTAGAGCAGACGCTCATGGAAAACGACCGCATCGCAGGTGTGACTGCAAAGAATCATCTCAGCGAACGTGTGGAGTTTCGTGCGGATGTAACGATTGATGCCAGTGGTTTCTCGCGCCATATCGGTGTGCGAACAGAGATGGGCAAAGCATTTCACCGCTATGGTTACGGTGCTGAGTATGATATGTACGCGCCCAACTATCCCCAGGACGAGTTGTATCTGATTATGGGCAGCCAGTTCGCGCCGCGTGGCTATGCCTGGGCCTTTCCTCGCGGCAATGGTCGTGTGCGTTTAGGCGTAGGTGTGCTGCATCCTGATAGCGACGACGATGCTCGTGCGTACCTCGATAGTATTGTACGTGATTTGCCCCAACTGACTACTAAATTTAAAGATGCCAGCCCAATAGAGTATCATACAGGACTGTTCCCTTCCGAAGGGCCGTTACAGCGTTTTTCTCGCGACAGCCTATTGTTGGCCGGTGATGCAGGTGGGCATGGTTCGACGCTGGTGGGCGAGGGTATCCGTTTTGCTATCTACTCTGGTCAAATGGCGGGTGCCGTGGCTGCTGAGGCAGTGAAAGCGGGGAATACGTCGTCGGCATTCCTGGAACGTTTTGATAAACGATGGCGAGCGCGTTTTGGGCGTGATATGGACATCTCCTACATGATTAATAAGCGCATTGCCAACTATACTGACGAGCAATGGGACGGTGCGCTCGATTTGATGAAGCGTCTCACTCCTGCACAAATGGCGCAGGCTTTGCGTGGTGATTTTACCGCCGGGCTAGTTATGGGTGTGCTGGCACGCAATCCATCACTGATTGCTACCGGCGGGAAAAAGTTTCTCGATCTGATGCTTGAGCGTATCAATAAACCTGTGGTACAAACCGTGTAATATGATTACACCCACTACACCCACTACTCTCTTCATGTCGAGGGTGGGCGTTGTAGGGGCGAGATCAATACATCCCTACAGGATTTATGATTACTACGGGAATACATAGCAAGGCTCCTTTGTTTGATACCATAGTTAACGACGCTTTGTGCTAGTTGATGACAAGGAGTGAGAAGTGTAGTACGCTTCTGTTTGTACAAAAACAAGCAAACAAGGAGCGCACTACCCATGTTAGACAAAGCTACCATTCTCACTACCATTTTTACC
>Ga0307372_10008425_pt1 | contig 14507 bp, 11 predicted proteins | sample OX1MG_FD_202533 | JGI IMG/M metagenome (GOLD analysis project Ga0307372, IMG submission 202533) | Soil microbial communities from Risofladan, Vaasa, Finland - OX-1 | ecosystem: Environmental > Terrestrial > Soil > Coastal area > Acid sulfate soil | place: Finland: Risofladan, Vaasa | collected...
GCTGGCCGCCGCCCGGCCGCCGCCTGCCGACACGGCCAGGCCGGCCAGTACCAGCCCCGCGACGAGGGCACGCGCCCGCCGTGCCGTCCATGCCAGCTGGAGAGCGCGCATGCTCGAAACCGCCTTCTCGTATAGCCCGGGTGCACTGATGGCCAGCCAGCGGAGGGCACGCAGCGCCGCGACGGCGATAACCCGCACGGCCGCCAGTCAGCCCGCTGCGGCGGAAACTGCCTTTACCTGCCGATGGCGCGGACACGCAAGGCCCGCCATGCTTTTCGCGCGGCTATTTCCCCTGAGAGCATGATGAGTGAGAACCTCCCCGTTATGCGTCCTGTCCCCCGACAGGACGTGTAACACCGTGCCGTGCCTTGCGCGGAGTTGCCTCGCTATCGCGGTAATCGCACGGGGCTGGTCTTTCGACTCCGCCCGGCGGGCACCCGCTATTCGACAACGGTGCTACGGGAATTCAGGTTAGTTGGCTGCGCTGGCGCTGCTTCGCCCGACGCGCCGGCCGGTCCCATTCTCCGGGATCGTCGCGCAGCGGCCACCAGCGCAGCGTCAGCGTTCCGGCCGCGACTCCGGTGGCGAATCCCGCGACCACGTCGGACGGGTAGTGCGCTCCCGTCACCACTCGCGACGCCCCGACGGCAGCGGCCATCGCGCCGATCGGCGCGGCCAGGACCGGCAGCTCCAGCGAGACGCCGGTCGCGAACGCGGCAGCGGAAGCGGCGTGACCGGACGGGAAGGAGGTCGTGCGCGGCACGCGCCGCAACTGGCGGGCCAGCGGGACCGGCCCGGCGGGCCGCCCGCGCCGCGTCAGGCCCTTGCCGATCACGTTGCTGGCCGTGCTGGCCATGGCGACGCTGGCGAGTCCGCGCAGCGCCGCCCGGCGAGCCCGCTTGTTCCGCGTCACCGCCAGGCCCGCGGCGATGCAGATCCACAGCACGCTGTGATTGGCCGCGTGGCTGAGCCGGGGCATGACCTCGTCCAGGGTGGCTGAATCAGCGGCCGAGACGCGGGCCATGATGGCCCGGTCGGCCGCCGCGATCCGGCCGCGCACCGGCCCGCGGGTGGCCCTTGTCGGCTTCACTACTGACCTCCGGCGGGGCCGCAGCCCATGTCACCGGTCCCGGGCTGCCCCTGCTGCGGGCGGCCGGCGCTGCGGGCGGCCCCTGATGTAGTTGCGGGTCGCAGAAATATACCTGCAAGCTGCGCCGGGACGGCGGACCGCCACGGGCCAGCGCTCATGGACACTCCTGCGTCGGCGCAGGCAACCGCCACGGGCCGGTCCGGCGCTCAGCCGGGCGGCCAGCTCATGGAGGCTCTGCCAGTAGCCTGCCTATGCGGCGGAGCCGCCTCCGACGATGACCAATTCGGCCAGGCCACGGGGCAGGTCGGAGTCCTTTGGGCGCGGCGGGGGCGCGACATGGGGTCGGTCCGCCCGAGTCAGCTTTCGGAGCGGGCATGCGCGTCGGGCAGATCGTCATCGATATTGCCCCGCTGCGGGAGAGCCGTGACTTCCGCTGGATGTTCGGCGGGCGGCTCGTCTCGAATGCCGGCAATGTCGTCGCCGTCACGGCCGCGAACTGGCAGGTCTACCAGCTGACCCGGTCCTCGCTCGCGGTGGGCCTGCTGACCCTGGCCGACAGCGCCGGGATGCTCATCGGCCTGCTCGCCGGCGGCATGCTGGCCGACCGGCATGACCGCCGCCAGCTGCTGCTGGCGATCCGGCTGCCGCAGGCGGCGCTGTCTGGGCTCATGCTGGTCAACAGCCTGCTGGCCCGGCCGGGCCTGTGGGCGATCTACGTGCTCACGCTGGGCATCGGCCTGCTCGCCGGGCTCGGCAGCCCGGCGGCGACCGCCGTGGTGCCGGCGCTGGTCGCCTCTCGCGGGCTGGCGGCCGCCGTCGCGCTGAACTCCATGGGCAACCAGCTCGGCTGGCTCGTCGGCCCGGCCATCGGCGGAGCCCTGATTGCCGGACCGGGGCTAGCCGCCTGCTACGGCGTGGACGCGGGCGCGTTCGCCCTGTTCGGGCTGGCCATGCTGGTCGTCCGGCCGCTGCCGCCGGCCGTCCGCGCGCAGCGGCCGGGGCTGCGCTCACTGGCCGAGGGCTTCAGGTTCGTCCGGCGCAACGGCGTCGTGGGCGGCATGCTGCTGATCGACACCAACGCGATGATCTTCGGGATGCCGACCGGGCTCTTCCCGGCGCTGGCGGCGGAGCATTTCCACGGCGGGCCGGCTACCTTCGGCCTGCTGACCGCGGCGCCCGGGCTGGGCGCCATCATCGGGGCCGCGACCAGCGGCTGGACCAGCCAGCTGCGGCGGCCGGGCCGGATGGTGATCGGCGCCGGGATTGTCTGGGGCGGCGCGATCGCCGGCTTCGGCCTGGCGCGCAGCCTGCCGGCGGCGCTGGCGTTCCTCGCCCTGGCGGGGATGGGCGACCTGATCTCGGAAGTGCTGCGGAACGCGCTGCTGCAGCGCTACACGCCCGATCCGCTGCGCGGCCGGGTCAGCAGCCTGTACCTCGCCCAGGTGAACACCGCCCCCGCACTAGGCAACGTGGAGGCCGGCGCGGTGGCGCAGGTGTTCTCGCCCGTTGTCTCGGTGGTGAGCGGCGGCCTGGCCTGCGTGGCGGGCGCGCTGCTGCTCGGCGTGGTGATTCCCGCGCTGCGCGCGGCCACCCTGGCGGAGCAGGATGACGAGCCCGGCCCCGGTGCCGAGATCGCCCAGCAGCCGGCGCTGCCGGGCTAGCGGCCGCGCCAGGGCCCGCCGGGCCGGGCGGTCAGGGGAGTTGCGGCATCAGCCCGGGCCGTCGGCGGGCAGCGGCGGCACGGCGTTGGCACGGGCTATCTGCGAGTAGAAGCGCGCGCTCGACTTGGGGATGCGGTTCTGGGTGCCGAAATCGACGAAGATGATGCCGAAGCGCTTCTGGTAGCCCCAGCCCCATTCGAAGTTGTCCAGCAGCGACCAGACGAAGTAGCCAGCCAGGTTAGCTCCGTCCTGGGCAGCGCGGGCGGCGGCCGCCAGGTGCGTGTGCAGGTACCTGACGCGCTCGGGATCGTTCACCACCCCCTGCGGGTTCACGTAGTCCTCCGCGGCGCGGCCGTTCTCGGTGACATACAGCTCCCAGTCCGGTGCGTCCTTGGACAGCCGCAGCAGGAGCTCGTAGAGCCCGTCGGGGTCGACGAGCCAGCCCATCGGCGTCTGCTCCAGCCAGTCGGGGCGGTACTCAACGACGCCCGGCATGGCGCAATGCGCCGGCTCCTCGTTCCGGCGAAGGTCGGCGGGGTCGCCGGCGCGCAGGAAGACCGGCGCGTAGTAGTTGATGCCGAGAAAGTCAATGGGCTGGGCAATGGTCTCCAGGTCACCCTCGGCAATGAGCGACGCCGGCGGCAGGAACTCGGCCCGGGCCTCGGCGGGGTAACCGCCATGCAGCAGCGGCTCGAGGAAGATGCGATTGAGCTCGGCGTCGGTGATCACCAGCGCCTCCTCGACGCTGGCCGACCGGCTCTCCCCGATCGCCTTGACCGGACGGAGGTCAAGGCTGATCCCGATCGGGGTGCCGGCCGGGACGACGCCGCGCAGGGCCTGCGTAGCCAGCCCGTGACCGAGCAGCAGGTGATGGGTGGCGGCCGCGGCCGCGGCGTCGTCGCGCAGCCCCGGGGCGTGCACCCCGCTGCGATAGCCGTGGCTGGCCACCACCTGCGGCTCGTTCAGCGTGATCCAGCGAGCGACCCGGTCCCCGAGCGCCTCGCCGGCTAGCGCGGCGAACTCGGCGAAGCGCTCCGCGGTGCTGCGTACCGCCCAGCCGCCCTCGTCCTGGAGCTCCTGCGGCAGGTCCCAGTGATAAAGCGTGACGGCGGCGGCGATGCCGCGGTCGCCAAGCTCGTCGAGCAGCGCCCGGTAGTAGTCGATGCCCTTCTGGTTCACCGTTCCCCGGCCGCCCGGCTGGACGCGCGGCCAGGAGATCGAGAACCGGTAGGTGTTCAGGCCGAGGGCCGCCATCAGCTCGACGTCCTCCCGGTACCGGTGGTAGGAGTCGCAGGCGATGTCACCGGTGTCACCGGCGACAATCTTGCCCGGCGTGTGGCTGAAGGTGTCCCAGACGGACACGCCTCGGCCGTCCTCGTGCACCGCACCCTCGATCTGGTAGGCCGCCGTCGCAGCTCCCCATGCGAAGCCCGGCGGGAAGGACAGGGCACCGCTAGCGGTGGACCCGGTCGTCGTCATCAACTCCTCCTTGGCGCAATGTCGCGATCTGGTGTCATCAGCCGAGAAGCATTGACGGCCTTCGCGGTGACATTTAGTGTAAGCGCTTAGATCGTTGATGTAACCGCTTAGATGTACCGAATATAACGGCTCTGGGACCCCCCTCACCTGGACTGACGCAATGGCGCGTATCACCGGAAACGTCGTGACCCTCTACGACGTCGCACGCCTGGCCGGCGTCTCCACGGCCACGGTCTCGCGGGTGGTGCACGGCCAGGACCGGGTCCGCGACAGCACCCGGACACGCGTCAGGCAGGTCATCGAGGAGCTCGGCTACGTCCCCGATGGAGCCGCGCAGAGCCTGTCGCGCCGCCGCAAGGACGTGATCGGCCTCGTCTGCGTGGAGCGCCGGGCCAAGCAGTACGACATCGAGAACATGAACCTGCTGTTCTACGACGAGATCCTGCGCGGCGTCGAGGCGCGGATCCGCGACTGCACGAGCTGGTCGCTGCTCATCACCTTTCTCCAGGCCGAGCAGGAGGGGGCCTATCCCCGGCTGCAGTCATTGCTGGGAAAGGTAGACGGGCTGCTCATCGCCGAGGGCATCATCGACTCCCCGCTCCTAGCCCGCCTGGGCCAGCGAGTTCCCGTGGTGGTCATCGCCGGAGACCCCGGCGAGCGGGCCGCCGACGTGGTGACATCCGACAACCGGTCCGGCTCGGCCGCGCTCGTGACCCACCTCATCTGCGATCACGACAGGCAACGGCTGTTTTACCTCGACGGGCCGCCGGGCGTATCCGACGCCCGGCAGCGGCGTCTCGCCTTCGAGGAGGTCCTGGCCGCTCATCCGCACTGCCAGCTCGCCGGCTCCTATATCGGGGGTTTCAGCGTCCAGAGCGGCGAGGAGGCCGGGGCGAAGCTGCTCGCGGAGTACGGCGAGGCGCTTCCGGACGCCCTCGTGTGCGCGAACGACCAGATGGCGATCGGCGTGCTCCAGGCGTTCACCCGGGCCGGCGTGCGGGTCCCCGAGGATGTGGCCGTCGTCGGCTTCGACGACATTTACCCGGGAAGCCTCTCGCACCCCCCGCTCACCACGGTCCACCAGCCGATGGGCCTGCTCGGGGAGCGGGCCTGCGCCCGCCTCCTGGACCGCATCGCCCGCCCTTCCCTGCACCCGCGGGTGGAACTGCTGCAGACAGAGCTCGTGCTGCGCTCAAGCTGCGGCTGCCCGCCCGGCACGCAGACGCGCCAGCCCGTGAAACCGCTCGCCTCCGTCCGCCCGGCACCCGCCGCGCCCGGCTCGCCCGCCGCGCCCGGCTCGCCCGCCGCGAGGCGGGGTAACGGCCGCGCGCGCCCCGCCCCCGGGCTTCCCGCCCCCGTGCTTCCCGCCACACCTCGCTAGGAGCTGGCGATGCCCTTTATCATCCGCCGCCTGGTCTTCTACCTCGTAGCAGCCTGGGTGGCACTCACCGCCAACTTCTTCATCCCGCGCGCGATGCCGGGAAACGCGGTCCAGGACATTATGTCCAAGTTTCCTAACCTGCAGCCCTCGGCCTATAAGGCACTCGAGGCGATGCTCGGCGTCGGCCATCCCGGCTCGATCTGGCATCAGTACTGGTCCTATCTCGACGATGTCTTCCACTTCAACTTCGGTACCGACGTGACCGAGTACCCGGCCCGGGTCTCCACCCTGCTCTTCGAGACGATCCCCTGGACCCTCACCCTGGTGGGGTCCGCGACGATCATCGCCTTCGTGCTGGGCACCGGGCTCGGCATCGTCGCGGGGTGGCGGCACGGCGGCTGGCTGGACCGGGTGCTGCCGGGCCTGATGTTCTTCCAGGCGATCCCCTACTTCTTCCTGGCCCTGATCCTGCTCGAGGTGCTCGCCATCAGCCTGCACATCTTCCCGCTCGGGCAGGGGTACGCGGGCGGCCTGGTCCCGGGCTGGCACTGGGCGTTCATCGGCAGCGCCATCTACCACTCGCTGCTGCCGGCCTTCACGATCGTCATCACGTCGGTCGCGGGCTGGATGCTCCAGATGCGCAACGTGATGATCACGACGATCGGCGAGGACTACGTGCTCGCCGGGCAGGCCAAGGGCCTGCCCAACCACCGGGTCGTGTTCACCTACGCGGCACGCAACGCGCTGCTGCCGCAGTTGCAGGGATTCGGCCTGGCGCTCGGCTTCGTGGTCTCCGGGGCCATCGTCATGGAGATCGTCTTCTCCTACCCGGGCATCGGCCTGCTGCTGCTCAACGCGGTCACCTCGAATGACTTCCCGCTGATGCAAGCGATCTTCCTCGTGATCACCTTCACCGTCCTGCTCGCCAACCTGATCGTCGACCTCGTCATCGTCTTCGTCGATCCCCGGGCGCGCACACGAGAGGCAGCCAGATGACCGTTACCCTGCCGGTCAGCGCCGACCCGGCCGCGCTCACAGAAACGCCCAAGGACATCGGCCGCTGGCGCCGCCTGCCGACGAAGGCCAAGGCCGGCACCGTCCTGCTCGGCGTCTTTGTCCTCGCCGCCATCATCGGGCCGCAGGTCACCCCCTACGACCCCTCGTACCAGAACCCGTCGCCGGGCCTGTCCCTGCTGGCGCCCAACGCGGCGCACCTGCTGGGGACCACGCAGAGCGGCCAGGACGTCCTGTCCCAGCTGCTGGTCGGGATCCGGCTGACCCTCGAGCTGGCGGTCATCGTCGGGGCCGTGGCCACGGCACTGTCGGTCATCGTCGGAGTATCGGCCGCCTTCCTGGGGGGCTTCTGGGATGACGTGCTGTCGCTGGCCTCCAACGTGTTCCTCGTGATCCCCGCGCTCCCCCTGCTCATCCTGCTGCTGGGCTACCTGCCGCAGAAGGGGCAGACGGCGACCATCATCGTGCTCAGCGTGCTCGGCTGGCCCTGGGGAGCGCGGGTCATCCGCGCGCAGACCCTGGCCATCCGCAACCGCGACTTCATCGCCGCCTCCCGCGAGACCGGCGAGCGAACCTGGCGGATCATCACCTTCGAGATCATCCCGAACGAGGTCAGCCTGATCGCGGCCAGCTTCGTGAACACGGTGCTGTACGCGATCGGAGCCTCGGTCGCCCTCGCCTTCATCGGCCTGGCCGACCTGAACAGCTGGAGCCTGGGCACCATGCTCTACTGGGCCCAGAGCCAGCAGGCCCTGCAGCTCGGAGCCTGGTGGTGGTTCGCGCCGCCGGGCCTGGCGGTGGCGCTGATCGGCACGGCGCTGGTGCTGCTGAACACCGGCATGGACGAGCTCGGCAACCCGCGGCTGCGCGACGCGAGCAAGGTCGCCAAGATCGGCGGGCGCCGGCTGCACCCCGCCGACCCGACCCCTGTCCTGCAGGCGGCGGCGCCGCGCGGCGCGCTCGCCGGGTTCCTGCACTCGTTCTCCCGCCGGTCGCTGCTGGAGGAGCGCGGCGCGAGCGGCCCGCAGGCCGGGATCGCGCAGCCGGGCGGCGAGCGATGAGCGCCGCGCGCGGCAACCGCGCCCCGCGACCGGGCGGCGGCGACCGACTATCCGGTAACGGTCCCGTCTCCCGCGACGGCGTCCTGAACTCCGGGCGCTCTGCCATGGAGCCCGTGCTCGCGATCCGCGACTTCTCGGTCGTCTACCGCACCAGCGGCGGCGACGTGCGGGCCGTGGACCAGGTCAACCTCGACCTGCACGCCGGCGAGGTCGTCGGCCTGGCCGGCGAGAGCGGCTCGGGCAAGTCCACCCTCGCCTACGGCGCCTGCCGGCTGCTCCGCGCCCCCGCGCTCATCACCAGCGGCAGCGTTCGCTATCAGGGCCAGCGCATGGGCACGCCCGCGGAGATCATGCAGCTGCGCGCCGACCAGCTCAAGCGCTTGCGCTGGCGGGAGATCGCCATCGTCTTCCAGAGCGCGATGAACGCGCTCAATCCGGTGCTCAACGTCGGCGACCAGCTGCTCGATGTCATCCATGCGCACCTGCGGATCTCCCGGGAGGAGGCACGCGAGAAGGCCGCCTCGCTGCTCGACCTCGTCGGCATCCCGCGCGCGCGGCTGCGCAGTTATCCGCACCAGCTCTCCGGCGGCATGCGCCAGCGCGTCATGATCGCCATGGCGCTGGCCACCGACCCGGAGATCGTCATCATGGACGAGCCCACCACCGCGCTCGACGTGGTGGTCCAGCGCGACATCCTCGCCCAGATCGTGGAGCTGAAGGAGACCCTCAACTTCGCGATCCTGTTCATCACTCACGACCTGTCCCTGCTCCTGGAGCTCGCGGACCGGATCGCGGTGATGTACGCCGGGCAGCTCCTGGAGATCGGCACCGCCAGCGAGATCCAGCACGAGTCGGCGCACCCGTACACCAAGGGCCTGCTCAACTCGTTCCCCTCGCTGCGCGGTCCCCGCCGCGAGCTGGCCGGGATCCCGGGCTCGCCGCCGGACCTGCGCACGCCGTCCCCCGGCTGCGCCTTCCTGCCGCGCTGCGCGTACGGCACGGACGACTGCACGCGCATTGACATGAGCCTGGCACGGGTCGCCACGTCCCCGGACCCCGGGCACGTGACCGCCTGCCCCTTCGTCCTGCCGGGAACGCCGGCACCCGCGGGCCACACCGCCACCACCGGTCACGCCGACACCACGGGCGACGACGCATCCGCGCTGATGGCGTCCGCCTCCGCCGAGAGCGAGCCGAGCCATGAGGAGCTGACGCCATGAGCATCGCCGACCCCGGCGAGCAGCCACAAAGCCCCGGCCCCGGCCCCAACGTCGCGTCGGCGGCGGCCGGACGCGGGCCGCTGGCCATGGAGGCCGTCTCCATCAGCAAGGACTTCCGGCTCACCCGCGGTAATACCCTGCGCGCGGTGCGCCAGGTCTCCTTCGGCCTCTACCGCGGCGCCGTGGTCGCCCTCGTCGGCGAGAGCGGCTCGGGAAAGTCGACGGTCGCCCGGCTGCTGGCCGGCCAGGAGCCGCTCACCTCCGGCTCGATCATGCTCGACGGCGCGCCCATCGACATCTCGACCCACCGGGCCTTCCGGCGCTACAAGAGCGAGGTCCAGCTCGTCTTCCAGGACCCGTTCTCGTCGCTGAACCCGGTGCACACCGTGAGCTACCACCTGGAGCGCCCCCTGCGGCTGCACCAGGCCGGCAGCAAGGGCAACGGCCAGGGCCGAGCGGGACGGCCGGGCAAGCAGGAGATCGCGGCGCTGCTCAAGCAGGTCCGACTCACCCCGGCCGAGCAGTTCCTGCCCAAGTACCCCTACGAGCTGTCCGGCGGCCAGCGCCAGCGGGTCTCGTTCGCGCGCGCGCTCGCCGCCCGGCCGAGCGTGCTGCTCGCCGACGAGCCGGTGTCCATGCTGGACGTCTCGATCCGGCTGGAGATGCTGGGCCTGCTCGACGACCTGCGCCGGGACTTCCAGCTCGCCCTGCTGTACATCACCCACGACATCGCCTCGGCGCGTTACTTCGCCGACGAGGTGCTCGTCATGTACGCCGGGCAGATCGTCGAGCGCGGCCCGGCTGAGGAGCTGACGCAGCACCCGGCGCACCCCTACACCCAGCTGCTGGTCGCCTCGGCGCCCGATCCCGACAATCTAGGCAGCACGCTGCGGGCCGGCGCCAAGCGCGCCGCCCGCCCGCCCGAGGGCGCCAGCCAGGCCGCCGCCGCCGGCTGCCCGTTTAGCCCGAGGTGCCCGCTCGCCGAGGACCGCTGCCGCCAGGAAGGCCCCGCCCTGCGGCGCGTCTCCCCCACGCGAGCGGCCGCCTGCTGGCGCCTGGAGATCGCTGCACCTGAGGTTCTCGCCGGGACGCCGTCCCTGCCGGACCACGGGGGGGTGGGGACATGAGGAGCTAGCCCACCCCCGCAGGCACTGTCGGCTCCCGACTATCACGACAGGAAAGACGAAACACATGAGGAGATTGAGAAGTCACAGAAGACTCTTGACCGTTGCGTCGGCCGGCATTCTCGCGGTCGGGCTCGGTGCCTGCTCGTCGTCGACGAGCACGAGCTCTTCGAGCGGCTCGTCCAGCGGCAACGCCTCCCAGACTCTCGTCATGGAGAGCTCGCCGGAGAGCACGATCACGCAGGCCTTCAACCCGTACGTCCCCACCCAGGCCGCCTACGGCATGGGAGCAACAGGGCTCATCTACGAGCCACTGATCCAGTTCGACCTGGCCTCGCCGCCGAAGTACTACCCGTGGCTGGCGACGTCCTACACCTGGTCGAATGGCGGCAAGCAGATCACCTTCGCGATCCGCCAGGGCGTGAAGTGGAACAACGGCTCGCCGATGACCCCGGCCGATGTCGCCTTCACCTACAACCTCATGAAGTCGAACGCGGCGATCAACCTCGGCGGCCTCCAGATCTCCAACGTGGCCGTCTCAGGTAACAACGTCACGCTCACCTTCCCGACGCCCGAGTACACCAACCTGCAGAACATCGCCGGCGTCGGGATCGTCCCGAAGTCGGTGTGGAACAGCGCCGGGAACCCGGCGACCTACGCGGACGCGACCCCCGTCGGGACCGGTCCGTACATGCTCAGCACGTTCACGCCGCAGGGCTTCACCCTCAAGAAGAACCCCTACTACTGGCAGTCCTCGCTGGCCAAGGTCCAGAAGGTCTACTTCCCCGTCTACACCTCGAACACCGGCGCGCTCAGCGCCCTGTTCTCCGGGCAGATCGACTGGACCGGGAACTTCATCCCGGGCCTGCAGAAGGACTTCGTCGCCAAGTCGCCCGCCTACCACCATTTCTGGGAGGCGGCCGGCGGTGACGAGAGCCTGGAGCCGAACCTGACGAAGTGGCCGACCAACCAGCTGGCGGTCCGCAAGGCGATCAGCCTGGCGGTGAACCGCACGCTGCTCGGCTCGGAGGGCGAGGCCGGCCTGGAGAACCCCGTCCTCAACGCGACCGGCCTGACCCTGCCCACCTTCGCCGCGTGGAGCGGGCCGGTGGCGAACCTGACCGTCTCGCCGACGAGCAACGTGGCGGCCGCCAAGTCCGTCATGAAGGCGGCAGGCTTCACCATGGGCAGCAACGGTTACTGGCAGAAGGGCGGAAAGACCGTCTCGCTCACCATCATCAGCCCCTCGGCCTACACGGACATGGCCGAGGTCGACTCGATCGCCGCGCAGGAACTGAAGGCGGCCGGCATCGACGCCACGTTCCAGGGACTGGCCGTGACGGCGTGGAACACCGATGTCGCCGACGGCGACTTCCAGATGACCGAGCACTGGTCAAATGGCGGGATCACGCCGTACAACATGTACGACGGCTGGCTGGACAGCTCGCTCGCCACCGGCAACTCCGCGACGGGCGACTACGAGCGGCTGAAGAGCCCCGCGATGGACGCGGCGCTCGCCAACCTGGCCGGTGCCTCCACGGTGGCCCAGCAGACCGCGGCCCTCGCGCCCATCGAGAATTTCGTGGCCGCTAACCTGCCGGTGATCCCGGTCGAGACAGCGTCGGAGTGGTTCGAGTACGACTCGCAGCACTTCGTCGGCTGGCCAACCCAGCAGAACCCCTATGAGACCGGGCAGCCCTCGGGCACCAACAACGGCCCGGGCTCTGGCACCGATGAGGTGGTCGTTCTGCACCTGCGTCCTCGGGCCTAACCCGCCGGGGCGATCAGCGGGCCCGCCCCCGACACCCCCCTCGGGGGCGGGCCTTTCCACCTCATCAGGCAGCTCAGCGACGTAACCGGGAGTATCTTCCGCATGAGCGCGCGGCGCATCGCCTTCAGCACCCTGGCGTTCCCCCACGCCACCCTCGCCCAGGCCATCGCGCTCGGGCGCTCGTGGGGTTACGGCGGCGTCGAGCTCCGGCTCGTCGACGGCGAGCTGATCGACCCTGCGATGCCCGCCGCGGCCCGTGCCACGGTGAAACGGACGGCCGCCGCGGCGGGCCTGCCCATCGTGGCCGTCGACAGCTCGATCCGCCTCACCCACGACGAGCCCGGCCCGGAGCTGCGCCAGTTCCTGCAGCTGGCCAGCGACTGTGAGTCCCCGCTCGTTCGCGTCTTCGGCGGCGCGCTCCCCGAGGACGGACCTGCACGCCGGGCGCGGCTAGAGGCAGCCGCGCGGGTCCTGGCGGCGGCCGTCCCGCTCGCCGAGCGGCTGGGCGTCGCTATCGGCGTCGAGACCCACGACTCCTTCTCGGCCTCCCGCGTGGTCGCCGAGCTCCTGGCGCTGGTCGACTCCCCGTGGGTAGGCGCGGTGTGGGACAGCCATCACCCGCACCGGATGGGCGAGCGGCCCACCGAGATTTACGCGAACCTCGGATCGCGGATCCTGCTCGCGCAGGTCAAGGATGCCCGGCACGCCCCCGGGCGCGCGGACGGCTGGCAGCTTGTCCTGCTCGGCGAGGGCGAGGTGCCCGTGCGGGAGATGCTGGAGGCGCTCACCGCCGGCGGCTACGCGGGCTGGATCTCGGTCGAGTGGGAGAAGCGCTGGCACCCGGAGATCGAGCCGCCGGAGGTGGCGCTCCCCCAGCACCTGAAGCTGCTCCATACGTGGATGACCGAGCCCGAGGAGGCGACTTGAGCGAGTTGGACCCAGGCGTGCACGGCGCGCGGCGGCACGGGTTCGGGATCGTGGGCGCGGGCGTGATCGCGCAGACGCACGCCGCGGCCGTCGCCATGATCCCCGGCGCCGCGCTGGTGGCGGCCACCGACGTCGCGCCGCAAGCCGCCGAGGCCTTCGCCCGGGCCCACTGCTGCGCGGCCGAGCCCGATCTCGATGCCCTCCTGGCGCGCGAGGACATCGACGTCGTGTCGGTGTGCGTGCCGAGCGGCCTGCACGCGGCGGTGGGCACCCGGGCGGCCGCGGCCGGCAAGCATCTCGTGGTCGAGAAGCCCCTCGACGTCACCCTCCAGGCGGCCGACCGGCTGATCGATGCCGTGCGCGCCTCCGGCGTCGTTATGACGGTGATTTCACAGCATCGGTTTGACGCCGGGCTGACCGAGCTGCGCAGGCTGCTCGACGGCGAGGCTCTCGGCCGCCTGGTCCTCGGCGACGCCAGCACGAAGTGGTATCGCAGCCAGGGCTACTACGACAGCGCGGGCTGGCGCGGCACCTGGGCGCTGGACGGCGGCTCGCTGATGAACCAGGGCATCCACTACGTCGACCTGCTCCGCTGGAGCATGGGGCCGGTCACCGAGGTGACGGCCATGTACGCGACGCAGGCTCATGAGATGGAGGCCGAGGACGTCGCGCTGGCCGTGCTGCGATTCGCCTCGGGGGCCGTCGGGACGATCGCCGCCAGCACCGCCGTCTTCCCTGGCTTCGCCCAGCGCCTGGAGATCAGCGGGACCGGCGGGACGGTGGTGGTCGAGGACGGCGAGATCGTGCACCAGGCGTTCCGCGCGCAGAGCGCCGACCCCGGCCTGCGCGGGACGCGGGCCGCCGTCGGTGCCGCCGTGCCCGCCGCCGGGGCCGACGCGGCGGCGCTGGCCACCGCGAGTCACGCCGCGCAGATCGCCGACCTCCTCGCGGCGGTCGACGAAGGGCGCGAGCCGTCGGTCACGGCCGCGGACGGCCGCGCGGCGCTGGAGGTGGTCCTGGCCGTCTACGAGTCGGCCCGCGTGGGCCGGACCGTCGTCCTCCCGGCGCGATGACGTTCATCCTGAGCGGGTTCGCCGACGAGATCTCGGACGACCTGGACGAGCAGCTCGCGACGCTCGCGGCCGAGTCCATCTCCCATCTCGAGCTGCGCAGCGTGTGGTCGGCCAACGTCGCTGACCTGGACGACGGGCAGCTGGCCCGCGTCCGGGAGGCGCTGGACGGCGCCGGGGTGGCCGTCTCGGCGATCGGCTCCCCGATCGGCAAGATCGACGTCGGCGCGCCGCTCGAACCCGAACTGGAGCGGCTGCGCCGTGTCGCCGCGATCGCCTGCGCGCTCGGCACCCCGCTGGTGCGCGTCTTCTCCTTCTTCGTCCCGGCGGGGCAGCCGCCCGCGCGCTACCGTCAGCAGGTCATCGACCGCATGGCCGGTCTCACCCAGATCGCGCAGGAGCACGGGCTCGTCCTGGCCCACGAGAACGAGAAGGGGATCTACGGCGACCGGCCTGAGCGGTGCGCCGACCTGATCGCCGCCACCGGGTCGCCGGCGCTGCGCGCGACCTTCGACGCGGCCAACTTCGTGCAGTGCGGGGTCGCGCCGCAGACGGAGGCCTATGGCCTGCTCCGCCCGTATCTGGTCTACCTCCAGGTCAAGGACGCGTTGGCGGCGACGGGCGAGGTAGTCCCGGCCGGCGAGGGTGACGGTCAGGTGCGCGAGACGCTGGCGGCGCTGCACGGCTCGGGCTTCGCGGGGTACGTGTC
>Ga0307372_10008426_pt1 | contig 14506 bp, 16 predicted proteins | sample OX1MG_FD_202533 | JGI IMG/M metagenome (GOLD analysis project Ga0307372, IMG submission 202533) | Soil microbial communities from Risofladan, Vaasa, Finland - OX-1 | ecosystem: Environmental > Terrestrial > Soil > Coastal area > Acid sulfate soil | place: Finland: Risofladan, Vaasa | collected...
GCGGTTATACAGTGAAGACTTGCAGGATGGCCGTGAAATCGGTGGACTGCGCATCGAAAACCCTTTCAAAACCCAGGTAACACGCTAGCCCATTGGCTACACCATCCTTATGAAGCGCCACCGAGGCTGAAGCGGGTCATTGATATGCGGGATGGTACGCCGTGCGGCTTTTTGATTGGGGTGGAGTCGCGGTGTGTGACACCGCTCCTACATGGGAGCGGCGACCTTCGCCGCGATGGGGTTTCGGTAGGAGCGGCGACATTCGCCGCGACTGCTAATTCATGGTGGGAGCGATGACATTCATCGCGACATGAAATACGTCGCGGTGTGTGACACCGCTCCCACATGGGAACGGCGACCTTCACCGCGACTGCTAATTCATGGTGGGAGCGATGACATTCATCGCGACATGAAATCCGTCGCGGTGTGTGACACCGCTCCTACATGGGAGCGGCGACCTTCGCCGCGATTGCTAATTCATCGTGGGAGCGATGACATTCATCGCGACATGAAATCCGTCGCGGTGTGTGACACCGCTCCTGCAAAATAGGCTTACAGGAATGCCAAGCGCTGATAGGGCTTTGCAGGCCTGAACGGGGTCAGACTTGTAGATACCCAAAGTGGGGTATAAGATACCCAATATGGGTATTATAAAACGACCCGCGGTTGTTCACGCCCGCCCCGGTTCCGGGATAGCGGATGCGCTATTCAGCAAGGTGCAGCAACGCGTACTGGCGGTCCTGTTTGGGAACCCGGGCCGATCCTTTTACGCCAATGAGATGATTGCCTTGGCGGGATCCGGGACAGGTGCAGTCCAGAGGGAGTTAGCCCGCCTGGAGGCGGCCGGTCTGGCGATGGTCACGCGCGTGGGTAATCAGAAGCACTATCAGGCAAACACCCGCGCGCCGGTGTTCGAGGAATTGCGCGGTTTGGTGCTGAAAACCTGCGGCTTGGCGGATATATTGCGTGTCGCGCTTGCGCCTTTGGCGGACAGGATAATGGCAGCGTTTGTCTATGGTTCGATTGCCAAGGGCGAGGATACAGTCAAGAGCGATATTGACCTGATGGTGATCAGCGATACGCTGTCGTACCCGGACCTTTATGCCGCCCTGGAAAAGGCGACGCAGCAGCTGGGGCGGACCGTCAACCCGACCCTTTATAAAGCCCGGGAACTCGGCAAGCGTGTCAAGGAAGGCAATGCCTTCGTCCAGCGAGTCCTGGCACAACCGAAACTGTGGTTGATGGGAGACGAACGTGAGCTCGCCGCTTGAAAACCTCAGTGGACCCGGCAAATCCCTGCGCAAAGAGGCCGCGGATACGAAAGAATTCCAGGGGCTAAAGCGTTCTGGTCTGGCGCGCTTGTCCGATGCCGAGAAACCCGGGCTTTCGATGGAAGGCCGCTTTGATCTTGCCTACAACGCCGCGCACGCGTTGTGTTTGGCGGCGCCGCGTTGGCACGGCTACCGGCCCGGGAATCGGTATATTGTTTTTCAAGTGCTTCCGCATACGCTTGGGTTGGGGCCGGAGGTGTGGCGCGTTCTTGATAAATGCCACAATATCCGCAATCAGGGAGAGTATGAGGGCGACCTGAATGTGGATGATCAACTTGTTACAGACTTGATAGGCGCCTGCCGCGCAGTCGCCATTGCGGTGAACGCGCTTAAACCCCAGGGTGAAGCCTGGCGTTGGATGGCAAGGGAGGATTCAGCAATGCAACGCGGTGAGGTTGTACCCAGCACACCCTGCGGGAACTGCAAGCCCGCCCGCTACCGCCACAACGGCATCCAGCCCGACGGCTGCGTGTGCAATTTCCTGCTGCCGCGGCGCAGTGCTATGGCTATGACTACGGCTACAAGTGTAGTTACAAGCGACCGAATAAATAATCCTGGCTGGGTAGGGTTTTGACAGGAGATACGACCATGAAGGTATTGATTCTGGGTGGGGATGGGTTTTGTGGCTGGCCGACGGCTTTGCATCTGTCTGCTCTTGGACACGAGATCGCCATTGTTGACAATCTCTCACGCCGGAAAATTGATATCGAATTGGAGTGCGAGTCCCTGACGCCGATTCGTCCTATAAGTGAGCGTCTGCGCGTGTGGAAGGAACGTACAGGTCGGGAGATCACCTACCACCATTTCGACGTGGCGGAGAATTACCAGCGCCTTCTGGATTTGCTGGTGGCCTGGAAACCGCACGCGGTGGTGCATTTTGCCGAACAGAGGGCGGCGCCGTATTCGATGAAGAGTAGCTGGCACAAGCGCTATACGGTCAACAACAACCTCAATGCCACCAATAATCTGCTGGCTGCGATTGTGGAAAGCGGTGAGGATATTCATGTGGTGCACCTCGGCACCATGGGCGTGTACGGCTATGGCACCGCTGGCATGAAAATCCCCGAGGGCTATCTCAAGGTGAAGCTAGATGTCGGCGACGGCAAGTTGGTGGACAACGAGATTCTGTACCCTGTCAATCCGGGCAGCATCTATCACATGACCAAGACCCAAGATCAATTGCTGTTTTTCTTTTACAACAAGAATGATCAGGTGCGCGTCACCGATTTGCATCAGGGCATCGTTTGGGGCACGCAAACCGAGCAGACCAAGCTGGACGAACACTTGATCAACCGCTTCGACTACGATGGCGACTACGGCACTGTACTTAACCGTTTCCTGATGCAGGCAGCTGTGGGTTATCCGCTCACGGTCCATGGTACAGGTGGTCAGACCCGTGCGTTCATCCATATCCAGGATACCGTGCGCTGCATCCAACTGGCTTTGGAAAACCCCCCCAAACCGGGTGAAAGGGTGCTAATTTTCAACCAGATGACCGAATGTCATCGCGTGCGTGATTTAGCACGCATGATCTCCGAAAAGACCGGTGCGAAGATCGAAAACATCCAAAACCCGCGCAATGAAGCGGCTGAAAATGAGCTGTTCGTGGCCAATGATCGGTTTCTCCGCTTGGGACTGGAGCCGATCACGCTCAACGACGGTCTGATGGATGAGGTCACCGAGATCGCCCGAAAGTATAGCCACAGATGTGACCGTAGCAAGATCCCATGCGTGTCATTTTGGTGAGCACCACTATGGGTCACGGGCGGCCAAAATGCTACGGTTGAACCGGCAGTGGCGGTACCCAAGAGTGGAAACCGGTTGAGCGTACCTTCGTGAACCGAAGCATTATCCTGGAACATTTTCGTTTGCGTAGGACAAACCATCCACTCAACGTGTGGACTCGACTCGATTTTTGTTGTGTAGAATTAGAAGGCGGACAGTTACTCATTGAAGCTCATTTCAAAGTCGGTAATACTAACCGCGAGCATACCTTTCGCGCATACTCGTACGCATGCTTGTTCTGTCGAAAATTTTATTTTAATGGGCCACAGTATAGCGGTTCACCTTGATTATGATCCGAGTTGTAAAACTGATACCGAAGAGCAATGTGCCAGATGGCACTCTATAGATCTAAAAAAACCATTGCTGTTGGCTTACATTGGCTGGCACTTTGTGTGGCAGTACCGGCATGCGTTGCACCTGGACTTTCAAAATTTGAATTCGATCCCGCGCTGTTATTGGCGCTCGTTGTTTTAATGTATTGTGGAACCCGGCTTTCCATTCTTGCCGCTTACGGATTAAACAAGGCTGTTGAGCTGATGTTCTGGCTTTACTGCTATACATTTTTTGGAATAAGTGCATTTCTTCAGATCGCCGAGAATAAGTTTCCTTGGCCTGGCCAATATAGCTCAATCAGTTTATTTAGGGGTGAGCTAATTGTTCTGATTGGGTTGATAGCGTTTGATATGGCGCGGCCAATTAATCCGAAAACTAAGTTGTTGTATCGGCCAATTCACAAACCTAACTTTGAGATATCAAGGGCACGTCTTTATATTGTAAGCGCAATTGGCATTATGCTTATGATTTACGCCACCTACACACTAGGTGGCCTTGAAACACTTATCCTGAATCGTACTGCGCTGAGCTCTTTTATATCTCAAAGATATAATCTGTCAACAAGCTTAATTCTCACAGTTTTTGCCAAGACCGTAGTTTATGTGTTACTCGTTATCGCTTTGGCCTTGCGTCTGCGCTCTCATAAGCGAACGCTGCCTCTATCTATTCTTATTTTCGTACTCGGGTTATCCACGGCTTTAGAGAATAATCCTGTATCTACAGCGCGTTTTCAGGTCGGTACCATTTTACTCAGCATCTTTTTTGTATTGCCGTGGCAAAGGAAATTCGCGTGGATGACAGTTTATGGCATGATCATGATTATGATTGTGGTGTTCCCTTACGCCGATCTATTTAGAAGTAGCACCAATTTAAATATTGTGGAAACGATTGCTCATCGAGAGAGCAAGGAGAATCAACTTATTACTAAGCCTGATTACGACTCCTATCAGCAAGTGGTTAATGGCGTACGATTTGTTCAGCAGAATGGATTTCAGTTTGGCCGGCAAATAAGCGGCGCTTTTTTGTTCTGGGTACCGCGATCGATGTGGTCAGGTAAACCAATTCCAACAGGACAGCTTATCGCAGAAAAGATGGGTTATGGCTTCACCAACTTATCGGCACCGCTTTGGATTGAGTTCTTTGTGGATGGGGGTTGGTTGTTACTCATAGTGGGATTTTACGGTTACGGACGAATGGTTCGCTGGCTTGATCATATTCGAATGCAGAATGCACGAAAGATTACATTCGTATACTTGTTCGCAACCATTTATGCCGGCTATCAATTCTTTCTACTGCGTGGTTCATTAATGCCGGCGGTCGCATATTTATCCCCCGTCATTCCAATTATCTTGTGTTGCGTAAAACTCAAAAGAAGCCGCATGCGAGTCTTGTCTGTTGGGAGTAAAGATGCCGGTTTTGAAGAAGTACATGAAAAATGTTAAGGGCTGGCTACGGACGAGTGCCTGATAGCACACCAGCTCTGGCCACTGAATTACACGCGTACCAAGAACTCAAAGCATGACGAATCGACTACGATCACAAACGCCCTAATGGCGTGCATGCGTACCCGGCGCTGAGCGAATATTTTGCAACGAGGCAGGTACAACTGACGTTACTCCACCCGGTGCCCAGTGAAACTGAGCGAATACAACAACAGAGTTTTGAAATACCTCATAAGATCGAAGGGTGCAAGTGATATTGTCTTTTCTATGATTGCAAGGGGGGGCGGTGCGCCGCTTGCTGTTCTGGCAAATATCGTGATAGCACGATTGTTAGGAACTAATGGCTATGGTCAATACATGACGCTTTTGTCCGCGGGATTGCTTGTAGGTGGTATTTCTACTTTTGGTACGGGACCAGTTTGTACCCGAGAAATAGCAATTCAACGTGGCGCCGCACAGCAAACGGCTATCGGTATGATCGCACGTTGGGCATTACGTTTTACCAGCATTATCTCCATCCTTACCGTGTCTGTACTCTTAATATGGTTTGCCTTTTGTCCGGCTGCACCTGAATCAACTTGGCCGCAGCGGATTGCCGTCGTGTGGATCGTGCCGACCTCAGTTTGGGCCATTCTGGTGGTAAGCATCTTGATCGGTATGGGGCGGGTCGCGAAAAGCCAGATGATACAGAATGTCTGGAAGAATGGAATTGTGTTAGTCGGAGCAACAATCCTAATGTTTGTCGGGATACGGAATAATGTTGTAGCGCTGCTGTTTGTGCAAGTGATGGCATTTGCGGGGGCAGCGGCAGTCGGATTATGGTGGATTCGCAGGGCTCGCAGTACCGATGTGCCTCAGGGGTTTCAATCTCGTGATTTTAGTCTTGAGCTAGGTGCTACTGCACTGCGTACTTGGCGGTTTTCCGCAGGTCTTTTTTTTGCGGGTACCTTGGCCACACTATTGCTGGATAAGGTAGATGTGCTTATTGTCGATGCAGTAGGGGGTCAGACTATGGCAGGTATATTCGCTGCCGCAGCGCGACTTGGACAGTTGGCAGGTGTATCCGGATTGGTATGGACAGCTTGGCTGCAACCGCGTATGGCGTATCAACAGAGGCAGCGTTCCGGTGGGTCTCTTCGTCGGTTGCTTCGGATGGGAGTTATTGGCAACGTAAGTATAACGACAATCATAGTCGTGCTGGGTTGGTTGTTCGCAGATCAGATCATGGCGTTGCTGGGTAGCGGATTTGGCGCTGCTGTGGCACCGTTTCGTTGGTTGCTTGCCGGATATCTAGTATGGAGTATTTCTATACCATTTTATGTGTTCCTGTCTATGTCCGGTAAGGAAGCCTTGGTGGCGCGCATCTTTTGGATTCAGGTTGTAGTGACCGTGACGTTAAGTATTCCGCTGATTACACACTTTGGTGCGCTGGGCGGTGCTTGGGCGTGGAGCGGAGGTATGACACTAGCTGGGGTACTGTTCATTGTATTTGGTTTTCGCTGGTATGCTAGAAAACGACCATACTTAGAAGTTTAAGTGGTGCTGCGCGACTATGCGAATAAACTTAATTTTGTTAAGCGACCCGTCTCAAAACGTATTGACAAGACTATCGTGTTTCCCGGGTCTTTTCAGTTGAGGTATCTTTAATGAAGTATATACCTCTATTGATGTATCACAACATTGACACTGCCATTAGTGGAGCACTATCAAGTCTATATGTAACTCCACGCGAGTTTGCCAGACAATTGAATAGCTTGCGTGCACTTGGGTTCTCATGTCTTAGCCTTGCAAAGGCATTGCCATTTATAAAAGAGAACAGGGGAAAGAGAATCATCGTTATCACATTTGACGATGGCTACAAAGACACTCTGGAGAATGCACTCCCTATTCTGATGCGGTACGGATTCAGTGCCACTTGTTTTGTAGTCAGTAGCTTATTGGGCAAAACAAATAACTGGGACCGGGAGATAACGGCCAGCAGACCGCTAATGACTGTTGAGGATTTATATAAATGGCGTGCGGCGGGTATGGAGGTTGGAGCACATAGCCGAAGTCACAGGAATCTTCAAACATTGGATGACATTAGTTTGAGAGAAGAAGTTAAAGGGTCAAAATCAGATTTAGAAGAAATATTACAAACGGCAATAACGTGTTTTGCATACCCATACGGCCAGTATGATGATAGGTGCCGTAACGCGGTGATCTTGGCCGGTTATACCGCGGCGGTTACTGCCTCAGTAAGACGCCCACAGGAAGGTTATGATGTTTTCACTCTACCGAGAATTGGTGTTTTAAACCGGTCTTCCTTATTGCTTAAGATTCTTGCAAGCAGCTTCGTGCCAGATCCAATTTTCAGAAGAATATTCCCAAGATTAAGTGGATAAGGTCTTGGAGTGGCATTGATTTTTCGTACAACCGACAGGCTTGTCAGGGTAATGCAATACATACTACCTCATACCTTTTGGGACGCAGCTCCATGATTCGTTCCTTTTTTCGAACATTTCGGTTCATGTTAAGTCATCCGATAGGACGACGTCAGCCTTTTAAAACGTTGACTAGATGGTTGCGTTGGCAGACTGGAAGCCGGTTGCTCGGATGGCCTGTAGCGGCGCCATTCATTAGCTCGACTCGCTTGCTTTTGCGGACCGGTATGCGCGGTGCGACTATGAATCTTTATGTTGGGCTTTGGGAATTCGAAGATATGGCTTTCCTAATGCATCTATTGCGCCCAGGCGACCGATTTATAGACATTGGCGCGAACGTTGGTACGTACACTGTATTAGCAGCGGGTGTTCGGCAAGCCCATGTTATTGCAATTGAGCCTGTGCCGGACACGTATCAAGCCTTACTGGATAACATTCATCTAAACCGCCTAGGTGGTAAAGTTGTGGCTCACAACGTCGGTCTTGCTGCCAGGGAGGGCAAATTACCCTTTTCTGTTTCCGAGGGGCCTACAAATCATGTGTTGACTACGGCGGAGAATAGCGTTCCAGCAGCATGTATTCCGGTGAAGCGGCTTGACGATTTAGCTGCCGATTACGCCCCCACTGCCGTAAAGATTGATGTTGAGGGCTTTGAGCAAGAGGTCATCCGGGGAGGCCAGTCAGTGCTATCTAGTAAATCACTTATGGCCATGATCGTTGAACTCAACCAGTTGGGTGCGCGGTATGGCATTGACAACCACACAACCGACGCGATGCTCCGCAACTTCGGATTTTCGACGGTAAAGTATGATCCGTTTCGGCGACATTTGGAAATGGTTGCACTACCAAATTCGTCCGGAAATACGCTTTATATACGCCCATCCGAAGAGATGCAGTTGCGATTGAGAACCAGCCCACCGCTGGATGTTTATGGAATCAGAATTTAATGCAGAAAGTGTTGATAACTGTGATCTTCGCACCTCGGTTACGATTGTTATCTATTGCCCGTATAAACAACTGAACCCAGAAGCTGTGACCACTTACTTATGAATCGAAAACATTTGTGTGCATATCAGAGTTTTTAAAAACATCTAACCACGTTTTGTATATAGAAAGTTAAATCGAATTATGCAAAAAAACCAACGTCCTTTCGTAGTGTACTGGAACAATATCCCGGCTCCATACATGGTCGATCGGTTCAACGCGTTGGCTGAACGCGGGAGCCTAGATTTTGAAGCTTGGTTCAATGATCGTAACGAACCTACTAGAAGTTGGGATATCGATGAGTCTAATTGGCGCTTTCGTTATCGGTATCTGCCTGCATTTGCATTTGCAGGACGGCGTTTCCATTTTCCATTATTACTATTTATACGGCGACCGGATTTGCTAGTAAGTTTGTATGCTCAGCCATCATTTGTTATTGGGTGGCTTCTTGCCAAAGCAAAGAATGTGCGAACTGCATTTTGGGTAGAAGTGACTCACGACCGGTTGGTTGTTCGCCGAAGGTGGAAAGAATGCTTGAAAAGCATCATGTTCTCCAAAGTGGATAGAATCCTGACTGTAGGAAAAGATGGTAGGAGATATGCCAGACAATATGGAGCGCCAGATAACAGGATTGTCTATGTTGCGCACGTTATTGATGAACAGCATTTTGCTACTCTAAGCACGAAAGCCCGGCAAGAAAAAGATACATTGAAAAATGGTCTAGGCTTGCGTGGAACCGTATTCATATATGTGGGTAGATTCTTGAAGTTAAAGGGAGTTAACTATCTTCTTGAGGCCTTTGCGCAAGTCCAACGGTGCAGTACTTCAGAGGTAAGTCTGTTGCTAGTTGGGGATGGACCTGAGGAGGACACATTACGGAAACGGTCTAGAGAACTCGGAATTCGTAATATTGTATTTGCTGGATTTCAACAGAAAATTGATCTGCCACGTTACTATGCAGGCTCGGACATATTTGTGTTCCCAACACTTGGCGATACTTATGGTTTGGTGATAGATGAAGCTATGGCGTGCTCGTTACCTATTATCAGTACCAGCGCTGTGGGAGAGATTCGAGATCGAGTCGAAGACGGTGCTAACGGCTATATTGTGCCCGCCGAAGACAGTACCATCCTAGCCGAGCGCATGCTCCGACTTGCCCAAGACCCCGCATTACGGGCGCGAATGGGAGAGATCTCAATCGGGAAGGTCGTCGGTCACACACCCGAGAAATGGGCCGAAGACTTTGAGGAGATTGTGCAAGAAATCCTGATGGTGAGATGAATGTGTTCACATTGAATGTGGCCGGGACAACACAACGTACACGAAAATATCTACGCGACAGGAAGCAACACCCTATCTTCTTTTCAATTGGAATGATCGGAAGATATGTAGTTGATTTCTTCGATTAAACATACTGCGTGAGCAGTATAAAATGTTTAACAGATTGGTCTATTGAAGGATGCAATGCTACTGTGAAGTGTGGTGAACATTTGTCAATAAATAAGGATTGAGTTATGAAAAGTGATAACAGATGGCTACGTGGCGCCAGATTTTCAGCAGACACAAATGATTTCTCTGAAGAGATTGCGTTTAATGATCACAAGATCGTGTTCGTGCTAAAGCACTGCCGTGACAAAGACGTTCTCGACCTTGGATGCGTTCAACACAATCCGGAAAATTACAAGAGTCGATTTTGGCTGCACAAGGCATTGAAATCTGTTGCTAGATCGCTTGAGGGTATTGACCTCTATGAGCCTGGAGTAAGTTACCTAAACAGCATTGGCTTTAATGTATCACTTGGAGATGCACAAGCAATTAACAAGGATCGGAAATACGATGTAATTGTTGCGGGCGATTTAATTGAGCATCTAGAGGACTTTTCCGGGTTTTTTGAAAGTTGCAAGAAGCATCTCAAACAGAATGGAAAATTGATTATATCGACACCAAATCCTTGGTACTGGCGCAACATAGTTAAAGCATTGTTATTTTCTAGGGTTAGTAATAATCCAGAACACACTACCTGGTTTTGCCCTGTCACATTGGAACAATTGGCGGCGCGCCATGATCTGAAAATTGTGGATATTGAATTCGGATCACGTTATCTGCGAGACCGCCTCTTACCACTACCGAGGGGCATAAAACATACAAGCTTTCATTCTGTACTAAGAGTTGTATGAATAACAAAATTGTGATAACAGGCGGACGCGGTTTTATTGGGGTAAATCTTGCAACTCTGCTTTACAAAAGTCGCCCAATCGTAATCGTTGACAATCTAGAGCGCGCTTCGCCCACTGGTTGGGAGGCAGGTAATTTCGAGTTTGTTCAAGCGAGCATTCTAGACCACGCAGCGGTCACTGCCGCATTTCAGGGGGCTTCAGCTGTTGTTCACCTCGCAGCGTATGGTTCAGTAGTGGAATCAGTGACGGATCCGATAATGAATTTTTCTACCAATGTCCAAGGTACATTCAATGTGTTAAATGCAGCAATTACTGCGGGCATCCACCGTGTCGTGTTTGCTTCGACTGGCGGTGCGCTGATAGGCGATGCGCCTCCACCAGTTGACGAGGATTCTTTACCGAAGCCAATCTCGCCATACGGTGCCAGCAAACTGTGTGGGGAGGCGTATTGTCATGCATTTGCAAAATCACGTGGACTTGATGTTGTATGTCTACGTTTTGGCAATGTGTACGGTCCGCATAGCGCCCACAAAAAGGGTGCTGTGACCATGTTTATCAAGGCATTAATGTGTGACGAGCCGATCGTAATCTATGGTGATGGATCCGCTTCGCGTGATTATATTCATGTTGAGGACTTATGCTCGGGTATTCAGGCAGGCCTTGACACGCCGTCAATTGGCGGCGATGTTTTTCACTTGGCCACTGGACGTGAAACGACAATACTTGAGCTGGCGCATATTTTGCGTGAGGTCGCTGGGAAACCGAGTCATACCATTGAATTTAGACCAGCCCGCTGCGGCGAGGTCATGCGCAACTTTGCCCGCTACGATAAAGCTGCGCGAGTACTGGGATATGCGCCGAAGATCTCGCTGAAGGAGGGTTTGACGAAAACCTACCGATGGTTCGAGGATAACCGTGATGTTGTGCTTGACGCAGTGACAAGTGATTCATGATGCGTGTCTTAAGCGTGCTGCATTATCCCATATATGGTGGTCCGCATAACCGTAATGCGCAAGTTTCAGTTATCCTCCGAGCTAAGGGTGTGGAAAGCATTCTCCTGCTTCCCGAGGAAGCTGTCGATGCGGCGGCGCGGGTAGAGGCGGCTGGCGCAAAGACGCTAAGAATGCCGCTTGCACGTCTTCGTAAGACGCTACGTCCCTCAGAACATCTGCGCTTTGTCAGTTCATTTTTTCAGAACGTGCGTGAGATACAAAGTGTGATCCGCAAATACCGGATCGATGTGGTCGTTGTCAACGGTCTGATGAACCCGCATGCTGTCGTTGCCGCAAAGCGCGAAACTGTGCCGGTAGTATGGCAGCTACTCGATAGCTTTCCTCCATCATTTGTTCGTCGCATCATGCGGCCTCTTGTGAATCGTTATGCCAATGTCGTGATGTGTACCGGCTTCAACGTGGCTACCCAACATCTTGGAACGCTACGCACGATCAAACCGTTAATTCTTTTCTATCCGCCAGTAGATTTGCGCCGTTTTGATCCCCAACTGTCGATTCGACAGCTTGCCCGTGAGGAACTCGGCTTTGATCAGGGGAATCTTGTGATAGGGAACATCGCCAACGTCAACCCGATGAAGAATCATATGACCTTTATCAGGGCTGCGGTTCTGGTAAAACACGCATTTCCGCAGGCACGTTTTGTCATTTTCGGTCAGACCTACGAGAATCATCAGCAATACGCTAAGCGGCTATTTGCTGAGGCGACTAACTTGGGACTGAATATTGGTAAGGACCTGCAGATTGTCGATCCAGGCATGCGCGTGGCCGAGTTGGCACAGGCTCTGGACATCTACTGGCTCACCTCGAAGCCACGCTCCGAGGGTATATCGACTGCCGCGGAGGAAGCTATGGCTCTAGGACTGCCTGTGATCTCGACCGAGACAGGCTCGATGAGCGAAATCGTGCAGCACGGCAAGACTGGCTTTATGGTACCTCCCTATGACGTGGATGCGATTAGCAGGTACACGTTGAGGCTGGCCGATGATGCTGTGTTGCGGCAAAAGCTTGGCAATGCTGCACGCCAGTTTTCGCTCGACCATTTCGGTGCCGAGCGATGTGCGATGTTGCACCTCGTAGCCTACCGTGCGGCACTTGGTGACAAGCAGGCCTTGCATTGCCTTCAGACATTGTAATGAAACCCTTTCAACTGAAAGATGAAAGCCGACGCTGTGCAATGGGCGTAGCGGGATGCCGTGTGTGGGACCATGGAGCGCCTGCCCGCAAGCGAGAGGGGCTTGGATGAAGCGTTCCGGGAAACTGAGACGTATTCTGGTCAGTCCGCGACTAGCGCGCGCATTGCTGCGCCATGGGGTTGCAGCGTCCGTAGAACACATCGCTGCGTTGCGCGACTTGCAATGCAGAACAGTGGTTGATATCGGCGCCAACCGCGGCCAGTTCGCCCTGGTAGTCAGGCATTGCTTTCCGGATGCGACGATTATCTCGTTCGAGCCATTGCATAGACCGGCGGAGGTATTCTGTCGGGTGTTTAAGGTTGATATTAAAGTCGAATTGCACCAAGTAGCAATCGGGCCTGAAACGGGCACCGCGATCATCCATGTTTCCGGGCGTGATGATTCTTCTTCACTATTACCCATCACGGCTCTGCAAAACCAGATATTCCCCGGCACGCAGGAATCCGGCACCGAGACGATCAAAGTCGGGCGCCTGGAGGAGTTTGTTTCAGCCGAGGAGACTGAACCTCCGGCCTCGCTGAAGCTGGATGTGCAGGGTTATGAACTGGAGGGTCTGCATCGGGACGTGGCACCGAGCCTGGAGCCTCTGCGCGTGCCGCGGCTGATGACGCCTGGAGCGGTGGTGGACATCGACGCCAATGCGGGTGCTTGCTATCATCGCTCCGTGAGTCAACGCGTGGATCGAGGATGAGTGCATTATGAATTGTCAGTTGGCAACGGAATCGGGGCGGATGGCGATTCACACGCGAGGCGGCGCCGCGACGTTAAAGCGGAGGATGGACCTCGCTCGAATCCGTGTCCAAGGCCGAGACGTGTCAGGCGCAGGCAGTCAGGATCATGGGAGCGGCAGGCCATGAAACCTTCGCAAGCCCTCCTCGCGCATCGGGACGAACTGTGTCGTATCGTTGAGAAGTTCGGCGTGACTCGCCCACGTGTGTTCGGTTCTGTGGCCTCCGGCCAGGATGACGATGGCAGCGACCTCGATCTGCTGGTGGACCCGAGCGCCTCGACGACGCTGTTCACGATCGCTGCCTTGCAGGATGAGGCAGAGCAACTCCTTGGTGTCCGGGTTGATGTGCTCACTCCGAAGGCTTTGCCAAAGCGTTTCCGCGACAATGTCCTGGCTCAATCGGTGCCCCTGTGACCAGGTACGCGCCCAGGGCCGCCGACTACCTCCGGCACATTCTGGACGCGGTCGTTCGCAATCTCGAGATTCTCGGCGAAGCCGCCGTGAAGTTGGACCGAGTCGCGCCCGCGGTGGTCGCAGCGGCTGGCGATATCCCATGGAAACACATGCGCACCATGCGCAACAAGGTCATCCACGACTACTTCGAGGTCGATGTTGGTGTCGTTTGGAGCACCGTCAAGAACGATCTGCCTCGCTTGCGGGAGCAACTTGGGCGGCTGCTGGATGCGCAGGACCACCTGACCGACACCCAGCACAGCAACACGGGCGGTGGCCCGGAGAAACGGCGGTGAAGTGGGGCTGCAAGCGCGCGGATCTCACTGGCTACGGCCGGTGAGCGTGACGCGCAAGCTAAGCAAGGCGCTGCGTGTTCTGGCGAGCCTGGATCGCTGCTGGTGGAGGGCGCTGTGCCGGGGCGTGGCGCCAAGTCTGGAGCATCTGCGGGTGCTGCGCATGGTGGGCGCTGAGACGGTGGTGGATATCGGCGCCAACCGCGGCCAGTTTGCCCTGGTAGCCAGGCATTGCTTTCCGGATGCGGTGATTATCTCCTTCGAGCCACTACGTGGGCTGGCGGAGATATTCCGCAAGGTCTTTGAAGGCGATACCAACGTCGAATTGTACGAAGTGGCGATCGGGCCT
>Ga0307372_10008427_pt1 | contig 14506 bp, 17 predicted proteins | sample OX1MG_FD_202533 | JGI IMG/M metagenome (GOLD analysis project Ga0307372, IMG submission 202533) | Soil microbial communities from Risofladan, Vaasa, Finland - OX-1 | ecosystem: Environmental > Terrestrial > Soil > Coastal area > Acid sulfate soil | place: Finland: Risofladan, Vaasa | collected...
CCGGCGGCGAAGACGTTCCGCTGGAGCGCCGGGTGAAGGGATTCATGCCGTTCTGCCGCCTCTCCCGCAACTTTTTGACCGCCTGCGATGCGCGTTATCGGCAGGGGTGGAGCGGGCATTGCGAAGTACTCTGGCCGACGGTGGCCAGCCTCGCGGGCCTGAGCCTGGAGGATATCGGCGGTAACGGCAGTTTCACGCCGGTGGAGCGCCGCGGGCGCTACTACCAGAACACTCCCTCGGAATGGTCGCAGTTTCCCGGAACGTTCGTCTATCGGCCGTGCTTCGCCGATCGCAACCTTTTCGGACCGCAATGTTATTTCAAAGGCACGCTATGGCATCCGGTGAAGGAGTAGAGCCGTGCGTCGATTGTCGAAGGCGGGGCCGAAGGCGCACGCCCACTTTCCGAACAACGCCGCCACGGCTAACGTCATAGGCGCTCGACGTGCGAGCACGGAGGGGTGGCCGAGCGGTTGAAGGCACCGGTCTTGAAAACCGGCAGCGGCGAAAGTCGCTCGTGGGTTCGAATCCCACTCCCTCCGCCATATTTCAATCCACAGATCTCCGATGACGTATAGAAAGCCCCATAATAACCGAGCTTTCTACTGTCGGAGCGTCCAATGCAGTCCAGAATGATGCGTTGCAATCTACCCCAGAATGGGGGTATTTATTAGGGGTATGTCGGAAAGCAGTAGGGGGTAACTCGGTATGCTGAGCGACACGGCAATCAGGCGGACCAAACCGAAGGAGAAAGCTTCTAAGCTTTTCGATGGGCACGGTCTCTATCTGCTCATCGCTCCTACGGGCGGGAAGTGGTGGCGGCTCAAGTATCGATTCAGCAGCAAGGAAAAGCTCTTGGCTCTCGGCACGTACCCCGAAGTGAGCCTCAAGGAAGCGCGGGAGCGATGTCACGAGGTGCGCAAGAAGCTGGCGGCAGGGATTGATCCGGGCGCGGAGCGGAAAGAGGCCAAAGCAGCGGCGAAGGCGCAGGCGACGGAAAGCTTTGAGGCTGTCGCGCGGGAATGGTTTGATAAATTCTCGCGCTCCTGGGTGCCCGAACATGCCGCGATAGTGATGCGCCGACTGGAAGCGAATGTGTTTCCGTGGCTCGGGGTGCGTCCGATAGGGGAAATCACGGCGCCCGAGGTGCTGACGGTACTGCGGCGGATTGAGGCCCGCGGTGCATTGGAAGTAGCGCACCGGGTCAAACAGGTCGTGGGACAAGTCTTCCGGTATGCGGTGGCTACTGGGCGAGCGCAGCGCGATCCTACGGGCGATCTTCGCGGCGCGTTGCCGCCGCCGCCCGAGAAGCACCACGCGGCCCTCACGAAGCCGGCCGACGTGGCGAACCTGATGCGCGCGATCGATGGTTACAAGGGTTCGTTCATCGTGCGATGCGCGCTGCGGTTCTCGGCTCTGACGTTCGTGAGGCCCGGCGAGTTGCGCAAGGCTGAGTGGGCCGATCTCGATTTAGACAACGCGACCTGGCTCATTCCGGCTGCACGCATGAAGATGAAACGCGATCACCTTGTGCCGCTGTCGCGGCAAGCGGTCGAGGTTCTGCGCGAGCTTAATCCACTGACAGGCTCAGGCCGATACGTGTTCCCGGGCGCGCGCGCCGCTGGCCGGCCGATGAGCGAGAACGCCATCACGGCGGCGCTGCGGTACATGGGCTATGAGCGCGGGCAGATGACGGCACACGGCTTTCGCACGCTGGCAAGCACGCTGCTCAACGAGATGGGCTGGTCGGCGGACGCTATTGAACGACAGCTTGCGCACGCGGAGCGCGACGGAGTGCGCGCGGCTTACAATCGGGCGGAATATCTGGCAGAGCGACGCCGTATGATGCAAGCGTGGGCCGACTACCTTGACGGCCTGATCACTACGGGAGCGACGGTCGTCCCTTTTCGCGCAAGTGCGTAACCGCAACCTAGTTCGCGCGCGGATGCCCGCTTAAGAACGCCGCGAGCGCGGTGCTTATCGGCGCTTTCCCGCGGGCCGGCGCGAGGCGGTTGGCGCCTCGTTTCCGAGCTGGTCGAGCAGGGCAAACAGGTCGCTCGCGCGCCAGCAGGTCGTTCTTGGCCCGAGCTTGATGGACCCGGGAAAGCGGCCCTCGCGTACGCCATTCCACCAAGCTGAACGACTGATAGGGATCAACTTGAGGACTTGCGGCAGTCTCAAAAGCGCTGCGGCGTCGATTTGTGACCGGGAAGCCGAGATTCGCGCCGGGGCATCGACTGCTCGATCGAGCGAAGGCTTTAGATCACTAGGTGCATACATTACGCCTCACGGCTTGAATAGAAGACATTCATTCGCGGCCCTAGAGCATAGCGGGGCCCGCAACCTAGTCCAGTCAGTTCGGCCAAACTCTCCACAGACGCTGTTGGCCGTCGGAAAGGCCGCACAATCGGCTTGGTTCCCGCCCTCAGCGCCCGTTCCGCAACGGAAGCCTGCCCAAGTCGTCGACCTCGAGGGGTGGTTCAGTCCCTCCCTCCATTAACCGCAATCCAGTGGCTAGTCAGTCCCTCCCGACGTTCAAAAAAGAGCCGGAGATTCAGGGCTTTTTATTCCTTTTCGGGTCCGCGAGATGTGAAGTGGCAACTGCGGCACTTCCCCTCTTGCCCTTAATCAATCCCTGATGCGGCCATGGTCGATATTTGCCGTGCAGCGTCCCATTAGAGCCGTTCTGCCGCGTCGGGCATGTCCGAGTTCGTCTTCTCGGCTCGAAAGCGCCCTGAGCGATTTAGTACGGCTAGGTTCGCGCGTTTGACAGGCACGCTCCCCAGCATTTCGACTTTCACGATGGCGCCTGCCGGATGATAGATATTCGCCCGGAGCCTGGCCAAGCCTGAGTTGGCGCAGTTGCTAATCTCGACGATCCGCCCATCCGCGAACCTGACACGATAATCATGACGCTTGTTTCCGGCCATTAGATGTTAAAGCCCAAAGCTTTGAGGAGGACCGAAGGAATCTGCGGAACCTGCACCGGGGGCACTGGCCGAAAGCCGCCCGGGAATCCCGAAGTAGGACCACCGCTGCCGCCGCCGACCGCTGGAGCCCGCGGCGCAGGTTGCCCACGAGAGCCGGTGAGGGCCGAAGCGCCCTTGAGTGCAGACCCGAGAATGCCTAGTACGTTCAAGCTTCCATCGGGATTAGTCAGACCAAGATCGTTTAAGCTCGGGATGTAGGTGCTGAGACCAATCGAGCCCGCGCTGCTGCTTCCGCTCGGGTTCGCGCCACCCTGACGCACCACAGGGCCGGCTAGCTCACCAGCGGTCAAGTCTTGGAGCCCACCGTCACGAGGCGCGGCCGAAGCGCTGGCGTCTGATGTCGAAGCCGGTTGAACCCGCCTGAGGCGTCGAATCATAGCCGGGGACACCGCGCCACCCGTCCCGGCCGGCTCGATGTGAGTCGATCCGAGCGGCGGCGCCGCCTCGCTGAATAGGCCGGGAAGAAGCCCGGCCGCGACAAAGGCGCGGATTAAGGCGGTGAGATCCATTCTAGTAAGTCTCCTGATTTACAGTTTCAAGCATATATGGGTCTCTCTCCCCCCTCTGCTCTTAGGGGGAAGAATAACTAGTGGGAGATTGGGAGTTTGTTGGTGGTGACGCCGGGGGTTCAAAACGCCGAGGAGTCGAAGGTCAGCCCGGATGGTCATCAAACTTGGCCGACTCCCAGTCTCGCGGCAAAGCCTCTCAGCTATCTGCTTGAGAGTGGGAACGGCCACCCGGCACATCTCCTGAATCGACTCCCGCCGTAACTTTGCTGCTGCGGCCCTGGTGGAGGCATGAATCATCGGCGCCAAGTATTGCTCGCCGCCCTTGAGATGCTGTGCCTCTTCCGGGGTGATTCCGAGCCATAGGCCAATTTTGTAGTCGCGTATGCGACGATGTTTAAATTTGAGGGCCCCGCGAATCTCGGCCGGTTCTAGCGATGGCCAGCAGCGCTCGCGAGCGAATTGAGAGACCCTCGCGGCGTGATCGGGCCCCGAAAAGGTGAATATGTGGAAAAGAATCGTCGCGTAATTGCGGCAGCCTTCACGAAACCAGCCGCCGCGCAGCTCCATCAGCGTCTCAAGGTCAGATAGTCGCTGCTCATGGAGCGCCCGCCAACCCGATGACTGCCTAGAGGATTTTCGATCCGCATACGCTGGGGCAACCTGCCGCGACGGTACGGCCAAGGGCGGCGGGACGAAAGCCGAAAGCGTCTCGGGTACGTTGAGGCGATGCGCCAGCTCGCGCATCGAGTACTCAATCGGACGCCCGTCGTGATCAAAGTTGATGGTGTAAGCAACCCTTGTTCCGCTTTTCGAGTTAATAGATTCAGGCAGGCGAGTCAGCCGTTCGATCGAATAAGCCGCGTCGTCCACGGGCAGCCCGGCAGAGTGCGCTATCCCGGCGATCTTGCGTCCTAGCCTTATCCAAAGCGCGCGCGAGTTGGGCGCGGCCGGCAACGAACGGCCAGGAGCGCTGTCGTCACAAAGGCACCAGAAAAGCCAAAAGCCTCGGCCCGAGTTGACGATCATGCTCGGCTGAGGCAAGACGCCATACGCGATCATCGCGTGGATGTTCAGCAGTCCCATTCGCACGGCCTGTTGTGGGTCCGCTGCATCGTGGTAGTCGACATCCACCCAACAGGCATTGATGTGGCCAACGAGCTTTGCATTGCGCCACTTTCCGCGCAGGCCGTTGATCGAGTAGTACGCATCGCGCGTTAGCTGCTCGAGCAAAGCCGGGAACATGTCATCTAGTTCATGCGGTCTAAGTGCCCCGATTAACCTGAGATTCGGGCCAGCATGAAAGCTGATATATCCGTCGTGCCGGTGAAGCACTTTGAGCGGCGACAAAATGGCGTCGAGGTTTCGCTGGGCCGCTACGGGCGCGAGAGTCGATAGTGCGGCCGCCATTCAAGCCTGCTCTCCGGCGCTCGGCGTAGCGCTCGCTGGACCCGCAACGGGTGACATCTGGTGCACCCGACCCCTGACATCTGGTGCACCCGACCCCTGACACAAATCGCGCTCGCCCCCGACACTAGGTGCGTCCGGCGAGTCGGACTCATCGCAGTCTGTTCTCGTCCGCTTTGGCGGCTCAGGTGGGATCAAAAGAAATAGCGCTCTCGACTCGCCCTTCCCCTGGGACTCGAGTTTGCCTTCCTTCCGCAAGAAGGCGACCCTCCGCGCTATCGTCCGCGGAGTCACATCGAGCCGCTTTGCGAAAGAAGCGAACGCACAAGGCTCGCCGAGGCCCGCGATCAACGCTCCTAGCCGCTTCTCGCCTGGCGGAATTTCAGGGTCGCGTAAAAACCAATTCGGGATAGGGCACGCTTTGCCCTCTTCTTGAAAGAAGTCATTGACAAAATAGAGCTGCGCCCGTGTGATTGTCGGTTCGCCTGCGCACGCCGGGTAGGCCAAGATATTCTCGCCGGCCCGAATGCGACAGTCTGCTTCGGGATAGTAGAATCGGACCGGGCCGCGTACCTCGTCTGGCTCAACTGGCTGTAGGGCGCCATCTTCGATCAGCCAGGAGATCGCCTGCCGCACCGCGCGTACACACAATCCCGACTCCAGTGCGATCTGTTTCGCGCTCGGATAGGCAAGCTCCCGATCGTCCCGATGGGAACGATACAGGGCATACACCAGCCAAATTACGTCAGTCGGGAAATAAGGAAGGAGCCAGGTTGTTTCATTCGAGTAAGGATCTTCATCCGGGTAGAGGCCGATCGTGTATTCGCCTAGAACTGTAAAGCCGGTGTCGAGAGGCGGAGGTGAGATAGAATCGCGGTTCATTCATAAACAACGCCTTTTAGCGATTCCCGATCGCGTCATTCGCCGGTGCGGCCGATCTTACGGCGTTGGATGCTAGCCACTCCAACAGCTCGGGCTGAGAATACCGGACTAGTTTTCCGCACTTATGGTAGGTTGGTCCCCTTTTTCGGAGCCGCCAGTTCTCTAGCGCCTTTTTGGAACATTGAAGGAATTGCGCTGCCTGCGCTGGGGTGAACAGCGCGGCGGAATCTCCCTGGAGCATTACCTCTCCCCCGGGCCAAAAGAAGCCGTAACTTTTGAAACTGTGGGATGCGCTCGATTACGTGCGAGTGCGGCACGGTGGTCGATTACTCGACCCGCCCGAATTGGCTCGGGACGCAGCCATCGCAAAAAGGCCAGTGCGATCCTGGGAACCCTGGATGCGGCAGCGCGAACGAATGGGGTTATCCGCCAGGGACCCAATCACATTATGTTCACAATTCGCGAATCTTGACTAGCCTATTTTTGAGGGCTGGGAAGGTGCGACGGCGCACTAGCGTGGTCGCAGGTGGTGAAATGGGCGAAGATTTGACTAGGCAGTGCGCGGCCTTTTCCGTTTGCAGGCTACCCCGAACTTAATGTCGAAATAGCTCGTCAAGGATCAATCATCCAGCTCGAAATGACGCGGAACTAGGCCGCTAGACCGCAAGTTCGGGATTCCCGTCCGGCCATCGGACGGGAAAATTAACCGCGTTTGCAGATTTGTACTCTATTGTGTTATGACGCTGTTGAGCCTATTTTATAGGACCTATCACCGGAGGTTATGGCAAATGACTTGCTTAGCAGTTCGAGGTATCACAACAGCCGTTTTGATCGCCTCGTTCGTCGCTCTGAATGGTTGTTCTGTGGTTATGGAGGCCACCCGGCCGGATCCCATCGATACCTCACAATTTGCTGTGGGCGAACCACGTCTTCAAGTGGTGGAGGTGCTGGGCGCTCCCGCGGCCACTGTCAATCAGAGCGATCAATCGTGCGACGTCTACAAGCTCTACACGCACGGTCCTGGTGGAGCGGGAAAGGGTGCAATAGCTGCCGGCGAGGCTGTTGCAGACGTCTTCACTTTGGGCCTAGCCGAGGTAGTTACGTCGCCGGTCGAGGGTGCGACTCGCAACGCTAAACACACAGTGACGATGTGCTACGACAAGGACTTAAAACTGGTTTCCCAGAACGAATCCGAATAAGAGGGAGGCTTCAGCCTTGAAGCAGTATCCAGTTGCGTGGATCGTCTACCCAATCGCCTTGCTCCTCTTTGGGTGCGCTCCGAACCGCGAAGAGTGGATGTCACGGGCGGCAACGCAACAAGCTCAGGTCGCTACTGGCTCAATCGGCAACGAGCAAAAAATCAGAAACGAGTCTCGTTTCGGTGCTCAGGTGCTGCGCACTCTCTCTGAGCAGGCGTCAAAGGCCGCTCCAAACGCGGGCCAAAACAAGCAGGCCGCCATAGCCTTCGCCCAGAACGCGATCTTGATAAGCAGTGGACTTGACTCAATTGCGGACAGCCAAACCGACGCGCAGTTCACTGAGGCGGTTTGGGCAATGTGCGATTCCGATCGTCGGACGGCCGCTCCGTTCGTGGGGCAAATGCTCCTTGGGATAGCTAACACGGCGCGAGAGCGAAGCGTGTCCGATCCCTCGCACACGCAGGTGCTTGAACACACGGCAACGTACATGGACACGTTTGGCGAACGGCTGATCAACATACCTTCGGAATGCGATCACGCTAACGCTGCCATGGCAGAGGCAAACGCAGAGGAGCAAAAGGCCGAAGCTGAGCATCGAGAGAACGTGAATACCGCTGTGACAGCCGCAGCGCTCGTTTTTGCGGGAGCGGTGATTTTAGGAAGCTCGGCGGCATCGGTTGCGGCGGCCGAAGCGAGCCGACCCGTGATTATCCAGGAACCAGCCCCGGCGCCTAGCAACTGCGTCTATCACGACGGCAACAGCTACACCTGCTATTAGTCTCTCCCCCCCCCCGCCGAGGTTGGCGCCGCCAGGTGGTCGACCCCGACCCGAGCGCGGGATCGAGCGGCGCGGTGATGACGAGGAGATTGTCAGCCGGGTTGCCGCGCGGGCCCGGCGAACGCAGCTTTGCCGAGACGTAGTGTGCGCCCTTGCCATCTTTGTACGCAGATAGCTTGCAGCGGTCACAACGAAACCACTGCTGGCCGGCCGCGCGGTTCGGGTCGTGCGGTGCGACGGGCCGCATGGTGTGCCGACATTGATTGCACTTGAGACCACGCATCGTGATTGGGATAGCAACTTGGGACGGGCACGCGCAAATCGCGCCCGCGTTGATGTCAACAACCCCCAAGCGGGGAAGGGGTGCAACGGAAACCATCCGCGGATCGCGCGGCGCCGAAAATTAAAACATCCGATACCGATCTCCCCTTCAAAAAAATGCGGCGGCGAAAAAAAAGAGATGCCCACCCGCGCGGCGGGCCAAAAATCGACGCCGGCCAAAAAAGAGACCCGTTGCAAACGCTCCGGCCGGGGCCAAATGTGACGAAAATCCCTGTGTTCCTTAGTGCGTGGGTGGGTGAAATGATGGCCGGGTCGCTGGAACCCTTGACGGGGCTAAGGTATCCCATAGGCGTTAGGGGAGGTAGGCTCGATGGTGCGTCGTCTCGATGCGACCCGGTGATCGGTGATCGTTCACTACGCTGCGACGCCGGAAGCGCGTACGGAGGCTGCTAGTGCCGCCGCCCGTGGCGTATGCGGCCTGTTGCGCGATCTGGCGTCGAACTTCGGGCGAGAGGTTAATAGCTCGTTGCTTGCCGCCTCGCCGACCTGCTGCCTCTCTGTCCACTATACTTGACAGTATCAGTTAGCCGGTTCCGCGCAAGCAATTCGCTATCCGATTGACTTGCGTGCGTGTTTAGTTCAATACGTACCACGGGAGGAAGACGCATGAACAAGGATCAGGATTCGGCTGTTGTCTCGACGAGGTACGGGCGCTTCAGGATCACGCCGTGGAGTATGAGCCATATCGACATCGACTGCGGTGAGGGGAACTCGGTAATGATGGAGAAGCGCGCAAACCGCTGGACGGTCCAACCGTGTACTGCTCGCGCACGCCCTGAGCTAGCGAAGGCAATCATCGGCGCGGTGGAGAAATGGATCGCGGCAAACCCAGCTCGCTTTCGCGAGTTGGCGCGCCGCAGTTTAGAGAGCGAAGTGTGCACCAATTACCTGCCCGAGGAACTCGTTACCAACACGCTCACGCAGCTTCGTGCGAGGGTCGAGGTTTTGAAGGCGGGCGGCGGGACGATCGCGGGCTTCGATCTTTCGCACTACGAGTACGTGCTTGAGCTGGCGACTTCGACGATCGCCGAACTCAAGGCACTGGATGCGGCCGATCGAAGGCGAGCAGCAGCATAAGGGACTAGCGCATGGGACTAGCGCGGGACCGGGCCGGGGTGGGACTAGCCCCCGGCTTTTTTCTTTGTCTGAATCACTTCAAAGCCACCTTGAACACGTCCGTCAAGGGGTACATTTGGGGGTAGTCGAAGATCGATGTGTGGGGGAAGTCCTATAAACCTTACGATTTTTGACTCTATGCGGTTCCCACCCCCTCCGCCAGCGAGTTCTCAAGGTTGAGTGATTCGCGCAAGGTCCGCCAAATCCGCGCGTGGGTGGCTCTCGACGAGTCCAAAGCCACCAGAGAAATGCCAATCCAGGAGATGTCCGCGCGGTTCGCCTGAATTCCCTCGTTTGGCTTTCGGCGGTGGACTTTGGTGCCCAGAGCATGATTCTGTTATACACAGATTCGGAGAACACCTAGACATAATGTAACTCGGACAAAATCTACGAATCGTCGATAGCGGTTCGGTGCGGAGCCACAGGGGACCAGCGATGCCCAGGTTCGACACGGTCGTAAGGAACGGGATGATCATCGACGGGACTCGCGCACCGCGCTATCGCGGCGACCTTGGGATCAAGGACGGCAGAATTGCCGAGATCGGCAACCTCGACGCCGGCGACGGCGCAAGCGAGGTCGACGCGGCCGGCCTGATTGTCGCACCTGGATTCGTCGACCTGCACACGCACTATGACGCGCAGGTTTTCTGGGATCCCCACTGCTCGATTTCGGGATGGCATGGAGTGACCTCGGTCGCGATCGGCAATTGCGGCTTCGGCTTCGCCCCCGTGCGGCCGGAACAGCGCGAGCGGGCGATGCTCACCATGACTCGCCTGGAGAGCATTCCGTATGCCTCGATGAAGGCCGGTCTGCCTTGGGACTGGGTAACGTTTCCGCAGTTTCTCGATAGCCTGGAGCGCCAGCCCAAGGGCCTCAATCTGCTGCCCTGCGTCCCGCTCGGCCCGCTCATCACGTGGGTGATGGGAAGTCCCGAGGAGGCCAAGCATCGGGCACCCACCGCCAGCGAAGAGCGCGAGATAGTTCGCCTTTTCAGCGAAGCGATGGACGCCGGCGCATGTGGCTGGTCGGCGCAACGCTTGCACCCGGACGGTCCGGTTTGCCTCCAGCGCGACTATGACGGCACGCCAATGGTCACCGACGTCATGGGCGACGAGACCTGCCGCAACCTGGCCCGCGAACTCGGCCGGCGCAATTCGGGTTTCATGCAACTGTCGATGGCTACCGCGGATCCCTTTCACGATCTCAAAGAACTCGAGGCGCTCGCCGAGCTGAGTGGGCGCCCCCTGATCTACCAGGCGCTCGTCGCATTTGACCGCGAACCGGAAATCCATCGCTTCCTGATTGCATGGTTCGACCATTGCCATGCCAGGGGATTGCGCATCTACCCACAGGCTCACACCAACACTACCAGCTTCACTTTTACCTTTGCGGACTGGAATCTGTTTGACGACTCCGAAGCCTGGCGCGAGGCCACCTTGGGCAGCGCTCAGGAGAGGTTAATGAAACTGAGCGACCCGCGGCGCCGCGCGAAACTCAAGGACTACGCCAACGGTCAACGCTTGGTGACTGGTGATCTGGAGAATTTTGTAATCGAGAAGATTTATACGCCTCGGTTCAAGCACCTGGAGGGTCTCACCCTGAGGGACGCCGGCGGGAAGATGGATAGACATATCGTCGATACGATGCTCGAGATCGCGATTGCCGATGAACTGCGCACGGTGTTTGATGCGCCACCGCCGCATACCCGCCTGGACCTGCTAAAGGAAATCGTCAACTACCCGTATACAATTCCGGGCCTTTCCGACGGAGGCGCGCACACTAAATTTTTCTGCGGCGGACGTTATCCGACCGAGTTTTTGGCTTCATTTACCCGCGACCACGGCATGTTGAGCCTGGAGGAGGCGCATTGGAAACTGAGCGCGTGGCCGGCGATATGCGCGGGGCTTTCGGACCGCGGCGTGCTGCGCGAGGGATATGCGGCCGATATCGTCATGTACGACTACGACCGTTTGGGGATGGAACCGAGCGTGGTGGTGCACGACCTTCCTGGCGGCGAATGGCGGCGCGCGCAACGCGCCCGCGGCTACCGTTACATCATGGTCAATGGTGAGGTCACGCTCGTGGATGGTCAACCGACGACGGCCTTGCCGGGTTTGTTGCTGCGACAGGGAAATCGCCGGAACAAGCCGCAGATTCGTCGCGCGATCTAAAGCTGGCAAAATCGAAAAGATGCTCGGCATTTGTTAGCCAAGCGGACCGATATGCTTTTGCCTTTGATAGAAAAAGGCACCAGTCAATCATTCGGAAACGACAACCGATCTATATTTACTTCAGGAAGGCCGGCATCGGACGGGCTTGACAGACAAAGCGACGAATTCGCGGAAGCTGTTGCTGAGCGCGCAAACGCTCGAGCCAAAGCGAATAGATTACTCGTGGCTGCCGAGGAGCATGTTGGCGGAAACGGTCTCGCCCCTTAGGAACAGCACATGGCAGGAGTTCTCCAGAAGGTGCGTCAAATACAGGCATTCATCCAACGTTTCGCCCAAAGCAAAGGTGCCGTGACCTCGCACTGCGACGATCTTATTCTCTATCAGCGCTCGGGCGATGCTTGCGGGATCTTCACCCAGCTTTTCCTGGTCCTGGGATTCCAGAACGAGAGTTTGGCCGAGCGCGTCTTTGGCTTCGTTGTAGGCCGGCGGGATCCTTTGGTCGCAAACCCAGCTGGCTGCGACGGTGTAGAGTGGGTGACAATGAAGGACCGCGCCGCGTCCGCGGGCCGCCTGTTTGTAGATTCCGCGGTGAACGTAGAACTCACAGGAAGCTTCGCCCCGGTCAGTCTCGAAGGGCTTGACAACGATCAGGTCTGAGCAGGGATTAAGACCCCGAAGGGATCGGCCGCTTTTGGTGATGAGGATATTATCTGTGGACAGGAGGACCGAAACGTTGCCGGACCTCAATGAATTGAGACCGAGTTCCCACGTCGCCTGGGCAGCCTTGACGATCTCGCTTCGTGTCGTCGGCGAGTCCTCGTACACGGCGGTTTCCTCCATTTGGGTCAGAGCAACGCGTGGTTAGCGCTTTATGGGCCTGAGAATCCGTACTCAGAAGCAGCCGATTTTCGTTCCCTTCGCAGGGCAAGTTAGTATGCTCTTCCGTCAAGGTCAACTCACTTAGCCCACGTTAGTTCCAGTTACGTTAAAGCGTGGAGGGAGCGCCAGCCGTTCTTCGCGTCCATTCGTTCCGAACTCCGGACCGTCCAATGGACCGTGGCGTTCCTGGAGGCTATCCGTTCTCGGCCGCAAGAGGGTCGGTGGAGCCGTTGCGCATATGGCCAATATTCGACCAGAATAAGAACGAGCACCGACAACGACGTGATCATTTCCGACAGCCGTACCCCTCGATGCGTCGATGCGGGTCGAGCAGGTCGCACGCTGATGGCAGGGATCTGAGGCCCCCCGGCGGGGTCTGGGGAGGACAAAGCTCATGCTCGTGGCGTTCGTGTTAATGAAGACAGAACCCGCGCACATCGACGATGTCGTCAAGGCGTTGGTCGAAATGGAAATCGTCGAGGAAATGCATTCGCTCGCCGGCGACTACGACCTTATCGTTAAGGTGAGGGTTGAGGACTTCGACCATCTGGCACGGCTGGTCGTCGATCGGATTCAGCGGGTGCAGCATTTACGCGAGACCAAGACGCTTATAGCCTTCGACGCGTACAACGTGCCGAAACTGCGGAAACCCTAGCCCTATAAGCCAGGGAACCCGGTCTGTATTTCGATCTTTCCGCGCCAAGACCATCGAGGCCGAGTACGTAGCGGTGGGCTGTGCCGCGGGAGTCTGTTGGCGAAGGCATAGTCTAGTCAGGCGGCTTACTCCGCAACCTCAATCTCCTGGGTTGCGCCCAACTCGTCCTACATCGCGCGCAACTTCGGAATCACTTCGCGCGCGAACAGCTCCTGAGTTCGGAGCGCTTTCCATATTTCGATATCGCCATAGTGCGAAATGATGAGGATCTCGTCCACGTCGACCGCCCGCTTGAGAGCGACGCACTGTTCGAGCACGCGCTCCGCAGTGCCCACGAAGGCGTAGCCCTGCGTCACGATTTCTTCGTAGCTGAGGCGTGGCAGAAGCTCCATGATCTCGCCGGCATAAAAAGCATAGTTGCTCTCCAGAAGACGCCTCTTCATGTCGGGGTCGTGACGTAGAGAGGGCATTGCGGTCGAGTTGTAGGCAAAAAATCGCTTGAACGCGCCTGCACACTCCGATTGTGCCTGCCGCTCGTCTTCCGTGATGTACACCGCACGTACGCATGCCACGGTCGGCCGGGTGCCGTACTTCGCACATGCCTCACGGTAACGATCGACTCCCGGCTTGAAGGCTGCCACTGGAGCCGGACCGCCGAACGCCAGCGACCATCCTTTGCGCGCGCCAATCTCAAAGGCCGCTCCGCTGGTACCGACCATGTACACCGGCGGATAGGGCTTCTGAACCGGCTTGGGAACCACCGAAACGTCTTGCAGACGATAGTATCTGCCGCGATACGAAAAGCGTTCCTGGGTGAATGCGAGCTCTAAAATATCGAGCGCCTCCTCGTATCGCCCCTGGGTCTCTTCCACCGGGATGCCGGCGGGCGGGTATTCCCATGCGTGCCCGCGTCCCACGCCGAGGTCCAGCCGCCCCCGCGTCAGAATGTCCGCAAAAGCCATCTCGCCCGCGTAAACCACGGGATTGCGCAGCGGTAGCGTATGGCACAGCGTACGTAAGCGTATATTGCGGGTCCTTTGTGCCGCAGCGGAGAACAGGGCGAGCGGATTCGCCGAAATGCTGAACTCCTGGAAGAAGTGATGGTCGATTAGCGAGAAGACGTCATATCCGAGCTGATCCGCATTCTCGATCAGGCTGAACACGTCCCAGACATTCTTCGCGTAATCGACGCCGAATCCGTTTTGAAGCTCGCAATAAATGCCAAAGCGCATCCTGGCTGCCATTCGTGCCGCCTCTCCCGGTGAGAAACTGCCTTTTGTGTAAGGGCTAACTCTATCACCACGCATGGTTTGCGGCAGGAGCCGACTCGCCGCGTGTGGATGCGCCCGAGTTTAACCAAGGAGCTCGGGCGCGGCACGCAAGTCATCAATGCCGACGAGCAGATGTGGGAGTTCTTGCGCAAGTTCAGTTTGCCGCGGGGCAAGGGCGGGCAGAACAGCGCTGGGGCGGGTGAAGCGCCGCCCCTGCCGGGCCGTATGGGGTCCGGCAGGGGGCGGGCGGTGTTCATGATGGACTAGCGATGGATCTCTTCGAGCTTGTTGATGTCGTAGAGCTTCTCCGCT
>Ga0307372_10008431_pt1 | contig 14504 bp, 15 predicted proteins | sample OX1MG_FD_202533 | JGI IMG/M metagenome (GOLD analysis project Ga0307372, IMG submission 202533) | Soil microbial communities from Risofladan, Vaasa, Finland - OX-1 | ecosystem: Environmental > Terrestrial > Soil > Coastal area > Acid sulfate soil | place: Finland: Risofladan, Vaasa | collected...
GCTCGGCGGCCTGATCCGCTCCGACGAAGCTGGGGATGTGCCCGTGCGCCCCGGGCGGCTGAACCGCGCCGTGAGCGTCGAGCAGCGCCCAGACACGCTCGCGGATGGCGTGCTTGGCCTGGTCGGTGGCGGTCACGACGGCTCCTCATACGGCGGTCATCAAGGTCAGCAGCCGGTCATAGGTATCCCGCACGGCGGGGAAGTCTTGCCATGGGCGTAGCTCCCGAGCCGCGCCGAAGATGAGGGTGAGCCCGCCGCCGCCACGGTTGACTTCGACGATATCGATGGCCTGCCTGAGGGCCGCTGCCGCCTCGTCGATCTTGGTTTGGCGGATGAGTGCGAGCGCGAGATTGCCGTAGACGATTGCCTGTGACTTCGACCGGCCCGCCGCTGCCGTGGCGGTGGTTTCCAGGACTGGCGCGGCCTTCCTGGCCTGGCCGAGGAAGAGGTAACAGGAGCCGGTCAGGCGGCCGAGCTGGGACGGGGAGTACAGGTCGATCGCCGGGTCGTCGTCGCTGACCTGGCCGAGGTGGGTCTCAGCCTGGGCGATCTCCTGTTCGCAGGCGCGGGTGTCCGTGAGTATCGCGTGCGCCTCAGCGGTGTGCAGGACCGCCAGGCCGGTGAGCACATGGCTCACCGAGCCGGTAGTGTGCGCGGCCTGGCTGGCCAAGGCCAGCCCATCGTGGGGGTTCTTGTGACCGTAGAGGGCGACGAAGCTCTTGCGCAGTAATGCGCGCCCCTCCGCGACCCGGTCACCGGCCTGGCGGGCAGCGATGACAGCACGGTCGAGGCAGGTGATCGCCGTGGCGCAGTCGCGGCGCTGGGACGCGTCCCAGACGAGTTGGCCCATGAGCGTGGCGGCTTCGGCCTCCGCGAGATGCAGTGCCTGGCGGACCTGGCCGCCGCGGGCGTGCCCGGCGAGGAAGCTGACCTGCCCCAGGCACTGCCCGGCCTCGGGCAGTAGCGACGCTGAGGGCACCTGGTCATATCGGGCATCGAGCTGGGCGATCTGCCGGCGAAGGCACGCCACGGTGACGAGATCGACGCTCGCTGGGTGAGCAGTGACACGCTCGAACCGTTCCGTCGCTTGCTCATCTAGCGCGTGCTCGTCATCCAGCCAATCGCCCAGATGAGCGACCGAGACCTGGAGCGCACGGGCGATCTTGGGACGCAGCCACGGCTGCGGCAGGGTCTCTCCGCTTTCCCAGCGGACGACTGTCGAGCGGTCCACGCCCAGCCGCTCGGCAAGCTGTTCCTGGCTGAGCCCGACCGCCTTGCGGCGCAGCGCGAGCTGCGTCCGCCTCCCCGCCATCGCTGGCCCTCCCGCATTCCGTTGCGGCATTCCTTATATGCGCAGGCAGCGCGGCCCCGTGCGGCAATGATGCGTCGTTTCTGCGCCGCTTCTGCTCTGGCCCGGACCCTATCGGGCCGGTTGCATGCAGGTTAAGGCCCACCACGGATAGCAAGCAATGGCCACAACACTGGCAAGCCAGGAGCGACAGAGGTTGGTGAAAATGAGGGAGCGGGAGCCGGCCGCTGTCGGCTGGGCCACGGCCGCCCGGCTGGAATCCCCAGAGCAGGTGGTGCCCGCGCTGACGCTGGCCGCCGTGGCGACAGCGGTTCCCTGTGCCCGTCTCTTCACCACGCACAGCCTGCACAGCGTGGGCGTCTACGGAGACCTGGCGGACACCGCCGAGATTGTCGTATCCGAGCTGGTCACCAATGCCGTGAAGGCCACCGGGACCACGCGGCACCTTTCAGCCTTGGCCGTCTTGACCACGCGGCTGAGCCTGATCAGCGTGAGCCTGCGGCTGACCAGCACCAGCCTGTTCATCGAGGTCTGGGATCGCGACCACCGCCCGCCCCGGCTCGGCCAGCCAGCCGCAGACCAGGAAGGCGGGAGAGGGCTGCTGCTGGTGGCAGGGCTGAGCAAGCAGTGGGGCTACTGCCCCACGGATCAGGGCGGCAAGGTCGTGTGGTGCGAACTTGACCGGGCCGGGTCAACCGGCTGCCCACAATGCAGCACCGGGTGAACACTCAGGAAGGCGAGGACATGCGCCAGCTTCTCCAAGAACACCGGCCACTCACCGCCAGTGGGGCCGCTCCGAGTCTGCGGGCCGCGGTCGTGGGGCTGGGCCGGCAGGCGACCGACGACCACATCCCCGGCCTGCTCGCCTCGGACGGCGCCGTCTTGGCCGCCGTCTGCGACGAAAACCCTGACCTGCTCCGGGACAGGCGCGACCAGTACCGCGTCACCGGCTACACCGACTTCCGCGAGATGTTCGCCGCCGAGCAACTCGACCTCGTGGTAGTCACCGTCCCCCACCATGTTGGCCGCGCGGTCATCGAAGCCGCCGCCGAGCACGGCGTCCACGTGCTCAAGGAGAAACCGTTTGGGACCAGCCTGCCCGAGGCCAGGGACCTCGCCGCGCTGTGCACCGCGAGCGGAATCCAGCTCATGGTCACGCTGCAGCGGCGCTTCAACCCGATCTACACCAGCTTCCTGCAGCTCGCTGACCAGATCGGCACCCCGTTCGTGGTGGACGCCCAGTACACGCTGCACGTCGAAGACCCGGGCGCAGGCTGGCGGGGCCGGGCGATGAGCGCGGGCGGTGGCTGCATCATCGACATGGGCTACCACCTCATCGACATGATCCTCTGGTACTTCGGGCTGCCCGACCGCGTCCTCGCCGACGTGTCCACCACCGCCCGGCCCGACGTGAGTTACGACGCCGAGGACACCGCACTGATCCACTTCGGCTACGACAGCGGCCTGTACGGCTCACTGCTGCTATCACGGTTCATCGGCCCCAAGACCGAGCACATCCGCCTGGTCGGCAACAAGGGCATCGTCCACCTCGAACGCGGCAGAATCCGCCGGCTGACCAACGACGGGGAAGTGATCGAGTCGCTGGCCCGTGAGCAGTCCTGGCCCTCCGCCGCCACCTGCCAGATCGACCACTTCTGCCGCGTCATCGCCGGACTGCGGCCCAACACCAGCGGACCCGAGCAGAACCTCGCGCACATGAGCTTCATCGCCGCCTGCTACGAATCCGCCCGCCAGCGCACCTACATCAGCCCGCGGGAACTGTCATGACCTCACCACTGGCACTACTCGGCGGCGCCCCCGCCATCACACGGCCCGCGCCCCACTTCACCTGGCCACCCCTGACCACCGCCACCCACGACTCGGTCCTGGCGCAACTGCGAGCGGGGATATCGATCTATGACCGTTCCGGGGTCATCGCGGAACTCGAAGACGCGCTGTGCGGCTACCACCGCGTCAGGCACGCGGTACTCACCAGTTCCGGGACCGCTGCGCTGCATTCGGTCTACGCCGCCTGCGGTATCGGCCCTGGCGATGAGGTCATTGTCCCCGCTTACACCTTCTTCGCCACCGCGACACCCCTGCTGCACCTCGGCGCCATCCCCGTGCTGGCCGACTGCGACGACACCGGCAACCTCGACCCCGCCGATGTCAAGCAGCGGATCACCGCGAGGACTGTGGCCGTGATGGTGACTCACATGTGGGGCCTGCCGGCGGACATGGACACCCTCCGCGAGATCACGGCAGCACACGATCTGCTCCTGCTCGAAGACGCCTCCCACGCCGCCGGGGCGAGCATCACCGGCCGCAAGACCGGAACCTTCGGTGACGCGGCGGCCTTCAGCCTTAACGGCCCGAAACCCCTGTCCGCCGGCGAAGGCGGCTTCGTGCTCACCGACGACGACGAGATCTATTACCGCGTGCTCCTGCACGGCCACTACAACAAACGCTGCCGCAACGAGATCCCGACCAGCCACGACCTCTACCCCTACGCCGTCACCGGCATGGGCCTGAAGTTCCGCATCCACCCACTCGCCGCCGCCATCGCGCTCAGCCAGCTCGCCCATCTCGACGAGTACCTCCAGGGCAGACGAGAGATCGCCACACGGATGTGCGAGACCCTGAACGGCCTTCCCGGCATCACCGTGCCCGATGTGCCAGACGAAGTGGCGCCCTCCTGGTACGGGCTGATCCTCCGCTACCAGCCAGACCAACTCGGCGGGCTGCCTGTCGAACGGTTCGACAGTGCCCTGAAGGCCGAGGGATGCCTGGAAGTCGACCGGCCCGGGTCCACCTGCCCGCTCAACCTGCACACGCTGTTCCAGGCACCCGCGCCCCTGCTCCCGCACCGAGCCGACCTACCTGCCTACGCGCCCGGCCAGTTCCCCAGGGCCGAAACCTTCCACCGCAACACCCTGAAGTTGCCCGTCTGGCACCGGGAGGAGGACATCCCGCTGGCGGACGCCTACACCTACGCGTTCACCAAAGTCACTAGCCGCTACCGCGACCTAACAGGATGACAGACATGACCGACCCAGGACTGTTCACCCAGCTCACCGACGAAGCCCGCCAAGAAGGAGTCCAGAAGCTCATCGTGGGCGCAGTGATCTCCAACGGCAGCGATGTCCTGCTGCTCAAACGCCCCCAGGATGACTTCATGGGAGGCATCTACGAACTCCCCAGCGGCAACGTCGAACCGGGCGAAACGCTCGATACCGCCCTGCGCCGCGAAGTCAAGGAAGAAACTGGCCTCGACGTCAGCGCGGTTACCGGCTACCTCGGCAGCTTCGACTACACCTCCGCCAGCGGCAAGAAAAGTCGGCAGTTCAACTTCACCACCACCGTCACCGCTGCCGAACCCGTCCGGCTGCAGGAACACGACGCATATCTCTGGGTCGCGGCTACCCCGAACGCGCCAGTCACCACCGCCGTCAAGGAGGTGCTGGCCGCCTACTTGCGCTCTGCCGCGCGGGCTTGAATGGGCCTACGCGGGTGCCCGGGTCACCAACCCGTTCCGCTGAGGCCGACAGATCTCACGCTGTGGCGTGCAACTCGAACGCCGATGGGGATACGTGTCAGAAATCGCGGGTGACCGGACAGATAAGGAGTGTGAGGGTAATCCCTAGCGTCGGCCCGGCGGCCGAGCCGTCTCCGTCCCCTGGGCCGTGGGGCGTCGCTGACCTGCCGACGCGTGACCTGCTCGACGCGGTCGTGGACTCCGTGTACGCCGGGCACGCGTGGGACGAGCTGGCCAGGCGTCTGGTCTGCAGGGCACTCCCCGATCTTGAGCAGTCCATCCGCACGGGCACCATTTATCGCCGCTGCCGAAAGGCCGGGGTGGCGATCAGCCGGAGGCAGGAGCTGCAGCGGCATCCCATGGCCCAGGACATCGCCGCGGAGGCTGTCGAGGACTGTCTGGAGCGGTTCCGGGCTCAGGTGCTGCCCAGGGGTGAGTGGGATCCGGGCCGGGGTACCTCGCTTGAGGACTTCTTCGCTGTGTGCTGCCTCCCGCACGTCGCGAACCGGTGCCGTCGGCACCTCCGGTCCCTTCCCCCCAACGCGATCGAGCTCGATGCCCTTGACGAGCCAGGCCAAGCCGCCGTCCTGACGCTTGTGACTGAGCAGCCCTCAGATCCAGGTGCGGTCGCCGAGGTCCGCGATCTGCTGGCTCGGACGTTGGCACAGATGAGTCCCGATGACCGCATGTCGTTCGTGCTCAGGGCGCGGAGATGGAGCACGGTGGAGATCGCGCGGATGCTGGGCATCGGCCGGAACACGCTCGACGCGAGGCTCAGCAGGGCACGAAAGGGCGCCCGGCAAGGAGAACACGGTGAGTGAGCAACAGAACAGCCCCGGTCATGACATGTCGCTCATCGATGGAGCGGACGCGCCGATCCAATCGATGAGCGAGGACCGGCTCGGACGCCGGTCGTTCGCCCAAGCGCTGGCCGCCGAGGTCATGGCCGCGCCTGCGGCCCGCGGCTACGTGATGGGACTGACCGGCCCCTGGGGGAGCGGAAAGACGTCCATCCTCAACATGACCGTCGACGCCCTCGGCGACGAGGCCATCGTCATCCAGTTCAACCCGTGGATGTTCTCTGGCACCGAGGCTCTAGTCAGCTCGTTCTTCGCAGAAATAGGTAAGCAGCTCGACAAGCGTGACGCGAAACTGAAGAACATCGCGAGCAAGCTCGCGGCCTATGGGCAGGTCCTGTCGCCGCTCGCTGCGGTTGTCGGCGCGGGTACCGCCCTCCAGGGTGCGGCCAGCATCCTTCAGGCGCTCTCGGCGGGGCCATCGGTTTTCGAGCAGCATCGCGAGTTGCGCGCCATGCTCGAGAAACTGGACAAGCGACTCGTTGTCGTCATCGACGACGTCGACCGGCTTCGCCCCAACGAAGTCCTCGATATCGTCCGCCTCGTCCGCCTGGTCGGTGACTTCCCGAACACGTTGTATCTGCTGGCCTTCGACCGGCGCCGCGTGGAGGAGTGTCTCGGAGAGGGCGACCCGGAGAGGGGGCAGGCATATCTCGAAAAGATTGTGCAAGTCACCCACGACGTGCCAACTGCCCGACAGCCTGACGTCGCCGCGATGTTCACCACCAGCCTTGCCCCGATGCTCGACGCGCTGCCGGCAGGGCCGTTCGGGGCCAGCGACCTGCAAAACATCTTCACATTCGTCGTCCGCCCACTTCTTGTGACACCACGCAGCGTCCAACGGCTGCTGGGCTCGCTGTCAATGACGATGCGGCTGGTAGGGGACGAGGTGGCGCTGGTGGACCTGGTTGGGATAGAGGCTGTCCGGGCACTGCATCCGGCCTTGTTCGAAGCACTCGTCGCGGTCGCCGACCGTCTGTCGGTGAGCATCGGTGTTCCCGATCGGGCTGGTTACCAGCCAGACCGCGATGCGGCGCACAGTCCGATCGGCCCGATAGTCGCGGTCGCTCCAGGACTCGCTGAGGACGTGTGTCGCTGGCTGTTCCCCGCGGCAAGGCAATACTTCGAGAACACGCACTACGGGTCGGAATGGGAGATCACATGGCGGCGGCAGCGCAAGGTCGCGAGTGCGTCCGTCTTCCGCTTCTACCTTGAGCGCCAGCTTCCAGATGGCGTTGTGCCCGCCCACGCGGTGGACGACGCACTGTCTCACCTCACGAACGGCGACGAGCTCCGGCGATGCCTCGACGCATGGCCCCCCGAAGAACTCACGGATCTCATCGAGCGGATGAACCCAGCGATAGAGGAACTCCCCTTCAACGCCGGGACCAGCGAAGAGGACCCAGCTCGCATTGCCCTCCCGGTCCTGATGGACCTCCTCCCGCGGCTTCCCGAGGACCGTGGCGCCTTCCGGCTCAGCAGCTCCATGATCCTTATGAGAGGCGCGCTGCGGCTACTAAAGCGGATTCCCGACGAGGACGTCCGGGACACCATAGTCCGCACTGTCATGGGGGACACGCGCTCACTCAGCAGCCGGCTCACCCTGCTATGGGTCGCCGGGCATCGTGAGAATATTGGTGCTCGCCTCATCAGTGCCGCCGTCGCCACAGAGCTTGAGGATCAACTGCGCGGCGATCTCATGGCCCAGTCACCCGGCGAGTTCGCCGCCCATGATCGCGTCGCCCGCCTCGCGGATCTCATGGCCGAAACGGCGGAAGGGAAAGCCGCGCTGCGTGCGCTAGCGGAGGACGATGGGGTCGTGCTGTCCCTCCTGGCCGATTGCGCTGGCGAGACTCGTGGCCAGGAGTTCGGTGCGGCGGCCGTCGAGGTGACGAAGGTGCTCCCGTGGGAAGGGCTCGCGGGATGGTTTGGCGAGGACATGCTCCTGCGGCGAATCGTGACCTGCCCAAGCGCAACGGGTGGGCAATCGCGCAGCAGGTGGGGGACCGGACGCCGCAGCGGACCCAGCGGCTGCTGAGCCGCGCGGTGTGGGACACCTTCGCCGCGATGGGGGTGGTGCGGCGGTTCGCGGTGGCGGGCCTGGATGAGGCGGCCCGCCGTGCTGGCCGCCGGCGGGGTCTGCGGATCGGGGCGATCGATGAGACCAGCCAGGTCAAGCAGGGGTGCGCCACGGCCGGCGTGCAGCGCCAGTACCTGGGGTGTGTGGGCAAGGTGGCTAATGGGATCACCACGGTGCACCTGGCGTATGTGCGCGAGCGCACCGGCCATGCGCTGATCGGCGCCCGGCAGTGGATACCACGCGAGCAGATCGATGACCCGGTGAGGTCGCTGGTCACCGGCCTGCCGCTGGACCTGGCGTTCCGCACCAAGGGCGAGCTGGCCATCGATATCTGCACCGAGGCCTTCGCGGACGGGATCACACTGGACTTCGGCTGCGGGGACGAGGTCTACGGCAACTGCACCAAGCTGCGGGAGTTCTTCCAAGCCCGCGGCCAGGGGTATGTGCTGCGGGTTCCCTCGACCTTCCGCCTGACGCTGGCACGCGGGATCACGCGGTCCTGCGCGGATATGACCGCCGGGCTGCTGAAAGACCCCCGCCGCTGGGAGGTCCGCTCCGCCGGGACCGGTTCCAAGGGCGGGCGCTGGTATGCGTGGGCCCAGGTTGCCACCGCCACTCCCCGCCACTCCCTGCTGATCCGCCGCCACCTCAAGACCGGTGAGCTGGCCTTTCACTACTGCTACGTGCCCGAAGGCCAGCCGGCCACCATGACCCGGCTGATCCGTGCCGCCGGGCTGCACTGGCCGGTGGAAGAGGATTTCGAGTTCGGGAAGGACTGCTTCGGCCTCGACCAGTCCCAGGTCCGCCGCTATGACGCGATCGCCCGCCACACCGTCCTGGTCATGGCCGCCCTGGCCATCTGCGCTGTCACCGCCGCCTTACTACGCGACCGCACCGACACCCAGGCTCCACCACCGGCGCGGCCAGATCAGCCATCCCCGGCCGACCCGGGCATGGTCCCGCTGACCATCCCGGAGATCAAGCACCTGCTCGCTGCCCCGCTCACCAGGCCGAGCCCACCCGGCCACGCCGGGCACTGGCTCGACTGGCGGCGCCGCCACCAAGCCCGCTCACGCTGGTACCACCAGCGCACACGGCTCACCCGCGAAACAGAGAACACCCAGGTCAGCCAGCGAATGGATGCTGGCCGTCGCTAGGGCTTCACAGACTTGGCGCAGGTCACTGGCGCGCTTGCGGGGACGAACTCCCACGCGGCCTGAATGTGGCCAGGCGAAACACGGTTGCCGGGTATTGCGCTGATCACGAACCGGTCGCCCTGGGGAATCTTGGCGGGGGTGATGGTCCATGACCAGTTCAAGGGCTTGCCGCCTGCCCCGTGTCCGCCCATCAGCAAGAACACCGAGCCCAGCGGCGTGGGCCTGCCGTTCAGATAGCTGACGATCCCCTGCGTGGGCAAAAGGACATGCCGCCCCTGGGCCAGGCAGATTTCCCCTCGCCGGACCATCGCCGGGACCCCCGCTTCTGCCAGCACGTGCTGCAGCCGGGAGGACTGTGAGGTGTTCCGCAGCTTGAAGGTGACCGTGCCGTTCGGGTTGGTGTCCACCGACCAGGCGGCAAGGTGCACGTGCACCGGCCGGGCCTGGCCTCCAGGGACCGCCAGGGCAAGGGCGATGCCGATGGCGGCGCAGGCAGCTCCCGCCGCGGCCAGCACCCGGCGGCTGCGGCGCTTCTTGGCGCTGGCGAAAATCTCGCTGGCCGTGGTGTCCATGCGCACGTCTGCTACGGAGCCGCGTACCTCGCGGAAGCGGTCCCTGACCGCGGTAAGCGTGGCGTCGTCGTTCATGTGATCCGCTCCTGGTCGTCAAGGGATGGGATTTCGCGGCGCAGGGCAGCAAGACCCCGGTGAAGATGGGAGGCGACGGTCCCGCTGGGCAGGCCCAGCATCTGGGCGGTGGTGGCGGTGTCCAGGTCGAGCAGCAGGCGCAGCGTGATGACCTCGCGCTGCCGGACCGGCAGCCGCCGCAATGCCGCCACCAGCGAGTCGCCCAAACCCGGGTACTGGCTGGCAGATGCCGCCCTGTCATGGCTGCCCAGCGTGACCTCCCGGCGGTGCCGCCGCCACCAGGACACATGCGTGTTGAGCGCGGTACGTACGACCCAGGCACGTGGCGCGGGGTGCTGGCGCACCTTCCGCCACGACATCCAGGCCCTGGTGAAGGCCTCCGCGACCAGATCCTCAGCCAGCTGCCGGTCGCCGACGCTGATCAGCACGACCTGCAGGCAGTCATCACGGGCAGCCGCATAGAACTCCGCGAATTCGCGCCGGTCTTCCTCCACACCCAATACACGCATGGGCAGCCCGATTCCTTGCACCAGCTCAGTCCTTGACGCGGCAGCCGCGAGCTGGCCACGGGAGCGCCGGGGAAGATACCAGCGCCTGCAGCCGGTGGGTGCCGGGTGAGCCTGGCTGATCCCGCGGCCGGCTGTGGCCCGGAGCCAGCGACCCCGGCCCCTATCCCGGCAGCAGCAGCCTTCGATTCTGTTGCCGTCACACGCATGATCGTCAGACGGCTGCACCCCGCCGAACGGAACTGCTCAGTCCGCTCCGCCGCAGGTCAAAGCTCGAATGGATGCTGCCGTACTAGGCTCGGGGAATTCTGCGGCAAGGAGATTACGGTCTCCGAGCTGGAGCCAGAGCCCAGGTAACTGGTGGATGCCGTGTCGGGGCTGACACCTGCGGTATGTGCCCGGTGTCGCCGGGCCGGTGGTGGCTGGGCGGCGGCTCAGCTTGCCGGTGTCCTGATCCGCAGCCGATTGCCGTCAGGGTCGAAACCCAGGCGTTCAAACCAGGTGACCGCCGCTGCCGCGTTGGCGACACGAAGGACCGGGATGACTTCCTCAACCATGCGGGCATGGTCTCATGGGCTTGGGACAACCGGCCGGCCCATGGCCATGGGTATCACCTGTCGCCGCTGGTGCAGCGCTTTCTGGGTGCAGGGATCGGGGCTAGATCGCCTGTTGGGGTGCTCGGCCAAGTGGGCCACGGCGCCCATGCCACTTGGATAGGCAGTCATGCAGGCCCCGGTCTGAGCTTCCGGGTCAATGTGTGTGGTTATGTCTTGCACGGCGGAGCCAGGTTGCATTCACAGGTGCGGCCGCCCTGATGATGCGGCACGGTGTGGTCCTGGTCGCGTCTGGTCGCTGTGCGCCGGCAGGCGGGGAATGAGCAGGTCCGCTGCCGGACGGCAATCAGGTGCCGCAGGCCGGGTGGGGGGCGGTAGGCCGCTGATTCCCGTTCGTGGCCGCAGTCCCCAGCCGCCAGCGGCCGGATCCTGACGGTAAGCTCCCAGCCGCCGACCCCGCTGGTCCCGGTATCGTCCCTGCTGATCCCCGTATCGCCCGCCCGTGTCCGCCGGCGGGCCTGGGCGCATCCGTGCGCGACCGCCCGGCCGTCCTCGCCGGTCAGGGTGACGCACCACTGGGACCCAGGCGCGCTGGCCAGCCGTTCCGCCAGCGCTCGCCCGTCGGCCGCGGCCACCGGGCCGAACCCGGCGACGTCGCCCGGCGCGTCCGACGCCCCGAACCAGGTCGCCAGCGGCATCGTCAGATTGACCCAGCCGGCTGCCGGGGGAGCGGCCAGCGTCTCCGGCGACAGCGGGTACGGCATCGGGCGCCCGAGCAGCAGCGCCATGTACGCTCGCGCCCGCAGCTGATCCATGCTCCCCTCGACACCAGCCGCCTTGAGCTGGCGGCCAGGGCATCGATCCGCTTGTCCGCGGCGAGCACGTCAGCTGGCCGCAGATCCCGGCCGGCCAGCGCGGCGGTACCACCGGGCTCGGTCCAGACTTCGACCCGGGCTTCCTTCTCCGCTTTCGCACGCTGCTTGCCGGCGGCAGCCGGGTCGGCGGCGAGCACAGCACGGCGGGTCATCGCCCGCAGCTGCCCGGTCGTCAGTTCCGGTGCACGGCCGATCACCGCCGCCTCGACGGCTGCGGTGTGCGCATCGTCCAGGCAGCTCACCTCGTCGCAGATCACCAGGGCCTTCCCCCGGTCGATCTCGCCAGCCGCCAGCGCCGCCCGAGTGAGCGGCAGGCGGCCAAGCTGGCAGGCGAAAGCCAGTAACGCGTCCGCGCTGCGCATGGTGAGCGTCAGCGGCATGGCAAGCTCGTCGCCCACGTGCTCGGCCAGGTGCGGATCGGCCCCGGCCGCGACCTCGGCGGTACGGCGGCGATTCAGCTCGGCCACGGCAGCCAGTTCACCCGCTGTCGCCCAGGAGGTGAGCCGCCGCCAGGCTCGCAGGACACCGATGAACTCGTCATCGGTGATCCGGTCCAGCCCGGCGTCCCAGATATCGCTCACGAAGCCGGCCAGCGGCATACCAGGTGCCAGCCGGTCACCGACGCCACCTGACGCAAAACCGGCCCCGTCCCCGCAGTCGCGGGGCAGCAGCCCGGCCGGCAGCACTTCAGGGACAGGAGGCTGGATGAGGCTCCGGAGCTCCTCGTCCGTGGGCGGGTCGTCATCCCAGGGGGAAGCTCACCTTCATCCCAGCCAGAATCTTCGCCCCAGCCAGAATCTTCGCCCCAGCCGGGAGAGTCACCCATGCCGGGAGAGTCACCCCCGGGAGGAGCAGCGGATAAGCCCGGGGGAGTCGCGGAGAGTACATCGGTGCGGTCAGGCATCCCAATCCCTCTCTCTCGAAACGGAGTTCGATCAGATGTCACCAACACTACTGGCTGCCTCCGACAGTTCGCCTACCTGTTCGATAACTTATGTCAGATCAGGCAACGTCTGCCTCCGAGCCTGCCGCCGGGGGCGCTGTGTAGAAGTCCACGACAGCCCGAAACGAATCCTTGGGCTCCCACGGCATGTCGGGATATGTCGCCCTCAGGCGGCTGCGGTCCCACGGCGCTTGCGGATGAGCGGCGCCAAGCGGCCCCAGACGGCCGCCGAAGCTCTTGACGAGGCTGTAGCTCGCCATGTCGAGGTCGTAGAGCGGATCGTCGCTGCACGGATTGAGCGGGGCGACGAATGTCATGACGAAGGTGGCGTCAACTCCGGCGGCATCGAAGATCGAGAGCATCTCGGTGAGTTCGTGAGCCTGCTCTGATTCGTCGCGGATGTAGGGGCCCTTGAGCCGCGATGGCGTGCTCTCCCGGTCCTGCGCGGAGATGTCGAGGATGGCGAATCCCCTGCCCCCGGCGTCGGCCGCTCCCCGGTAGGTGCAGCATCCGAACTCGGTGATCGCGACGGGACGCCCGAAGGCGAAGTAGCGGTGCAGCACGTCGGTGAACCGGTCTTTGAGACGGGCGTCCCGGTAGAGATCGACGCTCACAAAGTCGAATCGGCTCCACTCGACCGTTTCAAGTGGCACCGAGGCATAGGTGACCGCTCCATGGAATACGTCGCGCACCCGTTCGGTCGCCTCGGCGAGGAAGGCGTTGAGTGGCGCGTTGTGCTCGCCGGCCTGGACCCGCTCCCAGAAGTTCGGGTGCTCCAGTCGCTCGAAGATCGAGCCGCCTTCGATGATGCCTGCCATGAAGAGCGTCGCCTCTGAACCGACGCTGAACACCACCTGGCCCGGCCAGCGGCGGTGCAGTTCTTCCGCGGACTTGGCCGCCTCGCCGATGTAGTCGAGGGTCTCGCTGGGGCTGTGGTCCCACAGTTCGGGCGACAGCCACACCTCAAGACCACAGTCGAGCGCATGTCTGCCCGCGACCATCAGCCGGCCGAGATCCTGCCCGCAGATTCTCACCGCGTTGCAGTGCAGGTCGTCCCGTATGACCTGCAGCTCACGGCGCGCTTCTTCAGGCGAGAACTCCGGACGCCAGTCCTGCCCCCACATCATCCGGCCGACGTCGTAGCAGACGCCGCGGCGGTTCATGCGATCTCGCCTTCGGCCGGGCCACTGAGCCGCTTGCGCACCGCAGCCGGATCGACCCCGAGCGCGTCCAGCAGCTCGGCAGCCGGGTCAGGGCGCTGGAGCGTCAGCAGGGCGAGGAGGAAGTGTGTCGCCTCGATCCGCCCGCTCCTGGCCGGGCGTGCCTCGCCGATCGCGCGCTTGAAGACCGCCCGCGCACCAGAGGTGAGCGGCGGGAGCCGACGGCCGAACGAGGCAGGCGCTTCCTCGCCGAGGGTCGGGATCTCGATGCCGACGGCGGCGAGCGCCGCCAGGTCGAGCGCGTCCGATGCGGCGCGGGCGTCGGCCAGGGACACCCCGAGGGCCTGCGCCGCCCGGGAATCCTCATCGTGCAAGAGCCCGAGCAGCAGGTGATCGGTGCCGAGCCGGCGGTCGCCCCGGCGGCGCGCCTCGTCGGTGGCTGACGTCAGCACCAGCTTCCTGGCGTCGTCGCTGAGCCGTTTCGGCATCATTGCTCCCGCTTTCCGTACTTCGCGTGAATCGACTGACGGGAGACACCGAGGGCATCACCGATCTGTTCCCAGGACCAGCCGCGCTCCCGGGCGACACGGACACTGCGCGCCTCGATCTGCTCGGCGAGCCGGTGCAGCGCACCGACCGCCCGCAGGCAGACCGCGGGGTCGTCTGACATCAAGGTCGCCGTCAGTTCGCTGTCCTCCACGGCTGTCAGTCTAGACTGACAAGAGGGGGGTGTCAATCCAGACTGACAGCCTCGTCGCCGAGATTGGCCGGTGACTGACCGCATGCGGGGCCTAGCGGAGGAGAGACTTCGTGATGTCCGCCGAGGAGTCAGCGATCAGGCACGTGATGGCCCGGTGACCGCTCGCCCAGGAGTCCGCCTC
>Ga0307372_10008432_pt1 | contig 14504 bp, 9 predicted proteins | sample OX1MG_FD_202533 | JGI IMG/M metagenome (GOLD analysis project Ga0307372, IMG submission 202533) | Soil microbial communities from Risofladan, Vaasa, Finland - OX-1 | ecosystem: Environmental > Terrestrial > Soil > Coastal area > Acid sulfate soil | place: Finland: Risofladan, Vaasa | collected...
TGGTGGCGGCGCTGGTCACCGCGGTGGCGCGCCGAGTGGTGCGCCCGCGTTGGCCGTTCGTGCTCCGTCACGGGGTGGCCAGCCTGTACCGGCCCGGCAACCAGACGCGGTCGGTGGTGCTCTCCCTGGGCTTCGGCGTGTTCCTCGTGAGCACACTGTACCAGGCGCAGAAGAACCTGCTGGGCCAACTGAACCTGCGCATCGACCAGGTGCGGGCCAACGTCGTGTTCTTCGACGTCCAGGGCGACGAAGCGCCGGGCGTGGACTCGATCATCCAGGCCGGCCACTACACCATCGAGCAGAAAGTGCCGATCGTGACGATGCGCATCGCGTCGATCAATGGCGAGACACCCGACCAGTTGCTGGCCGACACCCTGCCCGCGCGCCCCACGCTGCCGGCGACCGCCGACTCGCAGGCGGCGGGCGGACAGGGGGGGCGCGGCGGCCTGTTCGGCGGGCGGGGCGGACGTGGCGGGGTTGGCAACGGCGGCCCGCGACGGCGTCCGCGGTGGGCGCTGCAGCGCGAATACCGGTCCACGTATCGTGATTCACTCGACCCCACCGAGAAGCTGGTGGCGGGCACGTGGTTCGACGCCGTGAAGGACACGATGCCACAGGTGTCGCTCGACGCCAGGCTGGCCGACGAGTTGGGCGTGGTGGTGGGCGATACCATCACCTGGAACGTGCAGGGCGTGCAGGTGCGCACCCGCGTGACCAGCCTGCGCGAGGTGGCGTGGGCCCGATTCCAGCCCAACTTCTTCGTGGTGTTCCAACCCAAGGCCCTGCTGCACGCACCCAAGCAGTTCGTGTTCCTGGCTTACGGCCCCACGCCCCGCGACGTGGCGATCATGCAGCGCGACGTGGTGCTCAAGTACCCCAACGTCTCGAGCCTCGATCTCTCGCTCGTGCAGCGCACGGTGGCCGACGTGCTCGACCGGGTGACCACGGCCATCCGGTTCATGGCGCTGGTCAGCTTACTGCTCGGCGTGCCCGTGCTGTTCAGCGCCGTCGCGGCCACGCGCCGCGAGCGGCTGCGGGAGGGCGTGCTGTTCAAGACCCTGGGCGCCACCCGGCGCCAGATCGGCCGCATCATGCTGGCCGAGTACGCCCTGCTCGGCGCGCTCGGCAGCCTGGCCGGCGTGCTGCTCTCGGTGGGCGGGGCGTGGGCGCTCATGCACTTCATATTCCAGACGCCCTTTCACCCGGCGGTCTGGCCCGCGCTGCTGGTGAGCCTCGGCATGACGGTGCTGGCCGTGGCGATCGGAATGCTGACCAGTCGCGAGGTGTTTGCGTCTACGCCAATGGCGGCGCTCAGGGAAAGCTGACGGCTCGAACGGGAGGCCTGAGGCCGAGTGGCGTTGGCTGCTGATTTCGCTCGGCCAGTTCTCAGCCGCCCGCCGCCAGCAGTCTCGCGATCGCCTTGAACAGAATGTGCTCGTCGACGATCGGCTTGGTGACGTAGTCGTCGAATCCCGCGGCGAGGTACTTCTCGCGATCACCTGCCATGGCGTGGGCGGTGAGCGCGATCACCGGCAGGCTGGCCAGCGTCCGGTCGGCCCGGATGCGCGCCAGGATCTCCAGCCCGTCCATCACGGGCAATGAGATATCGAGGAGCACGAGGTCGGGACGCGCCACCGCGAACGCGGCCAATGCGTCGGGGCCGTTGTCGAACTCCACGACCTCGAACGTTCCCATCAGGATGGCCTGGAGCAGCAACCGGTTGTCGGGGTTGTCCTCGACCACGGCGAGTCGCGCCATCACGTGCCTCCGTTGCGGGCGTCGCGCAGCCACCGCGCGGCCGCCTCGAATGCGTCGCTGAGGTCGGGCAGCATCGCGGCCACGGCCGCGACGTCGCCCTCCGCGGCAAGCCGTTCCCCGCGCTCGCACACGGCCTGCAGCGCCACTGCCCCCATCTGACCCGACGACGACTTGAGCGAGTGCAGCGCGCCCCGCGCGGTGGAGGCGTCGCCCTGCGCGATCGCCGCCCGCACCGTTTCGAGCCGCGGCGGGGCGCCGGCGAGCAGCAGATCGATCATCTCGTGGAGCAGCGGGTCACCGCCGAATTTGCGTATCCGGGCAATCGCGTCGGGATCAAACGTGGGGACCATGGAGGGTATGGACGCGACTCACATCGGTCGGCGTACGGCGTTCTGCACCACGCCGGCAAAACGCCCCCAATCGACCGGTGCGCCGAGGTCGTGCGACGTGATGCCGTTTCCGCTCGTCGTGCCCCCCAGTGGCAGATCGGCAACGGCATCGATCGGGGGCGCGCCCTGGCCGCTGGCCGAGGGGAGCAGTTCCTGGCGCCGCGGCATCGCCAATTGGAGCATCGACGCCTCGCTCACCAGGAACGAGAACTCCACGCCCTCGTGCATGAGTTGGGCTGCCGAGTCGGCGTCGGGGGCCTCCGACACGCGGAAGCCGCCGCCCTCGAGCAAGGCGCGCGCCATGCGCCGCCACGCCGGATCCGGATTGAGGATCAGGATGCCCGCTGTACCGGTGACGGCTATCTCGTCGTCGAGTTGGTCGCCGAGCACGCGCTCGATCTCCTGAAGTGTCGTCTCGCCGCGTCGCACCCGGGCAACGGCCACGTCGCGCAGCGGCGCCATCCCGGCGGCAATCGCCGCGCGCTGGAGTTGCTGCGCCGTGGCGCCGGCGGCGATCATATCGGCGATGCTCGGCGCGACGATGGCGACTTCGATGAGCGGCAGACGGCCCCGATAGCCGGTGTTCCCGCACCGCTTGCACCCGGCGGCCCGCGACAGCGGGAGCACGCCGAACTGTGCCGAGAGCCGCTCCTCCTCTTCGGTCAGGGAGCCGAGCAGCGGCTGCGCGCAATCGGGACACACCCGCCGCACGAGGCGCTGCGCCAGACAGCCGCGTAGACAGGTGGCGATGGTCTGGCGGTCGAGACCCAGATCGGCCAGGCGCGCGACGGCGCTCATCGAGTCGTTGGTGTGCAGCGTGGCGAGCACGAGGTGGCCCGTCAGGGCCGCCTGGGCCGCCACTTCGGCCGTTTCGAGATCGCGGATCTCACCCACGAAGATCACGTCGGGGTCCTGGCGCAGGATGGCCCGCAGCGAGCTGGCGAACGTCACCCCGCGCTTGGTCTCCACCTGGATCTGCGTGATGCCGGGCAGCTCGTACTCGATCGGGTCCTCGACCGTCATGATGTTCACGTGGCCGGTCGCGATCTCCTTGATCGCCGAGTACAGCGTGGTCGTCTTCCCCGAGCCAGTGGGGCCCGTGACGATCACGATGCCGTCGCGACAAGCCAGCAACTGCCGCAGCCGCGCCAACTCGCGGGGCGTGATGCCCACCTCTTCGAGGCGGCGCGCGTTCTCCGGACGCAGCACGCGAATCACCGCCTTCTCGGCGTCGCGCGTCGGCACCGTGGAGATACGCAAATCGTAATTGCGGCCCTCGATCGACACCTTGGCGCGGCCGTCCTGGGCCACGAGGCGGTTGGCGATGTCCATGCGCCCCAGCACCTTGATCCGCGACACGACCCGGTTGAGCGCCGCCATCGGCAGGTGCATGTGCTGGCGCATCACGCCGTCGATGCGGAACCGCACGCTGCCCCCCTTGGGGCCGGGCTCGATGTGCACGTCGCTCACGCCGTGCATCACGGCGTCGCGCAGGATCAGGTTGGTGAGTTTGACGACGGGGCCGGTCTCGACCTCGGTCAGATCCACCGCCTCCGGTTCCAACTCGTCGACCACCTTCACGGCGTCGGCGATCTGGGAGTCGACCGTGGTGAGGAGATTCTCCACCATGCGGTCGGCCGAGTAGCCGGAGAGCAGCGCGTCTTCGATCAGGGTCGGCGGCGCGAGTTCGAAGATCGGGCGGCGCCCGGAGGCGAACCCGATGGCATGTTCGACTTCGATGTCGCTCGGGTCGGCCGTCGCCACGTAGATGTGACGCTCGTTCTCGCGCAGCGGGAAGACGTGGTACCGACGCGCGAGCCGCTCGGGCAGCAGCGCCAGCGCGCCAGGATCGGTGCGCTCGAATTCGGCCACTCGCAGCCCGAACTGCGACGCGATGCGCGAGGCCAGGTCGGTAGGCGACAGACCCAGGGTACGCGACGCGATGTCCCACGCCTCGATATTCTCCACGTCTCCGGGAATCGAGAGGGACGATGCCCCTGCCAGCCCTGCCCGCGCTACCGCGCCTTCAAGCCAATGCATTCGAGAGTGACTCCCCATGCCCAGAATCGGCTTCGATTCTGGCCGAAAGACCATTGGTCAGTCGCGTGCCGACAACCGCCTCGGCGCCGATCATGACCGTTATATAATAGTTGTTGCAACGGCGCCGATTGAGTGATCCACGTTACAGACGCATAACTCGCGTCAGCGCAACGCGATAGCTACGCGGAGCGGTTGCGAGGTGGCACCGATCAGGGCCCCGTAGCCCAACTGGCCAGACTGCGCCAGCCCCCAACAATAGATGTTGGTGTCGGTCGTGACCCCGCACGCGTGGTTGCCGAGCCCCGTGCTCACGCTCGTGAACTGCCGCCATCCGATGACCTGCACCGGCACTTCGGCGCAAGGGAGCGATTGCGTTCCGCACCGCGCCGACAGCGCGCTCGGCGAAACGCCGAGTTGGCCGAACGAATCATTGCCCCAGCAGTACGCGTCGTGGCTGGCGGTCACGGCGCAGGTCTGGATGATGCCGGCGGACACTTCCGTGAACTGCAGGCCGCCGCTCACGGGGACGGGAGTGACGCTGCCCTCGGTGGTCCCATCACCCATTTCGCCGTGCGGGTTGGCCTCCCAGCAGTACGCCGCCTGATCGCTCACGCCGCACGTCGTGAACGAGCCCACGCTGAGCGCCTGCAGCGCGGGAGCGCCCGGCACCGCTTCGGGCAGGAGTTGCGCGCGCGCATACTCGAGTCCCTGGCTGCGATACAGCCAGATGTTGCCCCAGCAGAGAACGGTGTTGGCCACCGTCACGCCGCAGGTACGCGCCTCGCCGGCCGAGATCTGGACGAATTGCGCGCCCGCAGCGACGGGGGTGGGCGCGGAGCGCGGAACGATGTCCCCCGTGCCGAGCTGGCCGCGGTCGTTGTCGCCCCAGCAGTACGCGATGCCGTTGGTGCCGATGGCACAGGTGTGGGAGAATCCCGCCGAGATCGATTTGAAGGTGAGCCCGCCAAGCACCGGCTCAGGCACGGGCGCGTCCGCGGCCGCCACGCCCACCGCCCCCGAAGCGTTGTTTCCCCAGCAATAGGCGGTGGAGTCGGCGGCGATGGCGCAGGTATGCTCCGCGCCCGCGCTGATCGAGCGAAACGTGAGCGAGGTCGCTACGGGCTCGGCGGAGAGCGAGCAGGCGCCGCCTGCCGTGGTGTCGCAGGTCGCGGATGGCGGGTGTCCGAGTTGATCGTGCGCGTCCGATCCCCAGCAATACGCGCGGCCCGCCACGGTGAGGGCGCAGGTGTGGTCGAGCCCGGCGCTCACCGAAGCAAAGCCGTCGGCGCCCGTCTCGTCGAGCGTGGGCACCGTGGGGAGCCGGCTGGTATCGGCGGAGCTGCATGCCGCCAGCGCGACTGCGAGCACGGCGCAGGCCAGACGTCGCATGTCAGTCGGCCCGGCGCGCACGGATCTGGCGCAGCACGCCGCGCAACACGCGCGCCAAGTCGCCCCCGAGGGCCGGGCCCTTGGCGAGCACGGTGACCGTGTCGCGCTGGAGCACCTTCTGCTCGGCGTCGGAGAGCGACTTGGCGGTGATCACCACCACCGGCGTCTCGCGGTAGCGTTCGGTGCGCCGAATGCGCCGCAGGAATTCCAGCCCGTCAACGCCCGGTAGTACGACATCGAGCAGAATGAGATCGGCGTGGAACGACTGGAGCTTGGCGAGCGCGTCGACGGCCGTCGGGGCCGATTCGACCTCGAGGCCGGGAAAGCCCGCCAGGTGGGCTTCGATCAAGCGGTGGGAATCGTCGGAATCCTCCACCACGAGCACGCGCGCCGGACGCGCGTTGAGCGCGCGATCGATCGCTTCGGCCAACGTATCGCGCGCGATGGGCTTGTTGAACACGTCCACCGCACCGGCCAGGCGGCCTTGGTACTCCGACGCCACCACGCTCACCACGATCACTGGTGTCTGCGCGATCGAGGGATGCGCCTTCAGGCGCTGCAGCGTATCGGACCCGTCCATCTCGGGCATGAGCAGGTCGAGTACGATCAGGTCCGGACGGCGGTCGAGGGCCGTCGAGATCCCCGCCTCACCCGATGCCGCGGTGAGCACTCGGCTTCCCGATTCCTCGGCAATCTGCGAAAGCAGCACGCGCGAGTCTTCGCTGTCGTCGATGATGAGCACGAGAGGCGCGTCGGCGTGCGTCGAGGGCGTGAGGCGACGCGGCACGGGCTGGCGTATTCCTCTCCCACCCCCCGCCCCCGGCCCAGCCCCACGCGACGGTCCCGGCGCCACGTGCCGCGCAACCACCGGGGCGCCAGGGGTGATGTAGATGCTGAACGTCGAGCCCACTTCCTCCTCACTCACCACGCCCAAGCGGTACCCCAACCGCTCACACATCGACCTGGCGATGGCGAGCCCGAGGCCGGTGCCGCCGAACCGGCGCTGGACGGAACTGTCGGCCTGTTCGAACGCCTCGAAGATCCGGCCCACGCGGTCGGGGGCGATGCCGACGCCGTTGTCGATCACGTCGAGCCGCTGCAGCGCGCCCGCGGGGTGGTCGGTGATGGCCCGCACCACGACCCGCCCACCCTGCGTGAACTTCACGGCGTTGGCGATCAAGTTGAGTAGCACCTGGCGCAGTTTGTCGGGGTCGGTGCGCAGAGGCTCGATCTCGTCGGGCCGTTCGACTTCGACCAGCGGCGACTCGGTTCCGCGAGGCGAGAACTGGGCCACGGTCTCGTCGAGCAGTCGTGCCACATCGATCGTCTGGAGCACCACGTCCATGCGACCGGACTCCACTTTGGAGAGGTCGAGGATGTCGTTGATGATCTCGAGCAGATGCGTGCCGTTGGCGCGGATGCGCTCCACGTAGGAGCGGGCGGTTTCGTCGATGGCGCCCGGACCGGGCTTGAGCAAGACGTTGGAGAATCCGATCACCGAATTGAGCGGCGTCCGCAGTTCGTGGCTCATACGGGCGAGGAACTCGCTCTTCGCGGCGCTGGCCGCGTGGGCCTGCTCCAGGGCCTGCACGAGTTCGGCATCCAACCGCTCTCGCTCGCGGATGTCGCGGCCAATCGTGATCACGGCCAGGGCGGCCACCGCACAGGCGACGATGAAGCCGAACAGGAGGACCGTCGTGGCCAACTGTTCCTCGGCGCGCTCCTCCCGGAGGCGGCGGTCGAGTAGCGCGCGCTCGGCGCGCGTCATGCGCGAGATCTGCTGGCGGATGGAGGTCGAGAGCAGTACGCTGGCGTCGTCGGCCACGGTGTCGCGGCCCACCGCGGCGCGGCTGCTGTCGTACAACGCGAGGACGCGCCCCATAAGGGCCATCTTCTGCCCCACGGAATCGGCGAGGATGTCGGCGCGCGCGCCCTGCGCCGGGTCGTCGGGCTCAAAGCGGCGCAGTCCCGCCAAGTCGCCGCGCACGCGCTGCGCGGCATCGTCATACGGGCCGCGAAACGCCGGGCGGTCGGTGAGTAGCAGCCCTCGCACCGCCGACTCGGCGTCCAGGACGTCACCCTCCAGCACCCCCAGCATCTGGATGGCGTCGTAGGTACGGCGCACCCGCACAGATGCCTCGGCCGACGCGCGCAGCCCGCGGTACGACTCACCGCCGATCACCGCGAGGATCAGCGCCGCGGTGGCAAAGCTGAACAGCGCCTTTCGGGGGATGGAAAGCGTAATCACGCTGCCAATATATCTTTAAGGATGCACCGGCGCTCGAAAGAACGCGGCTTCAAGCCGTACCTCATCTTCGGCATCGTGGCCGCAACCGTCGAGATGGCCATCATTCTCTGGCTGATGTACCACTAGGGGTTCGGCTGGCCGCGACCGCGCATGCCACGCCCCAGCCGGAGGTCGAACTGGTGGCAGCGCTGGGTGGCCGCCGCATCGCCGTTGGCGGTGTTGGAGCATGCGGTCATCGCCTGTTGCGCCATCCCGCGGAGCTGCTGCGCCACGGGGAACGGCATCCGTCCGGTTGGCATGATGTCCCGCAGCGTCTTCACTTCGCCCTGGGCTTCACGCAACTCGATGTTCGCGAGATTCGCGCGCCCGTTGGAGACGTACCGGCCGGCCGCCTGCATGTGGCTGCGAATCTCCTTGAGCGCACGGTTGATCCCTGCGCGATCGGCCGAATTCACCACCGAGGCCGCGGCGTTGGGGTCGCGGGTTTGGGTCAGGGATTCAGCCGGAGCGGCAGGGAGCGTGTCTCGGGCCGCAGCCGGTGGGCGCGACGTGGTGGCCGCGGCCACCCGCGGTGGCTGCGCGACGTGGTGCGCCGCCAGGTGCGTGACCTGCGGTGTGATGATCTTCGCCACCGGCGGTGCCGGAGCCGTGTTCGGCGGCGGGCTTGCGGTGTCCACAGCGCCGTTCGCCGAACCCACGGTGTCTCGCGCCGTGACGGCGGTGGACACGGGGGTGCGGCGCTGCCACGCATTCAGCACGGTATAGCCACCGCCGAGCACGAGCACCACAGCTGCCGCAATCCAGAGGCCGCGCGACGCCGGCTTGGACTGGTTGGCGGGCAGGACGCGGGTGCGACCCGGACCGGCGGGCTTGACCGAAGCTGGCGACCGCTTGTCCGGTGTAGCGGCGAGTGCCGGGGTCGGCCGAACGGGCACGGCCACGCGCACCGTCCGCTCGGGATCGTCGAGGGGCGTGCCAGCCGCCGCTTCGACCACCGCGCGCCCAAAATCGGCGACGCTCGCGTAGCGCCGGTCGGGCTCCGGATCGAGCGCCCGGTCGAGCGCGGCCTGAAGTGGCGCCGGCCAGGCGATGCCGGGGCGCACGGCGGTAAGGCTGGCGGGACGTGACGTGAGCCGCCGGACGAGCGTTTCCTTGGACGTCAGCTTGGGATACGGCAGGTCGCCGGTGAGCATGTTGAACAGGACGAGCCCCAGCGAATAGATGTCGGTGCGTTGATCCAACTTCTCGCCGGCCAGTTGCTCGGGGCTCATGTACTCGGGGGTGCCGAGGGACACACCCGCGGTGGTCACCGTCTGGCCACCGCCCTCGCCCGGTGTTGCGACCGACTTGGCGATGCCGAAGTCCACGACCTTCACCCAGTCGCTGCCGTCGATCTGGCGCGCGAGCATGATGTTGTCGGGCTTGAGGTCGCGGTGGATGATTCCGAGGTGGTGCGCAGCGCTGAGGGCGTCGGTGGCTCCCTTGATGATTTGCGCGGCGCGAGCGATGGGCAGTGGTCCATCGCGCTGGACCAGGGCGTGAAGGCTCTCGCCTTCCACGAATTCCATGGCCAGGTACAGCAGCCCGTCGGGCGTCTCGCCAAAGTCGTAGATGGCGGCGACGTTCGGGTGGTTGATGCGGCTGGCGTTGGCCGCTTCACGGTTGAACCGCGTGATGGCATCGGCGGTGGCCGCGAGCGTGGGGCTCATGACCTTGAGCGCGCTCTTGCGACCCATGCGGACGTGTTCGGCGACGTACACCCGGCCCATGCCGCCCTCACCAATGAGGGAGGTGACGTGGTAGCGGTCTGCGATGATCCGGCCAATGAGCGGATCGTCCGACGACTCGGCGCGCAGAGGACTGCCGTCGTTCGGACAGAATTTCTGCTCGGGCCCGTACTCGGCGCCGCACTGGGTGCAGATCTTCTTGATGCTCATGTCTTCAATGACAGTTGGGTGCGCCCCCGCGTCACCAGGTGCGGCGCGAGGGATCGTCCGCGGGGCGTCCCGCCCTCGGGAACCGCGCGGGCTTTCGCCCCGGCGTTCCCCAGGGTAACATCCGCGCGCAACCCGCTCCGAGGTCGAAATGGCTGTGCGTTCCAGATGGGTGCTCGTTGTGCTGCTCGCGGCCGGCGCCGAGCGCGCCCGGGCCCAGGAGTACCCACTGGCCCCACTGATCGCCCGCCTGCCGGGCAGCACCCGGGCGTTGGCCATGGCCAACGCCGACATGGGCGGCCGCGAAAGCGACGTGATCTTCTACAATCCCGCCCAGTTGGCCGTGGCCCACGGATCGGACGCCTCGGCGGAGCTCTACACCCACGGAGACCTGCTGGCGACGTTGTCTACCGAGACGGGTCTGGCTGGCGGCGCCCTAGGAGTCGGGGTGCAGTCTCTCACGTTCTCGAGCGCCTCGGATACGTACGCGTCACCCACCGAGCTGGGCACACGCGGCCCGCTGGCATCGTCCGGGCTGATCCTGGCCGCGGGGTACGCCCATTCGCTTTTCGGGTTTCGGGCGGGCGCCAACGTCAAGGTGCTGCAGCAGCAGATCGGCAGCGCAAGCGACACGCGCGCCGCGTTGGATGCCGGCCTGTCGTACGATCTCTGGCGTGGTACGGCCGGGCTGAGCGTGCAGAACGTGGGGCCCGATCTGCGGACGTTCAACGGCCACGTGTCGCAGCCCACGCAGGCCAACCTTGGGTTCTCCTCGGGCCGGTACGAGGCGGGTCCGCTGGATCTGAGCGCCGCGGCCACGGGCTCGGTGCTGCGCGGCCGGACGTTCGTGGCGGGGGGCGGCGGCGAGGTCTCGTACAGCTGGCTGGACGGCTACGCCGTCGCGGCGCGGGCCGGCGTGCGGCGGGCCGCCGAGGGCGAGGGCCCATGGACGGCGGGGGTGGGGATCTCGGCCGATCGGTTCGAACTCGACTACGCGTTCGAGTCGCGGGCCGGGCGGCCGGGCGCTCACCGCATCGGAATCCACATCCGGTGAGCACACGCTTCTCGATGGGCGCCGTCGTGGCGCTGCTGGTCGCGGGGCTTGGCGGCTGCACCCAGTCGCTCAAGCTCTCGGCCGACGATTCGGGCACCGTGCTGGCCCGGCAGCTGATCACGGCGCCCAACCCCGGCGAACCGGGCCCGTACCGCGTACGCTACCTCACCTACGGAAGCGGCACCGACGAGCGGCGGGCCGCGTATCGCGATTCGGTCGCGATCAGGACGCGCGCCGTGGACGCGTCGCCATTCGTGAAGATGTCGCCGCAGCAGGCCAAGGACCGGAAGGCGCTCTGGGGGTTCGACATCAAGCACGCGCCGCTGAATGCCCGCGTCTGGTACCCCGAAGGCCCGGGCCCATTTCCCCTGGTCGTGATCGCGCATGGCAACCACGATCCGACCGACTATTCCGACCCCGGGTACGCGTATCTGGGGCAGCTGCTGGCGTCGCGTGGATTCATTCTGGCGTCGATCGACGAGAACTACGTCAACGGCAGCTTGCGCGGCGAGAATGCCGGCCGCGCGTGGATCATGCTGGAGCACCTCGAGGCGTGGCGCGCCTTTACCGACAGCGCCGGCAATCCGTTCTACCACAAGGTGGACTGGAACGAGATCGGGATCATGGGACACTCGCGCGGCGGCGGCGCGGTGTCGCACGCCGTGCAGTTCAACGGCCTGGCACGTTTCCCCGACGATGCCAATGTGAAGTTCAACTTTCACTTCCACATCAACGCCGTGGTGGCGATCGCGCCGGTGGACGGGCAGTACAAGCCGGCGGGGAAGCTCGAGCCGATCGAGAACGTGAACTTTCTGGTAATTCATGGCTCGCACGACGGCGACGTATCGGAGTTCATGGGGATCCGGCCCTACGACCGGCTGCGGTTCACCGACGGGGGTTTCCATTTCAAGTCGGCCTGGTACGTGTACCGGGCCAACCACGGCCAGTGGAACACCGTGTGGAACAACCACGACAACGGGCCGCGCAGCGCCAACCGCCTGGATCTGCGCGCGCTGCTCACGCCCGAACAGCAGCGCCAGTTCGGCAAGGTGGTGATCGGCGGATTCCTGGAAGCCACCCTGCACCATCGCACGGAATACCTGCCGATGTTCCGTGACCAGCGTACGATCGGCCACTGGCTGCCCAGGACGATGTACATCACGCGGTTCCAGGAGAGCAGCTTCCGTCTGCTGGCCAACTACGACGAAGACGTGGATGTCACCACGGGGTCCGTGCCCGGCGTGACGATCAGCGGCGACAGCCTGGCCAAGTGGTACGAAGCACCCATTCCCCTGCGGTTCCCGAACGACGAGCAGAACACCAACGCCGCGTGGCTCGGCTGGAACGACCGCATCGCCGGCCCGGACACGGCGGCGCGCGGACGGCCGGCATCGTACACGTTCACGCTGTCCGACTCACTCGTCTCGTCGCTGCACGTGGGCGACAGCACGTCGGTGATGATGTCCATCGCACCGACGCGCGAGATGCCGGGGCCGCGCCGGGCGCCCGGGGACAGCGCGGGCAGGGATCGCGCGCGCCATGACGCCAGGGCGCCCATCGTGCACGACGACTCCGTACCGATGGACCTGACGGTGGAGTTGGTGGACGCCGATGGGCACCGGGCCCGCCTGCCGCTGTCGCTGTTCGGTCCGGTGCGGCGTCCGCTGGAGACGCACGTGCTCCGGCGGGCAGATCGCGAGAAAACGGAATTTCGCAATCCGTACGAGATCGTGCCGCAGACGTATCCCATGCCGCTCGCGGCGTTCGTGAAGGTGGCGCCGCAGTTCGAGCCGGCCAGGCTTCGCACCATACGGCTTCTGTTCGACCGCACGCCGTCGGGCACGATCGTGCTCGACGATGTGGGGCTGGCGAACATGGATCCGGCGTTCCTGCCGCCGGGCCCGTAGGCGCGGTCAGGCCGCGGGAGCGCGGAGCAGCAGCGAGCGGATGCGTTCGAGGAGCGTGAGGGCGCTGAACGGCTTCTGGAGGATCGGCGCTTCGGGGTCGTCCAGCGTGTGGCGGAGCGCCTCCTCGTCGACGTAGCCCGACATCAGGGCGATCACTGCCTCGGGGCGCTCGGCCGCGAAGGCGCGGGCCAGTTCGCCGCCGTTCATACGCGGCATCATCACGTCGGTGAGCAGGAGGTCGATGTCGCCCGCGTGGTGCCGCGCCACATCGAGTGCCTCGATGCCGTCGCGCGCCGTGAGCACGGTGTATCCCTCGTCGCGCAGGATGCGCTCGGCGAGGGCGCGCACGCCCTCGCTGTCTTCGGCGATGAGGATCGTACCCGTGCCACCCCGCACGACGCGCGAACGGGGCGGCGCCGGCCGCGCCGCCTGGGAGGCACCCGGGGTGGACGGCAGGTGGATGGCGATCGTGGCCCCCTGGCCTGGTGCGCTGTCGACGGTGATGAACCCACCGCTCTGCGTGACGATGCCGTAGACCATCGAGAGCCCAAGCCCCGTGCCGCGGCCCATCTCCTTGGTCGTGAAGAACGGTTCGAACAACCGCTCGCGCACTTCCGGCGTCATACCACTTCCGGTATCGATGACGCGGAGCACGGCATACGCGCCCGGAGCGTGGCGCGCGTCCGCGCCGGCCGCGAACTCGACGTTCGCCGTCTCGATCGTCAACGTACCGCCGGCCTGCCCTATCGCATCGCGGGCATTGAGCGCCAGGTTGAGCAGCACCTGTTCCATCTGGCCGGGATCGACGCGCACGATCGCGAGGTCGGGCTCGAGCCGCGTGGTGACCGCGATCGACTCGCCGAGCAGCCGCTGGAGGATGCGCGCGAGATCGGTGACCACGGTGTTCAGGCTCAGCGCCTCGGGGCGCATCACCTGGCGCCGGCTGAACGCCAGCAACTGGCGCGTGAGCGTGGCAGCGCGGTCGGTGGCCTTGCAGATCTCCAGCACGTCGGCCCGTCGCGGATCGTCGGCGCGGATGCTCTGGAACAGCACGTCACTGAACCCGCGGATGGCCGTGAGCAGATTGTTGAAATCGTGGGCCACCCCGCCCGCGAGCTGCCCCACGGCTTCCATCTTCTGCACGTGACGCAGGTCCTCTTCCAGGCGCCGCCGTTCCGTGACGTTGCGCGAGACGGCGAGGAAACCCTGCACCGCCCCCGTATCGTCGTCGACGATGGCCTGGTGCGTGGTCTCCAACCACACGTCCTTGCCGTCGTCTCGCTGGACGCGGAACGTGGTGGTCTCGACGCCATGGTGGCCGATCAAACGGCACTGCACGGCCTGCAGCCGCTCGGCATCGCCCGCATCGCAGAGGTCCGCCATCGAACGACCCACGAGCGCCTCGGGATCCATCCCGAGCAGCGACCGGCAGACGGGGGAGACGTACAGAAAGCGTCCGTCCAGCGACATTCGCGCGAGCATGTCCTGCGAATGCTCGGCCAGAAAGCGGTGCCGCTCCTCGCTCTCGCGCAACGCGTCCTCGGCGGCCCGGCGCGCCGTGATATCACGCGCCACGGCCAGCAGCGCCACCACGCGGCCGTCCCTGACCTCAATCTGCACGTTCTGCCCCACCCACACGTCGCGCCCGTCGGCGCGGAGCGCCGGGAACTCCCAGTAGGTCACGGGAATCTGCTGCTTGATCTGGCGCCTGTAGAGTTCGATTCCCTCCATGCGGAAGTCGGGACGCACGAAATCCAGATACGTGCGGCCGACGATCGAGCCCTC
>Ga0307372_10008433_pt1 | contig 14503 bp, 11 predicted proteins | sample OX1MG_FD_202533 | JGI IMG/M metagenome (GOLD analysis project Ga0307372, IMG submission 202533) | Soil microbial communities from Risofladan, Vaasa, Finland - OX-1 | ecosystem: Environmental > Terrestrial > Soil > Coastal area > Acid sulfate soil | place: Finland: Risofladan, Vaasa | collected...
GCTGACGCTGATGGTCTTCGCCACGTGGAACGACCTGGTCCATATCGGCATCCTCAAGTTCTTTAAGGGCTTCGGGACTTGAAGGCCGGCAGGTAGAGCTTGGGCGGGGAGGGGGGAGCTTTGCGGATTCTGGCCGGCGCAACGATCGTTGTCGCGCTCGCGCTGGCGTCGCTTGTCGTCGTGATGCCGCGCCCGGCGTTTGCGCAAGCGCAGCCGGTGCCCCAGGCGCAGCCCGCTCCAACCGGAATTTCGTCCGGCGGCACGATCCAGGAAATCCGCATCGAAGGCACGCAACGCGTCGAGCCCGAAACCGTGCGCTCCTACATGCAGATCGGTCCCGGCGACAAGTTCGATCCGCAGCGTCTCGATCAGTCGCTCAAGAGCTTGTTCGCCACCGGCCTGTTCAGTGACGTGACGCTGCGGCGCGAAGGCGACACGCTCATCGTCCATGTCGTTGAGAACCCGGTCATCAATCGCGTTGCCTTCGAGGGCAATAGCAAGCTCAGCGACGACACGCTGACCAACGAGGTTCAGGTCAAGCCGCGCAGCGTCTACACGCGGCAGAAGGTGCAGGCCGACGTCGCGCGCATTCTCGAGCTCTATCGCCGCAACGGCCGCTTCGCCGCCACGGTCGATCCGAAGATCATCAAGCTCAGCCAGAATCGTGTCGATCTGGTGTTCGAGATCAACGAGGGCGAATTCACCGGTGTGCGCAGCATCAATTTCGTCGGCAACCACATCTTCGATTCCGATCGCCTGCGCACCGTGATCTCGACCAAGGAGTCGCGTTGGTGGCGCTTCCTTTCGACCGCAGACACCTACGATCCCGATCGCGTCAGCTATGACCGCGACCTGCTGCGTAAGTTCTACCTGTCGCAGGGCTATGCTGACTTCCGCGTGATCTCGGCGGTTGCCGAGCTGACGCCCGAGCGCGACGGCTTCCTCGTCACCTTCACCGTCGAGGAGGGCCAGCGCTACAAATTCGGCAAGGTCGACCTGATCAACGAGCTGAAAGAGATCAACCCGGCCATCCTCAAGGCGCTGATCACGACGAAGTCGGGCGATTGGTACAACGCCGATGCGGTCGATGCCACGATCCACGCCATCACCAATGCCTTGGGCAACCGCGGCTACGCCTTTGTCCAGGTCCAGCCGCAAGTGCGCCGGAATGCCGAGACGCACACCATCGACGTCAGCTACGATGTCAAGGAAGGGCCGCGCGTCTACGTCGAGCGCATCGACGTCACTGGCAATTTACGCACGCTCGACCGCGTCATCCGCCGCGAGATGCGGCTGGTCGAGGGCGACGCGTTCAGCACCGAGAAGCTCGACATCTCGCAGCGGCGCCTGAAGAACCTGAACTACTTCAAGAAGGTCGCGGTCACGAACACCCAGGGCTCGGCGCCGGACAAGACCATCGTCCACGTCAACGTCGAGGAGGAATCGACCGGCGACTTCACCTTTGGCGTTGGCTTCTCGACCACCGACGGTCCCTTGGTCGACGCTGGCGTGCATGAACGCAACCTGCTCGGCCAAGGCCTCGATCTGCGCGTCGACACGCTGGCGTCGTTCCGGACCCAACAAGGCAACATCAGCTTCACCAACCCGTACTTTCTCGACCGCAATGTCGCCGCCGGCTTCGACATTTTCGCCATTCAGCGCGACAACCAGGATTTCGCCGGCTTCAACCAGTTCACCGTTGGCGGCGATCTGCGCGCCGGCTATCAGATCTTCGGTCCATTGCGCCAGACCCTCAAATACACGTTGCGCGAGGACCGCATCTACAACGTGTGCACGACCACGGGCGCCGCCGGCGGTCTGTGCAGCCCGCCCGCCTCGATCTACGTCGCCGACCAGGCGGGCGGGCGCTTGACCTCGGCGGTCGGTCAGACGCTGCTTTACGACCGCCGCGACAGGCCCACCGACCCGACCGCCGGCTGGTTCGTGTCGGAGGGCAACGACCTCGCCGGCGCCGGCGGCGACGTGCGCTATCTCCGGTCGTCGCTGTCGGGCGGCTACTACCACGCCTGGGCGCCCGGTTGGGTGGCCAGCCTGACCGGTGAAGGCGGCTATATCAAGGGCATCGGCCAGAGCGTCGCCATCGAGGACCGCTTCTTCGTCGGCGGCGATAACCTGCGCGGTTTTGCCACCGGCGGTATCGGACCGCGCGACCAGAACACCAACGAGGCGCTGGGCGGCAACGTCTACTACGTCGGCTCGGTGACGCAGGGCTTCCCGCTCGGCTTGCCGTCGGAGCTCGGCCTGGCCGGCCGCGTCTGGTCGGATTTCGGCAGCCTCATTCACACCGACGACGTCCCCACCTCGGCCAACCCGATCCAGCAGAGCAACTCGCTCCGTGTTTCGGCCGGCATTGGTCTCACCTGGAAATCGCCGTTCGGACCGATCCGGATCGACCTCGGCCACCCCGTGCTCAGAAAAAGCTTTGACAAGATCAGCATCTTCCGCTTCGGCTTCGGGTCCAGGTTCTAATGTCGCAAGTGTTTCTCGGGCGGGCGCTCGGCGCCCTCTTGCTCTGCTTCGCGGCGTTGGCCGCGGGGTCGGCGTGCGCGCAGAATCCGCCTGCGCCGCCGCCCACGGTGGTCGTTATCGCCGACATCAACCAGATTCTGCGCGATGCCAAATCGGGGAAGGACGTCCAGACCCAGATCGACAAGGCGATGGCGGATTTCTCGAAGCAGGTTTCGACCAGCGAGAACGAGCTGCAGCGGATGCGCGACGGGCTCGAGCGCGAGCGCAGCGCGCTTTCGCCCGATGCGTACGGCACCAAGACGCGCGAGTATCAGCAGCGGTTCGACGCGCTCGACCGCACCGTACAGGCACGGCGTCAGGCGCTGCAGCAGAGCTACAACACCGCCATGACCAAGATCGAAAACACCGCGCTTCAGATCATCGCCCAGATCGCCGGCGAACATAAGGCTAACATGGTTCTGACGCGTGCCGCGGTGCTGTTCGCCGCCAACAACCTCGACATCACCGCCGAGGTGACCAAGCGGCTCGACGCACAGCTGCCGAGCATGACGGTCAAGCTCCCGGCTCCGGGCACGCCGCCGTTGCCGGCGAAGCCGCACTGATGGCGGATCCGCGTTTCTTCGCCGTCGCCGGGCCGTTCACGGCCGAGGAGATATCGCGCCGCACCGGCGCGACGCTCGCCGGCGCCGGCAAGGAAAAGCTCGTGCTGCGCGACGTCGCGCCGCTCGATGCCGCTGGACCGGACCAGCTGAGCTTTCTCGACAACCGCAAATACATCGATCTGTTCCGCGCGACCCGCGCCGGCGCCTGCTTCGTCCATCCCGATCTGTCGCGCGAGGCGCCGAAAGGCGTTGCGCTGCTGATCACGCCCGAGCCTTATCGCGCCTATGCGCTCGCCGCCCAGGCCTTCTATCCCGATCCGCCGCCGCTTCCGGGCGTCGCACCCTCCGCCGTCGTCGACGCCACCGTCGATCTCGGCGAAGGCTGCCGCATCGAACCCAACGCCGTGATCGGCGACCACGCGAAGCTCGGCCGACGGTGTCTGATCGGGCCCAACGCGGCGATCGGTCCCGGCGTCATCCTGGGCGACGACGTGCGCGTCGGCGCCTGCGCCAGCATCAGCCACAGCGTGATCGGCAACCGCGTGCGCATCTATCCCGGCGTGCGGCTTGGCCAGGATGGCTTCGGCTTCGCGCCCGATCCAAAGGGTTTCACCAAGGTGCCGCAGCTCGGCCGCGTCGTCATCGGCGACGATGTCGAGATCGGCGCCAATTCGACCGTCGATCGCGGCGCCGGCCCCGACACCGTGATCGGCGCGGGTACGATGATTGATAATCTCGTGCAGATCGGGCACAACGTGCAGATCGGACGCCAATGCGTGCTCGTCTCGCAGGCCGGCATCTCCGGCAGCACAAAGTTGGGCGATTTCGTGATGATCGGCGGTCAGAGCGGCTTCAGTGGACATCTTAATATCGGCACGGGCGCGAAGATCGGCGCGCAGGCCGGCGTCATGCGCGACGTGGCGCCGGGCGAGACCGTGGTCGGGGCCCCGGCCGTGCCGGCGCGCGAATTCTTCCGCCAGGTCGCCGCGCTTCAGCGCCTGGCTAAGAAGCGGGATGAGTAGCGTGGACACGCGGCCGGTGACTTCGCCGGACATCGACCGCGCGCGGATCATGCAGATGATCCCGCATCGCGATCCGTTTCTGATGATCGACCAGGTCGTCGAGCTCCGCTCCGGGCACAGCGCTATTGGCGTCAAGCACGTCAGCCCCGACGAATACTACTTCAAGGGCCATTTCCCGCAGCGGCCGGTGATGCCCGGCGTGCTGATCATCGAGGCGATGGCGCAGACGGCGGCGGTGCTGGTCGTCCACACGCTGGGCCCGGCTTTCGAGGGCAAGTTGGTTTATTTCATGTCGATCGACAGCGCGCGCTTCCGCCGCCCGGTCGTGCCGGGGGATGTCATGCGGGTGCTGGTGAGTTGCCAGCGCCATCGCGGCATGGTGTGGAAGTTCGAGGGCCAAGCCACGGTCGGCGACAAGCTGGTCGCCGAAGCAACCTTCGCCGCGATGATTTTGGACAGCTGAGCCGGGATTCATGCCGCAGATTCATCCAACGGCCATCGTCGAGCCGGGCGCCACGCTCGCCGCCACCGCGGTGGTCGGGCCGTTCTGCCTGGTCGGCGCCAAAGTCGATCTCGGCGAGCGTGTTGAGCTGATCTCGCACGTCGCTGTCGCGGGCCGCACCACGATCGGCGACGGCACGCGGGTCTTTCCGTTCGCCTCGATTGGCCACATCCCGCAGGATCTCAAATACAAGGGCGAGGAGTCGCGGCTCGAGATCGGCCGCGACAACATCATCCGCGAGCACGTGACGATCAATCCCGGCACGTCGGGCGGTGGCATGGTGACCAAGGTCGGCGACGGCTGCGCCTTCATGGTCGGCGTCCACGTTGCGCATGATTGCCACATCGGCGATCACGTCATCATGGCCAATAACGCCACGCTCGCCGGCCACGTGCACATCGACGATTACGCCGTGTTCGGCGGGCTTTCGGCGGTGCACCAGTTCGTCCGCATCGGTCGCCACGCCATGGTTGGCGGCGTCACCGGCGTCGAGCGCGACGTCATTCCGTACGGCTCGGTGGTGGGTGACCGCGCGCGGCTGTCGGGTCTCAATATCGTCGGCATGCAGCGCCGCGGCTTCGCGCGCGACGAAATCCAGGCGCTGCGCACTGCGTATCAGATGCTCTTCGGCAACGAGACTGGCACCTTCGCCGATCGGCTTGCCGCGGTGGACAAGCAGTTCGCCGCCGTCGGTCCGGTGCGCGACGTCGTCGAATTCGCCCGTGCCGAATCGATCCGCGGCCTGTGTCAGCCGCGCACCAATGGCGGCGGTTGAGCGCGGCCCGCTCGGCATCCTCGCCGGCTCTGGCGCGCTTCCCGGCCGTCTGATCGAAGCCTGCGCCAAGACCGGCCGGCCGGTCTTCGTCTTGGCATTCACCGGCGCCGCCGATCCCGCCGTCGTCGAAAAAGTTCCGCATGCGTGGATCCGTCTCGGCCAGGCCGGCACGGGCCTCGCGATCCTGCGCGCGCGGGGCGTGCGCGAATTGGTCATGGCTGGCGGCGTGCAGCGGCCGTCGCCGCTGGCGCTCCGGCCCGATTGGCGCACGCTCAAATTCTACGCCGCGCTCGGCTGGCGCGCGCTCGGCGACGACAGCCTGCTGCGCGCGGCGATCCGCGCGCTCGAGCGCGAAGGCTTTGCCGTCGTCGGCGCCGAGAGCATTCTGACGCAGGATCTCGCGCCTGACGCGCCGGTCGGCCGGATCGTGCCGGAACCGACGGTGGCTACCGACATCGCGCTCGGCCTCGCTGCGGCGCGCGAGCATGGGGCGCGGGACAAAGGTCAGGCCGTGGTCGTCGCGGCGGGCCGCGTCGTCGATCGCGAAGGCACCGACGGCACCGATGCGCTTTTGAGGCGCTGCATCGGCCGCGCCGCCGGCGGTGTGCTCGTCAAGACCAGCAAGCCGGGGCAGGAGCGTCGCGCCGATCTGCCGGCGATCGGTCCCGGTACGGTCGCCGCCGCGGCGGCGGCTGGTCTCAAGGGCATCGTCGTCGAAGCCGGCGCGACGCTGCTCATCGACCGCGCGGCGATTGTCCAGGCCGCTGATCGCGCCGGATTATTCGTCGTCGGAACGCGCGTGCCGCAATCACCGGCGGAAGTCGGCCACGCCACCACACGGGCGGAAGCGCCGCTTATCTATCTGATCGCCGGCGAGCCATCGGGCGATGCGCTCGGCGCCAATCTGATGCGCGCGCTGCGCTATCGCACGCAGGGCACAGTGCGTTTCGCCGGCATCGGCGGCGAGCAGATGGCGGCCGAAGGTCTCATCAGCCTGTTTCCGCTCGACGATCTGGCGGTGATGGGCGTGGCCGAGGTTCTGCCGCGCGCCTGGGCCATCCTACGCCGTGTCAAACAGGCGGTTGCCGATATCCGCGCCCGGCAGCCGGCGGCGGTCGTCACTATCGATAGCTCGGGCTTCAACTGGCGCGTGGCGCAGCGCCTGCGTCGCGCCGGTGAAACCGTTCTGCTCATTCACTACGTCGCGCCGATGGTCTGGGCGTGGCGCGCCAGCCGCGCGCGGCGCATGGCGCGCTGGTACGACCATCTGATGGCGCTGCTGCCGTTCGAGCCGCCCTATTTCGAGAAGGTCGGCTTGTCGTGCTCTTATGTCGGCCATCCGGTGATCGAGTTGGGTGCCGACAAGGGCGACCGCGCGGGATTCCGCCGCCGCCACGACATTCCGCCGCTGGCGCGCGTCGTCGCCATCCTGCCCGGCAGCCGCGGCGGCGAGATCGGCCGCCTGCTGCCCATGTTGGGCGAGACCGTGGCGCTGCTCGCGCGACAACTGCCCGATGTGATGGTTGTCGTCGCGGCGACCGCCAATGTCGCCGCGCAGGTTAAGGCGGCCGTCGCGGCCTGGAAGGCCGACACCGTTGTGGTCGGCGCCGCCGAGAAATATGACGCCTTTGCCGCCAGCGATGCGGCGCTCGCGGCATCCGGCACGGTCGCACTCGAGCTGGCAGTCGCCGGCGTGCCGACGGTCGTGACCTATCGCGTCAATCCTCTGACCCATGCGCTGCTGCGGCGCATCGTCAAGGTGCGCTACGCCAACCTGGTCAACCTGATTCTCGACCGGCCGGCGGTGCCCGAGCTGCTCCAAGCCGACGCCACGCCGGAGAAACTTGCCGCCGCTATCGAGCGCCTGCTCGAGGACAAGACGGCGCGTGCGGCGCAAATCTCCGCTGGACAAGAGGCACTCAAGGCGCTGGGCTATGGCCAGGTCTCGCCCGGCCTGCGCGCCGCCGACGAGGTGCTCGCGCGAGTACGCCCTCCTCCCGCCGACCGCTCGCGCGCTCGGCCCCGCTCGAGGGGGGAGGGTTAGGGCGAGGGTGATCCTTCAGGAGGAAATATGGACACAGAAGCTGGAACCCGCACTGCCGCCGCGCTCGACGCCAAGAGTTCGCGCCTGCTGCACACCATGCTGCGCGTCTTCGAGCTCGACCGCTCGGTCGATTTCTACGTCAACAAGCTTGGCATGAAGGTAATCCGCAAGACTGAGCGGCCGGACCAGCGCTATTCGCTCGCCTTCGTCGGCTATGGCGGCGAGGACAGCGCGACGGTGATGGAGCTGACCTACAACTGGGATCAGAAGGAGCCGTACAACCTCGGCTCGGCCTACGGCCACATCGCCATCGCGGTGCCCGACGCCCGGCGCGCCTGCGACACGCTCGCCGCCGCCGGCGTCAAGATCACGCGGCCGGCCGGACCGGTGAAGGGCGGCACCGCGGTGATCGCGTTTATCGAAGATCCCGACGGCTACAAGATCGAGCTGATCGAGCGCAGCTGACGTGCGCCGCTATTTCCGCTTGTCGAGTGCCACGTAAGGGCGCTTTGGCGCGCCGGTATAGAGTTGGCGCGGCCGGCCGATCTTCTGGTCGGGATCCTCGATCATCTCGTTCCACTGCGCCACCCAGCCGACGGTGCGGGCGATGGCGAACAGCACGGTGAACATCGAGGTCGGGAAGCCCATCGCTTTGAGGATGATGCCGGAATAGAAATCGACGTTGGGATAGAGCTTGCGCTCGATGAAGTATTCGTCGCTGAGCGCGATCCGCTCGAGCTCCATTGCCAGCGCCAGGATCGGGTCGTCGTGGACGCCCATCTCGTCGAGCACCTCGCGGCAGGTGCGCTGCATCACCTTGGCACGTGGATCGTAGTTCTTGTAGACGCGGTGGCCGAACCCCATCAGGCGGAACGGATCGTCCTTGTCCTTGGCGCGCTTGATGAATTCCGGAATGCGTTTCTTGTCGCCGATCTCATGAAGCATCTTGAGCACGGCCTCGTTGGCGCCCCCATGCGCGGGCCCCCACAGCGAGGCGATGCCCGCCGCGATGCAAGCGAAGGGATTGGCGCCCGACGAGCCGGCGAGCCGCACCGTCGAGGTCGACGCGTTCTGCTCGTGGTCGGCATGGAGGATGAAGATCCGGTCCATCGCCTTCGCCAGCACTGGGCTGATCTTGTATTCCTCGGCCGGCACGGCGAAGGCCATGCGCAGGAAGTTCTCGGAGTAGGACAAGTGGTTCTGTGGATAGACGAAGGGCTGGCCGAGTGAATATTTGAAGGCCATCGCCGCGATCGTCGGCATCTTGGCGATCAGGCGATAGGAGGCGACCAGCCGCTGCTGCGGATCGGAAATGTCGGTCGAGTCATGATAGAACGCCGAGAGCGCGCCGACCACGCCGCACATCACCGCCATCGGGTGCGCGTCGCGGCGGAAGCCGCGGAAGAACGAGGTCAGCTGCTCGTGCACCATGGTGTGGTACGTAATCGATTGGGTAAAGTCGTTCTTCTGCTTCGCGGTCGGCAGATCGCCGTAAAGCAGCAGATACGCAGTCTCCATGAAGTCGCTGTGCTCGGCCAAGTCCTCGATCGGATAACCGCGGTAGAGCAGAATCCCTTGGTCGCCGTCGATGTAAGTGATCTTGCTTTCGCAGCTGCCGGTCGCGGTGTAGCCGGGATCGAAGGTGAAATAGCCGAGCCCGCCATAGAGTTTGCGGACGTCGACGACCTTGGGGCCGAGCGTCGGCGCCAGGAGCGGCAGCTCGAGCTTCTTGCCGCTCGCGTGGTCCTGCAGGGTCACGCTTTCCTGATTGGTGGCGGCGGGCACGGCTTTCGGTTCGGCTTTCACGGCCATCGCGCTTGTCCTTCCGCTTCCGAGTTATGTTGCGCCGCAACAAAATTCAACAGCCCAGAATACGGCGGCCCACCGATTTAAGCAATTCGCTTGGGTTTTATCCTTTAGCGGCCGTGACCGCATCTGCGAGACGGCCCAGTGATTCTGCCCGTCCCAGCACGGCCATGACCTCGAAAATGCCGGGCGACGCCTTGGCGCCGGTGAGCGCGGCGCGCAGCGGTTGGGCGACGTCGCCGAGCTTGAGATTGGCCGTGACGCAATATTCTTTCACAAAGCGCTCGAGATGCGGCGCGTTCCATTGCGGTCCGTCGACCAGCAGGTCGAGCGCTGCGTGCAGGTCCTTGAGCCGCGCCCGCGCCGCGTCGTCGAGCAGCTTGCGCGCCTCGGGCTCGACCGCGATCGGCCGCTTGCTCACGTAGAAGCGCGCCCGCTCGGCCAGCTCGACCAGCGTCTTGGCGCGCGGCTTCAGGTCCGGTATGGCCTTCAGCAGACGCTCGCGCCCCGCCGCGTCGAGTGCCTGGCCCAGATTGTCCTCGACGAAGGGCAGGGCGAGGCCGGCAAGCTCATCGTCCGGCGTTGCGCGGATGTAGTGGCCGTTGAGGTTGCCGAGCTTGACGAAGTCGAACCGCGCCGCCGCCCGGCCCACCGCGTCAAGGTCGAACCATTGGATTGCCTGCTCGGTCGAGATGATCTCCTCGTCGCCGTGGCTCCAGCCAAGGCGCAGCAGATAGTTGCGCAACGCCGCCGGCAGGTAGCCCATCTTCTGGTACTCCTGCACGCCGAGCGCGCCGTGGCGTTTCGACATCTTGGCGCCGTCCGGTCCGTGCAGCAGCGGCACATGGGCGAAGCGCGGAATGACCCAGCCGAGCGCCTTGTAGATCTGCGTCTGACGGAACGTGTTGGTCAGGTGATCGTCGCCGCGGATGACGTGGCTGATGCCCATGTCGTGATCATCGACGACGACCGAGAAGTTGTAGGTCGACGTGCCGTCGGCGCGCAGGATGATGAGATCGTCGAGCTGCTGGTTCGAGACCTTGACCTCCCCCTGAACCAGGTCGTCGACCACGGTGTCGCCGTCTTGCTCGGCCTTGAGCCGGATCACCGGCTTGACGCCCGACGGCGCCGTCTTCGGGTCGCGGTCGCGCCAGGTGCCGGCGTAGCGCATGCTGCGCCCTTCGCTCAGCGCCTTGAGCCGCATCTGCTCGAGCTCTTGGGGCGAGCAATAGCAGTAATAGGCGTGACCTTGCGCGAGGAGCTGACGCGCGACCTCGGCGTGGCGCGCCTGGTTGCGCGATTGGTAGACGATGTCGCCGTCCCACTCGAGGCCAAGCCATTGGAGGCCGTCGACGATCGCTGCCATCGCCTCGGGCGTCGAGCGCGCGCGGTCGGTGTCCTCAATCCGCAGGCGGAACGTGCCCTTGTGGTGCTTGGCGTAGAGCCAGTTGAAGAGCGCGGTGCGCGCGCCGCCGATATGGAGGAAGCCGGTCGGCGAGGGGGCGAAGCGGACGGTGACGGTCATGGCGGGCGCTGGCGCACTTTCCGTTGGTCGTCACCCCTGCGAAAGCGGGGGTCCAGGGCCCCTGGATTCCCGCTTGCGCGGGAATGACGTTGAAGAAATCGTCGGTTTGCCACGACGAATTCGCGGTCTTTAGCACATCCCGGAAGCGTTCTACACTTTCGCCATGGGGGGAACCGAGGCGGAGGCGGCGGTCGTCGCGCGTCCGGCGTCGTGGCGCGGGCTGGGCGCGTGGCTCGCCGGCAATCTAGCCGCCGAGCGTGCGCGCTGGCCGCTGTGGCTGCCCGGCTTCATGGGCGCCGGCATCGGCGTCTATTTCTGGCTATCGTTCGAGCCGTCGATCTGGCTCGGGCCGGCGTTGCTGATGCTGGGCCTGGCGGCGGTCGCGCTCGCATGGCGTCGCGCGGCTTGGCGCTGGCCGGCCGCGGCGGCACTGGCGCTGGCGCTCGGCTTCGGCGCGGCACAGTTCGAGGCGCATTCGGTCGCGGCACCGGTGCTCGGTCATCGTGTCAACGGCGCGCTCGCCGGTCGTGTGCTCGTGGTCGATCCGCTGCCCGAAGGATCGCGGCTCACCATCGCGCCGGCGAGCCTCGCGGATTTTGCGCCCGAAAATCTTCCGGCGCGGGTGCGTGTGCGGCTACGCCACGGCGACGGCGGCGTCGCGCCCGGCGACGGCGTCCGCCTGCGCGTCTCGCTCGAGCCGCCGCCCGGACCGGCGATGCCGGGCGCCTACGATTTCGAGCGTCGCGCATGGTTCGATCGCTTGGGCGGCGTCGGCTACGCGCTGTCGGCGCCGGTGAAGTTCAACGCGCAAGCGCCCGGTGCGCTCGCGCAACTGATCGAGACGGTGCGCCAGGCTGTCACCCACCGCATCCGCGCGGCGCTGCCGGGACCCGACGGCGCCATCGCCGCGGCGCTGATCACGGGCGAGACGCACGCCATTCCGCCCAACGACGCCGGCGCGTTTCGTGACGCCGGCCTGGCGCACATCCTGGTGATCGCCGGTCTGCACATGGGCCTGGTCGCCGGCATCTGCTTCTTCGCGCTGCGGGCGCTATTCGCCCTGATCCCGCCCATAGCTCTCAACCATCCGACCAAGAAATACGCCGCCGCGCTCGCGCTGCTGCTGACCTTTCTCTACATGCTGCTGTCGGGCGCCACCGTTTCGTCGCGCCGCGCCTTCGTCATGATCGCGCTGGCATTGCTCGCCGTGCTGGTCGACCGCCTGAGTCTGTCGGCACGTGCGCTGGCGCTCGCCGCCGTCGCCATCATGCTGATGACGCCCGACAGCGCCACGGGTCCGAGCTTTCAGATGTCGTTCGCGGCGGTGGCGGCGCTGGTCGCGTTCTACGAGGCATGGCGCGGTCGGCTGGCAACCTGGTATCGCGAATCTGGCGCGCTCCGGCGCCTCGGCCTCTATGCGCTCGGCATCGCGTTCACCACGATCGTCACCACGGTCGCGACTGCACCCTTCACGGTTTATCACTTCAACCGCTTTCCGCTCTATTCGGTCGCCGCCAACGTCGTCGCCGTGCCGATCACCGGCTTCTGGGTGATGCCGTGGGCGATCGTCGCCTGCCTGCTGATGCCGCTCCATCTCGAGAGCCTCGCCTTGATTCCAATGAGCTGGGGCATCGACGCGATCACCGCGATCGCCAAGGGCGTGACATCATGGCCCGGCGCGGTGATGAATTTGCCGAGCATGCCGGCCTGGGGCATCGCCGCGGCCGCCGCGGGTGGTCTCTGGCTCGCGATCTGGCAGCGGCGCTGGCGCTGGTTTGGTGTATTGCCGCTCGCCTTCGGCCTGCTGTCGGCCGGCTTCGAGCGGCCGCCCGACATTCTGATTTCGGGCGACGCCAAACTCGTCGCAGTGCGCGCGGCGGATGGAACCTATTTGCCGTCGAAGGCTAAGGGCGATCGCGCGACCGTCGACAGCTGGACCAAGCGCGCGGCGACGGTGATGGGTCCGGCGTGGCCCGTCACAGGATCGTCGTCCGACGGCCTGCTCGCCTGCGACGCCGGATCGTGCCGCTATACCGCGCGCGGCGCCGTGGTGACGCTGCTGCGCGATCCCGACCGCTTCGACCGCGCGCAATGCCGCGCCGATCTTGTCGTCGCGCCGGTGCCGGCGTGGCGCATCTGTCCCGGCGCGCGCATCGTCGATCGCATCGACGACTATCGCGATGGCGGCACCGCGGCATGGCTCGATCAGGGCGCGGTGCGGCTCGAAAGCGTCCGCGACTACCAGGGCGCACGCCTGTGGTCGCCGCGGCGGAGCCGCCGCTCTAAGATGAGCGGTGCAGGGAGTTGAAATGAGCGAAGCGACCAAGCCGCCGCCGGCCGACGACGACCGCGCCAAGCGCAAGGCGGAGTCCGAGCGCGGCACGCTCGTCATGTGGGGCTACGTCACCGGCGGAATCAGCCTGCTGAGCTACGTCGTCGGCCTCGAGCCGAGCTTCATTCCCCTGGGCTTCGGTGTGCTCGGCTGCATCATCGCATGGCAATTGAACGCCAAGGGCGAGCGCCATGGCCTCTACGCCGGCATGATCAACCTTGCCGGCATCCTGATCTGGATCACCTTCAATTGGTCCCGTCTGCGCGGCTGGATCGGCGGCTGAGCGCGGCGGCATGCCGTTGTCATCGTAGTGCCACGGTCGTCGCGTAACACAGCGCGATGCCTCATCAGCGGCACAAGAACGGCCACGTCTTCGGCCATCCGCGACCGTCGGAATCCGGCCGCTATCCGGTGCATCAGCGGCTCGAGCGCGACACGCATTTCCGCGATCTGCCGCCGCCGACCGGCAGCGCGCCGTTCCGCCTCGATGTACAGTCGGTCCTGCCCGACGCGACCTATGCCGGCATCGTCGCCAGCAAGCGCCTGGCGCTCCATCTCAACGGCGACATGGGTGGCATCAAATACGGCGTGCCGCAGGAGCTCGTCGCCAAAGGCATGGAAAACGATTTCGCCGCCGCGGCCGCGCCCGGCGTCAATCCGGCGTTCCTCTACATCACCGGCGACTGCGTCTACTTCAACGGCGAGATCAAGGATTACTACGCCCAGTTCTATCAGCCCTACGAGTTCTATCCCGGCCCAATCTTCGCCGTGCCCGGCAACCACGACGGCGAGAACCTGCCCGACGACCGGACGCTCGACGGTTTCGTGCGCAATTTCTGTGCGCCGGCGCCGGTGAAGATGCCGGAGTCCGGCGATTCGATGCGCACGGCGATGGTGCAGCCCAACGTCTATTGGACGCTGGTCACGCCGGTCGCCAACATCGTCGGCCTCTACAGCAACGTGCCGGCCGGCGGCGACATCCGCCCGCCGCAGACCGACTGGCTGGTCGAGGAGCTCAGGACGCTGCCGCGCGACGTGCCGCTATTGGTGGCGCTGCATCATCCGGTCTATTCCGCCGACGATTACGTCTCCGGCAGCACCTACATGAAGGAGGTGCTGGAGACCGCTGCCGCCGAAACCGGCCGCCGGCCCGAGATAATCCTCGCCGGCCACGTCCACAACTATCAGCGCATCAGCGAACCGCATCCCGATGGCACGGTGCTGCCCTATCTTGTCACCGGCGCCGGCGGCTATCACAACCTGCACCGCGTCATGCGCGTCGACGGCGCGCCGATGATTCCGCCTGTGACCTTTGACGACAAGCAGGGCACGGCCGTGACGCTCGAGCGCTATTGCGACGACCACCACGGCTTCATGCATCTGGAGATCACCGACACGCTGATCA
>Ga0307372_10008434_pt1 | contig 14503 bp, 10 predicted proteins | sample OX1MG_FD_202533 | JGI IMG/M metagenome (GOLD analysis project Ga0307372, IMG submission 202533) | Soil microbial communities from Risofladan, Vaasa, Finland - OX-1 | ecosystem: Environmental > Terrestrial > Soil > Coastal area > Acid sulfate soil | place: Finland: Risofladan, Vaasa | collected...
AACTGGTGTCCGTACGACAAGACCGTGCTGGCCAACGAGCAGGTGATCAACGGCGCGTGCGAGCGGTGCGGCACGCTGGTGGAGCAGCGGTTCCTGGAGCAGTGGTTCTTCCGGATTACCGATTATGCGGGGCGCCTGCTCGACAACCTCGGCGCGCTCGACTGGTCGGAGAGCACCAAGACGGCGCAGCGCAACTGGATCGGCAAGTCGGAGGGTGCCGAACTGGCGTTTCGGGTGCAGGATCTGATGGAGTTCGCGGGGAGCGCAACGGTCAGCGGCGGCGGGCTGAGCGGCGAGGTGGTTTCGACGCCGGTGGACATCCGCGTGTTCACCACGCGCGCCGACACGATCTTCGGCGCGACGTTCCTGGTGGTGGCGCCTGAGCATCCGCTGGTCGATCTCGTCACCACCGACGAACAGCGCGTCGAGGTCGAAGCCTACCGTGCGGCCACCGCCAAGCAGGACATCGTCACCCGCAAGGTGAACAAGGACAAGACGGGCGTGTTCACGGGCGCGTACGCGATCAACGCGGCTACCCGTGAGCCGATTCCGATCTGGACGGCCGACTACGTGCTGATGGAGTACGGTACCGGCGCGATCATGGCTGTGCCGGGCCACGACGAGCGCGATCACGAGTTCGCCCTCAAGTTCGGGCTGCCAATCGTGCGCGTGGTGGGCGCCGACCCGCACGACACGGCCCCCCCGATGGACGCCGCGTTCACCGACAACGTGAATGGCGTTCTGGTGAATTCGGGAAGATTCAATGGGCTCACCGTGCCCGAGGCGAAGCTCACCATCGTGAAGTGGCTCACGGAGCACGGCGCCGCACGGGCGGTGGTGAACTACCGGCTGCACGACTGGTGCATCTCGCGGCAGCGGTACTGGGGCCCGCCCATCCCGATCATCTACTGCGACGCGTGCGGCCCGGTGCCGGTGCCGGAACAGGATCTCCCGGTGGTGCTGCCGCCGTTGGAGAACTTCCGCCCCGACGACTCGGGCGTCTCGCCGCTGGCCCGGGACGCGTCGTGGTACCGTGTGTCGTGCCCGCAGTGCGGCGCGCCGGCGCGTCGCGAGACGGACGTGTCGGACACCTTCCTCGACAGTTCGTGGTACTTCCTGCGCTATCCCAGCGCCGATCGCGACGACGTGGCCTTCGACCCCGAGATCACCAGGCACTGGCTGCCCGTGAACTCGTACATCGGCGGCAACGAGCACGCCGTGCTGCACCTCTTGTACTCGCGCTTCATCACGATGGTGCTGCACGATGCCGGGCTGCTCGGCTTCGAGGAGCCGTTCACGCGCTTTCGGGCCCACGGCACGATTGTGCGCGAAGGCGCCAAGATGTCGAAGAGCCGCGGCAATGTGGTGAACCCCGACGAATACGTGGAGCGGTGGGGGGCCGACTCGTTCCGCACCTACCTCATGTTCCTGGGGCCGTACGAAGAGGGCGGCGACTTCCGCGATCAGAGCATCTCCGGAGTGCGACGGTTCCTCGACCGGTTGTGGACGTCGGTGCACGAGGCGGCGCGCGACGGCGAAGCCGACCCCGCCGTCATGCGCAAGGTGCACCAGACGATCGGCAAGGTGACCGACGACATCCCGGCGCTCAGCTACAACACGGCCGTGGCCGCGATGATGGAGTGCGTGAACACGATCCGCGCCCACGACCGCACACCCCACGTGCGCGAGGTGGAACCACTGGTGCAACTCGTGGCGCCGTTCGCGCCGCACGTGGCCGAAGAGTTGTGGGAAATCCTTGGCCATGCGCGTAGCGTGTTCGACGACGGCTGGCCCGCATTCGACGCCGCTCTGGCAACCGAGGAATCGGTGACCGTGGCCGTCCAAGTGAACGGCAAGACCCGCGGCACCGTCCAGGTGCCCAAGGACGCTGAGCAGCCGGCGGCGCTGGAAGCGGCCCTGGCCGAGCCGAACATCGCCAAATTCGTTACGGGATCACCCAGGAAGGTGATCTACGTGAAGAACCGCCTGCTCAATCTGGTAGTGTAGGGCTGGCGGTCAGGTCCACTCGGCGTAACGGACCTGGGAGTCGGGCTGCGAAAAGGCCACAGCCGCCAGATAATCCACGCGTCCGATGTCGAGTAGGCGCACCCAGAGGTGTTGTCGGTCGACGCCGGTGATCCCCGTGACGTCGACCTCCTGCTGCACCTCTTTGCCGAGCGATACGGTGAAGCCGTCAAAGGCCGCAGCGATGCCCGTGCCGAGCGCCTTCACCACCGACTCCTTGCGGACCCAGGCTCGGAAGAACGCGTCGGCGTGCTGCTCAGCGGGCAGGGCAAGCAGCGCGTCGTACTCGCCGCGCGCGAAGAACCGCGCCGCGATGCGCTCCACATCGGCCAGCCGCGTCATGCGCTCGAGGTCCACCCCCACATCGTCGGAGCGCGTGACAGCCACGAGCATGTGATCGGCCGAGTGCGATACGCTGAACTGAAGCGGCGCATCGGTGTCCTTGGCCACGACCTGCGGCTTGCCGCGCGCCGAGCGCCGGATGGTGATGTCCGCAGGCGCCTCGCTCAGGTACCGAGCCAGGATGTCGCGCACCCAGGCGCGCGACAGCGTGAGCCGCGCCCGCTGGGCTTCGCTCGCTACGAGCGCGGTCTTTTCACGCTCATGGGCCGGGAGCATCTCGGCGGCGCTGGAGAGGTTCTCCGGGGTGGCCGCAAGGGTCGCATGCCACACGTGGATGTCGGTGGCGGAGAGGGCGGGAAGGGGATCCGGTGTGGTGGAGGGCATGCGTGGAGGGCTAGAAGCTCAACCCGAACGTGATGGGCAGGGACAGGTAGGAACTACCATTCGTGAGGACCTTGTGCAACCGGGCCTCGAAATACGCCGTCATTCCGGTGAGCGGAATCTCGATTCCCAACCCGCCGTTGAAGCCGGGATTGGTACCGCTCGCGGTGACGTGGTATAGCCCCATGCCGCCGATCAGGTACGGGTGGTACGATACCCCCTGGATATGGTATACGGCGCTCACGATGGCGGCCGTGGCCTGGACGGAGTGGGCGCCTACCGCCTGTGGTTTGGCGGCGAAGTGCTCGTAGAACAGCTCTCCCCGCACGCCCACCGTCTCAAGCGGTGCCCGGTATTCGGCGGTGGCGGCGAGGTTGAATCCCGCGGAGTGTTCGTGCGACAGCGAGCTGGTCGGAAGGCTGACGCCGAACGCCGCCCCCAGATGGCCCGCCGACAGTCCGCCCTGCGCAACCGCGCTGGACGCGGCGAAGAGCAGCAGAGCACCAGTGATCCCGAATCGGCGCATGAGTCTAATGTAGCGTCAGAGCAGCCGGCCGATCCAATCGCCCACCAGGTAGCCCGCCGCCGCAACACCCAGACCGACGACGAACATATCGATCCCGGACCGGAACACGCCGCGTCCAGTGAACACGGAGCGCGCGGCCCCCACGAGCCAGTGCGAGAGCATGGCGATCGCGAACGAGATCACGATAGCCGTGGTGCCCGACCAGAACAGGAACGGCGCCACGGGGATGAACGCGCCCACGGCTGTCGCCGTGCCCGTCACCCACCCCTCGCGCAGCGGCGACATGCTCCGCTCGCCGATCCCCAACTCCTCCTGCACCTGCTCGTCGAGCATTCGTCGCGGGTCGGCCATCACGTCCGTGGCCAGCGCGTGGGCGGAATCGGCGTCCATCCCCTTGGCCTGGTAGATGAGCGCGAGCTCGTCGCGCTCCACCTCGGGCATCAGCGCGATCTCGTCGCGCTCCATCGCGATCTCGTGCGCGTATACTTCCTGCTCGCTCTTCGCCGCCAGGTACCCGCTCGATCCCATGGACAGCGAGTCGGCGATAAGCCCTGCTACACCTGCCACGATCACCGCGTGCGCTTGGTTGTTCGCCGAGGCGCCGATCACGCCGGCCACGAGGCCGAAGTTGGCCGTGAGTCCGTCGTTGAACCCATACACTACGTTGCGCAAGAATCCGCCCGACTCGGCACGGTGCCATGGCTCCCCTTCACGACCGGCCATCGTACCGAGCGTGCTGGCATGTTCCGCCGATTCGCGCGCCAGCGTCAGCGATTCGTCGCGCCCCGGCGCGCCCTTCGTGGTGCCGCGATGCATCTGGAGGTAGCTACGCACTTCGCGCCCTTCTTCGGCGAGCAACATTGGCAGCAGAAAGTTCGGCCCCAGCCAGCGTCCGAGGAGTGCGAGCAGGCGGGTGCGCGCCGTGGGCCGGAATTCTCGAACCGGACGCCCATTGTCGGCCAGCAAACCGGCCCAGATGGTGGTATGACGGTCCTCGACCTCCGCCAATTCGAGATAGATGTGCTTCTTCTTAGCATCGGCCTCGAAGCCGGCCAGGACGCGGTACAGGTAGGCCGCGTCGGCCTCGTCCTGCCAGTGGTCGAGGAATGCGTCGAGGTCGGGGGTTGGGGTGGGGGGCATGGGCAGAAATATGGCGGAGTGAGAGTGGGACGGTAGGACGGTGAGAGGGATAACTGCCCACCGCAGTTCCCGTCCCACGGTCCTACGGTCTGACCGGCCTACCGGTGTTTTCCGTAAACCCTTCGTGGGTGCAGCTGTGTCCATTCCACAGTAGCCCCCAACCGAAGCACTGAGGAACCATGCGCAACACATTCTGCATCATGCTCTTGCTCACGGCCGGCACCGTCGCACCGGCCGCGGCTCAGGTCACCGTTCGTACCATGCCGGGGTCCGGCGTACGTAGCCTCTCGTGGACTCGCGTGCTCGCTCCCACGGCCGTGATCGGAGTGACCACTTCAGCGGGCGACGCGCGCGACACACTGGGTCTCCTCGTGACGGACGTGGCCGCCAAAGGGCCTGCCGCCAAGGCGGGCATCCAGGAAGGCGACCGCATCCAGTCCATAAACGGCATCGATCTCAAGCTCGCACCGATCGACATCGGAGATGAGGAGATGGCCAATGCCATGTCAAACCGGTTGACGCGCGAACTGGGCAAGCTCACGGTTGGCGACAACGTGTCGCTCAGCGTCTACCACAACGGCCAAGTGAAACCGGTGGTCATCAAGACCGTGAGTTCCGGCGATCTGTACGGCAACCCGGCCGGCATGATGCGCATGGCCGAGGACAACCGGGCCATGCTTGGCGTCTCGCTTTCGGTGACCGGCAGCAAACGCGACACCCTCGGCGTGCTCGTTGTTGCCGTGGACGACAGCGGGCCGGCGGCCAAGGCTGGGCTCGAGGAGGGCAATCGACTCGCCGCGATCAACGGCGTGAATCTCAAGGTCGATCGCGAGGACGCCGGCGACCGATACGTGGCCGAGGCGCGTTACCAGCGCCTACAGAAGGAGATGGCCAAGGTCAAACCCGGCGACGACGTGACGCTGCAGGTCTATGCGGACGGTCACTTCAAGACGGTCCACGTGAAGGCCACCAAGGCGTCGGAGCTGGGCAACGCCGGCACCACGTTCATGTTCCGTGGCGACGGAGCCCCGATGATGCAGTTCAACGTGAACAGCCAACAGGTCCGCGCGCAGGTGCAGCGCGCCATGGACCAGGTGCGGCAGGAGATGCAGCGGGTGCGCATCGAAGCCCCGGCGCCCCGCGTGCGCTGGTTGGACGACAGCGCCGCACCGGCGGTGATCAGCAAATTCATCCCGTCGCCGGAACCGGCTCCTGCGACGACGGCCGCTCCGGAGGCTCCTGCGGCGCCGAGCATGTCTGCCCTACCCGTGATCGCCCGGATCCGCGCGTCGCGCGCTGCCATGATGCTCCGGCCTGTGCTCGCTTCCCCGGCACCGATTCGCATCATCAGGTTCTGATGGCGGCGGCCAGCCGCTGCGGCTCGAGGGCGCGGAGCTTCTCGCCGTGGGCGCCGGCGGGTAATATCCCGGCGTGACCACTGCTCACGTTTCGCGCGCGCGGGTCGCGCTGACGATCCTGTTCCTGAGCGCGACGGCGGCGCGCGCGCAGGGCACGCCGGCGCCGCGCGAGGCCGGCGTGGTGCCCGGCATCGAAGTCCTGCTGCGCGATTCGATGTCCCTCGTGCGTGGCAAGCGCGTGGGGCTCATCACCAATCAGACTGGCCGCGACCGGCGGGGCCGCAGCGACATCGACCTGCTCGCGCATGCGTCGGGCGTGCGGCTCGTAGCGCTGTTCGCGCCCGAACACGGCATCCGGGGGACGGCCGAGGCCGGGGCACGCATCGCGTCGGACACCGATGCGGCCACCGGAGTCCCCATCTACTCGCTCTATGGGGCCGTGCGCGCTCCCACACCAGCTATGCTCGACAGTGTGGACGTGCTGCTATATGACATTCAAGATGCTGGCGTCCGCTTCTACACGTACGTATGGACCATGGCGTTGTCGGCCGATGCCGCGGGACGGGCGCACAAGCCCTTTGTGGTGCTCGACCGGCCCGATCCTCTCGGCGGGAGCCGGGTTACGGGTGGCGTGCTCGACACGGCATACCGCTCGTTCGTAGGGGAATATCCGGTGGCCCTGCGGTACGGCCTCACCCCGGGCGAGTTGCTGCGCTACCTCGTGGGTACCGGGCAGGTGCATGCCAACGTGCACGTGATTCCGATGGACGGCTGGCACCGGGCCATGCGGTACGATCAGACGGGGCTGCCATGGGTGAGCCCATCGCCGAACCTCCGCTCGATGGACGCCCTGCTGATGTATCCCGGAACCGTGTTCTTCGAAGGCACGAATCTGAGCGAGGGGCGCGGCACCGAGTCGCCATTTCTACTCGTAGGTGCGCCGTGGCTCACCGATGCCGGAGCGATCGCACGGGAACTGAACGCCATGGCGCTGCCGGGCGTGCGGTTCGAGTCCACGGCTTGCAGAATCGATGCTGGCCAGAAGTGGGGCGGCCAAACGATCCCGATGCTCCATGTTTCAGTGGTCGATCGCGACCGCGTGCGGCCCTTGGAGGTCGCCGCGTACATGCTGCAGGTCATTCGCCGCCGGCATCCCACCGATTTCAAATGGCTGCTGCCGCATATGGACGAGCTGGCCGGGTCCGACGCGTTGCGCAAGGCCGTTGACGCAGGCACAGTGGCCGCGCTGCTGCCCGTGTTGGATGCCCAGTCACGTGCATTCGAACGGGCGGCGGAACGCTACCGGATCTACCGCTGAGCCCTACCCGGACGCGAGCACGCGTGCGAACACGTCCGAGTCCACGTTGGCGCCGGTGAACACGATTCCCACCGTGCGGCCGCGCAAGGCATCGCGCTCCTTCATGGCCGCGGCCAGCCCCAACGCGCCGGCGCCTTCCACCACGTTGTGCGTGGCGCGGAAGATGTCGCGCATCGCCCGCTCGACCCCGGCGTCCGAAATCTCGACCACGCGCGCCACTCGGCCGCGCATGAGGCCCAACGCGGCCGCGTTGGGCGTGCGGCACGCGACCCCATCGGCGATCTGCGTACTCACGGCGCACGACACCGACTCCGCGCCCTCCAGCGACCGTTTGTACGCGGGCGCCGCCGCCGAGACCACGCCCACCACTTCGACGTCCCGGTTGAGCGCGTACATTGCCGAGAGCATACCGCAGATGCCGGAACCCAAGCCGATGGGAACGTACACCGTCTGCAACTCGGGCACCGCGCGCAGGAACTCCATGGCGTACGTGCCAACGCCGGCCGCGAGCGCCGTGTCGAACGACGGCATTCGGTGCCAGCCGCGCTGCTCGGCAACTTCCACCGCGTGCTCGAGCGCGTCCTGAAAATCGTCGCCGAACTCGATCAACTCGGCGCCGAGGGCGCGCATCGCGTCGTTCTTCTCGCGGCTGTTCCCGTGGGGGACCACCACGGCGGCCTTGAAGCCGTACCGTGCCGCGGCGAACGCCACCGACTGCCCGTGATTGCCGCGCGTCGCCGTCACCACGCCCTCGGCGCCGGGCATGGCGCGCCGCAGGCGGTCCATGTACACCAGCCCGCCGCGGATCTTGAACGCGCCCACCGGCGTGAAGTTCTCGTGCTTCACCCATATCGCGGTGCCCACCAGCCGGTCGAGCAGGGGCCACCGGTACTGCGGCGTGGCCGGCATCACCGCCCTGACGAGGCGGTCGGCGGCTTCCAGTTCGCCGAACGTGGGGAGCGCAGGGGGCGGCGTCATCGCGCGCCGCGGAATTGGGCGCGCACGTCGGACAGGGTGCACACGGCGCGGAAGGCGAACCCCGCGGCTTCGATTGCCTCGCGTCCGCCCTGTTCGCGATCCACGAGTCCTATCGCAACGACGATCTCCGCGCCCGCTTCCTGCACGTGCGCGGCGGCCTTGAGCAGCGAGCCGCCTGACGTGATCACGTCGTCCACGATCGCGACCTTCTGGCCGGCCGGGTTGATTCCTTCGATCCATTTGCCGAGCCCGTGCTTCTTGGGCTCCTTGCGCACAACGAATCCGGTGAGCGGGCGGTCGCTGCCGCCGGACGCGTACACCGCGCACAGGACGATCGCGTCGGCGCCCATCGTCGGACCGCCGATCGCCGCCGCACCGAACTCGCGCGCGATGGCGTGCATCGCCGCGCCGACAAGCGCCACGCCGTCCGGGTGGTAGGTCACCTGTTTGGCGTCGAGGTAGAAATTGCTCGTGGCGCCCGAGGTGAGTGTGAAGTCGCCTTCACGGTACGACAGGCGAGCGAGCAACGCGGCGAGTTGATCGTGAGACGGCATTCGGGCTCCGAACGGTGCGAGGCGTGGCTGCGGGCAAGCTAGGGAGCCGCGATGCGGGGCGGTAGGCGCACGGGTTAGCGGTATACCCCCGTCGTCCCCCCCAGCCAGAACACGGTGTCGGCCGGTGTCGCGGGGCCGATCGTGCCCTCCACCGACTTCATGAGCTTGGCCGGGTCGTACACGATGCCGGATTTGATCACGAGACGAGCGTGGCGGACGTTGCGGATGTCGGCCAGCGGATTGCCCTCGACGATGACGGCGTCGGCCCACTTGCCGGTCTCGATGGAACCCAGCCGGTCGCCGAGCCCCATGGCGTTGGCGGCGTTGATGGTGGCGAAGCGCAGGACCGCTTCGGGGGGGATGCCCGACAGCACGAACGACAGCAACTCGCGGTGCACCGAGAACGGCGTGAAGTACTCGCCCCAGCTCGGGTGGTCGGTACCGAGCGTGATGAGATCGCCGCCGCCCGCGTCATAGAAGGCTTTGATCTCCTTTCGTTTGGCCCAGTAGATCTTCTCGAACTGCTCCATCACCGGCCGCGGCGGCCGCGAGTCCACGATCTTGCGCATGTACGGCGTGAGGAAGCGCTTCTCGTCGGTGAAGTAGGTGAATACCGCGGGGTCGCGCTTTCCGTAGTAGCCGTAGGCGCTGAGCGTAGCGTCGTAGTATACGTGATGTTGAATATAGAGCTGGAACGTGCGCCTGTAGGCCGCCGAAGCGAACGTCGCCGTCGTGAAATTCTCGAGTGACGCGTAGGCGCTGCGGTCGGGTGGATACGCGTCGCCGCCCATGAAGTGCTCGATGCGGTCGATCCCCATGAGGATCGCATCGCGCGGGTTCACCGTGTCGTGGAATCCGGAGTCGAGGTGCCCGGTGACGGTGAGCCCGTGCTGGTGGGCCCGCTCGATGAGCGCTTGCAGTTGATACGGGGCGATGCCCTTGGCCTTGAATCCGCCCACGCCGAGCTCGGCCCAGTGGTCCACCTCGGCGTAGATCGAGTCCACCGAGATGTCGCGCTTCCAGCCGGGGCGCGCGGTGCCGAAGTAGGGCCCTGAATTGAGCAGGCGGGGTCCGGGTTGGAGCCCGCGATCGATACGGATGCGCAGGGCGCGCATGGAGTCGGCGTTCATCTCGCCGGCGGGCCACGTGGTGGTGACGCCGTTGGCGAGAAAGAGCGACGGATATGCCTTCGTCTCGTCCACGCGTCCATTGCCGAACAGTTGCATGGCGTAGTGCGCGTGGAGGTCGAACAAGCCGGGTATGATTGTTTCGGTATCAGCCACGCGGATGGTGTCGGCGCCGGGCTTGACCTCGGAAAGGTTGCCGCCAACGCGCTGGAACTTGCCGGCGCGGATGAGGATGCCGGGGTTTCGGACGCGCGTGTGGCCGGTGGAGGTGAACAGCCAGCCGCCGAGCAGCACGACATCGTGGGTCTGGGTCTGGGCGCGGGTGGTGCTCGGCGCGAGGAGGGCGGCGGCGAGGGCGGCGACGAGTGGAAAGCGGCGCATGGCGACGGTGGGGTAGCGGGTGGGTGGGGGCTTGGGAAAGATACGAAACCGGCGCCGGAGAGGCGAAAACCGTCCAATACCTTGACATCCGACAACGACAGCCCCATCGTATTGTCGAATGACAAGGTAATCCGCCGGCCTGGAGGTGCGATGGCGCAACGCGCCGATCTGCTGCAGGGCACGCTCGATCTGCTGATCCTCAAGACGCTCGTGCTTGGGCCGCTGCACGGCTGGGCGATCTCCAAGCGATTGCGCCAGCTGTCCGACGACGTGCTCGACGTGGGGCAGGGGAGCCTCTATCCCGCGCTCTACCGCTTGGAAGACAAGGGATGGATCGAAGCTGAGTGGGGGACGAGTCCCGAAGGGCGGCGCGCGAAGATCTACACGCTGACCACCGATGGGCGGAAGCAGTGGGCCGCCGAGCGATCGGAGTGGAAGCTGTTCTCGGCGGCAGTGGATCAAGTGTTGAAGGCGACCTGAGCGGAACGCGCCTATGCGGAACTGGCTGAAGCTCGTGGGGCGACGGCTGCGGGCGCTCGTACGGGGCGAGCGGCTCGACGCCGAGTTGACGGACGAGATCCGGCTGCACATCGAGCTCGAGACCGAGGATCTGATGCGCATGCATGGGCTGTCGCGCGACGAGGCGCGGCGCCGGGCGATGATCGGGTTTGGGGGCGTGGAGCGCTACCGCGAGGCCCAGCGCGACGCGCGCGGGGTGCGGTGGATCGAGCAGTTGGCGCAGGACGCGAAGTACGCCGTGCGGTCGTTGCGCAAGAGCCCGGGGTTCGTGGTGACGTCGGCGTTGACGATTGCGCTTGGGATTGGGGTGACGACGACGATGTACAGTGTGGTGAATCGGTTGATCCTGCATCCACTGCCGTTCGCCAACGGGGATCGGTGGCGCGTGTTCGGGATACTAATTCCGGCAGAGGGAAACCTGCGGGCCTCGGCCATGTCGCAGGACATGGTGGACTGGGCCAAGCGCGCAACGACGGTGGACGCCGTGAGCATCGTATTCGAAACCGGCGGCGTGCTTTCCGCTCCGGGGCATTCGACGGTGGCTTCGGGGGCGGACATCTCGCCTGAATTGCTGCTGCAACTCGGTGTCAAGCCGACTATCGGGCGTGTGTTCGGGCCAGCCGATGCGTCGCAGGGCGCCGAACGGACGATGGTGCTCTCCGATCACTTCTGGCGCGCGGAATTCGGCGGAAGCCGGGACGTGCTGGGCGAGCACGTCACGATTCACGACACGAGTTACGTCATCGTCGGCGTCGTGCCCGACCAGCTCGACGCGATCAACGACTACTCGAACACAGCCTTCTGGGCTCCGCTGACTCCGACCCAGATGGCGCTGTTCACCCGCCAGGACTGGGGGGTGCGGGGCGTCGCCCGGTTGAAGCCCAAGGTGACCGTGGAGCGTGCCGAGCAGGAGCTGAATCTGCTCAAGCGCCAAGAGGTGCTGGCTGCTGGAGGGAAGGTCAGCGGGGTGATCCCGACCCGACTCGTCCGGCCGGGCGACGTCATGGGTACGAACCTGCAGGTGGGGCTCTGGGTGCTCGTGGGCGCAACGCTGCTGGTGCTTCTCATCACCTGTGCGAACGTTGCGAGTCTGCACCTCGTCCGAGCGGCGAACCGAGCCCGGGAGCTCTCGGTGCGCGCCGCGCTCGGTGCGTCCCGCGGCCGGCTCGTACGCCAGATGTCGGTCGAGGGATTGATCCTCGCCGCCTTCGGCGGCACGGCGGGAATCATTTTCGGCTACTGGATGCTTCGCGCGGTGATCCTGCTGCGCCCGCAGCAGCTCCGGCAGCTCGACGTCGTCCAGTTCGATCGGTGGGTGCTGCTGGTCGGCATCGCGTTGGCCGGATTGACGAGTCTGGCCTACGGCGTGCTGCCCGCGTGGCACGCGACGAGTGCGCGGTTTGCGACGCTGCTGCGAAGCGTTGCATCGACCGGGCTTTCGCGGGCACGCAGCCGGCTGCAGTCCGCGGTGATCGTTGGCGAACTCGCGCTCTCCGTCGTCTTGCTGACCGGCGCCGGACTTCTCGTGACGAGCTTCGCTCGCATGAACGCGAAGGATCCAGGCTTTGCTCCGGACGGGCTGTTGGAGATGGGAATCGTCCTGCCGGCACCAGCGTTTCCCGACTCCGTGGCCCGCACCACGTTCTGGTCCGGTCTCACGATCCGGGCAGACGCGGCGCCGGACGTGGCGGCGGCGATACCCGTCGGATACAGCCTGTTGCAGTCATCGAGTGGGTGGAGTGGCAGCGCTCTCGAAATCGAAGGAGCCCCGCCGGGACCCAAGGATCAGGAGTTCATCTACAGCGTGCGCCGGGTGCCGGCCGCCTATTTTGCCATCCTGGGAATTCACGTCCTGGCAGGGCGCACGTTCACCCCCGAGGATGAGCGCGGCCAGGACCAGAACGTCGTCATCGGACAGGAAATGGCGCGGCGGTTCTGGCCGAACGGCAGCGCCGTCGGCCATCGGTTCAGGACCTATCGTGCGAACCCATGGCTGACCGTCGAAGGCGTCGTGAGCGACGTGGGATTGATAGGCCCGTCGCCGGTGAATCGAGATCTTCAGTTCTATTATCCCACGCCACGAGCGGGACTCGATCAGGCGGCGGGAATCATGGTGCGCCTCCGGCCGGGCGCTGACGTGAGCAGGACACTGGCGGTATTGCGAAGCATCGTGAAATCAGTGAATCCACGCGCCGTGATCACTGATGCGCGGAGCGAGCGGAGCATTCTCGACGACAACCTGGCCAGCCCGCGATTCAGCACGACGCTGATGATCGTGTTCGCCGCGTTGGCGCTTGTGCTTGCCGCGGTGGGGCTCTACGGCCTCATCGCATATGCCGTGAGTCAGCGGACCCACGAAATCGGCGTGCGCGTAGCGCTGGGGGCGGGGGCGGGCGACGTGGTGCGGATGGTTTTGGGCGATGGGGTTCGGCTCGCGGTTGCTGGACTCATTCTCGGCCTGGGCGCTGCGCTGGCCGCGGCGCGACTGCTCACGACGCTGCTATATGGCGTGAGTCCGACCGACCCCCTGGTCCTCGTCACGATCCCGATCGTGCTGGTGGCGACGTCTCTTCTTGCGAGCTACCTCGCTGCCCGCCGCGCCGCCTGCGTGGACCCGGTCATTGCGCTGCGCGGCGAATAGCGGCAAACGATTCTCGCCGGGCCGGTGTCAAAGGAGCAGATTGTGTCAGCGGGAAACCGGCCGTTGCCGGCGCTCGTGTGCCCCCCCGTGAACCGTCCGCCGCAAGCAGTGACCTCCCGCTGGCCGAGGATTCTCCCCCTCCCATGCCTGCCTCCCTCGAAGCGTTCCTCCAGGACGTCCGCTACGCCGCCCGCGGGCTACGCGCCAAGCCGGGCTTCACCATCGCCGTGGTGGTCACGCTTGCCCTCGGTATCGGCGCCAATGCCTCCATGTTCTCCATCGTCGACCGGTTGCTCTTCCGCCCGCCGCCGATGCTCGCCCACCCGGCGCTCGCCAACCGCGTCTACATCGGCAGCACCTACCGCGGCAAGGAGTTCATTGGCAGCAACGTGCAGTTCGCCCGCTACGTGGACCTCACCAACTTCACCCGGTCATTCTCGCGCACGGCCGAGGTCGCCCAACGCAAGCTGGCCATCGGAACCGGAACCGACGCCGAAGAGGTGAACGTCAGCGCGGTGAGCGCCAGCTTCTTTGGCTTCTTCAACGCGCCGCCGGTGCTCGGCCGCTACTTCTCGACCGCCGAAGACGCCGCGCTGACCGGAACGCCGGTGGTGGTACTCGGCTACGGCTACTGGCAGATGAAGTTCGGCGGACGTAAGAACGTCCTGGGCCAGGCGATGCACATCGGCGCCACGACGTACACCGTGATCGGTGTCGCCCCTCAGGGATTCGTCGGGCTCTGGCCGAACGCGCCGCCGGCCGCGTTCGTCCCGCTCTCGGCGATGGGCCGCGAAATGGGTGCTGATCTTCGGTTACGCGGCGAAAGTTGGAACACCACCTACCACTGGACCTGGGCGTCGATGATCGCCGAGCGGAAGCCAGGCGTGAGTGACGCGATGGCCGATGCCGACCTCACGCAGGCCGTACTGCGCAGCTACACGATCGAGGCCGCGACCGACAAGGGCATGCAGCCGCTGTCAGTGACCAAGCCGCGCGGCATCGCCGCGTCGATACTCAGTGATCGCGGGCCCAACGAATCGAGCCTAGCCCGGATCGTCACCTGGATCAGCGGCGTGGCCCTCATCGTGTGGCTCATCGCCTGCGCCAACGTCGCGAATCTGCTGCTGGCGCGCGCCCTGCGCCGCCGCCGCGAGATCGCCGTGCGGCTGGCCCTCGGCGTGAGCCGCGGGCGATTGGCGTCGCAGCTGCTCAC
>Ga0307372_10008436_pt1 | contig 14497 bp, 11 predicted proteins | sample OX1MG_FD_202533 | JGI IMG/M metagenome (GOLD analysis project Ga0307372, IMG submission 202533) | Soil microbial communities from Risofladan, Vaasa, Finland - OX-1 | ecosystem: Environmental > Terrestrial > Soil > Coastal area > Acid sulfate soil | place: Finland: Risofladan, Vaasa | collected...
GGCGTCGACCAGCGCGGCGGCGCGCCCGGCACCCGCGAGCTCGGCCTGCTCAACCCGATCAACACGGTGCAGAAGGTCAACGCGATCGTCCTGGCGGGCGGCAGTGCGTTCGGACTCGACGCGGCGAGCGGCACGATGCGATGGCTCGACGAGCACCACTTCGGCTACAACGTCGGCATCACGCGGGTGCCGATCGTGCCGGCCGCGATCCTCTTCGACCTGAACATCGGCGGCAAACCGTGGATCCGGCCGACGGCCGACTGCGGGTACCGCGCCGCGGCCGCCGCCACGACCGGGCCGGTGCAGGAGGGCGACATCGGCGCCGGCGCCGGCGCGACGGTCGGCAAGCTCGGGGGCCCGGGCCGCGCCATGAAGGCCGGCCTCGGCAGCGCCGCGATCACGCTGCCGGACGGGCTGACGGTCGCGGCCATCGTGGCGGTCAACGCGGTCGGAGACATCATCGACCCGTCGACCGGCCGCGTCGTCGCCGGCATGCGCACCCCGGACGGCCTGCACCTCGCGGACGCGCGCAAGCTCATTCTCTCGGGCGCCCTGATGCATCCCCGCACCCGCAGCGGCGAGAACACGACGATCGGGGTGGTCGCCACCAACGCGAAGCTCACCAAGGACGAGGTCACCAAGATGACCCAGATGGCGAGCGACGGCTACGCCCGCGCGATCTCGCCGGTGCACACGCCGGTCGACGGCGACACGGTGTTCGGCCTCGCCACCGGCACCCACGCGGGCGACGCCAACGTGCTCGAGATCGGCGCCCTCGCGGCCGACGCGATGGCCCGCGCGATCGTGCGCGCCGCCTACGAGGCGACGAGCATCCCGGGCTACCCGGCCGAGCGCGATCTCGGGAAGGTCAAGTGAACGTCCAGCTCGCCGGCCTGCTCGTCTACTCGGCGGCGCTCATCCTGCTGGGGTTGTGGATCGGCCGCCGCGTCCGGACGACGGCCGACTTCTTCGTCGCCGGCCGCCGCCTCGGCCCCGGCCTCCTGTTCTCGACGATGCTGGCGGCGAACATCGGCGCCGGCTCGACCGTCGGCGCGGCCAGCCTCGGCTACCGCGACGGCCTCAGCGCCTGGTGGTGGGTCGGGTCGGCCGGCCTCGGCTCCCTCGTGCTCGCCTTCTGGATCGGGCCCGCCATCCGCCGCGTCGCGGCCGCGCACGATCTGCGCACGGTCGGCGACTTCCTCGAACTGCGGTACGGCCGCAGCGTCCGGGCGACGATCGCCCTCCTGCTCTGGTGCGGCACGCTCGCGATCCTGGCCGGCCAGCTCATCGCCGTCGCCTGGATCCTGAACGTGATCATCGGCATTCCGAAATGGAGCGGCTGCCTCATCGGGGGCGGCGTCATGACCGTGTACTTCGCGGCCGGCGGCCTCGTGACCTCCGCCTGGGTCAACGTCGTCGAGCTGATCGTCAAGCTCACCGGTTTTCTCATCGCGCTGCCGATCGCCTTCCACGACGTCGGCGGCTGGGCCGGCCTGCACGCCGCCACGGCGGCGCGCGCCGGCTTCTGGAACTTCGCCCACGGCGGGCCGTCGGGCGTCGTCTATCTCGCGATGCTCGGACCGGCGTTCATCATCTCGCCCGGCCTGCTCCAGAAGATCTACGGGGCGCGCGACGATCGCGTCGTCAGGATCGGCGTCGGCCTGAACGGCGCCGTGCTGCTCGTCTATGCGTTCTTTCCGGCGTTCCTCGGCATGATCGCGCGCGCCCTGCACCCGGGGCTCCCGAGCAACGACCTCGCCCTGCCGACCCTGCTGATGCGGAACATGCCGCCGCTCGTCGGCAGCCTCGGCCTCGCGGCCCTGTTCTCGGCGGAGATCAGCGCAGCCGACGCGATTCTCTTCATGCTGTCGACGTCGCTCTCGCAGGATCTCTACCGCCGCTTCGTCAACCCGTCGGCCGCCGACGCCACGGTGCTCCGCGTGGCCCGCTGGGCCGCCGTCGCCGGCGGCGCGGCCGGCGTGCTGCTGGCCATCGTGTCGGAGACCATCATCGGCACGCTCAGCATCTTCTACACGCTGCTCAGCGTCAGCCTGTTCGTGCCGGTGATGGCCGGCCTGTACTGGCGGCGGGCCGGCACGCCCGAGGCGCTCGCGTCGATTGCGGCCGGCATCGGCTGCCTGGTGGTGGTCCAGCTGGTGACCGGCGGCGCCGGCTTCGGCCCGCTCACGCCCGCGCTGCTCGGCCTGATCGCCTCGTGCGCCGGCTTCGTCATGGTGCTCGCGGCACGCAGGGGCAACGGGAGGAGGCGGGAAGCGGGAATTGGAATTTGAGAATTGAAGAATTGAAGAATTTGAGACCGCATCCCATGTCCTCTTCTTCTTACCGCATCGCCGTCATTGCCGGTGACGGCATCGGCCGCGAGGTCGTGCCGGCCGGCCTTGCCGTGCTCGAGACGGTCGGCCGGCGCGGCGGCTTCTCGTTCGAGTTCGTCCAGTTTCCCTGGGGCTGCGACTACTACCTCGAGACCGGCCGCATGATGGCGGCCGACGGGCTGGACCGGCTCCGGACGTTCGACGCGATCTACCTCGGCGCGGTCGGAGCGCCGTCGGTCCCGGACCACGTCTCCGTCTGGGAGCTGATCCTGCCGATCCGGCAGCAGTTCGAGCAGTACGTCAACCTGCGGCCGATCCGCCTGCTGCCCGGCGTGACGTCGCCGCTCGCCGGCCGGGGGCCCGCCGACATCGACATGGTCTGCGTCCGCGAGAACTCCGAGGGGGAGTACGCCGGCGTCGGCGCACGCGAGCATGCCGGCGAACCGGACGAACGCGTCGAGCAGACGGGGGTGTTCACGCGGCACGGCATCGAGCGGATCGTGCGGTACGCGTTCGCGCTGGCCGCCTCGCGGCCGCGGCGCCTGCTGGCCAGCGCCACGAAGTCGAACGCGCTGCAGTACTCGATGGTCCTGTGGGACGAGGTCGTGGCCTCGCTGCAGCCCGGGTATCCGGATGTGATCGTGCAGAAGTATCACGTCGACGCGCTGGCCGCCCGCATGGTGACCAATCCGGCGAGCCTCGACGTCATCGTCGCGTCCAATCTGTTCGGCGACATCCTCACCGACCTCGGCGCCGCCATCTCGGGCAGCCTCGGCCTGGCGCCCGGGGCGAACATCAACCCCGAGCGCCGGTTCCCCTCCATGTTCGAGCCGATTCACGGCTCGGCCCCCGACATCGCCGGCCGGGGGATTGCGAACCCGATCGGCGCCATCTGGGCGGCCGCCCTGATGCTCGACCACCTCGGCCGGCGCGACGCGCACGACCGGGTGGTCGCCGCGATCGAAGCCGTGCTGGCCGCCGGCCGGATCCGGACCCCCGATCTCGGCGGGACGGCCTCAACGGCCGAGCTGACCGCCGCCATCCTCGCAAGCCTCTGACGCCGCACCACCCGTCGTCCCATGGCTCGTCTCGACCGACTATGATAGAAATGCAGGGTTGTACCCCGCGGGCGCGTCGCCCGCCGGCGCCTGCCGTCGGAGACCGGGATTCATGTCAGATCAGGACGAGGATACGCACGAGCCGGAGATCGATCACCCTGAGCCGGCCGCCGGCATCGTCATGGAGGCCGCGCCCCGCACGGGTCCGCCCTGGGAGGCGACGGGGCCGACCGGGCCGCGGTTCATCGAGACGGTCAAGCAGGTGCTGCTCTCCCCGACCGCGCTGTTCCGGAACATGCGCCGCGAGGGGGGCTACGGCGGGCCGCTCACCTTCGGCGTCATCGGCAGCACGATCGGCTTCGCCATCGGCATGCTGATGCAGCTGGCGATCGCCCTGCTGACGCCGGGCCAGGGCGCCATGAACCGTCCCGTGATCGGCGTGTTCGCGCTGATGTTCCTGCTGTTCCTGCCGTTCCTGCTCGGCCTCAGCCTGCTGATCTGGGCCGCGCTCTACCACCTCGTCCTGCGCATGCTCGGCGCCGCGCGATATCCGTTCGAAACGACGTTCCGGGTCGTGGCGTATGCCTTCGGCAGCACCAGCCTGCTGCAGATCTTTCCCGTGTGCGGCGGCCTCATCGGCTTCATCGACTCGATCGTCGTCTCGATCATCGGCCTCACGCAGACGCACGGGGTGTCGACCGCCAAGGCGACGATCGCCGTCCTGGTGCCGATGCTCATCCTGACGCTGCTCGCGTTCATGGCGCTCGCGGCCGCCATCAGCACCCACACCGGCGCGCTGCCGGGCCTGAGTCAGGCGCTGTGACGACGCAGTGGCGGAGGCCGGAGCCGGGACGGCCGGATCGCGAGACGATCGGGGCCTGGGTCACCCTCGCGTGGGTCGCCTTCGCGGCCGCCTGGCTGCACTGGTTCGGGCTGCCGCCGATCGCCTGCCCGTTCCACGCGGCGACCGGGCTGCCGTGCCCGACCTGCGGCGTCACGCGCGCGTTCGCGGCGCTGCTGCAGGGCCGGCTCGGCGCCAGCCTCTGGCTGAATCCGGCCGTGCCGGTCGCCGCGGCGGTCGCGCTGCTCTACGTGCCGTACGCGCTGGTGACGAGCCTGCTCGGGCTGCCCCGCCTGCGGATCGCGCTGACGGCCCGCGACCGCCTGGCGCTCCGGTGGTCGGCCGGCTTCGCCACCGCCGCGCTCTGGACGTTCCTCATCGTCGTCGGTCGCTGACCGCATGAACGACATCCACTGCCACTTCTTCTCGGCGCGGTTCTTCGAAACGCTCGCGAAGGGGCTGCCGGACGCGCCGGCGGATCCCGCCCACGACCTGCCCGCGCGGCTCGGCTGGGACCCTCCGGGCCCGCCCGAGGCGCTGGCCGATCGCTGGGTGGAGGAACTCGACCGCCATCAGGTCCGGCGCGCCGCGCTGATGGCCAGCGTCCCGGGCGACGAGGAGTCCATCGCCGCCGCGGCCGCGCGCCATCCGGATCGGATCGTCGGCTTCTTCATGTTCGACCCGACGGCCGCCGATGCCGCCGACCGCCTGAGCCGCGCGCTCGCCCGGCCGGGTCTTCGCGGCATCTGTCTGTTTCCGGCGATGCACCGGTACGCGGTGTACGAGGATCGCGCGCTGCGGGTGTTCGAAGCGGCCGCCGGCCGGCCCGGCACGATCGTCTTCGTGCACTGCGGCCTGCTGTCGGTGGGGGCGCGGAAGAAGCTCGGCCTGCCGTCCCGGTTCGAGACCCGCTTCGGCAACCCGCTCGATCTGCAGCTGGCCGCCGCCACCTGGCCGGCGCTGCCGATTCTCGTCCCGCACTTCGGCGCCGGGCTGTTCCGCGAAGCACTGATGATCGCCGATCTCTGCCCGAACGTCCTGTTCGACACGTCGAGCTCGAACAGCTGGATCCGGTACGTGCCGGGGCTGACGCTGCGCGAGGTCCTGCGCCGGATGCTGGAGGTGGCGGGCCCGGGCCGCCTGGTGTTCGGCAGCGACTCCTCGTCCTTCCCGCGCGGCTGGCAGCATGCGATCTACGAAGCGCAGCGGGCGATCCTGGACGAGCTCGGCCTCGACGCGGCCTCGGCGATGCAGATCTTCCGCGGCAATTTCGACCGGCTGTTCCCCGCCGGCCGCTGATCAGGCCGGGCGCTCCGGCGCGGTCAGCTCGTCGTAGGTGACCTCGAGGACGGACGCCAGGCTGACGCGGGGCGGGGCGGGCGCTTCGTAGTCCTCGAAGCCGCGCAGCGCCGGCAGCTTCGCGATCTCCGCCTTCGACTCCCCGGCCCGGATGCCCCGCTGCACGTACTCGATCACCGCCGTGAAGTAGTCCCGGAAGTGCCGCAGGTCGGCCGCATGGCCGGTCACCCCCGCGCTCGCCTTGCCGTGCCCGAAGATGTACACGGTGTCGGCCGGATCCTCGTTCAACACCGCCTCCAGCACCTTCACCCAGTTGACCACCGACGCGCCCGCCGGCCGATCGATGAACGGATGCAGGTGGTTCCACACCAGGTCGCCCATGTGCACCACGCCCGCGTCCTCGAACCGCACGACGATGTCCGCGCCGGTGTGCGCGGGCCCGTGATACGTCGCCGACACCGTTTCGGTCGCCAGCACCATCTTCCAGTTGGTGCTGAACGTCATATCGGGGTAGACCTGCTCGGGCAGCGTGTGCGCCTGCGCCGCCGCGGCCCGCTGCAGCGCCGGCTCGCCGCGCTGCGCCACGATCCGGCCGACCGCCGGTCTGAAGACGCCGTTGCCGGCCGTATGGTCGACGTGGTGATGCGTATTGAGCAGGAAGTCGATCGGGTGCGAGGCCCGGCTCTTCAGGCCGTCCAGGCAGATCTTCGCCGTGTCGGGATACTGGCTGTCCACGACCACGGTATTGTCCGGGGTGATCAGCCAGCCGATCGTCCCGCCCCGGCCGGTGAAGATCCCGGCGCTCCGGCGCAGGTCCTGGAACTTCGTCACGGGCGCCGCCGGCGCGGCCTGCGCGCCCAGACGCAGCGGGCTCAGCGCGCCGCTCGCCAGCAGCGCGGACGAGACGGTCAGAAACTGTCGGCGTGTGACGGTCATCGTGACTCTGCCCCCCTCCCCTAGCCTATCCCGACCGCCCTCCGGCCTCCAGGCCCCGGATCGGGCGGCCGCGCTTCAGCTCAGCGGGTTCCCCACAGCAGCTCGAAGTACCCGTCGACCTCGCGGGGGGCCGGATTGTAGGTGGTCCCGAAGGCGGGGCTCATGACATCGGTCTGAATGTCCCGGGCGTTGTTGGCCGAGAGAATGTTGAACACCTGCAGACCCAGCCGCGCCGCCGGCAGGCGTCTGGACAGGTGCACGATCCGGTACACGGCAAGATTGAGCGACGCAAACGGGGCGTACCGCATCCCGTTCCTCGCGCCGACGACGTTCCAGCTGTCGTCGATGGCGGTGTACGGAAATCCGCTCCGGACCTCGACGAAGGGGGCCACGCTCAACTGCAGCGGCAGCTGCAGCACGCCCCAGGTCAGCAGCCGGTTCGGCACGTCGACCGCCAGCGGTCCGATCGCGTCCGGCTGGACCAGTACCGTCTTGAACAGGCCGTCGATCGAATTGAGGTCGTTCAGGCTTCCGGTGGACGAGGAGCGCACGTACGACACGTACACCTCGTCGCCGCTCCGCGCCGCGCGATAACCGACCGTCGTCTCGACGCTCCACGCGTGGGATTGGCCGGTGCTGCTGAGCGCCAGCAGGCCGGTCGTCGCCGAGAGGGTTTCCGGCGTGATCACCGGCTCGTCGGTTCCCCGCCGGTCCTGGTACTTGACCCGGGTGATCCACCCGCGGCTGAACGTCCGGTCGAACTGCAGGCTCCAGCCCGTGGCCCGTGGCATCTGCAGCCGCCCGTCGAAGACGTTCTGGAAGACCCGCGCCGGGCCGTCCGGCACGCCGGCGGCCGTGAAGAGCTGCACCACCCGGGGCGGCAGCTGGCCGAACGTGAGGGCCTGCAGGACGACCTTGTCGGCGAAGACGCCGGCGCCGCCGCTCAGCGTCGACCGGCCGTCGGGCAACTTGATCGTCCAGCCCACCCGGGGCGCCAGCACGCCGGCGGCGGCCGCGCTGGACCGATCGTAACGGACCCCGAGATTGAGCGTCAGCGATCGGGCGGGCGACCAGGCATCCTCCAGGAACGCGCTCGTCTCGTCGGCCGAGGCGGCCAGCGTCGCGGTTCCCGGGAAGTTCACGGTCTGGCTGATCGACCCGTCGCTGCGCAGGAAGGTGACCGGGGCGCCGGCGTCCGTGCCGGCGGCGGTGACGTAGCCGGCCGTGGCGCCCGCCCTGAGCAGCTGCTGCCCCAGGCGGTTCGAGACCACGCGGCTGATGGTCGATCCCGCTTCCACCCGGTACGCGGACTCGTTCTGCGTGTCGAAATAGCTCCCGCTCGTCACGTCGTGCCCCACGACGTACGGAGCACTGCCGTTCGGCATCGTCGAATCGTCGGTGCGGCTGACGGCGAACCGTGACTCGACCGTGGTCGCCGCCCCGAAGATCAGCCGATCGATGCCGGTCGCGCTCCAGCCCCCCTGGTGCAGCGCCGGCGCGGTCGCCGCCGGCGTGAACTCGGTGATGCCGGCGGCGTCGGTCGTCTGCGGGTCGGCGAGGATCGCCAGGCCGAGGTGCTGGTTCGCCGAGAGCCGGACGTCGACCTGCGAGAGCGAACTCAGGGAGGTGAACAGATTCTGCTGCGTGCCGGCCGCCGTCTCGAATTGATTGTGGTTGTACTGGTAGTCGAGCGCCTCGGCGAACCACGCGCGGCCCTTCACGATCGGCCCGCGGACGCCGACGCTCGGCTCCCAGGAATCGACGCCGTCGAACAGGCCGCGGCCGAACCGCATGCGCGGCATGAACCCCATCGTCGACAACTGGAACGTGTCGCTGCCCGGACGGGTGTCGATGGTCGTCACGCCGCCGGCGGCCTGCCCCAGATCGGCTGGATAGAAGCCGGAGTACACCTGCATCGACCCGACCGCATCGAGCGGCACCATCGCCGCCGGCTCGCCGGTCACCGGGTCCGACTCGTTGAAGCCGTTCATCTGCAGCGCCCCCTGCTCCGTGCGGGCGCCGGCCACGCTGATCTGGCCGTCCGGGGCGCGCACCACGTTGGGCAGCAGCGGCAGCGCATCGCTGTACTCGTTGTTCCACAGCAGCGCGCTGTCGAACAGCTTCCTGGTGATGATCTCCGGCTGATCGACCCCCGCCTGGCCGATCATGGCGTGCGGCTGCGCCACCACCGTCACCTGCGCCTTCAGCGTCGCCAGCGGCAGCGTCAGATCGACGACCAGCGGCGGGGAGCCGACCGTGAGGTCCGGCCGTGTCACCGGCTCGAAGCCGGACAGTTCGACGTGGAGGTCGTAGCGGCCGGCCGGCGCCTCGAGGGCGTAGGTGCCGTTGCCGTCGGTGACGCCGACGATCGGCGCTCCGGCCGGTCGCGGGGTGAGCTGGACCGTGACGCCAGGCAGGGGCAGGCCGCTGGCATCGACGATCCGCCCGCGCACGCCGGTCCCGCCGGCGGCGGACAGCGTCACGCCGACACACGCCGAGAACAGCAGCAGCAGCCGGAGAGTCCGCGCGGTCACATCAGTAGATAACGCTGCCGGCTCCGCCGGTCTTTACCGCCGGTCACGGGCAACAGGGATCTGGCAGGCCGGAATGTCCTCATCCGGTGAATCCGGACGGCTTCCGGCCGGTTACATGCTCGGACGAAGCACGAAGCATTCCCGAGGAGCCTGCTGGAATTAGACCGGCGGGCCGGTCGGACGTGACAACCTGGCCGCGGCCGGCCGGCGGCGGGAAAATTTCCCCTCAGTGGGAGGGCGGATGGCGGAGGATGGCGGCCGCCTCTTCCGCCAGCTGCTCGACGCAGACCTGGATGTGAGGGCGGCGGGTGCGGAAGCTGAGGACGCAGACGCGGCCGAGCACGCGGTCGCCGACCGTACAGCCGGTCAGCATGACCTGGCCGCGCGCCGTGACGCGCGACAGCAGCAGGCGGGTGGCGGCGTTCTCGCCGGCGATCGTGGCGCCGGGCCAGCTGAGGTGAAACGCGAAGAGCGACAGCTGCGGCGGCGCGTCGAGGACGATGCCCGGAATCTGCGCGACCGCTTCGGCGGCGTCAACCGCGAGTGCGCGCTTCTCGGCGATCGCCGCCTTGACGCGGGCGGCGCCGTACAGCTCGAGGCAGAGCCAGACCCGCAGACCGGGAAAGCCGCGCGACAGCTCGGGGCCGTGCTGGCTCGGGTCGTAGAACTCTGTCGCGTCGGGCATCGGCGGCAGGTACGGCGCCGTGGCGGCGTGGGCGGCGCGCAGCGCCGCGCCGTCGCGCACGAGCAGCGCGCCGGTGCCGTACGGCAGGAACAGCCCCTTGTGGGGATCGAGCGTGATCGAGTCGGCGCGCGGCAGGCCGGCGAGCAGCGGCCGGAGCGCCTCGCACGCGTGGAAGAACGCGCCGTACGCGCCGTCCACGTGGTGCCAGAGGCGTCCGGCGGCGCACAGGTCCGCCACCTCGTCCAGCGGATCGACGGCGCCGGTGTTCGTCGTGCCGGCGGTCGACACGACCAGGAACGGCTCGAGGCCGGCCGCCCGGTCGTGCTCGATCGACGCGCCGAGCGCGTCGACGCGCATCCGGAACCGATCGTCGACCGGAATCGCCCTGACGCGGTCCGGCATGATGCCGGCCAGCTTGGCCGACTTCAACACCGAATGGTGCACCTGGGTCGACGTATAGAGCGTGCCGCGCCGGATCTCGGCGCCGAGGTGACGCTCGCGCGCGGCGACGATGGCGTTGAAGTTCGCCATCGAGCCGCCGGTCGTCAGCAGCCCGCGGGCGGACGAGGGAAACTGCATCCACGTCCGGAACCAGTCGAGGACGTTCGCCTCGAGCTGCACGAGCGCCGGCGCCGCCTGCCAGATGCCGGTGAACCGGTTGGTCGTGTCGGCGATGAAATCGGCGAGGGCGGCCGGGAACAGGCCGCCGCCCGGGATGAAGGCCAGATAGCCGGGCCCGATGGTCGTGAACGACTGCGGGATCCAGCGATCGAACAGCGGCGCCAGCAGCGCCTCGAGCGCGGTCCCCTCTTCGGGCACCGGCCCGCGCATCGCGCGGTAGTCGTCCAGGGCGTCGACCCGGCCGCAGCTCGGCTGCGCGCCGGCCGCGGCGACGTGGGCGATGACGCGGGCGAGAACGGCCTCGCCCATCGCGCGCATGTCCGCGGGCGTCAGGTCGAGATCGGCGGGGTCGGTCACGCGCACCTCCGGCCCCACGATACCGCGGCCGGGCGGGCGGGTCCATCCGGACCTCGGGGGTGGGAGGCCGCCGTTCAGTGGGCGGCCATGCTGCCCGGCTTCGCGGCAGGCCGGCGCATGAGGAGCACGAGCGGCAGGACCGCGAAGAACAGCACGCCGAACCAGAAGAAGATCTCGACGAAGGACATCATCGCCGCCTGCTGCTGCACCATGCCGAACAGCGCCGCGTAGGTCCGCTGCAGCGCGGTTGTCGGGTCGGAACCGGCCGCCACGAACGCCGCCCGCATCTGCTGGAGCATCAGCCGGGCCGGCTCGCTGTACGGGTTGATGTGGGCGCCCATGATGCTCGTGTGCACCTGCTGCTCCCGCGCCAGCAGCGTCGTGGCGGTGGCGATGCCGACGCTGCCGCCGATGTTCCGCATGACGTTGAACAGGCTGGTGGCGTTGCCCATCCGCTCCTTCGGCACCGGATCCATCGTGATGGTCGTCAGCGGCACGAAGACGAACGCCATGCCCATCCCCTGGACGAACTGCGGCCAGAAGATGTCCCAGTAGCCGGCGTTGAGGTTGATGAACGAGAGCCAGATCAGCGTCCAGGCGCTGACGGCCACGCCGATGGCGAGCATCTTCCGCGCGTCGTGGCGCCCGAGCAGCACCCCGACGATCGGCATGAAGATGAACGAGCCCAGGCCCCGCGGCGCCATCGCGATGCCCGCTTCGAGCGCCGAGTAGCCCATCAGCGTCTGCAGCATGAGCGGCAGCAGCACGAGGCTCCCGTACAGCACGAAGCCGAGCGTCGTCATCAGGAAGACGCCGCTCGCGTACGTCCGCTCCTTGAACACCCGGAGGTCGACGACCGGATGCTCCGCCACCAGCTCCCAGATGATGAAGAGCGTCAGCAGCACGGCCGCCAGGATCGCGAGCCCGAGAATCAGGTTCGACGAGAACCAGTCGACCTCCTGTCCCTTGTCCAGCACGATCTGGAGCGAGCCGATGCCGACCGCCAGCATGCCGATGCCCCAGTAGTCGATCCCGCCCGCCTTGCGCCTGATGTAGGGCGGGTCGAAGATGAACAGCTGCGTCATGATGATCGACGCGACGCCGACCGGGATGTTGATGTAGAACACCCACCGCCAGCTGTAGGTGTCGGTCAGCCACCCGCCCAGCACGGGCCCCAGAATCGGCGCCACGACGATGCCGAGGCCCCAGAAGGCCATGGCCTTGCCGCGTTCGTGCGGCGGAAACGCCTCCAGCAGGACCGCCTGGGACAGCGGCTGCAGACAGCCGCCGGTGGCCCCCTGGATGACGCGGAACAGGATGAGCGTCGGCAGATTCGGCGCCAGGCCGCACAGGAACGACGCCGCCGTGAACCCGGTCACCGACGCCATCAGCAGCCGCTTCCGGCCGAACGTGTTCGCCAGCCAGCCGGTGATCGGCAGGATGATGGCGTTCGCCACGAGGTACGACGTCAGCGCCCAGGTCGCCTCGTCCACCGTGGCCGACAGGCTGCCCGCGATGTGCGGCAGGGACACGTTGACGACCGTGGTGTCCAGCACCTCCATGAAGGTGGCGAACATCACCGCGACCGCGATGATCCACGGATTGATGTACGGATGTTCCGGGGGGGCCTGATCTGTCATGGGGCAAGACCGTTCCACACGAGGTCGAGGACGAACGCCACGTCCTCGTCCACGCTCGCCTGCGAGCCGCGCAGCGCCCGGTCGCTGATGAGGCCGCGCGTCAGCTCCCCGATCGCGAACGCGAGCCGATCCGGATCGAGCGGCCGGACGCGCGTCCGATCCGCGGCGGCGCGCAGCGCCGACGCCAGCAGGCGGATCTGGTCCAGATAGATTTCGCGGACGAACCGCTGGGAGGCCGGCACCGGGGTCAGCATCGTCGCGAACTCCGAGTAGTAGATCCGGAAGAAGTCCAAGTGGGCCTCGAAGTACGCGAGCCGCGTCTGCACGAACGCCCGGATGGCGCCTTCGACCGTCGTCTCGGCCTCGAGCCGCTGGCGGAGGCGCAGCACCAGCTCCTCGACACCGCTGCGGAGCGCCGCGAGGTAGATCTCCCGCTTCGACCGGTAGTAGAGGTAGAGCGTGCCCTTGGCCACGCCGGCCGCCTGCGCGACCTCGTCCACGGTCGCGTCGGCAAAGCCCCGGGCGGCGAAGACCGACCGGGCGGCCGCCAGGATTTCGGCGGTGCGGAACTCGGACAGGACCTCGCGTCTGCTGCGCGGCCGTCGGGGTGACGTCATGGTCGAAAGACTAGCGTTCCAACAGAATGACCAGACGGTCAGTATAACATGCACGCCGGGCGGCGGGCAGTCAGGAAAGCCGGTCGAGCAGCCGGTACCAGGCGGACACGGCCGGCAGGAACCAGGCCCGCCCGCGGTAGAGCGGAAACGGCCGGAACGGCGCCTCGAGCAGCGGATGCCCGGCCGGCTCGCCCAGCAGCCGGCGCCCGATCACGTCGCCCAGCGTCGTCGACAGCGCCAGGCCGTGCCCGCCATAGCCGGCCGCATAGTGCAGCCGGCCCAGCCGCCCGGCGTGCGGCATCCGGTCGCGCGCGATCGCCACGTTGCCGCCCCAGACGTACGCCGGCTGAAGATCGCGGAGCTGCGGAAACAGGCCGCGGAGGTCGCGCAGGAGCACGGCCGCGCTCGCCCGCTCGCTCCGGGGCGAGGCGGGCGCGAAGGTGGCACGGCCGCCGAACAGCAGGCGCCGGTCCGGGGCGAGCTGAAAGTAGTGCAGGAGCACCCGGGATTCGTACACCACCCGCCGCCGCGGCAGCAGCCGATCGGCCTCCGCCCGGCTCAGCGGCTCGGTCGCGAGCATGTAGGATCCGACGGCCACCAGCCGCCGCCGGAGGGCGGGCGTCGCCGCGCCGGTGTACCCGTTGGTGGCGACGATGACCTCGGCGGCCGACACGACGCCCTGCGTCGTCTCGAGGCGGAGCCGGTCGCCGTCGGCGTCGATGCGCCGGACCGCGGTCCGCTCGTGCAGTGCCGCCCCGGCGCGCCGCGCCGCGCCGGCCAGTCCGTACACGTACTGCGCCGGATGCAGCCGTGCGCTGCGCTCGTCGACGAGCAGGCCGTGATACGCCTCCGAGCCGAGCTCGGTCGAGACGTCGGACCGCGGGACGAGCCGGACCTCGTGGCCGAATTCGCGCGCCAGCTGATCCCGCTCGCGCGCCAGCGCGTCGACGTGCGACGCCTTGACGGCCGCTTCGAGATGCCCGCAGCGCACGAACCCGCAGTCGATCGCCTCCTGCGCGATCAGCCGCTCCAGCGCATCGATGGCGTCGAGCGACGCCTGGAACAGCGCGCCGGCCCGCTCGCGGCCGTAGCGGGCGAGGAGCGTCGCGGTGTCGAGCGTCAGGCCGGTCAGCACCTGCCCGCCGTTCCGGGAGCTGGCGCCGGCGCCGATCGCCTCCTGTTCGAACACCGCCACCCGGGCGCCGCCGGCCGCCAGCCGCCGCGCCGCCGCGAGTCCGGTGCAGCCGCCGCCGATCACCGCGACGTCGACGCGCGGCGCGGGCGGTCCGGGCTCGACCGCCGGGCGCGGCGCCGTCGCCCACCAGTACGGTTCACCAATCAGCGGCATCCGGGCCATGCTAGCACCGCCCGCGGACCGGAGGCTGGCCACCGGGCCCGCGGCGTGGTTCAATCAACGGTGCCGGCCGGTCCAGCCGCGCCAGCGGGGAGGATGTCATGACGCGCTACACGACGCTGCTCGAGGAAATGCTGGAAGCCTGGGCGTACACGCGGGCGGGTGTCATCGCCGAAGCGAGAAATCTGCCGGCGTCCGGCTGGGACGTGCGGCCGGCGTCCG
>Ga0307372_10008437_pt1 | contig 14494 bp, 11 predicted proteins | sample OX1MG_FD_202533 | JGI IMG/M metagenome (GOLD analysis project Ga0307372, IMG submission 202533) | Soil microbial communities from Risofladan, Vaasa, Finland - OX-1 | ecosystem: Environmental > Terrestrial > Soil > Coastal area > Acid sulfate soil | place: Finland: Risofladan, Vaasa | collected...
CGCTACGTTCGCAATGTAGAGGCAGTGGGTTCGAATCCCATCACCTCCACCCGAAACTACTTCGAAGCCTTGCTTAGCGGCTTGGTGTCTCTTGCTTCGCAATACCGCCCGCGATGACTGACGAGATCTGAAACGTAGACGCCGAGTCCTTCGCGCCGGGGGTCACGGTGGCGCCGCAGGCGCGTGTCACTCCAACGCGTGGTTGACCGACAGGCTCACTCGAATTCAGCGTTGACTAGAGTTCGCCATGAATCGCGTGAGCGCATCTCCTAGATTCCGGCGCGGGACCGAGGACTCCTTCACGAATTGCCACGAACTCTTCGGCGCGCCCTCGTTGTCCCATGATTCTCTTCGGTGATTTGACTACGCCCACTGGGCCTGAACCCTCGGCAGATGGCTTGAACCGCAGCGTGCGCACGCAAATGAGAATCGTCGCCGGACACGTCCTCACGGCAGTCGACATGCGTCTCTCGACGGACGGGGAGTGTCGAGCAGCAACAACACAACGAAAATGGTCGAAGGCGATACCGGCTCAGGGGTTGGTGACTCCTATGCGCGACTCGCGGCGGACACCGAGGAGAACGCACCCGCCGACCAGCCCTGCGGATCGTCCCGGTGGACTTGATTGGATCGCATGAGCATGAGCTGGATGATCGCCACGCCAACGAATGCGTAGGATTCCCATGCTGCGATCCAACCCGCTTAGATCCAGCTCTTGGAGAATGCCGTGAAATTCCTACTTACTTCCAGTGGTATCTCGAACCCGAGCATCCACGGCGCGCTCGTCGACCTGTTGGGCAAACCCGTATCCGACTCAACAGCACTTTTCGTTCCCACCGGGATGCACCCATTCCCCGATGGCGGCAGGGTTATCGAGGCGATCCGGGGGGAAGCGAAGAGTCCTCTCTGCGAGATCGGATGGAAATCGCTGGGCTTGCTCGAGCTTACGGCTCTGCCGAGCGTAAGGCGAGAGAACTGGGTCCCAACTCTCCAAGAAGCTGACGCGCTGCTCGTCTGGGGTGGCAACGTGATGTACCTGAGTCACTGGATGCGCAAGTCGGGCCTGGTTGATCTGTTGCCGACGCTCGAAAACTTGGTCTATGTCGGCGTCAGTGCGGGGAGCATCGTGACAACTCCCTTCAACTGTGATGCCCAATCGAACGTTCAGTTCGCGCCCGAAGGCAGTGACATGACACGGGGGAGCGAGTCGGCACTTGGCCTGGTGGATTTCACGATGTGGGTTCACATCGACAACCCAAACCCGATCTTTGAAGAGCACACGATGGCGAACGCCGAGAAGTGGGCTAAGGGCGTACCTGTGTCAACGTACGCAATTGACGACCAGACCGCCATCAAAGTGGACGACGGTGCTGTCGAAGTTGTCTCCGAGGGTCGTTGGAGGTTATTCACCCCCACTGGTTGAGTGCACAGTTCGCCTCAATCCCGATGCACGGCGAAACACGCAAAGGCGATGACAAGGGTTCAAAGGGCGTTGCCGCCCATCCTTTGGATGGGCCGTAATGCGTCGGCGTAGTCAACCAGCTCAATACCATGAACCAAGCAAGTCGAGCGCACAAGGGACTTCTCATTACCTCCACTTCGTCGAGGACCGAGAGCACTCCCTCCGTAGTGACTTGAGCAGCCCACTCACGTCGTGGGTCGAGACGTCGTGTGACCAGTACACCTCTACTGACTCAGGTTGTGAGTGCCGTCAACGCCGCAATGGCGCCGGTGGTGGGCGCAACCATGACGAGTCCGCGATAAAGCTGAATGATGGCGGTGCGGTCGATCGTTCCGGTGCGGGCCCGGTCGCAGTGCGCGGACTGAATCGCGGCTTCGATCTGGAACCGACCGAGCGGCGAGCCGAGCGTGTGCGCGCGCCGCAGGAGCGCTTCACCCTCGGCGATCAGCGATTGGTCCCAGAGAGAGGTGTCCTGTTCGTCGAGGGGCGGCCACGGCGTACTCGCGCGGGCGGGAGCACGGGACTGGGCGAACGTGAGCAGCGCCGCGAGTCCCCACGCCTCGGGCTCGGTGTCGAGCAGGCTGGCCGTGAGCACGGCGAGCCACCGGGACTCGTCGGCGATGGATTCATGGATCTGATCGCGCTGGTCGAGCCAGTCGATTGCGTACGCGCCGTAGATGGCTTCGAGAACTGCGGGCAGGCGTGCGGGCAGGTCCGCGTGCGACGGAACTCGGAACGGGATGCCTGCGTCGCGGATGCGGCGCTTTGCACGAACCAGTCGCTGGGCCATGGCGGCTGGTTGAACGCCAAAGACCTGGGCGATGCGATCCGCGTCGAAGCCGAGAACAACCTGGAGCATGAGCGGGGTTCGCACCGTCGGGCTGAGCGCCGGGTGCGCGCACGCGAACAGCAGTTCCAACCGCTTATCGGGCAGTTGGTCTGAATCGGGTTCGAAGGGCGCGGCCGCGGGACGATCGTCGAGCGGTGCCGCGGTGCGCACCGCCGCGGATCCGATCACGTCGCGAATGCGATTGCGCGCCACGGTGAGAAGCCATCCTTGCGGGTTGTCGGGAACACCGCTCGTGGGCCAGGTGCGCAACGCCCGTTCGAATGCGTCGGCGAGGGCGTCCTCAGCCAACGCGAGGTCTCGCGTCGACGATGCCAGCACGGCCATGAGCCGTCCGTACGACTCCCGCGCGGCGCGTTCTGCAGCCGCGCGGGAGTCGTTGGAGCTCATTGGACTGGCTGGGCGCCCTGCCACGAACCGTTCACGAAGCGCGTCGCCGTCGGTCGAATCTCGACATGACCCCACGCCGCCGATGGTGACTGTCTGGCCCATTCAATGGCGGAGTCGAGGTCGGGGACATCGATGATGATCGTGCCGCCGATCTGCTCCTTGGTATCGGCAAACGGACCGTCCTGGACGACCAACTCGCCACCGATCATCGTGACCGTCGTCGTGGCGTTGGACTGTTGAAGTACCTCAGCGCTGACAAGCACGCCGGCTTGGTCGAGCGCCGTGGCGTACGCGTGGAACGCCCGCATTCCCTCGGCGAGCGCTTCGGGGCTGAGTTCCTCGACGGTCGGCTCGGGATAGCGGAGCATGAGGGTGTATCGCATGATGGGCGTCCTTCCGGGTCGCGTTTTGATTCTGACACTGAAGTGACGAGTGGTCAGTGGCGAAATCGACATCATTCTCGATACCGAACACGTATTCCTGACGAACGAGCTTGCACAGGCGCCGCCCCACGAACGCGGAGTGGGGCGGACCGCTCAGTGACTGCCGTTCTTGATGCTTAGGGTGAGATCGATGCACCTTCGCCCAAAAGCAGAGGTCGGGCATGTCACGCGGTCTCCAAGGGGGATTCACTCAGTACTGAATATCGAGCGCGTAGCGAAGGGCGCGGTCCAGCGCGGCTCTTTTGGCGAGGCTGAGATTCCCGACTGGGCTGGCGGCGAGCATGGAAAACGGAAGCGTCACAATGTTGTCGCAGGTGATCACGCTTTCCTCGGGAAGACCTTCATCCGGGCCGACCTCGACTTCGGATCGGATTCCGCGGACCGTTCGCGTGATTGGTGCGCACGTTACGGCGGAGAGGACCTGAATGGCAGCGTTTCGAGTTAGCACGCACACCGGGCGCCGGCCAGCGGGACTTCCCAGATCTGCCCAGACGATGTCGCCTCTCGCTACCAATTCGGAAGCGTCTCTTTCGCCAGCCGAGCGGCAACTTCAACGACGATCGGGTCTTGCGGGGTGAAGCGATAAGCCGCCTGAAGTTCGGCATCAGCCTGGCGGACCTCTTCGGCATCGAGTACGGCTACTGCGCCCCTGCGCAGTAGCTCGGAACGGCTAGTTCCGCGTTCGGCGGCAAGTCGATCGAGCCGCGTGACGAGATCGTCGTCTAGTTGCACCAGCACTTCGCGGCGACCCATGGACCATATGGTAACACATATGCTCGGTACGTCCATCACTTAATCGTGCTGTTGCCCCGCGGTGCTTTGAAGCGGCTATGCGTGGCTTCGGCGAGGTAACTCACCGCTTCCGCGATCGGGCAGGGCATTGGACGACACGTCAAGGTTCGCGGCAACGTGACGCAGCAACGCCAGAAGCTGGGTTCGATCGGCGGCCGTCAGAGCCGCACAGATCGTCGACTCCAGGGCCATCGCTCGTTCCATTGCGACCGTGAGAAGTGAGGCACCGGCGTCCGTCAGGTGCAGGGTTCGGGTTCGACGGTCGGTCGGGTGAAGCCGACGCTCGAGAAGGCCGGACGCCTCCAGGTGGTCGACAATCGCCACCATGGTGCTGGGCGGAATGGCGAGGTGCTCTCCGCACGACTGCTGGGACTGACCCTCCGAACTGTCGATCGCGCGCAGAAGAGCGAAGTGGCGAGGTTCGAGTCCCAGCTCACCCACCACCGTCGCGAACCGTCGCGACGTCTCGAATCCCAGTTGGGACAGGGTGAACCCGACCGAGTTCCCGGCGTGCGCGGCTACGGGCCCGGGCCGCCCGGACTCGGATCGGGAACCCTCAGGACTCATAAATTCAGTGTATCTGACTTTAGTTCGTGATAGAACTATTCCTTCAGGAGTGGTTCGACCCCGAAGGGAAATTGATTATGGTTCAGGCCGAGGCAGTCCGTGAATCGAGGCTCGAGCGTTTGGCTCGCGCGGTGATCCGCCACCGGCGACGGGTGATGCTGATCTGGTTGGTGCTGTTCATGGCTGGCGGCTTCGCCGCGTCCCAGCTCACCAGTCGCCTGAGCTACGACTTTTCGCTTCCCGGGCAGCCGGCCTATGAGACCGGGCAGAAGATCCTCCACCTCTACGGCAATGGCGGCACGGTCTCGCCCGGAGTGCTCGTGGTCACCGTGCCCGCGGGACAGAGTGTCCAGAGCGACGGCGCCACGATCGCGGCGGCGTTCGCGAAGGCGCAGCGGGCCAACCCCGAGGTCCGCTTCGTTGACGTTGCCAACACGCGCGACCCACATTTCGTGACCTCCGACGGCCGCACGACGTTCGCCTACCTCTTCGTGCCGATCAGCAGCGGGTTCGGCCCCGACAAGGCAATCGTCGCCGCGCAGCACAGCGTGACGTCGGCGCTGTCCGGGTACCACGTCGGACTGACGGGAATCGTCGCGCTCGGTTCGGGGGGCAGCACCAAGGGTCCGAGCGTCCTCATTGAGACATTGGTTGCGGGAGTGGGCGCGCTCGCGGTGCTCGCCTTCGTGTTCGCCTCCTTCATGGCGCTCGTTCCGCTGCTCATTGCCGCGGTGGCAATCCTCACGACCTTCCTCGTCTTGCTTAGCCTGTCGTATTTGACGCCCGTGTCGTTCATCGTCCAGTTCCTCGTCTCGCTCGTTGGACTCGGCGTCGCGATTGACTACTCGCTCTTGCTGGTAACGCGCTGGCGCGAGGAGCGCGCCAAGGGAATGGACAACGAAGAGGCTGTCGTACACGCGATGGCGACCGCGGGCCGAGCGGTGTTTCTGTCCGGCCTGACAGTGGCGATCGGTCTGCTGTCGCTGCTCGTCCTGCCCGTGCCGTTTCTGCGCAGTACCGGCATCGGCGGAATGTTGATCCCTCTCGTCTCGGTGATGGTGGTTCTCACGCTGCTGCCGGCGATCCTGGCCGGCGTGGGTCCGAGGGTGGATTGGCCCCGATTGCGTAATGAGAGTCACGCGAGTCGCGGCTGGACGTCGTGGGCGCGCGGAATCTCCCGGCGTCCCTGGCGCAGCGCCGGGGTCGCCATCGTGCTCCTCGGCATCGCCGTCATACCGGTCTTCCACATTCGCCTCGGTCAAACCTCGGCCCAGGCCGAGGCGCAGCGCGGTACGGCGCACGCGCTGTATCAGCAGCTGCAGGCCGGCGGGATACCCGCGGGTGTGATCACACCCATGGAGGTTCTCGTGACGTCGAGCGCCGCGACGTCGGTGCAGGCCCGACTCACTCCCGTGGCGGGAGTCGATACCGCCGTCCTCGCGTCCGGTAACGCCGGGACGCGGTCGCACCTCTCGGACCTCGTCGTCATCCCCTCCATCGAGACCGTTAACAATGCCACCATGGCCCGGTGATTGGCGTGGAGCAGACCCTGCGTGGTCGAGCGGGCGTCATCGGCGTGGCGGGGGAGGGGCCGGGTCAGCAGGCCTTCAACTCGGCCGTCTACGGAAATGTCCCGCTGCTGCTGCTCGTCTTGGTGATCTTGATGTTCCTGCTCTTGGCCCGGGCCTTTCGCTCCGTGGTGCTCGCGTTCAAGGCGGTCCTGCTCAACATCGTCTCGCTCGCGGCGACGTTCGGAATCCTCGCGTGGTTCTGGCAAGACGGGCACGGGTCGTCCGCCATCTTTTCCATCCCGGCGACGGGCGCGATCACCTTCTGGGTGCCGATCTCGGTCTTCGCGTTCCTCTTTGGACTCTCCATGGACTACGAGGTCTTCATCCTGACTCGCGTGCGCGAGGCGTACGACCGCGGGCTGTCGACGAAGGACGCGGTGGTGGAGGGCCTGAGCCGCACCGGCCGACTCGTGACCTGCGCCGCCCTCATTCTGTTCCTCGCGTTCGTGAGTCTGGCGTCCGCGCCGATCACCGACGTCAAGGTGATGGCCACCGGCCTCGGTATTGGCATCCTGATCGACGCCACCGTCGTGCGCGCCCTGCTGGTGCCCGCACTGGTCGTGCTCTTCGGGCGCTACAACTGGTGGCTGCCACCTCGGTTCGCGCGTCTCCTCGGCGTGGCCCCGTCGGCGCTCGAGCCCGTCCCCGCGATACCAGTCGCGTGACGCCACTGGGAGTTAACAGATGCTCGACCGCGCACTAGCGAGACGGTGACAACTCCTCGATGACAATCGGTGCGGCGATGCGCCGTGGCGCGGACAGTCGAAGCCGTATCGTGCGACGAAGTCGAGCTCGTGGGGCCGTGGGCGCGGTGAGGGGACCACGTCGCGCGGCGCTGATCCCCGCGCACCAGCCCGGAGCGCGGCCGCTTTCCGGCGGCGCGATGTGCGCGGCGTCCAACCCCGAACATTCGAGCAACCAGGACACCACGGAGTTCGAGCTCCACGGGTCACCGACACGTAGCTCGTCGCGTCCCCACACGAGCGTCGGCACGTACGGCGCCAGGTCCAAGAGTCGACGCGTCGTCGTCGCGTCTGCGCTGAGCTGCAGCGGGCTCACCGCGGGGTCCGCGCGAACCTTGCCGTCAAGCCAGCAACGCACCTCGTAGCGGAGCATTCCAAATCGCGCCGCACCGCGCAGTGCGACCGGTCCTTCGGCGATGACTCCGCGTTCGTCGTCGTCGCGCGCGAGTCGCGTCATTTCGATGATGACCGCGCGCCCCGGGATGCGCACACGCAGGGCCGAGTGGTACAGGTCGCAACGCGCACGTCGCGCCACGAGTGCGTCAATCGTCTCGTACGACGTTGAAGAAATCCGTACGACGGAACCACGCGTGCGAATCGGCACCCAGAAGAGATCGATTCCGTATCCGTCCGACCCTTGGGCGCAACCGTTGGGCGGCACGGGTGGATCCGTTGCGTCGTCGCTGTCTTCTCGACCGTGCATCACCACCTCCACTGTCGAGTTTGCCCGCACATGCGTGCCGCGCGAGCGGGCACCCTCGCAATCTTGGCCAAACCGGCCCCGGCGTCGTGTGGAAGCGCGAAATCGAAGAATTTCTCGACGGGGACTTCGCTATTCACGAGGCGGGCGCAGGGCTCGACAGGCGGCCCATCTGTGGGAAAAATGGGGTTATCTCGTTGATTGAGTCCGCAATCCTGGGGAAAAGGAAACAAAAAGGGGCCGGTTCTGGGCAAAAGTGTCGGATTTGCCAATTTCTATTGGACAGCGTGTGACGGCTCTGGCACAGTGTCACTCGTAGTTCACGGAGTACCTGTCGACGATCAGTCAACTCGAGAGAGTGGATTGACGGAGAAGGAAGGGACCTCGCAAGAGGGACGGACTTTCTCACCGGGCAGCGGAGTTCGGTCCGCTGTTCGTACGGCGAATGACGTGAAGTGCCCGCCATCACGCGGAGGCCTGTCCGACACGGGTCATCGGGTGGTGTGCCTTCGGGAACCCCGAGGGGCTGGGGAGCTTCGGCTCACTGGTCACTCGGGGTTCTCGGCTTTGTGGGCGCGAATTCGTGCGGAGAACCCTCGTCCTCAACTCACGCAAACCAGGTTCGGTTACACCCGACGCCGGTACACGAAATAGGCGCGCGCGGATTCGTCGGTTGGGGCGTTCCCCTGGTCATCCTCTTCGAGCAGCAACTCAAAATCTCGTGCCAGAGTCGTGCGAACTCGATCCAACGCAACGCCTAGTTCATGGATCGCTTCGTGATGAAGAGTGAATTTGCCACCACCCATTGACTCAAAGACGCGGATGTCCCAAATGGACGCGTCATCTCCATCCCTGGCGACGTCCATGATGAGCGTGTTGCCGTCGAAGTCAACGACCCACGGTGGATGAGCAATCAACTGGTCCAACCGTCCAATCGTGTTGAGGTCAAACACGAAGAGTCCGCCCGCCTTCAGATGCCGCTGCACGCGATCGAACAGGGATTCCCAAGCCGCGTAATTCGCCAAGTGGTTTACCGTGTCAAAAACGCATGCAACGACGTCGAATTTAGATCCGAGATCGAAATCCGTCATATCTTCGCGAACGAAGGTTGCTGTCGGGACCTTGCCGGCAGCGATTTCGAGCATCTCCTCGGAGATGTCGAGCCCCACCAATTCCGGGACCGAAACAAGCCCTTCTAACACCGATCCCGTGCCGCACCCGAGTTCCAGCAGGGAAGTGGCACCCGCACGGAAGCGCGCGATCGCATCGAGGATTCGCGAACTTCTTGATGAGCCATCACCTACCAATGCGTCAAAGAACTGGGCAAACTCCTTGTAGTCAGGCATGGCATCCAGTCTGGTCGAGACAGAGAGCGGTCCGCGAGGACGGCCACAGATACTGCTGACATTTGTCCGCAGTCTGTTGGCAGAAGATTTCTAGCAGTCGTGCGAACTAAAGCCTGGATAGGAAGCTCAGCAATGCCGAGAAGTAGGCGTCCTGGTCGTCGTACATGGCAAAGTGACTGCCGTTCTCGCAGATATAGGACGAACCGCGGGGAATGCGGGTCGCCATCATCTCGAGAAATGTGGGGTCCATCGTGTCGTGACGACCACCCAAGACCAGGGTCGGGACGGCAATGTGCTCGAGGTCGCTCGTACGATCCCAGTCGGCCAATATTGCCTCTCGATGGATACCCAACTCACTGGGCCCCTGCATCAACAGGTACACGTCGTGATTGAGGTGCGCGAACGAATATCTCACAGGCTCCGGTACGGGGTTGATGCGCAAAATGTGGTCGACGTAGTACGAGCGAACCAGCAACTCCATGTAACGAGGATTAGCAAAGTCCTCTGCGGCTTCGATCTCTTGGATTTCGGCTAGGTCGTCCTGATTCATGGCGGGCATCAGAATGTCGGTCGCGTATCGGTTGTAGGCCGGGACGCTTGACATCATGTTGGAGACAACCAGGCCCTTGAGTTGACCGCCGTGTTTGAGCGAGTATTCCATCGCCAGAATGCCGCCCCACGAGTGGCCCAAAAGGACGAAGTTGCTGGGGCCGAGGTCCAGAGCGATACGAACTTGTTCGACCTCGTCGATGAAGCGGTTCAAGTCCCACAAGCTTGAATCGGTCGGGATGTCGCTGCGACCTGATCCCAATTGGTCGTAGTAGTAGTACTCGACACCCGCTGCCGGTAAGAAACTGTCGAAAACCTCAAAGGCGTCGTGTGTTCCGCCTGGGCCACCGTGCAACAAAAGCACCTTGAGAGCGGGATTATTGCCAATGCGCTTCGTCCACACATTGAAGATTCCCAATGGCGTCGTAATCGGAATCATCTTGACGCCACCGGCAGCGACATCGGGTCGGTTAGATCGGTCGTTGTATTTTTCGGTCACGGAGCCCCAAATGTGTAAACGCCGAGGATTATAAGTTGCGTCACGTTGGGGGGCAATCAGTTTCCTAGGTAAAACCGGTAGACCTTCAATTTGCGGCTACCTGTTCACGCCCCTAGAAAAGCTCCCCGGGCTCGGACGGCGTGATCAACTCCGGACCGTCGTTCTTGACCGATCCCACCGCCTTGTCGACGCCGAAGTGCGTCAGCGTGCCGACGGGGGCCGGGCGCAAGAGCAGCGCGCGCTCGTCGGGACCGTGGTCTGCGACGTCGAGCCAGGTTTCGATTTCGTCGCGTTCCAGCACCACCGGCATGCGGTCGTGGAGTCCATCCATGTCGTCGCTGGGCGTGGTGGTGATGATCGTGCACGTGCGCGTCGCTTCGGCGTCGCGCGGACCTTCTGGGTCGCGCCAGTATTCGAAGAGGCCGGCGAAGAGGAGCGGGTCGCCGTCGGCTCGGGTGAAGAAGTGCGGCTGGCGTCCCTTGCCCGGACGGTGGTCCCACTCGTAGAAACCGTCGACGGGGATCACGCAGGTCCGCTTGGCGTAGGCGCTGCGAAAGGATGGCTTCTCGGCCACGGTTTCGCCGCGCGCGTTGAAGAGGCGGTTGCCGATCTTGGGGTCCTTGGCCCAGCTCGGCAGGAGTCCCCACCGGTAGCGATCGAGTACGCGCGTCCCCTCAATGTCCGCGGCGCCGAAGAGTCGGCGCTGGGGTCCGATGTTCCAACTGGGGTTGCCGTCGGGTTCGATGCCCGCGGCGAGCGCGGCGTCCAGGAGTCGGGCCAGGCGGATGGGGGGCGTGAAGAGGGCGACGCGTCCGCACATGGCTTCTCCTTGGTCTCGAACTTGGCTGACCCACGGGTCTTAGGGGACTCTCAGCACCGATTACTGGTCAGAATACGGGCTTTTCGTCGGCCAAAGACGCAGTGGCGGGTGTCGTCGGGTCTGGCTACTCTTACGAACAAGTGTTCGCTTTAGCCCCCCGACCGACCCTCCCCGACGACCTCGTGGCCACCCTGCGCCCCGTCACGCTGGCGACGGGGCGTCGCCTCGCGCTCGGTGCGCCCTGGGACGCGCTCGTGCCGGCGGGCGCGTTGCGTCGCGGTTCGACGATCTCCGTGCAGGCGCCGCCGGGCTGGGGTGGGTTGAGTGTGGCGCTCAGTCTGGTGAGTGAGGCGAGTGCGCGAGGTCACTGGGTGGGGGTGGTCGGCGTCGACGGACCCGGCGTCGTCGCCATCGCCGACCTTGGCCTCGACCTTCGTCGCGTGCTCTTCGTGCCGCGTCCGCGCGGTGCGTGGGCCGAGGTGGCCGCCGACCTGCTCGACGGGGTCGACCTGTTGGTGCTGCGGCCGCCGTCGCGCGCGTCGCTGTTGGCGGCGCGACGCCTGACCGATCGTGCGCGGGAGCGCTCGACCGTGCTGGTCGTGCTCGGCGAGGCTCGCGGGTCGTGGCCGCTGCCGACGGACCTCACCTTCCTCGTCACCGGTGCGCGTTGGCACGCGTCGTCACGCCTCGACGAGCGTCACCTGAACGTGCGCGTGACGGGACGCGGCGCGGCCCAGCGTGGCGCCGATCACGTGGTGGTGCTACCGGACGGCCAGGGTCGCGCGGCGGCCGGTTGAATGGAACGCCTGCTCGCGGTATGGGTACCGGTGCTCGGCGACGAGTCGCCCGACGGATCGACGCTGCGCACGTACCTCACGCTGCTCGACGCGCTGGTGGTGCTGTGTCCATTCACCGAGCCGGTGCGCCTAGGCCTCTACGCGCTGCCGGTGCGCGGGCCGAGTCGGTTCTTCGGTGGCGAAGCAGCGGTGCTCGACGCCGCAGCCACGACGGTGCACGACGTCACCGGTTTAGAGTCGCGTCTCGGCGTGGCCGACGGACTCTTCTGCGCCGAGTTGGCGGCGCGACGCGCGGTGGTGGTGCCGCGCGGCGCGACGGACGCCTTTCGTCGTGCGCAGTCGCTCGACGTCCTGGGACGTAAGGACCTCGCCACTACCTGTCGCCGTCTGGGTCTGCACACGGTGGGCGCGTTCGCCGACCTCGACGCGGCGCGCGTGGCCGAACGCTTCGACGGCCACGCACTGCACCTACACCAGGTGGCGCGTGGGGAGGCTAGTGAGCTCTCCGGCCAGCGCGACGCGCGTCTGCCCGCACGCCTGGCGCACCTGCGCGGTGAGACCGTGGTGCTCGGCGAGCAGCGCGGTTTCTTCGGCCAGCGCGGCGCCGGTGACGACCGCGCCGAGGCCGCGGCCCACCGGGTCCGACGTCGCCTCGGTGCCGACGCGATCGTGGTGGCGTCGCTGCACGGTGGGCGCGGCCCCGAGGACCGCGCCACGCTGGTCCCCTGGGGTTCGCCCGAGGCGCTGCGCGACGACGCGCCCTGGCCCGGCCAGTTGCGCGCACCCCTGCCGGCGACCACCCTCGCGCACCCGGTCGCGGTGGAGCTCCGCGGCGCCGACGGCAAAGCCGTGCGCGTCTCGGCGCGCGGCCTGCTCAGCGCGACCCCGGTCGTGGCGGTCCTGTCACGCACCCGCCGCGAGGTCGTGTGGTTCGCGGGTCCCTGGCCGATCGTCGAGCGGTGGTGGGCCGCGGCGCGGCGACGCGCGCACCTGCAGGTCGTGCTCGACACCGGCCAGGCGGCGCTGCTGGTCGCCGAGTCGGGTCGGTGGTGGCTCACGGGGATCTACGACTGATGGCGACCTACGCCGAACTGCACGCCCACTCGGACTTCAGCTTCCTCGACGGGGCGAGTGACCCCGAAGAGCTCGCGGCCGAAGCGACGCGCCTGGGGCTGGGCGCGCTGGCGCTCACCGACCACCACGGCCTCTACGGCGTGGTGCGTTTCGCCGAGGCGGCGAGGGCCTTCGGCCTGGCCACCGTCTTCGGCGCGGAGATCACACTCAGCGGCGACGACGACCGCGTCGGGGTGCGCGACCCGTCGGGCGAGCACGTGGTCGTCCTGGCGCGATCGCCCGAGGGCTACCGGCACCTCTCGGTGACCCTGGCCGAGGCCCTGCTGGCGCGCGAGGAGAAGGGCGCACCGCGTTGCACCCTGGAGGGCCTCGCGGCCAAGGCGCGCGAGTGGTTAGTCCTGACGGGTTGTCGCAAGGGTCCGTTGGCGCGCGCACTGCTCGCCGAGGGACCGCGCGCTGCCGAGCGCGCGCTGAACCGTCTCGTCGATCGGTTTGGACGCGAGAACGTGGCGGTCGAGCTGTGGGACCTCGGTGCGCCCGACGACGTGGCGCGCAACGACGCGCTCGCCGAGATCGCGGTGCGCCGCGGTGTCGACGTCATCGCGACCGGCAACGTCCACTACGCCACCCCCGAGGCCTTCGCTCGAGCCAGCGTGCTCTCGGCCATCCGCGCCCGGCGCAGTCTCGAGGAGATGGAGGGATGGGTGAGCGCCTCGCCGCTCGCGCACCTGCGCGGCGACGCCGAGCAGCGTCGGCGCTTCGCGCGCTGGCCCGGTGTGGTGGACCGAGCCGGTGAGCTCGGCGCCGCGCTGGCCTTCGACCTGCGCCTGGTGGCGCCCAACCTGCCGGCGTACCCGACGCCACCGGGGATGGACGAGCAGGCTTATCTGGAGGTAGTGGTGGCCAGCGGCGCGACGCAGCGCTACGGACCGCGCGGGGCCGAGCGCGTGCCCGGCGCGTGGCGCCAGATCGACCACGAACTCTCGGTGATTGGAACGCTCGGCTTCGCCGGGTACTTCCTCACCGTCTGGGACATCACCGAGTTCTGTCGACGTCACGACATCTACTGCCAGGGCCGCGGCTCGGCGGCCAACTCGGCCGTGTGCTTCTCGCTGGGCATCACCAACGCCGACGCGGTGGCGCTCAACCTCTTCTTCGAGCGCTTCCTCTCCCCGGCGCGTGACGGCCCGCCCGACATCGACGTGGACATCGAGTCGGGTCGACGCGAGGAGGTGATCCAGTACGTCTACGAGCGCTACGGACGACGTCACGCCGCCCAGGTCGCCGCCGTGATCACCTACCGCACGCGCTCGGCGCTACGCGACGTGGCTCGGGCCTTCGGGCTCGACGAGGCCGAGGCCAGCGCGTTGCGCGACGGGGTCGACCGTCACACCATGACCTCGGTGTCGTCGGGCGCGCCGGCCCAGATCGTCGAGATGGCCACCGAGCTGCTCGACCGACCCCGGCACCTGGGCATCCACTCGTGCGGCATGGTGCTGTGCGACCGGCCGGTGACCGAGGTCTGCCCGGTCGAGTGGGGCCGCATGCCCGGGCGCACGGTCCTGCAGTGGGACAAGGACGACTGCGCGGCGATCGGCCTGGTCAAGTTCGACCTGCTGGGACTGGGCATGCTCGACGCCCTGCACCGCGCGGTCGACGTGGTGCGCGACTTCCACCAGGTGCCGATCGACCTCGGGCTGCTCGCCCAGGAGGAGGCTGTCTACGACCTGCTCTGCGAGGCCGACACCGTGGGGGTCTTCCAGGTCGAGTCGCGCGCCCAGATGGCCACGCTGCCGCGCATGCGCCCGCGCTGCTTCTACGACCTGGTGATCGAGGTGGCCCTCATCCGTCCCGGTCCGATCCAGGGCCACGCGGTGAATCCCTACCTGCGTCG
>Ga0307372_10008438_pt1 | contig 14492 bp, 10 predicted proteins | sample OX1MG_FD_202533 | JGI IMG/M metagenome (GOLD analysis project Ga0307372, IMG submission 202533) | Soil microbial communities from Risofladan, Vaasa, Finland - OX-1 | ecosystem: Environmental > Terrestrial > Soil > Coastal area > Acid sulfate soil | place: Finland: Risofladan, Vaasa | collected...
CCGCGCCGGTTTGCGGGGCCGCGCTAATCTGCGAGTGCGGCCTTCAACGTTCCGGCCGGGTTGATGGCAAGTGCTGTATACTTTGGGGCGATGCCCTCGATCAAGGATGTGCCTGGCCCCTACAGGCTTTTCTTTTATAGCTTCGACTGCAATGAACCGATGCATGTTCACGTGCAACCGGATTCGACATCTCATCAAGTCGAACCTGGCCGGCATCAGGAAGGCATGGGATGAGCACTGCAACCCTGACTGAACCACGCGTCGTCTCCGTCAAGGTAACGGATGAAGCTATCGTCGCCCACCTTGCTGACGGCCGAATCGTCAGTGTGCCGCTCGAGTGGTCCTGGCGGCTGAAGGACGCTACTCCCCGGCAGCGGGCGCACTGGGAGATCATCGGGGACGGCCAGGGAGTCCACTGGCCGGATATCGACGAGGACATTGGTGTTGAGGGTATGCTGCGGGGCGTTCCGGCAAGGCGTCCCTCGCGGACGGAGATGAGAATTCTACTCGACGCAAGCTCCTTAATCGACGTCGAACACGGAAAACCGATTTCGTTTGGTGAACTCGATAGGGTGCTCCGGGAACACCATGCGCGTCTGATCCTTACCTATACGGGCATCTTGGAGTCTGTCGGCTCTTTCCAAAAGACCTGGGATCACATTGCACTCCGTGACCAGTTGCAGCAGATTGAGCGCTTACCGGTTGGATACATTCGCGAGCGTGGGATTGTGCTTGCGGAACTGAGAGAGGCCGTGGCGGCATTTAGGGAAAAGCGCGAGTGCGTTCCGATTGATCCCTATGTGAGACGGTGGGACCAGACCGTCAGGCCCGAAGGCCCGTCCCCCTTGGATATGCTCGTGAACCAGAGCCTCTACGACTGCGTGTCCGCTGTGCTCAAGGTATCTGGCGAGAGCCCCGTCGTGCTCGCCAAGAGACTTTTTGATGATCCCCTGAGGGAGCAATTCAAAAATGACAGGAAGCTTCCCGTTATGGCTCGAAAGCCTACCGGCAAGCATTTCCGGGAGGCCATACGCAGACATCTCGCTGATGACCGCTCAATTGATTTTCCGTCGGCCCGAGTTGACGAGCTTGCTGACTGGATTTACGAGAACCCGGCAACCCGATGCCCGGGCTGCCGCCTCACCTGGGAAGTCCGCCAGGAAATGATGAATAACGTTACTGAGAAGGTTTCAGGCAACGACGTGTTAGACAGTGTGAATGCGCTGGCGCTTCCGTACGTGGATGCGGTAACCATGGACCGCAACGCTGCAGGCCGATGCCGCAGGGTGAGCAGGCGATTGAGGGCGAAAAATCCGGCAATCGATTACGAGGATCGCATTTTCACGAGTTTGAAAGAATTACTCGACGCCAAGTTTTAGCAAGGCTTGCAACACATATCCAACAGGCCGCGCGGTCCATTTTCACTTGGCAAAGGGTGGCCGACCCTTGAAGATGATTAGGCTCATGCTCGACAATACCCGCAAAGAGAGCACGCCAAGGATTAATTTAGAGTGGAAGAATGATGTAGAGAAGTACCTGAAGGGTTCCGGAAAGTTCCGGACCACATGTGCAGCCTTGGAGATTGTGCCTTTCGAACCAGGCCGCGGAATTGACCTGATCTACATTCCGTGCTGTCGCGCAGAGGCTTTTTGCCTGGGCAGTCGTTTAAGCGACTACAAAAGTACAGGGTCCTTCCGACTCCCCGCACCCGATCAGCCTTGGAGTCCGGTTCATTGCCAGTTACTGCTGCTTCATTTCGGTGAAATTGCATGTCCAGCCTCGTGCGAAATGTACAGAAACAGATCGTTCGCAACCGCCCGTCGCACACTCTTCGCATGTTTTAGGTGGGCAGGGGCGCGGGTCTTCGAACTGTTGTCCCGAATTAATATCCATATCCACATTGGGCAGTGAGGCGGGTCGCATAGGTCTGGCGCTTTTCGAAGCAGGTCGTTAGTTCCGAGCGCAATTGCCCACGGTCATAAGAGCGCTATATTCGTAGCGCGGCCCCTTGCGGGCCGCCGTTCTTCCATTCAAAACCAAAAGCCGCGGATCTGAAGATCCGCGCTACTACTTCAACCCCCCAAAACCGCAGGTCTCGGCGAGGTTGGCGTGTCGCCGTTATTGCAGGGTAACGAGGGTAGCGCCCCAGCCGCCCGCTTCCGGCGGAGCGTCCCCGTAGGACACGACGAAGGGCGTGCGGGCCAGCACGGCGCGCACCATGCGGCGTTGCACGCCGATACCGCGTCCGTGAATGATGCGCAGAGATTTCAGCCCCAGCCGTTGGGCTTCTTCCAGGTACGCCTCGACCGCGGCTTGCACTTCCCCAGGCTGCACCGCGTGCAGGTCAAAGACGTCCGTGATGGGAATGCGGAGGGGTTCATCGTCAGGCGGCATGGCGTGTTCGAGTCTATCCTAACTCGATGGCAGAAAAAACCGCCTGTACTCGTCCAGTAGATTAGTGACACTGGGGTTCCTTTCTTGGAGACGAGGTTTGCGCTACGATACTCCCGGATAAGATTTCTGCATCCAAGGTTCACTGCGGGAACGTGTGGGCGGGCGGGGACTGGTATAATCAGAGCAATGCGGCCTGAGTTTTCAGCGATTGTTTTTGAGGAACCTGAGAAAGCCGAGAGCAATCTCGAACGTCTGGCCGAGGCGCTGGAGCCGTCGCTGCACGCTCCGCTGGCCTCGCTGCTGGCGCATTCCCCGGACCCGGACGGCGCGCTGAACCTGCTGGAGCGTTACGTGCAGGTTGCGCCTTCAGACGTTCTGACGGACCTCGCGCATTACCCCACCGCGCTCGGTTACCTGCTGGCGATTTTCGGTTACAGCAGCTTCCTGGCGGAGAGCTTTCTGTCCGATCCGGCGCTTCCCCTGCAGTTCGCGCGGGACCGGAAGTTCACCAAGCTGAAATCGCGGGAAGATCTGATGCAAGACTACGCGCGGTTCGCTACCACGCATCCGCATCCCTGGCTTTCGGCGCAACTGGCGCGCTTTAAGCGGCGCAACTACCTGCGGATTGTGCTAAAGGACGTTCTGGGGCTTTCGACGCTGGGGGAAACGACGCTGGAGCTTTCCATGCTGGCGGACGTGACGCTCTGGAACGCGCTGACCTTCTGCGATCAGGAACTCGAAAAGCGTTACGGGCAGCCGCAGTATCGTGACGCCCAGGGGCGCGTCGTGCGCAGCGGTTTCAGCATCGTCTCGCTGGGAAAACTGGGCGGGAACGAGCTCAACTACAGCTCCGACATCGACCTGCTCTTCATCTACGAAAAGGATGGGGAGACGGCCGGAGGCAGCGAGCAGGATTCCATCATTGCCAACAAGGAATATTTTGTGCGCCTGGCCCACGCCGTCACGCGCACCATCACCCAGTCCACTTCTCACGGGCAGGTCTTCCGCGTGGACCTGCGGCTGCGCCCGGAAGGAGACATGGGAGATCTGGCGATTTCCTTGAAATCGGCGCTTGAGTACTACGCGCGGCGGGCGCGGGAGTGGGAGTTGCAAATGCTGATCAAAGCCCGCCACTCCGCCGGCAACGTGCGGGTGACGCGCGAGTTTCTGCGCGGGGTCGAGTCGCGCATCTACGGGAGCCCCAGCGATTTTGCCGCCATCGAATCGGTGCTGTGGGCGCGCGAAAAGATTTCCAAGAAGCTGCGGGAGAGCCACGGCAGCTCGATCGACGTCAAGCGGCACCGGGGCGGGATTCGCGACATCGAATTTCTGACCCAGTGCCTGCAGCGCCTCCAGGGAGGCGAGGACCGCTGGGTGCGGTCCGGCGGAACCTTGCTGGCCCTGCGCAAGCTGAACGACAAAGGGTGGATCTCCGACCGCGACTACGCCGCGCTGATGAGCGCCTATGAGTTTCTTCGCAAAGTGGAACATCGCATTCAGTTCGAGCGGGGACGCCAGACGCATCGCCTGCCGGCGGAGCCCGAGTCGCTCGATCGCCTGGCCCGCCGGGTGGGCATCGAAAGCAGAAAATCGCCGCGCCACGCCCTGCTCGAAAAAATTCAGAATGCCTTCGGGACGGTAGACGAAATCCACCAGCGCATCGTGCGGCCTGCCACGGCTCATGAGCCCGGCTCGGCATACGCTCTAAAACCCTTGATCGCTCCCCTCGGCGACCAGGCTCCGCATTCTTTTGAGTCCTTGCTGGAATATCTGGACGCGCAGGCCCCCGAGCTTGCGGCCTTGGTGAGGAGCGCCGAGATCCCCGAGCGCGGGCGCCGGAACGTGGCCCGGTTGTTCGGGGCTCTGCTGGCTTCGCCGGAAAGGTTTCGACAGGCTTGCCAGCAACCGCAATCCGTGGAAAGCGCGCTCAAAATCGCCGGCTCGAGCGAATACCTGACGGGCTTGCTCGTTCACCATCCGGAAGACATCGGGGCACTGGATTCCTGGGTGCCCGCCCCGCCGCCCGCGGAAGGCCAGGGCCGGATAAGCATCGAGCTTGCGAGGAGCGCCGTGGCGGAACCTTTTCCCTGGGTGTCAGAAGGAGTGTTTGACGTCCGCGAGAAAATGGCTCTCCTGCGGCGGCACTTCCGTGCTCGGGTGCTGGAGCTTGGAGCCTCAGACCTTGCGGAGATGGGAGCGATTTTCTCCTGCCTGGAACATTGGACACAACTGGCCGGAAGATCCGTCTCAAGCTCCTTGTGGATCGGGCATGAGGCGCTCGATGGCGCACTAAAAACCGCAGGCCAAAATCCCGAGGAACTGCCGTTTGCGGTTCTGGGCCTGGGGCGTTTGGGCTTGAGCGAATTCGATCTGGCCTCCGACGCAGACCTTATTTTTGTGGTGGCGGGGACCGAACGGGAGGAGATCGCGCGCTGGATGCGCTTTGCCGAGAAGATCATCGAAGTCCTTTCCAGCTACACGCGGGACGGCGCCTTGTTTGCCGTGGACACGCGCCTGCGCCCGCGCGGCCAGGAAGGCGAGCTGGTCACGACGGAAAAGTCTCTGCTCAGCTACGTCCAGGAAGCCGCGCAGGTGTGGGAAGCGCTGACCTATCTGAAAGCCTGCCCCATCGCCGGCAATCGGGAGCTTGGCCGCCGCGTGGCGGAGCAGCTTGCCGGCCAGGTCTTCAGCCGCTTCCGGAACTATCCCGATATCGAGGGCGAGTTGCTGCAGATGCGCCACCGGCTGGAAAAAGAGAAGCACGTTCCAGCCACCAACACCAAGACGGCTCCTGGCGGGTACTATGACGTGGACTTTGCCGTTTCCTACCTTCGCTTGCGACACGGAGTTCTGCTGCCGCCCGGGACGAATATGGCCATGCAGATTACAGCGCTGGAATCAGTGGGAGCGCTCAGCCAGCAAGACGCGCGGTCGCTCCACGATGGCGCGGCCTTCTTGCGCAGCGTCGATCACGCCGTAAGACTGGTGGCGGGCAAGCCTGCGGAAGGCTTGCCCACTCACGTAGGGCACCGCGAAGCCGTCGAGACTCTGGCGCGCAACTGGGGTTTGGTTTCCTCGGCAACAACCCTGGCCCAAAGGCTGTGGGAAGTCCAGCAGGAAGTCCGTTACGTCTACCGCCGCATGCTTGGATCAGAATAAGACCCCGCCCGCATCATCAATTTAACTTATCGATTATAAAAATGATGGCTTAGAGGAGAAGGACCTCAAGTGATTTCATCGGCTGCGCCAAGCCGGTCGAAACGAACTCCTGTAAAATCCTTGTAAACTCGGGGTAAGCTCGGCGCATGGAACCTTCCAGGCCACGCCCAGCGGTATATAATTTGAGGAGATGCTTTGGAAACGGCCCAAGTCGAGCTATCCGCTGCTGATCATCGGGGTGTTTGGAGTGGGGCTGTTGCTGGCGGGCGCATTGCTCTACCGCTGGATCAACCGCGCGAGCGTGGCAGACCGCGAGCAGCAGGTCGGGTTCCTCGATGCCGCGATGCGCAGCTTCCGCGGAGATTTTGCGGGCACCCTGCTGGAAATTCGCTCCACCTTCCGTCCCATTCCGCGTCGAGGCACGCCGGCGGCGCTTGACGAGTACTTGGCGGAATTTTATTCCCAGTGGCGCGCCAACGACCCCAACGCCCCGCTGGTTGCAACGCTCAGTGTGGCAACCATGCGGGACGGGAAACCGCAGCTTCGCACCCTCGACCCTCAAAGCGGCAAGTTTAAGCCCCAGCCTTGGCCCGCTTCCCTTGAGAACCTCCGCGACAAGATGGAGAGGACCGTTGCCAACCAGCACAAAGAGAGGATGGCGCCGTTTATCTTTAATGGTTTTCACTTCGCGGTTGAAGGGAACCGGCCGGTGGTGATGATTCCCCTCTTGGAGTCGGGCAGCCGCGGCTTCAGCGGCCCGCCCGGTCCACTCGAAACCGCAGGATCTCCTCCTCCCGGCCCGAGAATCTTCCTCGAGGGCAAAGGGTCCGGCCGTGGGTCACCGCAATTTGGCGTCATGCGATACTTTTCCGCTTCCGTCCGGGGCAATCTTGCCATGCACCTCGCCGGCTGGTGCTTACTTGGACTGGACCTTCCCTATCTTCAAAAGCAATTCCTGCCGAAGCTGCTCGAACAAACCTTTGGTGGCACAGGCCTCGCTGCCTATCAAGTCGCTGTGCTGACCGGTGAGCCACCGGAGGTTGTTTTCAGTTCCCTTCCGGGGTTGAAACCTTCCTCGTTCTCCTCGCCGGACGATGCGGTCACCTTATTTAACTCCCGCGGGAATTTCGGTTCCCGTTTTCTCCGCATCGCCGGGCCGCAGCCGCCTCGGCATCGAAGGATGAACCGGGTGTTCATCGGCATCGAGCCTCCGTTCCCTCCCGAGGGTTCTTCCGAATTCGGCGAAAGACACGAGGTCGAACAGAATGCCTGGACGCTGGTGGCAAAAAGCAAGGCGGGCTCGATTGTTGCCATGGTGGCCCGGGCGCGGCGCCGCAACCTGGCGATGGGGTTTGGGGTTCTTCTTCTGTTGGCGTGCAGCATGGGCGCTCTGGTCTTCGCTACTCACCGCGCGCGGGAGCTTGCCCGGCGGGAGATGGAATTTGTTGCCGGCGTCTCCCACGAGTTGCGGACACCGCTGGCGGCGATTCACTCCGCCGGCTTCAACCTTGCGAGCGGCGTGGTGCGAAAGCCGAACCGCGTCCAGGAATATGGGAGCCTGGTCCAGCAGGAGGCGCGGCGCCTTACCGACATGGTCGAGCAGGTGTTGAATTACGCGGGTATTCAGTCCGGCGAAAGGCGCTACGAACTGGTTCCAACCGCGGTTTCCGAAATCATCGAACGGGCGCTCGCTGCAGATGGCCCGGCTTTGCGCGAGGCGGGCTGGCAGGTTGAAAAAAAGATCGAAGAGAACCTGCCCCTGGTGCTCGCCGACTCTTCCTCGCTCGAAAGCGCGGTGAAGAACCTGCTAGGCAATGCGATGAAATACGCCGACGGCGGGAAGTGGGTTTGCGTCAGCGCTCGGGCCGTCCGCTACGAGCAGGCGGCCGAGGTCCAGATTTCGGTGGAGGATCGCGGGCCGGGCATTGCGCCCTCCGACCTGCCCCACGTCTTTGAACCTTTCTATCGCAGCAAAAAAGTGCTGGCCTCGCCGGTTCCAGGAGCTGGCCTCGGACTCAGCATTCTGAAACGCCATATTGAAGCGCATGGCGGGAGGGTGAGCGTCGAAAGCTTAGAAGGAAAAGGGAGCCAGTTTACCCTCCACCTGCCCGCTGTTCCGGCTCTCGAAAGAGAAGCTGTCTGAGCGAACTTATCAGGAGGACAGGGAATCTGCGCTTGTGAAACAGAACCTGGCCCGAGCGATTCAGGCTGAGCGCCCTCGCGCTCGGGCTCACAGGCGCAGCGTGCTCGTGATGGAGTAAATAGGAATTGGCGACAAATCCCCGCGTGAGGTCACAAGCGACGAAGCGAAGAGCTTCCCTTCCGCCCAAACTCCTGCTGGTGGAGGACGAGAGCAGCTTGGTGCTGACCCTCACGGATCTCCTGAGGAGCGAAGGTTATCAGGTTGAAAGCGTCGGGGACGGCGAGGACGCCCTCGAGCTTGCTTCCCAGGGGAATTTCAATCTCATCATCCTGGACGTGATGCTGCCCCGCAAGGACGGGTTTGAAATCTGCCGGGCGCTTCGGCGGCGCGGCGTCCATACTCCGATCATCATGCTGACGGCGCGCAGCCAAGTGGCGGATAAGGTTTCGGGTCTCAAGGTCGGCGCCGACGATTACCTCACGAAACCCTTCGAACCCTCCGAGCTGCTGGCCCGGGTAGAAGCCCTGCTGCGCAGAGTTTCAACTCCCCGCGAGAATCGAGAGGAGACTTATCGCTTCGGGTCCGTGGCGGTGGATTTTCGGCGCACCGTTGTCGAACGCAACGGCAAGCCCGTGGAAATGTCTGCCCGGGAGTTCGAATTGCTCACCTATTTCATCCAGCAGCAAGGCAACACGATCTCGCGCGAGGAGTTGCTCCGCCAGGTGTGGGGCTATGGCGCTGCAACTCTCACCCGAACCGTCGACGCCCACGTCTGGATGCTGCGCCAGAAACTCGAGGAAGCTCCCCAAAATCCTCGCCACTTCGTCACCGTCCGGGGGCTAGGCTATAAGTTTGTCGAAAGCCCTGCGTGATGCGCGTCTTTCCCCGCTCATCGAGCGGCGCTCCGGGAAAAGCTCTCATCCTATTTTGCAACCCTCCATGGTTGCCGCAGCCATGACCGTCCGGCGCGGTCTCGGATTTTACATAGACTTTAACTTCATTCCGGGCGGGATGAGTGACAATCGGACCTGGAGCCAGAGCCGGCATGCAATAGATCAAGGGAGAGAGAACTTGCTGGCTCATTTCGTCCCTCGGCAATTGGGGGCGAAGGACTTCAATAATTACGTGCTCGACACAACGGAGGGACAAAACGATGAAAAGACTTTTAAGCAGCGTGGGGATGATGGTGATGTTTTGCGGCCTGGCGATGGGACAAGCAGATCCTGGGCAGGTATTCATTGAAAGGGGCGGGGCAGAAAGCATGCCCTTACCGCCACCCGGAGACGTCACTTATTTTCGGGCGAGAACACACATGGGCGGGGCAATGGGTGAGATGAGTATTCGTGGGCCCATGGGTGAGTGGTGGAAGAATCCGGAACTCGCACAGAAGGTCGGGCTCAGCGATGAGCAGACTCAGCAGCTTGACAAAATTTCCTACGAGAGCCGGCTGAAGATGATTGACCTGCACGCGACGCTCGAAAAGCAAGGACTGATTCTCGGGCGGCTACTCCAGGCGGATCACCCCAATGAAGATGAGGCGCTCGGGCAGGTTGACAAGGTGTCACAAGCAAGGGCAGCGGTCGAGAGAGCCCGTGTGCAAACGATGCTCTCGACGCGCAACGTGCTTACCGCGGAGCAGTGGAAGAAGCTCCGGACCGCGAGGATGGACTTCCATCGTGGTTCTTTTATGCGGCGAGGTTTCGGCGGCGGCTCCGGCGGCCATGCCATGCCAAAGATGTGGGGGACGCCTCCCAAGCCCTAAATCCGCACAGGCCGATCGTCCCGGGACACCATGGAGCTTCATCCCGATGAGGCTCCACTCGTTTCCTCCGATGGGGTTGACAGAGGGCGTTATGGCTTCTGAACCGAGGCGCTCAATTCGGGCTGTTCGACCGCCGGATTCGTCTCAACGGTCAGAGCTTCCGGGTCTCTCCGCGAAGGCGTGAATTTCATCCTGAACGCATGGGAAACCAATCGGAGGATGGAACGACGATTCTCGAAGAGCACTTGCAGCCACTCGCGACGCCGCATCTGGGGAAAATAGATTCCCCGGAATGCCAGCCGGGAGAACATGTGGACGAGGCGATCCCCGAGCGGCTTTGCCTCCATCCATTGCATGGCGGACCTGTTTGTAGCCGGTGAATAAGACGCCTTCCAGGCTTTCCGGACTTCAGCTTCCGCGTCTTCTGTGGAAAAACCCAGGGGCGTGTGGGCCATGACGAAAGGTTTGAAGTCCAGCCAGTGCTTGGGACGCGTGAGCCGTCCCGCAACCGCCAGCCGGTCGTAGAGAGGCGTTGCCGGATAAGGCGTCAGCAATCCGAACACGGGCAACCCGGGCGGCCAGGACCGGACTTGATCGAGGGTGCGTTCGGCAACGCCCGGGGTGTCGCCATCCATCCCGAAAATGAAGGAGGTAATGGCGTAGAGATTGTGTCTCGCCAGGCGCTCCAGAACCGCGCTATATTCAGCGGGTTTATTGAAACTCTTGCGCACGCTCTTCAGATTTTCAGGATCGATCGATTCCAGGCCCATAAAAATCCATCGGCCGCCGCTTTCGGCAATCAGCGAAACCAACTCTTCGTCCCGCAGCAGGTTCATGCTGATCTGTGCGATCCAGGGAACTTGAGCGCCTTGGGCGATGATTTCCCGCAGAAGGGATTTGGTCCGTTTAGGATTGATGGCAAAATTGTCGTCGATGAAGAAGACCGCGATCTTCCCTTTCCGCTGCTTCTCCAGCGATTTCAACATCAACAATTCGTTGACGACACTCTCATTTGAGCGGAAGCGAATGGAGTCGCCGAAAAACCCGGTGACGGTGCAGAATTCACAGCCGTAAGGACAGCCGCGGCCGGATTCAATCGGAATCAGTTGGAAACTCTCCCAGGTACTCCCCAAAGCCGTGAGCATACGCTTTGCCAGCCGGGGCAGGCGCTTGATCATATCGAACTGGTCGAGGTCCATGCGGTCCCAGGGAATCTCCGGATAGTTATCGAGAGAGGGCTTGACTTCCTTGCCCGCCGCGTCCACGGGCGCGTAAATCTCCTTGAGGGCGCCACGCGCCGCGTCAGCCACCAGGAGCGGCCAGGTCTGGTCCGCTTCTCCCAGAGCTATGGCGTCGGCGTGGCGAGGACCGCCGTCGCGTCCCAAGGGCTCGTCGGGAACCTCGGTAACGTGCGGGCCTCCCATCACCACCGGAACACCCGCGGCACGGATGGCGTCCGCCATGCGGTAGGCTTTCGCCGCCATCCGAGTCATGGCGCCGATTCCAACCAGACCCACTTGGTTTTCTTGAATGTACTCCACCACTTGCTGCTCGGTCATGCGCCGGGCATTGCCATCCAAAAGAAGGACCCGGTGTTCAGGCGGGGTAATCGACTTAAGAAGAAACATCCACAAATGCGGCATGAAGTTGTTGGTCACTTCGTTGTCGGGATTGTATAGCAAAATATTCATTGTCGCCCCAATCTCACGTCGTGATGACTCCCCGGGCTCTGATAAGCAGAGTAGTTGCAAGGCGAGTTCCGCAGCGCCCATGGAATTGCACCTATAGTACACCACAAGAGGTGGAGGTTCAAACTGATCTTGGGATCAACAAATCGGCCGAGCGAAGAGGGTTGGGTGTATACTGCCTCCCGGTCAGGATGCTCAAACGGAAACTCTGGAGGGTTTGGAGAATAACATGAAGGCCCTCGTCAAAAGCCGGGCTGAGTCTGGACTGTGGCTGGAAGACGTTCCCGAGCCGGCGATCGGGATCAACGATGTTTTGATCCGGGTGCAACTGACGGGCATCTGCGGCACCGACCTGCACATTTACCAATGGGACGATTGGGCAAAATCCACGGTTCACGTCCCCATGGTGATCGGCCACGAATTCGTGGGTGAAATTTCCGCGGTGGGCTCTAACGTAACCGATTTTAGCCCCGGGATGATCGTCAGCGGGGAGGGCCATGTGGTCTGCGGACGCTGCAGAAACTGCCTTGCCGGGCGAAGGCATCTCTGCGCCCAGTCGAAGGGAGTTGGCGTCAACCGGGCCGGCGCTTTCGCCGAATACGTGGCCCTGCCGATGGCCAATATCTGGCGGCACCATGACGCGGTGCCCTTGGAAATTGCTGCGATCTTCGATCCTTTCGGCAATGCAGTCCACACGGCCTTGCAATTTCCGGTGCTGGGGGAAGACGTCCTGATCACCGGAGCCGGGCCGATCGGCTTAATGGCGGCAGCGGTCGCACGGCATGCCGGAGCAAGATACGTCGTCATCGCCGATCTGAATCCGCATCGCCTCGATCTTGCGGCAAAGATGGGCGTCACGCTGGCCGTCGATCCCACCCAGAAGCCGCTGGAAGAAGTCCAGAAAGAACTGGGCATGCAGGAAGGCTTTGATGTCGGCCTGGAGATGTCTGGAAGCCCGGCGGCGTTTCGCGACATGCTTGCCAACATGAGCCACGGCGGCAAAATCGCGATGCTCGGCATCCCCAGTCAGGAGATGGCGATCGACTGGCATCGCGTGATTTTCAATATGCTGACCATTAAGGGAATTTACGGCCGGGAGATGTACGAAACCTGGTATAAGATGACCGTCATGCTGGAGTCCGGGCTTGATATCCAACCTGTGATTACGCACCGGTTGCCCTGGCGAGACTACCAGGCCGGCTTTGAAGCCATGAAGAGCGGCAGGTGTGGCAAAGTCATTATGGATTGGAGGGAATGAGTTGTACGGGGCGGTCCGCGAACACTTGAAAGCGAAGCTTGCTGAAATCCGCCAAGCCGGATTCTATAAGAACGAGCGGACGATTGACTCGCCTCAACAAACGCAAGTGAAGATTCGGAACGGGGTGAGCGTCCTGAATCTGTGTGCCAACAACTACCTTGGCCTGGCAAACCATCCGGCGATCATCTCGGCGGCGAAAGAAGCCCTTGACCGCTGGGGCTACGGGCTTTCCTCGGTACGCTTTATCTGCGGAACACAAACCATCCACCAGCAACTGGAAGAACGGGTCAGCCAATTTTTAGGGACCGATGCAACGATTCTTTACAGCTCCTGCTTTGATGCCAACGGCGGGCTGTTCGAGACGCTGCTGGAAGCGGAAGACGCCGTCGTTTCCGACGAACTTAACCATGCCAGCATCATCGACGGCATCCGGCTCTCCAAAGCCAAGCGCTACCGCTTTCGCAACGGCGACATGAACGATCTGGAAGCGAAGCTGAAGGAAGCCAAGGCGGAGGCGCGGTACGTTCTGGTTGCGACCGACGGCGTGTTCTCCATGGACGGCTATATCGCCAAGCTCCCTGAGATCTGTGACCTTGCAGAGAAGTATGGCGCCCTGGTGATGGTGGACGACTCGCACGCTGTGGGTTTTATGGGCGCGCATGGCCGTGGAACACCCGAGCATTGCGGGGTTGAGGGCAGGGTGGACATCATCACCGGAACATTGGGGAAAGCCCTGGGCGGAGCAAGCGGCGGTTACACGACCGGCCGGAGGGAAATCATTGAGCTTCTAAGGCAGCGTTCCCGGCCTTACCTCTTCTCAAACTCTGTGCCGCCGGCAATCGTGGCGGCGTCCATCAAAGTCCTCGACCTGATCCAGGAATCGGCCGAACTGCGGGAGCGCCTGATGGCCAACACCCGCTTCTTCCGCGAGCGGATGACCGCGCTCGGCTTTTCGATTCTTCCGGGCGAGCATCCGATTGTCCCCATCATGATCGGGGATGCCAGCCTGGCAAATCAAATGGCGGACGCACTGCTTGCGAAGGGCATCTACGTGATTGGGTTCTCCTATCCCGTGGTCCCGCAGGGCAAGGCCCGCATCCGCGTTCAGATCTCAGCCGCTCATACACGCTCCGACTTGGAATTCGCGATTGAGAGCTTCCGGGAGGTGCGGGCGTCCATGGGGATCGCGTAACTGATGTCCGTTCACGAAGTCCCCGGTTCCGGCGTTGGGTTCGAAAGCCCCGGCAGGGGCGGAAGATTCTGGCCCAGGGCGTGAGCCCTGGGATCGAACTTTCAGTTCTCCTTCAACGCCTCTCTCGAGGTCGATTCCCAAGGCTTCCGCGTCAGGAATGAAGATCAGAGCCGTTGTCGGTCTTTCAATCTCTCAATCACCCGATGACTCGATCGCTTAATAGAGCGCTTGCGTCCGCTATTCAGTTGGCAATCGTGGCGTGGGAAATGGTATTCTGACCCTAACAGCGCGTGAGCAGAGCAAAGCGAGGAGCGTGCTATGGCGGACAGAAACCTGAGGGTTGGAGACCTCCTTCGAGGTGGGGGAGGGCTGCTTTGCGGACGCCGGCCGTTGCTCTCCATTGAAATCACGCGCGAATGCCCGTTGCGCTGTCCGGGCTGTTACGCCTATGAACCGGAGCATCTGGACGGGTCCGGACCGCTGCGCGAGCTGGCTGACTTGAAAGGCGAGGCGCTAGTCGCGGGCGTGCTCGGCTTGGTCCGCCGCTACCGTCCGCAGCACATCTCGATTGTCGGCGGCGAGCCGCTGGTGCGTCATCGGGATCTCGATGTTTTACTGCCCAAGCTGGTTGCCATGGACCTCCACGTGCAATTGGTGACAAGCGCCGTGCGCCCGATTCCGCTTGGCTGGGGGCGCCTGCCGAATTTCCACCTTGTGGTTTCCATTGACGGCCTGCAGCCGGAACACGACCGCCGGCGCGCTCCAGCCACTTAGGTTTCGTTAAGGAACAACTCGTACATCTATGATCCTGAAAATCTACTCCGTGCAGACAAAATGGTGTAGTTCCATTCGCCATGAAACCGGTGGGGCCGGAGGCGAATCTTGGCCATCTGCTC
>Ga0307372_10008440_pt1 | contig 14485 bp, 17 predicted proteins | sample OX1MG_FD_202533 | JGI IMG/M metagenome (GOLD analysis project Ga0307372, IMG submission 202533) | Soil microbial communities from Risofladan, Vaasa, Finland - OX-1 | ecosystem: Environmental > Terrestrial > Soil > Coastal area > Acid sulfate soil | place: Finland: Risofladan, Vaasa | collected...
ACGGGGAGATTTTCTACTCGTTGAGGGAGGCGCAAGTCGTGATCGAAAAATGGAGGGTCATCTACAATACGGTGCGTCCGCACTCGGCGCTAGGCTATAGGCCGCCTGCACCGGCGGCACACCCTCCGCTTTCGACGCCCAACTCGATTTCGCAGCCGAGCGCTGTGATGTAAACTCTCTCACTCGAACTGGTACAAAAACTCGGTCTGGTCACAATCTGGGTAGGCGTTGACGAAGTGGAAGAATGGTTCTTCAAAGAGGCGGAATTGATGGCGACGATCAGATTCGATAAAGGTCTAATTGTATTCAGCCCAAGCATTACTGAGGGCGAACAAGAGAAGATGATCGCGAAATTCGAAGAGTACCTGAAGGGTGTAAAGCTGAATCTTTCGGTGACGCTAGACGGAACTTGGCTCTGTTGACATCCTCAAGAAAAGGCAGGGATGCCACAGGGCTTGGCGCTTCTGCATCGGCAGCGTGTGACCGGGCGCCCGTGCCGAGAGTTTGCGCTTCACCGAGGAGAAGAGAGTTTCGATAAAGGCCCGACGCTGGTAGAACTGGCGCGGAAACGATCGGCGCATCTGGGCGCGCACACCGTAGATACGCCAAGTTTTTTCTCCGCGCTTGGCGGGAATCACGCTCTGTGCGCCGAGTCGCTTCCGGATGTAGGTGTGATTCCCCTCGCTGTCGAACTCGGCGTCGGCTAGCACCAGCCTGATCGGTGTTTGCTGGGCAGCCGTCTGGACGACGGCAGGCAAATTCGCACAGCTGTTCCAGGGGCCGCGTCGCGCGATCTGGCGAGCAAGAGCTGCTGATCCAAATCGACCACGACCCACTTCAGCCAATGCCGCCAGGGAAACGATTTTGCCCATGAGGATGCATGCGCCGCACGAAGAACGTGCTGACCGCGCCCTGCGCCAAGCCGGTCGCGTCGACGGCCACGTGGGCAAACGGCAGGAGTCCGACCTCGGTCATCGCACCTCCTGCTTCGATAGAAAACAACAATTCCGAACAGTCGGATACAACGAATTCTCATTGTCGTAGCCAGGATGTCAACAGAGCCAGACGGCTTCTAGTCACCTCAAATTAAGCCATTTCTCCTGGCTTCGCGTTTCCGGTCCGAAGCAAGGTTTGAAATATCTCCAGGGACCGGCCGGTGCCGTTCGCTGTACAATCTTCTGAAGCCGTCATGCGTATCAGCAGCCGTAGAAAAAGGATCGCTTTTTTCGTGGTTCTGGGCATCTGCCTCGTTGCCCTGGCCGTAACGCTCAACGTGAGCTGGATCATCTTGAACTGGCGAAAAGGTGTCTTGCTGTTTTTGGGCGTGATCTTTTTTGCCGCCATTATCTTCGGATTAATCCTCAATACGAGCTTCCTGGTGCGCGAGATACGGCGGAACGAGCATCACGATAGTTTCATCAACGCCGTCACCCACGAATTGAAAACGCCCGTCACATCGATTCGCCTATATCTCGAAACTCTGCAGCGGCGCGAAGTAGACGAATCGCAGCGGCAGCAGTTCTATCGCCTGATGCTAGAAGACACCGACCGCCTCCTCCGAACCGTCGAGCAGGTGTTGAAAGCCGGCGAGATGGGTTATAAACACCCGGCGCAAAATCGCGTGGAGACTGATTTCAGCAGCCTCGTGCGCGAGTGCCTGGAACTCGCGCGCACGAGGCATCATCTGGGCGAGGACGCCTTTCAGTATCAAGGTCCGATGAACGGCAGGGGCGTGAAGGTACACGCCGATCCGGAGGAACTCCGAACCGCAGTGTCCAATATTTTCGACAACGCGATCAAATACTCCGGCAAGCATGTGGACGTGTCGGTGCAAATCGAAACGCCCGACGAGAATCGCGTCGTGCTGCGCGTCCGCGACCACGGGGTCGGCATCCCCGCCGACTCGCTAAAACGGGTGTTTAAGCGCTTCTATCGCGTGCCGGGCCGCCCGTCGTCCCAGGTGAAGGGTACGGGCCTGGGATTATTCATCGTTCGCGCGATCGCTCGCGCCCACGGTGGCAAGGTGTTCGCCGAAAGTGGCGGCGAAGCTCGCGGGACAACCATTACCATTGAATTGCCGAGGATCCCGGGATGAGTCGCGTGCTTGTGGTGGAAGACGAAGCACATTTGGCGGATGGCCTGCGGTTCAATCTGGAAGCGGAAGGTCACTCAGCAGAAATCGTTGCAGACGGCGAATCGGCGATTCAGCGACTGCTCCAGTTGGGCGAGAAATTCGATGCCGTAGTACTCGACGTGATGCTCCCTGGAATCGATGGCTTTGCAGTCGCTCTTGCGCTGCGAGACGCCAAAAATTACGTTCCCGTGCTCATGCTGACCGCGCGGAGCCGCCCGGAAGACGTTCTCCAGGGTTTTGCCGCAGGCGCGGACGATTACCTTCCCAAACCATTCGAACTACCTATTTTTCTCGCTCGTCTTCAGGGACTCCTCCGAAGAAGTGCATGGCTCAGCGCCAGCCGCCAAGAAGTGGAAGAAAACGGCACCGGCGACATAGAGAACCAATCGGCCCCCGCTTCCGACGGCGACGTGCTTTCGTTTGACCGGAAGATTATTGATTTCGGCAATCTTGAGCTAAGGACGAGCGGCGGCACCATCCATCTGACGCTGATGGAAGCGAAGCTGTTGCGCCATTTAATTCGCAGCAACGGGCGCGTCGTTTCCCGGAAATCCATTCTAGAAGATGTATGGGGATTGCGCGAAGATACAGATACGCGGGCAATCGACAACTTCATCGTCCGCCTTCGGCGATATGTCGAGGAGGATCCGTCGAAACCCCGGCACCTGCTGACTGTCCGCGGAGTGGGGTATCGCTTCGTGATCTAGAATTGCGATGGGAGGCCGGCCTACGAGAGTACAACAAAACTGGACATGCTTCGCCGAATCAAACTTGCTGTGCGCTATTTGCCGGAAAGCGTTCTCTACACTTGTACGGGGCAAGTGTGATGGTCAGAATGCCAAACTGCCAAAGAAAGCCCACCTTTCAGATCGAATCGATCCTCACAGGATCCAAAACTCAACGATCCGAATCTTGCGCTTCGGATATTTTTCTCGCACAATAAGAACTGCACTGTCTGCATTGTGCGTATGCTCGATTACCGACAGGGAGAGATTCAGAATGACCGAACGAAGTGGTTGGGTGAAATCGCTGCGGTATAATCGTTGTATGGGTTTATGGGGGATTTTGATGTTGTTGTTTCCGCTGGCAACCGCGCTGACGGCTCAAACCAGCGCACCGTGGGTTGTTCCGGAGGCTGCCAGGAAGGTGAAGAATCCGGTCAAGAGTACGCCAGAGGCTCTGGCCGCCGCTGCCAAGTTGTTCCGTGTGAATTGCATGATCTGCCACGGCAAGACGGGCGCGGGGAATGGTCCCACGGCCAAGACACTTACGATCAAGCCGGCAAATTTCACCGATGCGAAAATGATGAGTCAAATGACCGACGGAGAACTTTTCTGGAAGATGAGTAAGGGCCGCGGCGCCATGCCGGCCTGGGAGGATCAATTGTCGGAGACGGAACGATGGGAGTTAGTGAATTACATCCGCACATTCGCGCATAAAAAAGCGGAATAGAACTCTCCTCGCCCAAAACATCAAATAGATATCAGGAATGGATAAAATATCCCTTTCCAAAAGCCAGGAAAGATCCGACCCGACGTCTTGTTAGTGATCCCGGTGGAACAGGTGGCTCTTGGCGTCTGGCCAAAACTCATCAAACGCATTGCTGGCCATTCGTCCCGCGAAACCCTCAAGCGTTCTCAGAATTGCGTCATGATTGTTCGCTTCGCTGTCGGGGCGCCAGCTGTTCGCGAGGAAGTTATTGCCTGAAATAGCGATGAACCGAGCGTAAGCGGGAGCATACCTTCCATCCCGGCGGCGGGCAACGAACGTGAGGCGTATCACATGTTGCACCCGGACCTTGAACGGTTCGCCAGGCACGCGAAAATAGCGCGGATCCTCTCCCCATAAAGCGCCAGCGGATGCTTCCATTGCATTCCCCGTAACGATGCCCGTCAGCCGCATACCATACCGGTCGGCGAATCCATCCCAGTGTGGTCCGTACTCTTTGGGCCGGTCCACGGCAGTGCCAAAGGCCGACGTGATCATGCCTCTGGCGAGGTGATGAGGTCCGAGTGTATTCGTCAGGAACCAACGAAGTCTCTGACGAGAACTGATCGGTATGTAGGCCGCTTTCTCTGTTTGCTGCTTCAACGGAGTCAAAAGTGATGGCGGATTCGATTGATTGGCGGGCGTACTCTGGCCGCACTGAAACATTCGACCAAGTTGGGTTCCTTGCTTGGCTTGTTGATTTGCCGGCTCGGATGGAAACATTTGGCCCCAAGCAACCACCGGCCCCAGGAAGAAGATTGCAACCACCATTGCATTGGTCCGAAAGCGGCCAAAGCCGGGCCGCGTATCTCTCATCGTGACGATACCTCGCTTTGAGCCGCCGAACGTGAGAAGCGGTCTGGATGAACGCTATTGAAAGGCATCGCCACCAGATCCTGGACGAAAACTCCGAGGAATTATAGGCTTTTCGTTACGATGGGGAAATGTAGTGCTTTCGCAAACCAATTAGTTAAGGCTTGAGTGATCCAAGGTGGAGCATCGAGAACAGCCGGTCGCGCGGTTGGGGTCGATTACATGACTGTCTAGCCATGCTTTTGCCGGCCGATGATGAAGCGCGCAAGTACAAGTAATCGTTCGTAGAGCGGATTATGCCACTTGGCAAAATTCGCCAACGGGGATCCATGACAAGCGGTTTAGCCACCACAACATGATAGTGTAGAAGGCTCGCAGGTTGTCCACGAGAGAATCCTATGACAGAGAATTTGCCGTCCATCGTGATCGTCGGACGTCCCAATGTGGGAAAATCGACCTTGTTCAACCGCCTCACCGGCACGCGCCGGTCGATTGTCACGAACGAGCCGGGCATTACGCGCGACCGCATCTACGGCAGAGCTCAATGGGAGGGCCGCGAGTTCGAAGTGGTGGATACCGGTGGAATTGTGCCCGAGGACAAAGCCGGCATTCCCGGCGAGATTTTGCGCCAAGCGCGAGTGGCCATTGAAAAGGCTGCGAGGGTGGTGCAGGTTGTTGACGGTCGGGTCGGGCCGATGCCTCTGGATGCAGAACTGGCGCAGTTGTTGCGCCGGGCGGGCAAGCCGCCGGTGCTGGCTATCAACAAAGTGGATTCGCCAAAGCTGGCCGAGCTTACGGCCGAATTTTATGAACTGAGTGGCGAAGTTTTCCCAATTTCCGCGGAACATGGCCTCGGAGTGGATCTGCTGCTCGACGCGCTAACGAAGGATTTCCCGCGCGGTGAGACAACCGAAATCAAGCCGGACATCAACATTGCAATCATCGGCAGGCCGAATGTGGGAAAGTCGACACTATTGAACCAGTTCGTCGGAGCGGAGCGCTCCATCGTTTCTCCCGAGCCGGGTACGACGCGCGATGCCGTTGATACTGTCGTCCAGCACCGCGGCAAGACCTATCGCTTCCTCGATACCGCCGGTATCCGGCGCAAGGGCAAAACAAAACTGATTGCGGAAAAGTTGAGCGTCATCATGGCGCGGCGCTATCTCGAGCGCGCTGACGTGGCGGTGCTTGTCGTGGATGCGTCCGTAGGTGTCACTTCGCACGATGCGACCATTGCAAGCTATGCCGAACAATCTGGCCGCTCCGTAATCGTCGTGATGAACAAATGGGATCTGGCGCTGCAGGCCGCACAGGAGAAGGCTGCAAGGGAAAAAAAGGCCGGAGGGCAGGGAAAAGGCACGAGCCCCAGCAAGCTGCTTTCGGATTACGAGCCCATGGTGCGCCAGAAGCTGAAGTTCCTCGCCTACGCGCCTGTGGCGTTCGTTTCGGCGCTTACCGGCGAGCGTGTCGAGAAGCTCTACACGCTGATTGATCGTGTCGCGGAAGCACGCAACCGGCGGGTTTCAACCGGCGAACTCAACCGTTGGCTTGCCAACGTGGATCTCGATCGGGGCACCTCGCCTGCCAGCCGTCAAGTGAAGATCTATTACATCACCCAAGCAACCGCCGCGCCGCCCACCCTTGTTCTGTTTACGAACCAGACGCGGCCCCTACATTTCAGCTTCCAACGTTTCCTCGAGAATCGCCTGCGCGCAGCGTTCGATTTTGCCGGGACGCCCATTCGGCTCACCCAGCGCCTGAAAAAGAGAGAAATTCGAGGGAGCGAGAAACATCGCACTAGCAAGACACCTCGTTAGCGGCACTCACCAGCGCGTGAATCAACATGTCGTGGGGCCTGTAGAATGTAACCCTAGGGCTTTTTGTATCGTGAGTTTACCTTGGTGTACTATTTTATAGTGGTTGTTTGTCTTAGCTCGCTACGAAGCTCGCGCGGTACATCAGATGTTGCGCGGAGATGAGCATGACGCAAGGAAAGTTCGGGTATCGATCAACGAAGTTGAGCATTTGCATAGCCGGGTTATTGATTCTTCTTTGTGCCGGATGTAGAACCTCGGAGAGCAACAGACCGATTGGGGCAGTCGTGAAAATTACGCCTCCCTTAGGGTTGCCTCCAGTCCCAATCCCAGCAAATAATCCGCCAACCGCCGAGACTATCGCACTGGGCCGCAAGTTGTTCTATGACGCGAAGCTGTCCAAAGATGATTCCGTGTCATGCGCCTCCTGCCACAATCCACAGCACGCCTTCACGGACGGGCGCAAGTTTTCAATGGGCGTAGGAGGAGCGATAGGCATCCGCAATGCTCCTACTGTACTAAATGCTGCTTACTTCCCACTGTTGTTCTGGGATGGACGCGCTGGCAGTCTCGAAGAGCAGTCTGGCGATCCCATGGTAAACCCCCTGGAAATGGATCAGCCTCACAAGGTCACGGTTTCCAAAGTAGTAAGCGATCAGACGTACAAGGCAGAGTTTCAGAAGGCGTTCGGTCCCGGACCTGTAACACTCGTAAAGATTGAGAAGTCATTAGCAAGCTATGAGCGAACGCTTCTTAGTGCGGACTCGCCATTCGATCAATATGAATATGGGGGAGATAAGCAAGCGCTTAGCCCATCTGCCATTCGGGGGTTAACGGCCTTTATGGACCATAAACGGGGCAACTGCGCCGCTTGCCACACCATTGAGAAGACGTACGCGCTTTTCACGGACGGGAAATTTCACAACACGGGTGCTGGTTTGAATGCCGAGGGTGACTTCACCGACCCCGGCCGCTACGGCATAACGAAGTCACAAGCCGATACAGGTGCATTCAAGACACCGACTCTCCGTAATGTCGCGCTTACCGCACCCTACATGCACGACGGGAGCCTGAAGACGCTCAAGGACGTAGTCGATTTCTATGCCGGAGGAGGTAACCCCAATCCTTATCTAGACAAGGAGATGAAAACGATCCATCTTTCAGGCAGGGATCGCACGGACTTGGTTGCGTTCCTCCAGTCCCTTACCGGCAAAATGCCCAAGGACATAGGATCTCCAGAAAAGGAGTAAAGTCCCAATGAAACTTATCCGTTTGCTTGGTTTCTGCTGTTTCTACTGTGCGGTCGTGCTCCTTGCCGGTTGCTCCGGTAAGCCCCGAGCGGAATCATCCGGTAGCGCAACCAAGAGTGAAGCGGCTCCTTCTTTCTTCAAAGTGGATCCAGCCACTGCCGGCACCGTAACAGGAATCATACGTTTTACGGGTAAAGCACCCACGCCGAAATTCATCAATATGAGAGACGACCCAGCCTGTGTCACTGCGGATCACGAAAAAGCATACGACGAATCGTTGGTTGTAGACCAAAAAGGCGGTTTGGCCAACGCTTTCGTTTATATCAAGAGTGGGTTAGAAGGAAAGACTTTTGAAATTCCCGCAGCCCCTGTCATCCTCGACCAGAGAGGCTGCATGTACCGCCCGCACGTGCTGGGCATTCAGACGGGCCAGGCTTTGCGGGTCGTCAATTCAGACCCTCTTACACACCATGTTCAGGCCCAGACGAATCCTAAATGGGGCCTGAATCAGCCGCCAGGATCGTCCCCAGTGGAGCGCAGGTTCATAAGATCGGAAGTTATGATTCCGGTCTTATGCAACATTCATAGTTGGATGAGCGCGTATATCGGCGTCCTGAACCACCCATATTTCGCTGTTTCGAAGGATGATGGGTCGTTCGAGATTGACAACCTGCCGCCCGGCAAATACATGATCGCAGCATGGCAGGAGAAGCTTGGAACTCAGGAGCAACAGATAACGGTGCAGCCCAGCGGCAAAGCTGAGGCGAATTTCACGTTCAAGTGAAAATGATTCGTACTTAATTAGGGCATTTCATGGGGTAGGGATGACTAGAAGCAATTGCACAACCCTCCGTAAGACGATCATGAAGCAGGCGATATGAAAGGAGGCGCCATAAATCGTGAGCGAGCGGTCATAGCGCGGGGCCAGAGCCTACGTTTTCCGCCAGTCCCACGGCGGCACCAGCGCGACCTGGACCAACAAGAAGATTCGTCACGGTGGAAAAGTCGTTGGAGAATATGTTGGAGGCCACCGGAACGTTCTGCAAGTGAGCGTAGTGCGCCACGCTCATAGTGTTGGCGAGGTTTGACGCGCACTGCGCGACCTGAGTCACCCGGCCCGTCGATTGCGGCAACTGTTCCTCATCGCCAGAACTGGCTCAGCCGCGCTGCGGAAGCCACTATAAAAGCAAAACCAAGCACATTCAGAACGATGCGTACAGCATTGAGATGGCTGCGAGGATAGAAGCGTCTGTATTCTCGCGTGATCCTGAATGCCTTCGTAGGATAGAACCCTAGGTAACCGAGTTGCTGGTCCTCCGGAAGGTTTCGGTTTACCTTCCCGATCATCGCATAGAGCATGAAAGCTGAGGCCATTATCAGAGTTCCGCCAGCCGCGAAAAGAATGGCGACGCTAATAGGGATGGTCATCACTGGCACACCGCCTGTCTAGCCAAGCTGAGGGCGTTATCCAGGGGCGTCACTGCAAGGCTTCCGAGAATGTTCCCGAATTGGAGGGGACTCGATGTGGCCGTCCTCGAAAGCGTTCCTGTTGCGCCAGTCAAGCTAGCGCCCAGACTGCCTCCGTAGACCTGAACGCCGTTTCCAAACGATCCATATCCCCCGAAGGTTGCACCGGAGCCCGAACCCGTCGTGAAGCTTCCTGAAAAACCACTATTGTTAGACCCAAGCGCACCATAGATGAAACCGGTGGAAACCGAAGCCTGCGCGATCCCATTCCACCCAACCTGTAATCCTCCAGTGGCAAATCCACTTACCTGGCCGCTGTTGTAATTGACGACGACTGAGAGGCTTCCATTCTGTCCTCCAATTCCACCGATACCGCCGCCTACACTTGTCACGCGGCCCTGGGGAAGCGCCGAGCTTCCGGGCGCTCCCCGGCGCTCTCCGTTAACCGGCCAGCAACCGGCTCACAGCGGGAACACCAATACCCCGATGTCTAACTGCATGGCTCACCCAGCGGGCAGGACCTCGGCGATAGGACCGGATTGACTCGGGCCGGGGATCGCAAGCGGCACGGATCGCCTCTCGGGGCGGATCAGCAGGGGAACAGAGGCGGCTAAAGGGAAAGACTCCCCGACCGGCTCACCCGCAGTCCGGGACCGCTCCTAAAACTACACCGGATCGCGCTGGCTGACTCCTAGCCGCGCCCGGCAGAGTTCCCCAGAACTTGATCCCTGCCACTTGGATTGTTGTGCCAGAACTTCTCCAGCAACACGAGAGCGGGACTCGAACGTCATGGCTCTAATGCGTCCCCATCAAGTACTGGATGAGGCCGTAAACTAGGGCGACGAACAGAACGATGGCGTATCCGTTAAACACCCAGTGCCACACCTTGTTCGCCCCCCGTGAGCGGAGGTGGGCTGTAGGTGCTGTCACTTCGGTTGCCGCTGCTCCGTCCAAATCCCCACCGCGAAGAGCGTCACTGCGAGCACCGCTGAGGCAGTTCCGACGAGGAAATATTCCCAGCCGCCCTGAAGGAAAAGATGCAGATAGCTCTGGGCGGCAATCCATGCTAAGGGGAACGCCGCGACAAACCACCGACGTTTTGCAAGGACCAGCGCGGTTCCTGCCGCGACTGTCCACACTACCGCAGCCCCTACTGGGCCATCGTTGTGAACCCATTCCCACCAACGGCCAAAGGAGAAAAGTGCAAACAGGGCGAAGGCTGGCCCTAGCACTCCATCGCGGCCATACCTGAGGAATGGGCGCGATAGGGTTGGGATATGGCGTTCGCACCAAGCCTCAAGGCCGTACGGGTCAGGACGTGCCATCAAGGGCGCCGATCCGTGCGTCGCGGCTGACGGCCCCTGCCGGGCGTCCGACGCCATTGGCTCATTGCTTCGCACAGACATAGCCCGCTGCGACGTATATGCCAGCATCATAAATCGCCTGTGCCTCTGCCTCCCCAGACAGGATATCCGCGGCAACTCCAAGGCCCTTCGTCAGGATCCCACCGATAGCCGTCCCGCCGAAAGTAGTTGCGGGAACAGAGCTAAATAGGAACTGCAATCCTGAGCCAACTGGCACTGCCCCCGCACCCTTTGCTGTCAGACCGAGCGCGGGGCCAGAGCCCACGTTTTCCGCCAGTCCCACGGCGGCACCGGCACGACCCGGACCCAAAAAAAGATTCGTCACAGTGGAAAAGTCGTTGGAGAATATGTTGGAGGCGACGGGAACATTCTGCAAGTGAGCATAATGGGCCACGCTCATGGTGTTGGCGAGGTTTGACGCGCACTGCGCGACTTGGGTCACCCGTCCCGGCGTTTGCGGCTCGTGATCCGGCACGTTTGGAGGCTGTGCGTCGGAGCGCCACTGGTTGTATTGCATCGTGCAGGACAGGTCGAATTGGCAGCCGGTCATTTGGTAGGCGTCCACGTGGATGATGTTGTTCTCCTCTTGGGCTTCTTCGCCCGCGTTGTGTTGAGCAAGGGCGCTGCACTCGGGGTCCATAAACTGATTGTAGGCGCTTGAGCAGTCCATGCCCGTCGGGTCGATAAAGCGAAGGGGGTTGTTCATCACGTAGCTGTACATGTTCCAGCTTTGCGGATTCGAAGGATCGGCCCCCGCGTTCCCCGGATCGGGACTCATGAACCGCCCCAGCGCAGACGAATCGTACCTCGCGCCGAAATTGTCGAGGTTGCTTTCGGAGTCGCGTTCTTTGCCGGTGAATTCATGCGTTGTGATTGAGCTGCCACCGCACGAAGTCAACTCTCCAAACGGATAGTAATCGTCACATTCCACGATGCTCGGAGTGGGATAACCCGTCAGAAGCCGGGTCGAGCCCAAATGATCCGCATGAACGAAGTAGGTTGTGCTGTTTGTGTAGATTGCTTTCAATGCGCCGTTTAAATAAATGTATCCCACATTCCAACACGTGTAGCAACTATATTCCGCAAGGACATGTCCCGATAAGTCGTACACGTAGTTCGTCGTCACCCCGCCCGCAGTCTTTTGCACCCGGTGTCCTTCGGCGTCGTAAATGTAGCTCGCGGTGCTCCCGCCGTCCACTTGGGTGATTCGATTTTCGGCGTCATAGGTGTAGCTGTGGCTGGCGTCGTGCGTCATGTTCCCCGCTGCGTCAAACGTATAGCCGGGATTCGTCGGTTGGTTGGACGTGTTATAGCTGGCACTCCATGGATTGCACGTTCCTGAAGTCGGTGTCTGCGTCAATCGATTGCCCCACGCATCGTAGTTCCACGAGAGTCCCTTACAAGTGGCCCCGCTCGCCGAATCAGTCATTGCGATTAGCCGGTTCACCCCATCGTAAGCCGAAGTGCTGGGGTAGGAGCGTGAGAAGGTTTGGGTAGACGAAATTGCGCTGCCGCGAGCCGTTTTCAACCGCGTGGACGGGTACGCAGAGAAAACTGACGGCTGGATGGCGGGAGGGTGGGATTCATATCCTTCTCGCAACTTCTTGTGATTCAATGCGATCCGGTTTCACTCTGACTTGCATACCCCCAGATGTACCCCCACTGTCACGGCGCTTGAGTCCGATTCCCAGTCTCAACCCAATTGTTTGCGGCAGCCACTTTTGGGCGCGCGTCGCCGCCAGCATGGTGCACCATCCGCAAAAGAGGCTACAGCGCTCATCCGCTGCCGGCCGACCTCATGCCTGGCTGTTTCGATCCACGCGCCCGCACGGGGCGCGACGCCCTCGCCGAAGATAGAAGCGCGGCCCGAACAGGTTTCAATCCACGCGCCCGCACGGGGCGCGACACCCAGCTCGCGCATCAAATGTTCGTCGTAGGCCGTGTTTCAATCCACGCGCCCGCACGGGGCGCGACGTCATCCTCCAGAAGCTTTTGCTGCTCCGCCATTGTTTCAATCCACGCGCCCGCACGGGGCGCGACCGCAGCCGGAACTCGCCAAGGCTAAATCCGTAATCGTTTCAATCCACGCGCCCGCACGGGGCGCGACCCTCGAGCGCCAGAGAAGGGAATCGGAGAACCAGTTTCAATCCACGCGCCCGCACGGGGCGCGACCCTGGGCACGGGCACCACTCTGCCCAGCGGCGAACGTTTCAATCCACGCGCCCGCACGGGGCGCGACCCACGCGCTCCAGGTTGAAGGTCAAATCGTGTTTGTTTCAATCCACGCGCCCGCACGGGGCGCGACTAAAGTTTCCTGCCGCGCGACGGCGAGTCAACGGTTTCAATCCACGCGCCCGCACGGGGCGCGACCTTTCATGGCCTCGATTTGCGGCAGCACGATTTTGTTTCAATCCACGCGCCCGCACGGGGCGCGACGTCAGCATCAAGGGCGCCTCGGAGAGCTGGAAAAGTTTCAATCCACGCGCCCGCACGGGGCGCGACCAAGCAAAGCTCCCCGGCCACAGCCAAGGCTAAGTTTCAATCCACGCGCCCGCACGGGGCGCGACCGCCTATGGGTGGCATGTAACTGTGGGCGAGAATGTTTCAATCCACGCGCCCGCACGGGGCGCGACTGTCTACCTGCAGCCATCGAATCCAGGCGACGCGTTTCAATCCACGCGCCCGCACGGGGCGCGACTAAAGAGAGGCTTCAATCGTCAGCTCTCCATGGTGTTTCAATCCACGCGCCCGCACGGGGCGCGACGAAGCTGCAATGTTGGCGGATCGCATACGGGGAATGTTTCAATCCACGCGCCCGCACGGGGCGCGACGCCGTGGTCGATCCCGCAGCGATCACGAAGGTCAAGTTTCAATCCACGCGCCCGCACGGGGCGCGACCGCGGCTCATCGTGTTCAAGGCACGCACTATCCTGTTTCAATCCACGCGCCCGCACGGGGCGCGACGCGTAAATGACGCACACGATCCAAGACCCGGAAAAGTTTCAATCCACGCGCCCGCACGGGGCGCGACGCACTCGCCGAGCTCCACCTCCGCGCCCGGCTGCGTTTCAATCCACGCGCCCGCACGGGGCGCGACGTGTTTTGCCCGAAGGCGTGCCAGGGAACTAACACGTTTCAATCCACGCGCCCGCACGGGGCGCGACGGCTGCTGAATGTTCAGTCGGTGATGCCATGAAGGTTTCAATCCACGCGCCCGCACGGGGCGCGACGCATCGCCAGGGTCGCAATGCACACGAACAGCACGTTTCAATCCACGCGCCCGCACGGGGCGCGACGCACCATCACCGATCCAAACAATTTGCCCTATTCGTTTCAATCCACGCGCCCGCACGGGGCGCGACCGGTTGTGACCGTCGCTACCGCCGACCCATTTATTGTTTCAATCCACGCGCCCGCACGGGGCGCGACCCGTGTTGCCGAACGTGTCAAACGTCATTCTAAGGAAAGCGAAATTGATGATCTGATGAAGCGCGAAGCAGTTGGATCGTACCCGAGTGTGACAGAGCTTACCCGCATCATTAGTGCCGCCACTCAATTGGTTGTTGTTGATCGGCCACTCATTGAAGCACTTCGCAGAGGCGCTAACATTGATCGGCGCACTTTGCTCGCAAACAGCGTGCAACTGTGGTCCAACAAAATTGCAAAACTTGGACTCGTGGAAGTTGGGCGAGATTCCGGGCTCTACGCCTGGGAATATGCCTACGATGAACACTTTCTCGGCATAATGGAAGGTGTTCTGAAGTTAATGCAAATTGACGCCGATGGGTATGCAATCGTCTGAAGTAGTGACCGTCCGATTGTCTTAAACTGTTTTGCCTGAGCCTTGGTCGCGCTCCGCGCGTGGCATGTGGATTGAAACTGCGGAGCTGGCGGGGCGGCGATGGGACTGCGGTCGCTCCCCCTTTGGGAGAGCGCGTGGATTGAAATCTGGCGGCGCTGTCCAGCCATTCTGAGCGGGCGATGGTGACGTTTCTGGACTACCCGCAATTCTGGACGGGCGCAACGATGTTTCACCACGCGGACACCTTGCCCTATTGGCGCAAGCGGAGGGGGCTGCCGCACCAGCCTGCTTCAGTGCATGAGGACGGACGGCGCGCGCTGGCGGACGGCATCAGTGACTACTTTCATCGCACG
>Ga0307372_10008441_pt1 | contig 14485 bp, 13 predicted proteins | sample OX1MG_FD_202533 | JGI IMG/M metagenome (GOLD analysis project Ga0307372, IMG submission 202533) | Soil microbial communities from Risofladan, Vaasa, Finland - OX-1 | ecosystem: Environmental > Terrestrial > Soil > Coastal area > Acid sulfate soil | place: Finland: Risofladan, Vaasa | collected...
GACCGCCGCCGGTTACAAGCAGCGCATGCGGGCGGGGACGAATGCCAAAACCCATCTATGTCTTGAGCGGCCCGAACCTCAACCTGCTTGGCGAGCGCGAGCCGCACATCTATGGCCGGGCGAGCCTGGACGACATCAGGGTGCTTTGCGAGCAGCGCGCGGCCGCGCGGGGCCGCGCCGTCGTCTTCCGCCAGACCAACCAGGAAGGCGAACTCATCGACTGGGTGCAGGAGGCGAGGCTCGCGGCGGCGGCTCTGGTGATCAACGCGGCCGGCTACGGCCACACCTCGGTCGCGCTGCACGACGCCCTGAAGATGCTGGCCGTGCCCGTGATCGATTGCCACCTTTCCAATCCGGCCGCGCGGGAGCCGTTCCGCCATGGATCCTTTGTGGCCATGGCGGCCGCTGGCGTGGTGTCGGGCTTTGGCCCGATGAGTTATGAGCTTGCGGTCGAGGCCGCGTGCGGCCTCGCCGTCGACTGACCATATCCCGGCGCGGCAACCCGAGGTTCGAACGACCGAATGGCTGACAGCAAGGCTTCCGCCGATCCGATCGACGCGCGCCTGGTGCGCCGGCTCGCGGCCATCCTGAACGACACCGGCCTGACCGAGATCGAGGTGGAGCGGGGCGATCTTCGCATCAAGGTCGCCAGGGCGCCCGCTCCCGCCGCCTCGCTCCCGGCGGTGCTGGCCGCGCCCGCCGTGCTCGCGGGCGCCGCGTCCTCGCCGCCCGCGACCGCCCACGCTCCCCCGACGGCGCAGGGCGAGGTGATCACATCGCCGATGGTGGGCACCGTCTATCTGCAGCCGGAACCGGGTTCGGCGCCGTTCGTGCGCGTCGGCGATCAGGTGAGCGAGGGTCAGACGCTCTTCATCGTCGAAGCGATGAAGACCATGAATCCGATCCCCGCCCCGCGCGCCGGACGGATCGTCGAACTGCTGGTGGGCGACTCCCAGCCGGTAGAGTTCGGCGAGCCGCTGGCGGTGATCGAGTAGAGTTCGTGTTCGACAAGATACTCATCGCCAACCGTGGCGAGATCGCCTTGCGCATTCACCGCGCCTGCAAGGAAATGGGCATCGCCACCGTCGCCGTGCATTCCGAGGCCGACACCAGCGCGATGCACGTGCGTCTGGCCGACGAGAGCGTCTGCATCGGCCCGGCGCCCCTGGCCAAGAGCTACCTCAACATTCCCAACATCATCGCCGCCTGCGAGATCACCGGCGCCCAGGCCGTGCATCCGGGCTATGGGTTCCTGTCGGAGAATGCCCGCTTCGCCGAGATCGTCGAGGCTCACGGCTTCACCTTCATCGGCCCCAAGCCGAACCACATCCGCATGATGGGCGACAAGATCGCCGCCAAGGTCGCGGTCAGATCGGCGGGCATTCCCGTGGTGCCGGGTTCGGACGGAGCGCTGACGTCGGAGGCCGAGGCGATGCAAGCGGCCGGCGAGATCGGCTTTCCGGTGCTGATCAAGGCGGCCGCGGGCGGAGGCGGACGCGGCATGAAGGTGGCGCGAGGGCCCGACGACCTGCCCGAAGCCCTGGCGATGGCGCGCGCGGAGGCCAGAGCCGCATTCGGCGACGACGCGGTCTATCTGGAACGCTATCTCGCCCGGCCGCGTCACGTCGAGGTGCAGGTGGTCGCCGACAGCTTCGGCGCAGTGTGTCATCTGGGCGAGCGCGACTGCTCGCTGCAGCGGCGTCACCAGAAGCTCATGGAAGAAGCCCCATCGCCCGCCGTGCCGCCCGCGGTTCGCGCCGCGATCGGCCAGACGGTCACCCGCGCCATCGCCGCGCTCGGCTACCTCGGCGTGGGCACCGTGGAGTTCCTCTACGAAGACGGCGAGTTCTTCTTCATCGAGATGAACACGCGTCTGCAGGTGGAGCATCCGGTCACCGAGGCGATCACCGGCATCGACCTGGTGCGCGAGCAGATACGGATCGCCGCCGGGCTGCCGCTCTCGTTCACCCAGGCCGAGGTGACGTTCGAAGGCCACGCCATCGAATGCCGCATCAATGCCGAGAACCCGCGCACCTTACTGCCCTCGCCTGGCCTGGTGACCGATTTCCATGCGCCGGGCGGTCTTGGGGTGAGGCTCGATTCGGCCCTTTACGCCGGCTATTCGATCTCGCCCTATTACGACAGCCTGGCGGGCAAGCTGATCGTCCACGGCCGGGACCGCACCGAGTGCATCGCGCGGCTGAGGCGTTGCCTCGGCGAGATGGTGGTGGGCGGCGTCGAGACCACCATTCCGCTGTTCCAGGAACTGCTGACCCAGCCCGACATCCTCGAGGGCCGCTATCATATCCATTGGCTGGAGGAGTGGCTGAGAGGCGCCGGCGTCAGTTGATCGAGATCGGGCTTTAGACGCCTAGCCTCCTGGAAGGTCTCCTTGGAGCGATTTTCCACCGACGATCTCATCGCCTGCTACCGGCGCGGCGTCTTTCCCATGGCCGACGCAAGGCACGACGCCAGAGTGTTCCTCGTGGATCCGGCCCGGCGCGGCGTGCTGCCGCTGGAGCGGTTCCATGTTCCCCGACGGCTCGCGCGCACCATCCGATCCGACCGGTTCGCCATCCGCATCGACTGCGCCTTCGCCGCCGTGGTGGAAGGCTGCGCCGCGCCCAGGGCCGGCCGGCTGGAAACCTGGATCAATGCGCCGATCCAGCACCTCTGCGAGGAACTCTTCGCCCGCGGCCTTGCCCACAGCGTCGAGGCGTGGCTCGGACAGCATCTCGTCGGCGGCCTCTACGGGGTCGCCATAGGAGGCGCATTTTTCGGCGAGAGCATGTTCTCGATCGAACGCGACGCCAGCAAGGTCGCCCTCGCGCATCTGGTCGGGCGGCTGCGCGTCGGCGGCTATCGGCTCCTCGACACGCAGTTCATCACCGAGCATCTGTCGCTGTTCGGCGCCGAGGAGATCTCGCGCGCCGAGTACGTCGACCGTCTGGCCCAGGCGATGAAGGCGCGGGCCGACTTTGGCCGGATGAGCGCTCAGGCCGGCGGCGCCGAGGCCATGCAGGCGATCAGCCAGGCGTCGTAGACCGGATGCTGCAGCGGGTTCAGGCTGGGCGAATCCGAGAACATCCAGCCGCGGAACACCCGCTTGGCCGGCACTCGCCCGAGGGTGGCGAGTGGTTCGGACTCGATGACGACATAGGCCGAGGCGCGCGGCGCCGGTCCGTCCAGGCCGCTGGTCTCGCAGGCCTTCACCGTGAAGACGAGATTCTTGTAGCGGATGCGCTGGCCCACGGGCGCGGCGAAGCGCAGCGTCCCGGCGGTCACCTTGTCGAGCGCCTGCAGAATCGCCGCGGGGCTGCGGACCGGGAGCACCGGCCCGGGCGGCGGCGCCGGCGCCTGACGCCGCGGCGGCGCAGGCGCGCTGGTCACGCTCGCCTCGTCCGCGCTCGCCGCCGCATTGGCCGGTGGAACCGCCAAGAGGCTCGGCGCCGTCTGGGGCGGCAGGATGATGGGCGGGGCGGCTGACTTTGCCGACGCCGAGGCGGCGTTGGAGAGGAGAGGAGGCGCGGCCGACTTGGCGAACACCATCAATCCAGCCGCGAGCGCCAGGGCGGTCCCGGTCGCAACGGCCGCGAAGGCGCGCCGCCTCTTCATCACTCAGGCTTCCAGGCCTCGTAATCCCCGGTGGCCTTGGCGCGCTCGCCGCCGCGGGCGATCGCGCCCTTCGGCCGCCATGCCCAGGTAGTCCCCGAAAGGTTCGGCTGATGATCCTTCTCCCAGACCCTGCGCGCCAGCGGCGCCGTCGTCGGCGGATCCTGGAAGGTGTGGTGCAGCCAGCCGTGCCATTCGGCCGGCACCTTGGACGCCTCGGCGTAGCCCTTGAAGATCACCCAGCGGCGCAAGCGCCCGTCGTAACTGTCGCGGGCGTCCTTGGCTTCGTAGTAGCGGTTCGCGTAATCGTCCTCTCCGACGAAAATGCCGCGTCGCGCTACGGTGAAGCGCGTGCCCAGGGTGGCCGAGTGCCACCAGGTGAAGATCGACTTGAGCAAGCGCCCGCGCTCTGAATGGGTCCAACCCTCGCCTTATAGGTCCGGGCTCCACCACCGTCCAGCCGCGGCCGTCGCCGTCCGCCTGCGATCGCCGCGCAGATATTGTGGATAGCCGGAACTTCGACCCCAACATCTGTTGGCGCCGAGCTGCGACGCGCCCTAGCCTGCCGCCCATTCCGGGTTCGCCCCTCCGCCGGGTCCTGCATGCGCCACGACCGCCCTTCGCCCTCCCCCACGCCGCCCTGCGCGGCCGAGCTTCGCTGGATCGAGCGACCGGGCGGCCTCGCCGAGGTGCTGGCGCCGAGCTCCTGGACCACCACCCGGGTCGAGGCCTGGCTCGACTGGGCCGACGGCTCGCCGCGGGATCTTCCCACCGACGCGCCGCCAGCTTTCGGCGATGCGGTCGCGCCGGACCCTCTGCTCTTCGGCGGCCCGGATCGCCACGCCCGGCGACTTGCGGCCTGGGGCCTAGCGCTCGGCGTCTTCGGCTCGCAGGAAGAGGCGCAGGGCTTCCGGGGCGAGCTGTTCGCGGCGCTGGCGCGCGGCCACATCGCCCCTGGCCCTCAGCTTGCCTTCGGCGCCCGGGTCCATCCCCTGGCTGGCGACACGGCTGAGGCGCCGCCGCTGAACATTGCCGAACTGGGGTCGCGCGCTTTCGAGACCGCCGCCGACGCCCTGCGCGCCGTGCGCGGTCCTTTCGCCGGTCTGTCCCAGGTCCAGGCCGCGTGGCTCGTCGCCGTGGGCGACGCCGTGGCGCGCTGCGAAGGCGAGGCGGCCGATTGCGCCAGCTTCGTCGTCAATCAGGCCCTGGGCCGCGCCGCGGCGGCGGCGCGCGACGCCGGGATCGCCGACAGCGCCATCGCCGACGCCCTCGCCCTGGCGCGCTGCGGACGCGGGCCGGCGGCGCCCGCGGCGCAGGGACAAGGGCCGCCGCGCACGCCCGCGACCGGTCTCGTGGCGCTCGCCGATCGGGGCGAACTGGCGCAAAGCGGGGCAGCGGCGATGCGCGCCGCCGATGTCGGCTGGGAGACGTCGGGGCTTACGCTGACCTTCGCGGCCCCGGACGCCGAAGCGCTGCACCTCGGCGCGGTCGCGCCACGGGCGGCGCTGAACCTGCTGGCCCTGGAGACCGCGGACGGATTCGATTTCGACGGCCTGGAGGCGACGGTTCGGCTGGCGATTCTGGCTTTGCATATCGAAGGCGCCGCGGGCTTCTGCGCCGAACCCGCCGCGGCCTACCGGCGTCACGCGGCCCGGCCGCTGGCGCTGGGCCTCGCCGGCCTCGCGGAACTGATCGTGGCGCGGGGCCTCGTCTTCGGCGAGCCGCCGGCCAGAGACCTGGCGCGCGAGCTCTACGGTCGAACCGCCGCCGCGGCTGGCGCCATGTCGGAGAAGCTCGGCGCCCCGGGCCGTATGGCGGTGGCGGCCATCGTCGATCCGGAGATGACGCTGCGCCTGGGCGGCCTGACCCTCGCCGCCGAGCCCTGGAGCGGACCGGTGACGCTCGCCGAGACCGCGGATGGCGCGCTGGTGCGCACGCTGGCCGAGCCGGCGCTGGGCGCCCTGCTGCGATCCGGCGTCGACCTCGACGAGGCGCGGGCGGCCCTGCTCGGGCGCCGGACGCTCCAGGGCGCGCCGCAGGTGAACCCGCAAGCGCTCGAGGCCAGGGGTTTCACCAGCTTCGAGATCGCCGCCGCCGAACAGGCGCTGCAGCGTTCGGAGCGGCTGCGCGAGGCCTTTGCGCCGGCGGTGATCGGTCCGGGCTTCCTGCGCGACGTGCTCGGCGTCCCGGGCGAGGCCCTCGCCGACCCGGATTTCGATACGCTGGCCTTCGCCGGCTTCGCCGCCGAGCAGATCGCCGAGGCCGAGGCCTACGCCCTGGGCGCAACGAACCCAGGACGCCTGCCCACGCCGGTCGAGGCGGTGCTGAGGCCGGGCTCGACCATCGGCGCGGCCGCGAGGCTGGCCATGGCCGCTGCGATCGAAACGCCGGGCGGCGCGCCGGTCACGGCGGTCCTCGCCTTGCCCTTCGAGGCTTCGCCCGACGAGGCGCTGGCCCTGCAGAGCGCGGCGGTCCGCGCCGGAGCGAGGGCTCTGAGGCTCGAACGGGCCGCGCCCGCCAAGGACTTCGCCCTCGCCCTGCCGCCGCACCGGGGCGAACGGACGCCATCGTCGCCGCCAGCGACGGAGCGCGTCATCGAACGTTTCGTCGAGGTCGAGCGCTCGCGCCGCAAGCTGCCCGACCGCCGCAAGGGCTACATCCAGAAGGCCTCCGTCGGCGGGCACAAGGTCTATCTGCACACGGGAGAATACGACGAGGGCGAACTCGGCGAGATCTTCCTGGACATGCACAAGGAAGGCGCCGCCTTCAGATCGCTGATGAACAATTTCGCCGTCGCCGTCTCCATCGGCCTCCAGTATGGCGTGCCCCTGGAGGAGTTCGTCGACGCCTTCGTCTTCACCCGCTTCGAACCGGCCGGCGAGGTGGAGGGCAACGAGGCGATCCGGTCGGCGACCTCGATCCTCGACTACGTGTTCCGCGAACTCGGCGTCAGCTATCTGGGACGAAGCGATCTGGCCAGCATCGATCCCCAGGCTCTCGACGCCGACGGACTGGGACGGGGCAAGGCCGATGGTTCACCCGAACCGCAGCCGGCGTCCCGCCTCATCTCCAAGGGTTTCTCGCGCGGCGGCGCACCGGACAATCTCGTCTTCCTGCCGATCGGCGGGCGCGACGGCGGCCCCGCGCCCGGGCGCGGGGCGCAGATCTGCGCGGCCTGCGGCGATCTTGCGCTCGTCCGCAAGGGCCAGGCCCTGATCTGCGCCACCTGCGGGGCGCGCTCGCCGCGAGCCGGAGAACGCGACTCCTGACATGGCCCGATGCTTGCCAGGGCGGCCACGTCCGGCTTGCAACTCAAGGGGTCCGTGCCGAAATGAAACCGCTCACCGCGATCGCTGCAGCCATCGTCCTGGCGATGACGCTGGGATTCGTCGCCTTCTCCGCTCGGCCAGCCGAAGCGCAGAACATGCGGGAGATCGACCGCGCCCGCGACGGCGCCAGCTGCCCGCATTGCAATCTCTTCCAGGCCGACTTCTCCGACCTGAACCTGAAGAGCCGCGACTTCGCCGGGGCTCGGCTGCGCCAGGCGGACCTCTCCGCCTCGGTGATGAACCGCACCGACTTCGCCGGCGCGGATCTGCGCGACGTCAACGCCTATGGCGCAGTGTTCTCGGACGCCAGCTTCGCCGGCGCCAACCTCACCAACGCATCGTTCGTCGGCGCCTATCTGGAGGGCGCGGATTTCCGCGGCGCCCGCCTGGCCGGCGTCAACTTCTCCGGCGCCGAGATGCAGCGCGCGCGGGGGCTGCGCCAGGCGCAGCTCGAGCGCGCCTGCGGCGATGGATCGACACGGCTGCCGCCGGGCCTGCGCCTGCGTCGCTGCGATTAGATCATGTGTTACCGCGATTTAAGTAGCGCCCCCGGGCGCCGCGGGAGAGAAACGCAAGATTGGTGGGCGCCGTCCGCGCCTTGAGGAACCCTGGTCTATTGGCCAAGTCCGCCGTCGCGCTTTCTGCTCGGGCCGCGGCCGCCCTGATCCTGGCGAGCTTCGTCGCCATACTGGCCGCGCCTCCCACCTACGCCCGGGACGAGGGCCTCGATACGCCCCGGCTGTTCTCGTTCGGCGGCATGTGCCTCAATTGCGAACTCTCGGGACGCAAGCTTCCGGCCGCCAGGTTCATCGGCGCCAACTTCTCCGGCGCGGCCCTGGTGGGCGCCGATCTGCGCGGGGCCTCGTTCTTCGGCTCCGATTTCGCCGGCGCCGACCTCGCCCACTCCGACCTGACCGGCGCCAGCCTGTTCGGCTCGAACTTCGCCGGCGCCAATTTCACCCTCGCCAACCTCTCCGGCATCCAGGGCCACGGCGTCACCTTCACCGGCGCGACCGCCCTGCGGGCCAGCTTCGTCAGGGCCAACCTCCTGGGCGCGGACCTGATCAGGGTCGATGCGCGCGATGCGCAGTTCACCGGCGCGGAGATGGTGGGGGTGGCGCTGACCGGCGGCCGCTTCGACGGCGCCAGCTTCGCCAGGGCCAATCTCGACGCAGCCACGCTCTCGGGCGCGAGCTTTGCCGGCGCGGACTTCACCGGCGCGACCCTCATCCACGCCAACATCGGCGGCGCCGACCTCGTCGGCGCCCGCGGCCTCACCCAGGAGCAGCTAGACCAGGCCTGCGGCGCCTCGACGACCCGCCTGCCTCCCGGGCTGATCGCCAGGACCTGCAAGGCCGGCGCCCACGTGATCATCATGAGCCACGGCGTCTCGCCGCGATACGTCGTACGCTATTAGGCGTTCGCCTACGGCCTGGACGGCGCCGCCAGCCGGATGTGGAGTTCCTCGAGCTGCCGCTCGCTCACCGGCGCGGGCGCGTTCATCATCAGATCCTCGGCCTGCTGGTTGAGCGGAAAGGCGATCACTTCACGGATGTTCTGCGCTCCCGCCAGCAACATGACGATGCGGTCGATGCCCGGCGCCATGCCGGCATGCGGCGGCGCGCCATAGCGGAACGCGTTCAGCATGCCACCGAACTGCCGCTCGACCTCCGAGGCCGAATAGCCGGCGATCTCGAACGCCTCGAGCATGATCTCCGGCTTGTGGTTGCGCACCGCGCCCGAGCACAGCTCCACGCCGTTGACGACGATGTCGTACTGGTAGGCGAGCACGTCCAGCGGATCCTGATTCTGCAGCGCCGCCAGTTCGCCCTGGGGCATGGAGAAGGGGTTGTGCGAGAAATCCAGGTGATTGGCGTCCTCATTGAACTCGAACATCGGGAAGTCGACGATCCAGCAGAAATCGAACCGGCCCTCCGCGATGAGGCCAAGTTCGGCGCCCGCCTTCATGCGGGCCAGACCGGCGAAGCGGAAGAACGCCTTCGGGTCGCCGGCGATGAAGAAGGCGGCGTCGCCGGGCGAAAGGCCGAGCTGGGCGCGGATCGCCTCGGCGCGCTCGGGGCCGATGTTGCGCGCGATCGGGCCGGCGGCGCCGGCCTCGCCTGCCGCGTCCTCCTCGGCGGCCCGCCAGAAGATGTAGCCGAGGCCGGGCTGGCCCTCGCCCTGCGCCCAGCCGTTCATCCGGTCGCAGAAGGCGCGCGCGCCGCCGCCCGGCGCCGGCAGCGCCCAGACGGCGTTCTTCGCGTCCTCCAGCATCCGCGCGAACAGGCCGAAGCCGCCGCCGCGGAAGTGTTCGGAGACGTCCTGGAGGACGAGCGGGTTGCGCAGGTCCGGCTTGTCCGTCCCATAGCGGGCGATCGCGTCGCGGTAGCCGATGCGCGGGAACGGGAACGGCGTCACCTCTCTGCCCGCGGCGAATTCCTCGAAGAGGCCATGCAGGATCGGCTCCATGACGGCGAAGACGTCGTCCTGGGTCGCGAAGCTCATCTCGAGATCGAGCTGGTAGAACTCCCCCGGCGAGCGGTCGGCCCTCGCATCCTCGTCGCGAAAGCAGGGCGCGATCTGGAAGTAGCGATCAAAGCCTGCGACCATCAGCAGCTGCTTGAACTGCTGCGGCGCCTGCGGCAGGGCATAGAAGGTTCCCGGATGCAGTCGCGACGGCACCAGATAGTCGCGCGCGCCTTCCGGCGACGAGGCCGTCAGCACCGGGGTCTGGAACTCGGTGAAGCCGGCGCCCACCATCCGCCGGCGGATCGAATCGATGACGGCCGACCGAAGCACGATGTTGCGATGCAGCGTCTCGCGGCGAAGGTCCAGATAGCGGTACTTCAGCCGGATCTCCTCTGGATAGTCCGGCTCGCCGAAGACGGGCAGCGGCAGCTCGGCGGCTTCGGAGAGCACCTGCGCGTCCCGGACCCGGATCTCCACTGCGCCGGTCGCGAGGTTGGGATTGACGGTCTCGGGCGTGCGCGCCACCACCTCGCCCTCGATGCGCACGACGCTCTCGGCGCGCAGCCGATCCAGCACCGCGAACGCCGGCGAGGCTGGCCCCGCCACCAGCTGGGTCAGGCCGTGGTGGTCGCGCAGGTCGACGAAGAGCAGGCCGCCGTGATCGCGCTTGCGATGCATCCAGCCCGACAGACGCACATCGGCCCCCACGTCCTCGGCCCGCAGAGCGCCGCAGGTGTGGGTGCGATAGGGGTGCATCGGAAGGTCTCTGAAGCGCGGTTTCGCGAAAGGCGCGGAAGGGCGCATGCGCCCCCGCCGATGTCAAGGAACACCAGCGCCGCTTTCGCATCGCGCCGGCCCGAGACCCGGACGAACTCACCGCCGCCGCGGCGCGGCGGCGTCTGATGCGCCGGCCGCGCGATCCGAACGCCGCCTCCCCGCCGAGGCGCCCGGACTACTCCAAGGAGGTTCTCGACGAGATCGCGATCACGCTTGGCGCGACGCCACCCGGAGAGTGGGCGGAGCTGGCGCTTTGCCCCGGACCGTTCGGATGTCCGTACGCCACCGCCGAGGAAGCCGTCGCCGCCGGCGTCGAGGACCACTTCTGCCCTGGCTGCCGCGTCATCCACCTCTACCGGCCCGCGTAAAGGCCCGAGGATGGAGGCCCTGGCGGCCCACGCGGTCCCGGGCTACGAACCTGACCCGGAAGGATGTCGCCATGCCGTTCGCACCTGAAGACGCCGCCCGCCTCGGCAACGCCGCCAGCAAGGCGTTGAAGGCGCTCGAGCCCGCCGGCTTTGCGGTGGGAGTGGTCGAGGGCGCGGACCTGGTGTTCGCCGAGGGCTTCGGCTTCGCCGACATCGAGAGTGGCCGCCCGCAGCATCCCGAGCTTCGCCAGCGCATCGGCTCGATCACCAAGACCATGGTGGGGCTTTGCACGATGGCGCTGGTGGACGAAGGCCGTCTCGGCCTCGACGACCGGCTGGTCGACCACATTCCCGAATTGACCATCGACGGCGACTCCGAGGCGGTGACGCTGCGCCACCTCCTCACCCACACCGCCGGCATCGGCGAGGTTCCCACCGCCGCCGATGCGCGGCGCGCCGACGACAGCCTCTGGTCGGATCAGCCCGACGACGATCTGCTCGGCCTCTTCCCCGACGGCCTGACCCTGGAAGCGCCGCCGGGGACCAAGTGGTCGTACGCCAATCTTGGTTTCGCGCTGGTGGGCGAGATCGTCGCCCGCTTGGAGGGCGCGCCGATCGCCGAGGTGGTGCGCCGCCGCGTGTTCGAGCCCCTCGGCATGGCCAACTCCGACCTGCTGGACCGTCCGCATCCGGACCTGACCACCTGCTATCACCACCGCCCGACCGCAGAGGCGCTGAGGCTGGCGGAGCGGGCGGGCGTGACCTTGCCGGTGGAGCCCACCGTGGACGGAACCAACATCCGGGGAACCTATCGCTATATCCGCGGTGGCGGCGCGGCCGGGGCGGTGCAGTCGACCATCCCCGACATGGCGCGCTACGCCTCGGCCCTGCTCGCCCGCGGGGCCGGGATCGTAAGGCCCGGGACCTTCGACCAGATGATTGCGCCGCAATGGCGCCCCGACGAGCGGCTGGAGAGCTGGGGCCTGACCTTCCAGCGGATGCGCTGCTTCGGCGAGGGGTTCTTCGGCCACGGCGGCGGCGTGCTCGGAGGCTGGAACACGATGCTGATCGTCTCCCAGCCTCGCAACCTCGCCCTGCTCGTCCATGCGAACACGGCGTTCGAGGGCATGGGTCCGCTGACGTCGCAGCTCCTCGCCGCGCTCATCGGCGCCGAGCCCCGCGCCTTGACCGGCGCGCCCGCCGCCCAGGTCATCGCCGCGGCGCCCGGCGTCTATGAATCGCCGGGCGGCGTGCTCACCAACTTTCGCATCATGGCCTCGATGGGGCGGCTGATGATCAAGGCCGAGGATAGCGGTCTGACGCTCTACGCCCGGCGCGGCGCCTGGCGGGACGGCAAGCGGCTCTATCCCGGTGATCCGAACGATCCCGACTTCCTGATCATCGACGACCACCCGCTCCAGCCCAGCCCGCTGGTCCTGGTTCGCGACATCGCGGGCGCGGTCGTCGGCCTGCGTTGCGACCGTCTGGTCGAGATGGTGCGGACCGAGGCGGTCGAGCCCTGGGCCTGAGCATCGGCCGGTCGGGCCGCGGCGGTCATGAGCGCCAGGGGTCGGCTACCCGGGGCCAGTAGTTGAGGTCGCGGCGCTGGTAGGCGATGGCGCCGTAGTCTTCCAGCAGGGTTCCGGGCCCGACGGTGGTGACGATCAGGCTGGCGATCGGGGCAAAGCCGGCGCGGAAATGCGCGGTCGACTTCACCACCGCGATCCGCATCCGCTCCAGCGGCACGCCGGCGTTGGTGAAGAGGTCGGGCGAGAACGCCTGGGCGCGCCGGTCCACCAGCACCACGTGCACGCCGCCGCACTCCACCCAGGCCGCGCGGCCGAGGTGGCTGGGCGCGCCGAGCCCACGCTGCACCAGCTCCTCGGCGAGGCCCCGCACCGTGACGCTCAGGTCCATGGGATCGCCCGACTCCGGCCCGCACTTGCCGCCGATCCTCAGGTCGAACCGGGCGCCCACGCCCGCGTCCCGACAGAACCGCACCGCGACCGGATCCCATAGAGGCCCGATGGCGATGTCGCGCAGGCCCCGTTCCACCGCCCGGCGAAGCACGAAGGTGGAATCGCCCGGCGCGCCACCGCCGGTGTTGTCGGCCTTGTCTGCGATCACGGCGAGGCCCGGCGGTGCGTCCAGCGCCGCGTCGAACGCCGCATCGATGGTCAGGCCCGGCCCGGTCACCGCTTCGCGCAATGACCAGAACCGCTCGCCGAACCGGCGCGCCACGTCCGACGCCGCGGCCGCGTCGCCATCGACGACGGCCAGCATGCGCACGCCCGAATCGGCGGTGTCGCCCCAGGGAAAGCCATGGCCCAGGCTCCGCGAGAGCACGCCGTCCCGGCCCTCCTGCGCCTTCATCTCGGCCACGAACTCGGCCATCGGCCCCTCGGTGGTCGGGAACATATTGACCATCCGGCAGTCGAACAGGCCCATCGCCGGCCTGGTCCGCCCGGCCGCGGCATCCACGCAGAGGCCGAACAGCTCGCGCGCCCGGCGTCCGGCGTCGACGTGCGGATATTCCTTGAACGTCACGATCACGTTGCTGGCCGCCAGCATGGCCGCCGTCAGATGGCAGTGCAGGTCCAGCTCCACGCCGATGATCGCCTCCGCGCCGAGGATGGCGCGCAGCCGGGCGAGCAGATCGCCCTCGCAGTCGTCGTAGCCCTCGGCGACCATGGCGCCGTGCAGGAAGAGCAGCGCCACGTCGAAGCGCCCCTGCCGGCGCGCCTCCTCCAGGATTTCGTCGCGCAGGCTCTCGTAGACGGCGCGGACGGTGCGGCCGGCCGGGGCCGCGGTGGCGGCGAGGCTGTGGACCACCTCATGCCCCTCGCCAGCGGCCAGGGCGCCCCAGAGGTGCATCAGCCCGCCGGCGCCGTCGCGGGTGACGCCCGCCCCGCGTTCGACGCCATTCTCCTCGAAGCAGCTCCAGCCGGTCGGAATGGCGGAAAAGGTGTTGGTTTCGGTGGAGAGGGAGGCCGTGAAGATCCGCATGATGTGGCCGTTCGCCCTTGCGACTGCCGGCGATAAGAGCGCGATGGCGCGCCCAGGCGCAAGGCCCTGGCGCAGCGCCCGCGAAGGCTGCATTGACGGGCGATGAGCGCCTGCGATTTCCTCGTCTGCGGCGCCGGCATCGCCGGGGTCTCGATCGCCGCGGAGTTGGCGCAGGCGGCGAGCGTCGTCGTGGCCGAGCGCGAGAGCGCCGCCGGCCATCACACCACCGGCCGCTCGGCGGCGCTCTACGTCGCCTCCTACGGCAACGCCGACATCCGCGCGCTGACCGCCGCCAGCCGGCCCTTCTTCGACGCCCCGCCGCCGGGGTTTGCCGACCATCCGCTGTTGACGCCCCGAGGCTGCCTTCACGTCGGCGACAGCTCGCAGAGCGATGCGCTCGACGCCCTCGAAGCCGAGATCGCCGCCGCCGGCGCCGACGTCCGCCGCATCGGCGGCCAGGCGGCCTGCGCCATGGTGGAGGTGCTTCGCCCCGAGGCGGTGGCCGGCGGCGTGCTCGAACCCGGGGCTGCGGATATCGATGTCGCTGCTCTGCATGGCGGCTATCTTCGCCTCGCCCGCCAGCGCGGCGCCCGCATCGCGCTCGGCGCCGGCATCGTCGCCCTCGAGCGAGCCGACGCCGGCTGGCGGGCGCGCCTCGCGAACGCAGAGACCCTGGACGCCCGGGTGGTGGTGAACGCCGCCGGCGCCTGGGGCGATGAACTGGCCGCCCTCGCCGGCGTGGCGCCGGTGGGCCTCGCCCCGCTGCGGCGCACCGCAATCATCCTGGAGGCGCCGGCGAACCTCGCGATCGGCGGCTGGCCGGCGGTGATCGACGTCGACGAAGGGTTCTATTTCAAGCCCGAGGCCGGCCGGATCCTCGCCTCGCCTGCCGACGAAACCCCGAGCCCGCCGACCGACGCCGCC